>OBLW0100000619.1_pt1 | contig 30257 bp, 23 predicted proteins | sample 1520161 | NCBI WGS metagenome assembly OBLW01 (sample SAMEA3539309, study PRJEB22396) | soil metagenome | biome: tundra; feature: field; material: soil | place: USA | collected 2010-05 | depth 0.15 m
TACACGACGCTCTTCCGATCTATGCGGGTGCTACCATCCGGTTAAGTAACATTGCACTTTTCAGGAGGTTCCAATGTCTGATTATGATGGCAGCGGTTTTGTGTGGTTCCTGGCCGGTCTGGGTTTAGGTGGACTCGTCGGAGTTTTGTACGCGCCCCGAGCGGGAAGCGAAACCCGCGAGGAGATTAAAGCTCGGGCGGAACAGGGACGGGAGTTCGTACGTACTCGAGCGAAAGAAGCGCGTGAGCAAGCTTCCGGTTGGGTCGATAAAGGCCGCGATGTAGTGAGCCAGCAAAAAGATCAGTTCAAGGCAGCTTACGAGGCTGGACGACAGGCCTACCAAGAGGCGACGTCAGAGACTGCGCCTCCTAAGGGTGTGTAAGTAACAAGGACTCGTTGGTATCAGGCTCTTTTCTGGGAGCTTTTACTATGATGGAAAATCTCATGCCTTGGTTTATCGCCGCCACTACGGCGGCCGTCGTTTTGCAGGCGCTCATCCTTGTCGCTCTATACTTCGCGGTCCGCAAGACTGCTGCGAAATTGCAGGGTGAAGTCGCGGAGTTGAAAGAAAAGTCGCTCCCGATGATTCAGTCGACGGAAGCGGTGTTGACCGAGCTGCTTCCCAAGACCGCGAAACTCGTGGACAACCTTATGGAGTTGCAACCGAAGATTGGGCATATCGTCGATACCGTGGTGGAGTTGCGCCCCAAGGTCCAGCTTGTCGTAAGTAACTTGGCGGAGACAACCGCTTCGGTCCGCGCTGAAGTTCAGCGGGTCGATGCGACTGTAAGCGATGTTATGGATCGTGCTCGCCTCCAGGTGATCCGAGCCGACGAGCTGCTCACCCGCACCTTCGATCGCGTCGAACATACCTCCGATGTCGTAGCCAAAACAGTGGTGTCGCCGGTGCGCCAAGTGTCCGGCATTGTGCGTGGCGTGACTGCAGGCGTCGAGTTTCTTCTGGGCAATAGAGGTGGCAAGAATGGCGCCTCTCGCGCCCAGCGGCGAGCCGTACCACAAGACGAAATGTTCATCTGACGTCGAGAGCGCGTGATTGCGCCTTGCGGTGGCGTTCGTGACAAGGTGACCGGGTCTCCTTTCTTGAATTTTTATGAGGTATCTAGTTCACGCCTGCGTTAAGCCCGGTCGCGGAGACAGTCTTCTTAAAGCTATCCAGAGTGAAAAACTAGGCCAAGGCTCCGTGGCCGAGGGCGAGTACCTGCGCAATATGCGCGAGGCGCGCGTCGAGACCAGAACGGTGCGTTGGGTCGAAGTCTGTTATTGTCCCACGCCGCTCCTGGAGGAGCGGTCTTATTGGGAAGAGTACTTTGATCTCAAGCGAGTGCAAGACGCACACGACCGCCGCAAATGCCGCGACCAGAACGGTGAAGAACCATGGGCGTGCGGCAATTGTGATTGCAGTGCGAGGTTGGAGCAGCGGCTGAAAGCTACGGGCGCGCCTTTCCTGGAGCCGCTCGGTCTGCGAAAACAATAGCTGCCAACAATGCCCCACCAAGTCTCGAGCAGTATCGGCGCAGCCTCGCAAGTCTTTTTCAGGGACGCTACCGAATATCCACCTCGTGAAAGCCAAAGCCCCGCAACATGGCTGAGATTGTGGCTCGCGCGTTGTCGCCAGCGGTTTTTAGAATGCCATCCTGCAGCGCGGCTTGCTCCAGCTGGCGTTCAGCCTCTTCGCGGACTTCGCTTTCGAGATTGGGATCCGGAGAAGAGAACAACCCCGTGTCGCGAGAATATACTCTTGTCCTCGCATTATCGATTCGCGTGCTGAAGACTTCGGCCGTCGGCAGGTGAATCAAAACCTTCTGCCCTTGTATCTGGACATCGCCGGGCCTTAGACCAGCGAGATTGATGCCCCCCACCACTTCCCCGTGAACAACCAGCAGGAGCCGGTCGCCCGCCAGAAATTTAGGCAGATAAGCATTGGGGTGCTCCCCCGAAATAATTTTATCCATCGTATAGCTCACGGTTTCCAGACGCTGAAGCTGCTGAATTTGACGAACCACGGTTGGCTGATCCACATTGATCCGGATGTGTCCGCCGCCCAAAATGCCCATCAGGTGCGACAAGCCGAAGCCGGTCGACAACCACAGAAATCCTGCCAGTAAGAATGCAAGAATCACACCCAGGAAAATGCCAGCGATCAAGGAGGGCATAATCCTCGACGGGCCTTGAACCCGGCGAAGTTCCGATTCTTCGGCGTGCACTGAATTGTTAGTCGGCATCTGTTTCGCTACCCTTTAGTGTAGACGAAGGCAAAGGAGCGCGTTCACAGCCTAAATTGCGTTACGTCCGCGCAAGGAGGGTACTGGCGAGAATGACCGCTCAGCACCAATGCCTCGGGGAAGAGAAGCTCTGCCGGAGTTTTATGTGTGGGAGTTGTGCGAAATTGAGCACCTCGGTGTAACTACCCAAACGGCGAACGCGCGCAGTGGAGAAAACCGCGCCGAAGCGCTCTCTCAATCCTGCCAGCAACAGTCTGACATCCGCCCCTTCCATCGGTCAAAGCCACCGTTCGAGAATGCCTAGAATGGTGAGCGTGCTTCGAAGCCCGTCTCCAGATCTCCTCATTGATCTCGTGCCCCGCGAGGTCGTGGCTCGACCGATTACTTCCTGTTTGTCGACGATCCGTGAATAGGCCCGGTGGCTAATCACAAGGGCGTTTCTCACTACTAATCGCTACACGATTCTTCTCGTCGTGAATTGTGACTGGCAGATCCGAGTGCTGTGTTTTGCGCCTCAATACCGAGTCAGCGAGAGTTCCCAGTACGTGGGCTTTGCAGGTGTCAACAAAAAGTTTTCGGCTTGAAAGATTAGGTGCATAGGCAGAGGCCCGCGATCTCCGCGACCCAGAGGGTCATTGCCGGCCGCGTAGGCGGAAATATCGAGGGGCAAGTTCGAATTCTTAACTTGTATTTCGAAGGATTTTCCTTCTGACATCAGCCGATCAACTCTCGTGCCTTGAAGATAGGAAGTTTCGAGATGATCATAGCGGCTGGGAATGGCGAACCAAAGACGACGGACGTCTAAAGGCCTGGAAGTGGTCAGCGATTCACTTCTTTGAAGAGTGTCTCCCTGAAGTGTCCAAGTTACTTCCGAGACCAGGCCGGGATCCACAAAAACTGCGGCTTTCGCGCCGACAACCACCCAGCGTTTCCAGACGGCACTGACGCTTTTGCCATCGGCGGCAGGCTCGATGTCGTCCGCGCCGTCCACAGCGGCGATGGTCCGGCCATCTGGCAATTCCAAGAACGGAACCAGACATGGATAGAGCTTCTCCACCGGGACCTCGAAGCCAGGAAATCCATCCGGCACGGGTTCATAGTCGGAAGTCGCCAGTCGCCAGGAACAACGGCTCATGCGTCTCCGAGTACGCCGACGAGAAGCCATACAACGCCCAACCGAGTCCTCGTGACCATGTGGTGTCGGCGCCAAAGCCTTGATGCGTGTGGGCAAAGACCCACTGTCCCGGTGCTGCGATATTCGCAAGCGGAAGGTCCGCCTCCTTGGCCACGCCATGTACGATAAAGTTTTGCCTATTGTCGCCGGGGTTGTAATGTACCGACTGAAACACGGAGCCATCCGGACGCACATACCATTCCGCAGTACGGAGAGCGTGCTTCCTGGCGATCTCCTTCCAACGTTGGTCTCCCGTTTTGTCGCTAGCCCACCAGAGCAACTGCAGATTCATCATCGTGTCAACGATCGTGTCGTCCCGTTCTCGCTCCACGATGGAATCAGCTGCGTTTTCGGGTTGAAGAGTTGTTCAAGCCGCTCAGCAGCGCGAAGGGCGCTGGCGCGATGGGTGTCATCGCGGGCCAAATCAAATCCCATCGCTGAGGAGTAGTAGTACAAAAATCCTGCGTCATGATTTTGCTGTGACTCCTGACCGCTCAGCTTCGATCCCCAGGATTCCGCCCATTTGCGATACTTTTCCTTATGGGTCGTGGAATATAGCTGCCAGAGCTCTCCCGTCCAGAAACTTCCCGTCCAGAAATATCCGTTCTGCTTTTGCCACTCGGCGGTCTTATTGTCCGCTTCCGTGAAAAATCCCAGGCCGGAATGAGAGGTCATTGGTTCGGACGCCGTCTGAAGAATGGGCTCCCACTGCAAAGCGGTGCGGTCGATAGCCTGACGCAACAGTTCGAGGGCTTGCTCCACGGTTTTCGTTTTGTGGGGAACCAAAGTATCGGCAGGCGCTGGCTCGCTGCTCGCCGCTGCCGAGACGATGCGAATGCCAGCCGGCTCCGCCATGCGTTCGGCCTGTTCCTTCACTGCGCTCAGGAATTCTTCCCGGCTTCTGATGGCATCGGAAGGAAGCACCAGCGATTGATGCGGTCCCTCCTCTTTTTGGTTTCCGTGACCGACTCGGCGATTCGATCCCTCCTGGTCCCAAGCGGCAATCGCGTACCAGGATTGAGAGCCCTCACTCAGCTTAAAGTCAATGAAGTGGTTCTTAGCGTCGTCTCTGAATGCGGCGTGAGGCGCCAGCGTGACAATCGCGAGACCCAACTGCTGTCCGGAGATCGCTTCCGTCGCGGTTGGTCCTGGCGCGACGACCTGCTCTCCCCAAGTGGCCAGCCAGTGCGCCAGTGAATTTTGCCCAGAGGTCACTGGTTCGATTCCAAGTTTCGCGGGCAACCCGGTCACGAACTCGAAGTCATCCGCGGAGTTCGCAAAAATCGTGTGCGTGAAGCCTCGTTCTCCGGCCCACTGCGTGATTCGCGAGCGCAGGTCGATGATTTTTCCGCGAGCGTTCCAGCCATCGTATTCCAGTTCCACCATGGTCCGTACCGGTCCACTCGCAATGATTCGCCATTTCCGGTCTTTAACTTCGGCGACTTTGATGACCTTGCCATCCACTAATCCCGCGACAGCACCGATTCCGATGGCGTCGCCGACCTTATAGATGTCGCGTCCTTCTGGGGATTCGTCGTGATAGGTGTAGTCCGGGAGTGCGTACATCGCAAGCTGCAAGGTGGGCCTGCGTTTGCCGTAGAGATCGATGGCGTTCCGAGAATCGAAATAGACGCGGAACGCGACGCGCTCCGATTCCCACCCGAGACCTTCAATTTTCCGGCTGAACAGCGCCGCGGGTCGTTGCTGGTAATCGCTCCGCAGACGCCAGATGTGCTCCTGATCGCCATAGGAGACAGTAACAATGCGTGTCTGATGCGGCGCAAGATCGACTTGAAACGCCAGTTCGTCCCCTTTGCCGTCTCCATCCAGATCATCGACTTGTGAGGGAAGCTCTTCGGTCTGCAATATGGATGCGTCTTGCTCCGGTGTACTTGCATCGCTGGGGATCACGATCAGGGCGCCGGGGGTGAAGTCAGGCGCAATTGTGCGTATCTTTGCGATGGGAATGACGATATCGGCGGCATTTCGCGGATGGTCGCTAGGGTTGGAGACAGCGACTTTGATATTTTTGATTTTCTGGGCACCCTGCGCTGGGAGTGCGCAGAGAAACGGAATGATCCACAGCGCTGTCAAGAATTTCTTATGCATAAGATCTGACGTTCTCCTTGCTGCAAAAGCCAAAACAAATGCAGGTCAGGCAATGTAATCTTCTCTGCACGGCGTAAAAACATCGATCACGAGTGAATCCTCGACCGCGGAGGCACCGTGTTCCACGCCGCCACGAACCACGAATGTGTCTCCTGCTTGAACGTCGAACGCGGTGCCTTGGCACATAACCCGAAGATGACCGTGCACGACATAAACAACCTGGTCGTGCGGGTGGCTGTGCACCTTACCAACCCAACCTTTCACCATTTCATGTTCAGCAACAAATAGCTTGTCGTTGTGTGCCAGCACACGGCGCTTCAGACCACTCTCCGGTTCCGATTGCTTACCCTTGTCGTGCGCTACCACAACAAGGTCCGGGAATGTTTTTGTCTGCGTGGCCATTGGCTCCCTCCAATTCGCTGGGCCTGAGCAACCTGCTGCGCTCAGGCCGCGATTTCATTCCGCGCGTCCTTCACCAGTTCGACGAACTTGGCTGCCAAGCCAGAAATGACCTCGGCCTTGCGCGCTTTGAGCGCATCCTTCAGGATCAACTCCCCGCCCACTCCGAGCGCTGCAGCCCCGGCTCGAATGTAGTCTGTTGCCGTTTCCAGATTGACTCCACCCGTCGGAACAAGAGGAACCTGCGGTAGCGGCCCCTTTAATGCCTTGAGGTAAGTTGCGCCTCCCACGTTGCCGCAGGGGAACACTTTTACGAAATCAGCTCCGGAGCTCCACGCCGCCATCACCTCAGTCGGGGTGAGCGCGCCGGCCATAACGAGCAAGCCCAGCTTTTTGGCCTCGACTACAGTGGCTTTATCAAAACCCGGAGTGACCAGAAACTGAGCACCGGCATCCGCACATTGGCGCGCCATCATTTTGTTGAGGACTGTTCCCGCGCCGACCAGTACTTCCGGCATCGTCTTTGCCAGTTCGGAAATCACCTCCAGCGCTCCGGGCACGGTCATGGTTATTTCCACGATCGGAATCCCCCCTTGGCAAACGGCGTCCGCGGCGAAGCGGGCTTCTTGAGAAGAAGAGGCCCGGATCACCGGCACGATCCCAATGCGCTCAATTTGATCGCGTACATCTTGCTTTTTCATTGAATGTTCAGCGGGCGATTCTGGCTCCCGCTCCTTTCATCACCTGAAGCACCTCGGTTAGTGTTGCCATGGAAGTGTCACCCGGCGTCGTCATCGCCAGCGCTGCGTGAGCGGCGCCACACTCGACCGCCCACTGAGCATCGTTACCCGCAAGAAAGCCGTAGATCAGCCCTGAAGCAAAGGAGTCACCGCCGCCGACCCGATCGAGAATTTCGAGGTTCTCTCGATTTTTCGCTTTAAAAAAGTCACCCTCGCAGTAGCAAATCGCCCCCCAATCATTTCTGGTCGCAGTCGTCGCCTTGCGGAGCGTTGTGGCTACTGCTTTGAAGGGAAAATCCTTCACGACCTGCCGAATCATTTGCTTGAAGCCTTCTGGATCAAGGGAGGAGAGGTTTTCGTCCATCCCAGGAACGTCGTAGCCCAGTGCGGCGGAGAAGTCTTCCTCGTTGCCCAACATGACGTCAACGTAAGAAGCGATGCGGCGATTGACCTTCTGCGCATGTTTCTTTCCGCCGAAAGATTTCCAAAGTGAGTCGCGGTAATTCAAGTCATAGGAAACCACGACGCCATGCTTGCGTGCAGCCTGCATCGCCTCCAGCGCGATTTCAGGGGTGGTTTCAGACAACGCGCAAAATATTCCGCCGGTATGAAACCAGCGCGTCCCCTCGCAGCTCGCGCCCTGAGAAGCAAAGATCGAGTCCCAATCAATCTCTCCCGGCTTTAGTGCCGACACTGCGGTGTGGCCTCGGTCAGAACATCCCAGCGCTGGGCGCACGCCGAATCCTCGCTCGGTGAAGTTCAATCCGTTGCGAACTGTCCGGCCCACTCCGTCATAATCAACCCACCGGATTAACGAGGAATCGACTCCTCCCTGATAGATCAAGTCCTGCAACAATAGGCCGACTGGATTCTTCGCAAATGCCGTGACGACGGCAGTATCCAATCCGAAGCAGCGCTTCAACCCGCGCGCGACGTTGTATTCACCGCCCCCTTCGCTGACCTTGAAATTTCGCGTGGTCCAAATCCGGTATTCCCCGGGATCGAAGCGCAGCATCACTTCACCCAAACTGACCAAATCCCAACGGCATCCGCTTTTTGGCTTGATGGTGAGAGACATGGTTTCCTCAGCGCGCCAGCCAGCCTCCATCGACGGCAAGAATGTGCCCGTGAACGTAGTCACTGGCCGATGAACACAGGAATATTGCGGCGCCGGTGATGTCGTCGGCGGCGCCCCATCTGCCGGCAGGAATTCGGTCGAGAATCTGGCGGCTGCGGACTGGGTCGTTTCTCAGCATTTCGGTGTTGTCCGTCGCCATGTACCCCGGCGCAATCGCGTTTACGTTGATCCTCTTCGACGCCCATTCGTTCGCCAGCGCTTTCGTTAGTTGTGCGACACCACCTTTCGCTGCCGCATAAGCGGGAACTAGAATTCCTCCCTGGAAGGCGAGAAGGGACGCAATGTTCAAGATTTTTCCGCCATTCCCTCTCTGAAGCATGTGCTGTCCGGCTAGTTGGGACAGGCGAAAAACCGCCGTCAGGTTCACGGCAATCAATTCGTCCCAGAATTCTGTGGAATACTCCGCAGCGGGCGCTCTCCGGATCACGCCAGCGTTGTTCACTAGAATGTCGATTGCGCCAAACTCAGCGATTGTTCTCTCGACAAGATCGGCGGGCACATTCGAGTCCGCCAAGTCTCCGGAAAAATAGAATGTCTTGCGACCCGTTGCAAGGATTGCGTCGCACGCGGGACCTGGATTGGGATCTCGCCCGTGGCAACCTACGTTTGCTCCAGCCGTCGCCAAACCTACGGCAATGGCAGCGCCCAATCCTTTGTGTGAGCCGGTTACGAGAGCGTTCTTGCCGGTTAATTGGAAGGAATTCAGTTGAAATGATTGGAGGCTCATCGATTCAACTCTCGCCGATCCGCGCGGGTAGGAGCTTGGGACTTAGAAGATGTATGAACAACAACGCGATCAGATAGGCTGATGCCGCTATGAAAAAAGGAACCATGTAGCTTCCCGTCCACTGCAGCACATGGCCTACGATTTCGGCGATCAGCATTCCGCCAATCGCCCCGGCCATGCCTCCAATTCCGACAACAGATGCCACTGCGCGGGATGGAAAAAGGTCGGAGGAGAGCGTGAACAAATTTGCCGAAAAGCCCTGATGACCGGCGGCGGCAAGCCCAATCAGAACTGTAGCGGGCCATAAGCCGGAAAGCCTGTAAACACAGGCAATGGGCAGTACGCACAGCGCGCAGAGAAACATTGCCCATTTTCTCGCCGCGTTCACCGAGACTCCTCGCCGAATCAAACTCGATGAAAACCAGCCGCCTGCGATACTTCCGAGATCAGATATGACATAAATAACCAGAATCGGCAGGCCGATCTGCGTGAGATGCAGGCCATGCGTTCTCTGCAAATAGTCCGGGATCCAGAAAAGATAGAACCACCAGATGGGGTCAATCATGAATTTCCCGGCGGCAAACGCCCACATTTGCCGGTGAGGCAGAAGCTGGCTCCATTTGATTTTTCCAGCCTGTGCAACAGGGTCGCTTTGAATATACTTTCTTTCGCCGCTGGTGCAGTAGGGATGCTGTTCGGGATTTCGATAGAGCCATAGCCAGAGAATGAGCCAGGCAAAGCCTAGCGCGCCGGTTAGCAAGAATGCCCAGCGCCAGCCAAGATGGACGGCAATCCACGGTACGATGAGTGGCGTAACGATTGCGCCGATGTTGGTCCCCGCGTTGAAGACTCCGGTTGCTAGGGCCCTCTCTTTTCTTGGAAACCATTCCGCAACGCACTTGATGCTGGCCGGGAAGACTCCGGCCTCACCGAATCCCAAGGCAGCTCGGGCTGCAACAAAACTGGGAAGTGAGAACGCGATCGCGTGGCCCATTGAGGCGAAGCTCCAGAAAACCATGGCCATGGCGTAACCAATGCGAGTGCCAAACCGGTCAATCAGGCGGCCGACAAAAATCATACCCAGCGCGTAGGCCGCCTGAAAGGCGAACACGAGGTTCCCGTAGTCGATTTCATTCCAGCCGAACTCGCGCTGCAGCGGCCCCTTGAGCACACCGAGGACCTGACGGTCCATGTAATTCTTCGTCACCCCGAAAAATAAGAGCCCACAGATGACCCAACGGAAGTTTCCCGCGAAGACGCCTCCGCTCCGTTTGTCAGTCGACGAAGATGCGGAAGCGTCACCAGGTCCGCCGGACTGCGCTTCGACGATCGAGTTCTGATCCGCCATTGATTTTGACTTCTTCCTGGGTTTTACCCGGCCGGTTATTTCCGTGCCGCATCCAGGCCTGAACCGATTTGCTGAAATTCCGGTTGGACGTTAACCACACCGAATTGCCGGCCTTCGACTTCTCTGTGCGCGGCCATGGCCCAGAGAAAAGCGATCCGATGTCCCGGCACGGAAACATTGGGATGATAGCCGTTGGGCATCAACACGGCATCACCGTCGCGCACCGCGGTCACCAATTCCGGATAGTGAGTGTCGTTGTATACCAACTGAAGGCCATAGGCTGGCTCCGGCATGTCAAAGTACACATACATCTCTTCCAGCATTTTGGCGTGCTCGTGGGGCGGCCAGCTGGTCCAGTTTCCCGGATCGGAAGAGGTGAAACCTGCGATCAGACGGCCCGCTTCCACATTGTTGGCAATCAGCACGTTCAACTCGCGTCTGGAGCCGGGGTTCCCAGTGACAAATTTCATGCCGGGGTCCTTGGCTACGTCGGCGTAGCGAACGACTTTCAAAGGGTATTTCCCTTTGACGCCGGCCGAGAACTCGGCGAAATCCACGGTGGTCTTGGTCGACACTTCGATGGCGGAATCGCGGGGAATGTAGATCGCGTCGAATTGTCCCAAATTGTATTCGTTTCCCGCGATCTTCACCGTGCCGTTTCCTGCCAGGCATATCAGTCCTGTTTCCTGCGTTCCGTTGGAGAAGGACACAAGTGGTTTAGCAGCGTCCAAAATGATGCGACCGTAGGAGAGATGGCGCATTGTGCTATTTGCTGGTGTCACGGCGAGATGACGCCCCATCTGAGCGTTGGTTTTGCGAAACACCATTTTTTCGATTGGAACTGCAGACTGCGTACTCATGGATCACTCCTTCTTGATTCCACCTAATCCTGAAAATTACAGGAGCGAAGACCCCGCTCAATCTTCCGTCTTGCTCCACCCTACACTCGAAACGCAAAACCGCAGCGCTTCAAAACTTGAAGCGCAATCACTGCTCTAGAATGTGAACCGCGCGCCAATCTGAATCAGGCGGGGGCTTGCGGCAGAGGTGACTTGGCCGTTCAAGGCGGACTTCAGGTTCGCCGTGGGCGCATTCAGGCTGACCAGGTTGAAGGCATTGGTGGCCTCGCCGCGGAGCTGGAATGTGAATCGTTCGAAGCGGAAGTCGCGGAACACCCCCAGGTCGATATCGCGGTAACCTGGCGCGCGCAGATAGTCGCGCGGAACGTTGCCGTCGGCTCCGCCAGGGCCGATACCGCCTGGCACCCCTGCGCCGTTTTGAGTGAACGCTGCCGTGTTAAACCACTCCTGCGCGGCTTTAAAGCGGCTTCTGTGAGGATCGAGGAATGCGCTGACTCCCGGAACCGCAAAGTCGGGGCGGTTCGCATTGGCGCTGTCGAAGTTGTTGTTCGTGCCGCTCAAGATATTCAAAGGAGCGCCGCTTTGCAGGGAGACAATCGGCGAGATCGTCCAGCCATTGAGGACCTGCCTGATGAGGGAGTTGGAACCGCTGTAGTACTCGAGGTTCCACAGGCCGGAGATGCTTGCCACATGCCGGCGGTCATTGTCCGTCGGACCTCTTTCCTCCCGCAGATTGTCGAAATCCTGGGCGACTGCCTGACCGATCGCTGACTCATTGACGCTCTGGAAGGAATGGCTGAAGACATAGAAGCCGTTGATCATCAGGTTGCGGGTGAGGGGTCTGCTGGCTGAGATCTGAAGCGAGTGGTACGACGCGGTCTCGTTGGATTCGTCGTAGGTGACCTGGCCCAGGACGCCTGGATCGTAGGGACGGCGAGCGTTGATGCTGGTCTGCGATGTGCTGGCTCCGGGCTCATAGGGAGCATAGTTCTTGTCTATCATAAATGGCAGATGATGCGACAGCGTGCCGACATAGGCGACGGTGAGGCTGACATTCTTGGGAAATTGGCGCTGAACAGCCGTGTTGAGCTGGTAAACCAGTGGCCATTGATAGTTTTCCGCAATGGTTTCGATGCTTGCCGCGGGCAGGAATCGGGGGCTCGCAGGACTATAGTCATAAGGGAATGGGTCTCCGTTGGGGAAGGACGCCGGATTTTCGTAGACGTTGGAGAGAGAAGCGATGGAGTTGAAGGTTTGCCGGATGGCAAAGGGCTGCGCATTGGCGGGCTGGTTCCATTCATTGGCGCTGACGCTGCCGTAGAACATGCCCGCGCCCGCGCGGATCGCCGTCTTGCCGTCTCCAAACGGGTCCCATGCGATACCGACACGCGGGGAAATGTGATGCAGCCGGTTATCGGCGATGCCGCGCGGTACACCCGAGTCTCCGGGGAACAGCATCCCCAGAGGCGCAGAGGGAACCTTGGTGGATTGCGCGCCAGGAACAAAGGTCGCGGTGAGGTTCGAAGACTCGACTGGGGACAATTGCACGTCATACCGCAATCCGAGGTTTAGCGTGAGTCTTGGGAGAACGCGATAGTTGTCCTGCAGAAAACCCGCAAAATACCAGCCGCTCAAGAGCCCATGGTAGGGAGTGTCTTGTTCCATCGTGCCCACCTGACCGGTGACAAAGTCGGACAGTGCATTCCCGGTGCTCGTTGGAGCCGAGGAGGCAAAATTGAAGATGCCGAAGTTGTCCAGGTTGCCGACGATCATATCCTTTTCCAGCGACAGCTCGCCGCCGAAATTGAGTGAGTGCTTCCCCTTGATCATGCTGACCATGTCACGGAGTGAGTACAAGTCCGTGTCGCTGACAGGTCCGGCCAAAGCGCCGCCGGCGCTGAAGTAGCCGGATACGATCAGATTGGGCAGGGTTTTGGGTCCCTGGGTGGTGAAGGTCGATCCCAAGTCATCCAGGCCTATACCGGCCGGGAGGTTGACGCGACCGCCCGCCACGCGAGTGAAGGTAAACCAGCCCTCGTTGACGGCCGCTGGGCTGAGGGTGTGAATGTCGCTCATATTCACCACCTGTTGCGTCGCAGACGACTGGTTGATCGTATAAGGGAAGGGGCCGCTGGTGGAGGCGTTGCCGGAAGCGCCTTGCGTGGTCTTCAGGTAGAAGTAGCTGACCGCAAGGCGGTCCTTATCCGAAAGGACCTGATCGTATTTGCCAAGATATTCGTTCTCGTTGGTGGGGCCGGTAAAGAAGCCAGAATAGCTGTTGTTTGTCGGGTTGGTGGGCAGCGGGACGTACTTGCTCATGATATTGGCGGCTGTTTTGTCCAACAAGGCGGACGGAACGCAATTGGGTTTAGCAGTGGCGCAGTTGGGGGAACTGTTGGTTCCATCCACCTGCACCTTAGTTAGTAGTCTTGGAGGTGCCGGGCATGTAAACCTTAAAAGCGTCTGCCGTGAAGTCGCCCTCGCGCTCAGCGGTTGTAGGTACCACAGCGCCAGTGAGCTGTTGTCCGACGACCTGCCGCAGTCCGCCGTAGCTGAAGAGGAAGAAGGCCTTGTCGCGCTTAACTGGGCCGCCGACGACACCGCCAAACTGGTTGCGGTGGTAAGGCGGATTGAAGGTCGAATTCCAGGGCGTGTCGTTTAAGTCGGTGTTCCGGTTGAACTCAAACAAAGAACCATGGATCTGATTGGTGCCCGACTTCGTGATCGCCGTGACCACCGCGCCCGACATCCGCCCATATTGAGCCGAGAAGTCGCTGGTTTCCACACGGAACTCCTGCAGTGCGTCCGGGTTGGGTAGCGGGTTGCCGTAGTTGCGCAGCCCGGTCATGTTGACGCCACCGTCCAGGTAAAAACTGACCATAGGAGTGCCGCCATCGATCCCTCCGTTAACCACGACCTGTGTCGATGGGAGGCCGATGACGAAATTTGGCGTGCCGCTGGGATTGCTGCTAGGACTGGCGCTGTTGGACTGCACTCCCGGGGTCAAGGAAAGCTCGGCATACGCGTTCCGGTTGACCAAAGGAAGGCCGATGATCTCAGATGGCTCGACGGTTCTGCCCAGCTCTGCAGAATTGATTTCTACCAGCGGTGGAGCTTCCGTGACCGTCACGGTCTGGCTCTGTACGCCGACGGATAGAGTGACATTCAGCACCTGGGTCTGGTCGACGGTCATAACGACATTCTCCTGCACGAACCTCTTGAAGCCGCTAGCATTCACTTCCACCTTGTAGTTGCCCACCGGAAGGTACTGGATCAGATACGCCCCATCGGTCGTTGTTGTGGTCGACCGCACAAGCCCGGTGTCGACATTGGTTGCTTTGATGACGTGCAACAGGATAAAAGCAGGACTCCGGAGTTCACCGCCCCAATCGACTGGACGCTTTGCGAGCGTTGCGTTAAGTTGCTCTTCAGTGAGGTTGTTCAAATAAGTTCGTGTTGCCTCGCTTATTCGGGCCTTGGCAGCTAGCATTGCGGTCATCGTCGGGCAATCTTTTTCGTGCCAGCCGGCAAACGTCTTGTCCTGCAAATCGTGTACCCACCCTTCCTCACAGGTCAGGATGTGGACAAGTTGCTTCCAGATCGACGAGTGGCCGAATCCGGGAATCGGCTTGTGATGCAGAATATCCGGCACGGTCGCGAAATGGCCGAGCAAAAGGTCGAGTCGCTCGTGCATTACACCGTGCAACTCCGCGATTCCGGCTTTGGTGAACATGGCTCTAGACTCCGGCGCCGCGTTCGGGCAGCTGACTAAGTTCGCGGCCAGCTCTTGATTCTCTACGGCTTGGCCCGGACACACAAGCCGCATGAACAGGTCGGACCTGTTTGGCCTTCAAGGCCGAGGCCCTTTCACGTTGAAAGCGCCAAACTCCAAAACGCGTGGAGCGGCCCCAGCCTCCTCACGATGATTCATCAGCGCGGCGACGACGTCGGGTAGTAGGTCGCCGGTGATGGCATCGATTACACCGTTGAAGCAGGTACCTTTGATTTTGCGCTGGTGTTGAACGGGGCGAGTCGCACATATCGGATTTCCCAGCGGAATCGTAGGAATAATAGAACAAAAAGCCGCTGTTCACCCGATTGGGCTGCGTGCGAAGATGGTTGATCACTTTGTCCATGAAGGTGTCGATGACTTGCGGGCGGGTCATCGCGGGATAGTCATGGTCTGCATCGGTTTTATTGAGGTCGATCACGGTGTGGCCTACCGGTGTGGGCTGAAAATACCATTTGTGGCTCGAACAGAATGCGGAGGCGTCTTCAGTTTTCGACAGGAATGCTTCGCATTACAGCTTGTTTGGGCAAATCAACAGCTGGACGGTAGCCGCGTGCCGCGAAATAGAGCACATAAAGGTGGCAGAGGAACGGAACCCAAAATGCGTACCGAATACTGCTCATATCGGAAATGTAGCCCATGATAGCCGGAAAAACGGCGCCTCCAATGATGGACATCACCAGCAGAGAAGAGCCGAGCTTTGTGTGTGGTCCGAGCTGCTTGAGGCTCAGGGCGAAAATGGTCGGGAACATAATGGAATGAAAAAAACCGAGCAGGACCAGAGCCCACATCGGCGCCGCTCCGGTTCCAAGCAACACGACCGTAAGACAGAGCAAAGCTGACATTCCGAACAGCGAGAGCAGGCGGGAAGCTGCGATGCGCTTCATCATCGCCGAGCCGGCAAATCTGCCAATCATGAATCCCAGCAAGTGTAGCTTCAGATAATTTGCTGCCTGCTTTTCGGGCAGTCCCGGCATACTGTATTGCGCAAAACGGATGACAAAACTGGCCACGCCTACTTGTGCGCCCACATAGAAAAACTGCGCCAGAACACCTTTTAACAGATGCTTATACGGCCACAATCCCCGCAGACCTTCGACTGCATTCGGTGTTGCTTCGGCGTCATCTGCTTCGCGGACTTCGGGCAACTGTGAAAAGAAGATGAGCGCGGCCACGGCGAGGAAGAGTGCCGCGATCACTAGATAAGGCCCTTTCACGGTGTTCGCCTCGGCCACCTCGTAAGCCTGCAACTGGGCGGAAGTCATGGCAGATAACTGTGTGCGTGAATACTCCACTCCGGAAAGAATGAAGGCAGCTCCAAAGATTGGAGTGACGACTGCGCCGACGGAGTTGAAGGATTGGGCAAAGTTCAAGCGACGCTCCGAGCTCTCGGGAGGGCCAAGGATCGTCACATACGGATTTGCCGCCACTTCCAGAACCCCCTGACCGCATGCCATGACAAATAGCGCAAACAAGAAAAATCCGTACAGTCTGACGGACGCCGCTGGAATGAACAGAAGAGATCCGGTAGCACAGGTCAGCAAGCCGACCAGGATTCCCCGTTTGTACCCGATCTTCTCCATCAACCAGCCGGCCGGGAGGGCAGCCAGGAAGTATCCGCCGAAAAACGCTGTCTGGATCAATGACGACCGAAAGTCGGAAAGGTGAAACCCCTTCTTCAGGTGGGGAATCAGGATGTCGTTCAGATTGACGCCGAAAGCCCAGAGAAAAAAAAGGCTGGTGACCAGAATAAACGGTAAGACGTAGCGGCGCTCCGTAATTGGTACGGACGGTTTCGTCATATCCCTCCTGTTAGGTCAAGGCCCGGTCCAGATGCACATAACCTCCGTCTACAAACAAGTGCTGGCCCGTGATGTGCCCAGCCTTTGTTGAAAGAAGGAAAACCACCATTGCCGCAATCTCATCAACGGTAGTCATTCGTCTATCGAAAGGAATCTTGTCAACAACACTCTTCAGTTTTTCCTGGGGATCGGGAAAGCCATCGAGCCATTGTCGATAGAGTGGAGTCATCACTTCAGCAGGGATAACCGCGTTCACTCGGATACTGCAGGGGAGCAATTCTGCTGCCCATTCGCGGGTCAAGCCCAGGATCGCACCCTTGGAGGCAACGTATCCTGATGTGCCGCCTTGGCCGGTAAGAGCAGTTTTCGAACTGATGTTCACAATCGAGCCGCGGGTGCGCTTCAAATGCGGGAGCGTGTAGTGCGCCATATTGTAATAATGCAGTAGGTTTCGCTCCAGCGAAGAGAGAAACTCCTGAGGATTGCCGTGTTCGAGACCGACTTTATCGTTGATGCCTGCGTTATTCACGAGCGCGTCGATGTGGTCGAAAGTGGCAATCGCTCGCTGCACAATTTCTCTGCAGTTCGTGGCCGGTGAAAGATCCATGGCAATGAAACTGAGTTGCAGGCCCTGAGCACTGAGCTCATCACGCAATCGCTGACACGCCTGCACGTCCCGGTCGACAGCAACTGCAAGGGCGCCTTCCTGGGCGCAGGTTCTGGTGATGGCTGCGCCGATGCCTTTTGCGCCGCCCGTCACCAGCACAACTTTATCTTTGAGTTGCAGATCCATGTTTTGCGGATTGATGATGTGCCCGTCGACGAATTGCAGACCGGTAGCGAAGCGCCACACAAGCGGTAACGATCGAGCGTTAGCCGCGCAGATTCAAGAAACCTCCGTCAATCGGATAGTCCGAACCCGTGATGAACGACGCTTCGTCCGAGCAAAGATAAAGAGCAAGGGAAGCGATCTCCTCCGGCTGAGCCATTCTCCCAATGGGCTGCGATTTTTCCAGCTTCTCGAACATCTCTTGTTCTCTGCCGGGATAGTTACGATGCAGAAAACCATCGACAAAAGGAGTATGGACTCTTGCCGGCGAAATGCAATTGCAGCGAATGTTGTGGGCAAGGTAATCCCTGGCTACAGAATATGTCATCGCTACTACCGCGCCTTTACTCATGGAATAGGCAAAACGATCGGCGAGGCCCGATGTTCCCGCAATGGACGCCATGTTCAAGATGATGCCGCCTCCGTTAGCTTTCATGTGGGCCACAGAAGCATGCATGCAGTTGTACATGCCCTTAACGTTCACCGAGAAAACTCGGTCGAAATCGGCTCCCGGCGTAGCTTCCAGGTTGCCAACGTGGGAAATTCCGGCATTGTTCATGAGGATGTGAACACGTCCCTCTTGAAACACGTTGTTAAAAGCCGCCTTGACACTGTCATGCTGGGACACGTCACAACCATAAGCTTTCGCGTTCCCACCACTCGATGCGATTTCACTTGCAACCGTTTTGGCAGCGTCCTCGTCGATGTCCAGTACGCGGACGCAGGCTCCGCTACTAGCGAACCTTTGAGCGACTGCGCGGCCGATGCCGCTGGCCCCGCCCGTAACTACGGCAAGTTTGCCGTCAAGCCGGAAAGAGTGCGAATTGCCCTTCAGAAAAGACCTCCTCGTTTCGATCTAACGCTTGAATCTACTTAACCTGATCGTCATGCGCGCGCTCCAGCATGGCTAACGCGTTTTGTGCATCGGCGTCATTCGGCGCCAGTTCTAGAGCAGTACGCAACTCCTTCTTTGCCTCGCCGATGTTTCCCGTTCGCCCGTAAAACAGCCCCAGATTTTTGTGCAGGTGCGCGCTTTGCACGCAGTTGCCGCAGAGCTGAATAGCCTCATTCATCTGCTCCACAGCTTGAGGCCAATTCTGCGCGTTGGCCGCTTCCAGCGCGAAATTTCCCAACTCCGAAACGCGATCGGCGATCTGCTGGCTCTTCTGCAGCGCGTCGAAGCGATCCTGATATTGCTTGGCTTCGGGATCATGCATCCTGGTCAAGGACTTGGCGAGATTGTAAAGGGCTTGAGACTCATTCGGGTCGGCTTGCACCGCCGCTTTCCAGTGCTGAATGGCCCTAACGCTGTCGCCGGAATGCTCCAGGCTTTGACCAAGCAGATATTGAGCGTCCGCATTGTCGGGCTGCAGCGCAACCACTTTCTGCAGGAGCCCGGTTGACCGCTCCACTTGGTTTTCCTGTTTTGCCGTGAGCGCGAGGAAATAGAGCGCACCCGCATGGTCCGGCTGCAAACCAATTGCGGTTTGAAGTTCCTTGTCCGCATCTTCGTACTTGCCGGTCTCGAAGAAGAATCGGCCCAGATTGTAGTGAGCCACGGCAAGCTTTGGATCCAGCCGGGCGGCTTCAGAAAATTCCTTAAATCCACTCAGGCGATCGAACTGATCTACCAGCGCAATCCCTAGATTAAGGTGAGCCTGCGCGGACGCGGGTTCGAGCGTCACCGCCTTCTGAAAGCTCTTCACGGCTTCGGCCCCGTGCCCTGTCTTAGCTTGAAGCATTCCTAATGCGGCGTAAGCACCTGCATAGTTTGCGTCCAGGCTGATGGCCGTCCGAAACTGTTGCTCGGCTTCGGAGTACGCTCCTTGCTGCGCCATAAGAAGTCCAAAATTGACGTAGGCCTTGGTGTACTGGGGATCATTTTCTATGGCCTGCTGAAACAGCGCCGCAGCTTCTGTATTCTTGCCTTGCTGGCTGTAAAGCACGGCAAGGTTGCTCTGTGCTTCAGAGAATGTGGGATCAATCGCCAACGTCTTCTTGAAGAGTTTCTCTGCCGCGGCTTGTTGCCCACTGCGCCAGGCGAGCAACCCTAACTGATCTTGCGCAACCGCAAGATTGGGATCCAACTCGACGGCTCTCGCCAGTTCTTTCCGCTCGGAGGCAAAGTCTCCCAGTCTGTCTAAAGCGAGCGACAGGTTGTAGTGGAGCTTGGCGTCGCGAGGGCTGAGCTGCAAGCTCTTTCCATAACTTTCCGCGGCTGCCTTCGCCTTTCCCGCCGAGAGATATTCGCTTGCCTTTTCATCGAATCTGGCGATTTCTCTTTCTTTATCACTCTCTGATTTCAGCGCCGCCAGCTTGGCCCTTTCGAAACGAGCCCTCTCTTTATCGCCCGTCTTTTCCAATAGCAAAGCAAGTTCGTTGTGAGCCGCCGGGTCAGATGGATTGATGCGCTCGGCAGCGTCCAACTGCTGGATAGCTGCGGCCGTTTGTCCCGTGTTCGCCAACAGCATTCCAAGATCGAAGCGGATTGTCGCGTCTTTTGGATCAAGAACCACCGCGCTCTTCAGCGTAGTAACTGCCGCATCTGACTCCTTCAGTCCCTCATATGCCCGACCCAGGGCATAGAAACCCTGAGCGTCTCGCGGTTGGCGACGGGTGTACTCCAGAACAACCGACGCCGCGTCGGAATATTTGTGCAAGGAAATCAAAACTCGCCCAAGAGCGATTCTGGCCGGATCCATGCCTTGGTCCAGCCGTAGTGCGTCACGAAATTCTGTTACTGCACGTTCTTCGTCCTTAAATTGACCTTCCCTGGCATAGAGCAGCCCCAGAGTGAAATGGGCGTCGGAAGAATCGGGTTGAGCGTTGACGACATCCTTAAGCGAGGCTAAAGCCTTCTCCATTTCGCCGCTTTCGGCGTACGCGATGCCGAGGGCTGCCTGCACTGGCTCGGCCTGGTCCGGAGGCGCCTGCTTCACCGCGTCTTCCAGGCACGCGACCGATGCCTGGGGTTTGCCTTCGGTGATTAAGACTTCACTCAGCCTGATCGCAGCCTGCGTGAAATGTGGATCAATCTTCAGTGCTGCGCGAAATTGTTCTTCCGCGTTTCCCAACTTCTTCTCCTCTTCAAATAGACTTCCCAAAGCGAAATGGGAGCTCACGGAATCCGGTTTCTGCTGAATTGCGGTTTGCAGTTCGCGCATGGCCCGCGCTCGATCTCCTTTTCTAAGAAGCGCAAGCGCCAAGTTGTAGTGAGCTTCCCAGTTCTGGTCTTCCAACTTGAGAGAGGCTTCAAAAGCAGCGATGCCGCATGACACACGGTCGGCCTGGGCGTATAAAACGCCCAACGTGTTGTAGGCGCCAGCCGTTGGATGATCGTGAATGCTCTCGAGCAAGGCGGCGATCTTTTCGGAAGGATGATTCTGCTCCACACACGACTTGGGTAATAGTGACGGACGGACCGCGGACGCTGCTTGGCTCGGCGCAGTATTCTGTGCCGCAACGCAGGCGGCCAGTGTCATCAGGACACTCAGATCCACGAGCGAATACCTTCCAGGTCGAGCGCGTTCTGTCCTAGCCGCCAACATCTCCAATGGCCTTCAAGGTTACCGCTACTCCGATCAACCGCCAATTGCATCGTCCCCTGGCACGATTCATCGCCGCGCCACAGGCCCGGTAAGCTTGTGCTCGCATAAAGTGTAGCGCCTGGAAGAAATATTCTGCCGGTCAAAACTGAAAAAGTGGCCTGCCCGATCGGCTCCAGAAACGTTGGGCAGGCGCTTCCGTTTCTGTTTAGCTGAACCCGCCCGCGTGGATGTCGTGCCCGTCTGAATGCCGCCCTTGGGCGCGTTCAAAAGTAAAGCTTCAGTCCGAACTGTAGCTGGCGAGCCAGATTGGCAGTGCTCGTGACCGCCCCGAAGTTTGGAGCCTCCATGCTTGTGACCGGGATTGCCCAAACTGGAGTATTGGTCAGATTAAACGTCTCGAAGCGAAATTCAATTCGAAATCGTTCTGTAATCGGGAATTGGCGGAAGATCGAAAGGTCCAAATTCTTGTACCAGTCCGAGCGAAGTGAATCCCGGCCCAGGTTCCCAAAAGTATCCGCAGCTGGAATTTGGAAAGATGAGACGTTAATCCACTCGGCGGGAGTTTTATTACCGGGATATGGGTCGCCAACCAGATTGGCCCGCTCGTAGCCGTATCCGTTGCCGTAGTTGTAGTTACCGGTCTGTGCAATGTCTTTGCCGCTTCCCGCATCGAAAGCGGTACCCGAATTGAAGGAGAGAACACCGTTCAGGTTCCAGCCTCCGATCAACGCGTTCACCACTGGACTGCCCGAGGAGAATTTGCCGCCTTTGCCGAAGGGCAATGTATATACCCATGCGGCAGAAAAGATTTGCGGGAGGTCGGTAGCGGAAGGACCCTTGTCAGCTTGCAGGTTGTAAGGGTTTTGAATAGAGCATCCTTCCACTCCATACCACCCGGAACAGCCAAGATCCAGGCTCTTCGACCAGGTATACGAGATCAGATACGTAAGGCCATGTTGCTGCCTGCCGTTCAACGACACCTGCAATGCGTTATATGTACTCTTTCCCTGGTTCCTGTCATAGGCAGTCGCTCCAATGTATGGAAAAGGCGCTCCGCAGTTAAAGTCGTTCGGGTTTGTTGCGTAGGACGGACAGCCCACGTTCCCGCCAGGAGCCATAGCCACGTTGTATGCCCCACCAACATCCAAGCGTCTGCCAACCGACCCGACGTAATTGACCGTCAGCACATCTTTGGAAGTTACTTGTTGCTGGATTCCGAAGTTCCACTGATCGGCATAAGGCCGCTTAAGATACGGATCGGCAAACCAAGTTGACTGGGTGAAGGGCGTCGCGCCAGTGACTGGAGGTCCACTGCCCTGGTTGAGAGGATCTTCCGCCGTCGTAGTCGGGCGACCGGCAGTCACCGGGTTGACATTGCTGGCTCCCAGCTGATCCAGACTTGGCCATGTGCCTTCGTAGTTTTGCGCGGTTTGAGTGATCGCCGCCCAGTTGTCAAAGAATCTCCCGTAGCCGGCGCGCAATACCATATTCGGGAACAACTGATAAACCACGCCGACTCGCGGCTGTATGTCGTTGTAATCGGTGTGGAATATCGCTCCACCGCCGAGCGGGGTTACCTGCACATGTGCGGGAAGCACCCCACCGGGTATGCAGGGGGCGGCATTGGTCTGCAAGCACGAGGGAGCGTTGTGAGCCAGAATGTAGGTTCCGTTTGAGAAATCCATGTCGCCCACGTAGTAGTTGTCGTTCGGACTGTTACCGTAGATGGGCACGAGGGTGAGATCGTAGCGCAACCCGAAATTCACATTTAGTTTGCTCGTAACCTTCCACTGATCCATGGCATAAAATCCATCTACCCAGCCGCCGTGAGTGGTTTCAACCACATTCCGGCGTGAGGCATTGTTCGGGTCGCCTAAAAGGAACGATGCGATAGCGTTGCCGCCGGACAAGCCCACGGGGTTCGCTGTATTCGCCGCCGCAAACTGCACACTCGAGTTCAGATATAGTGCGTTGGTGTTGTTGCTGGCGAAATTTGCTCCGGCCTTGAAGGTGTGGCGTCCGATGGTTTTTGTGAAATCACCCCCGTATTCCCAGATGTCCGATACGTGGGTATCGTCAGTCTGGGCGGCGCCGTGCGCGCTGGGATTTGGGTTCCCGATGTAACCCTGGATTACGACCTCCGGGATCATCGAAACGCCACCTTTGAACCCCCCAGCAAAGTTCGGGTTAAACAGTTGCGTGCCCAAACTGGGCCCAGCGTTTGCAAACTGCGAGCCCTGATCGATATTCACGCTGTTGCGTCCAAAGTGGAATTCGGCCAGCATGTTCCCCGAAAACAGGTGCACGTAGTTGACGGCAATGTTGTAGCCATCGGTTACCTGGCTGTGCAACAGTCCAGCAAAACCACCCGATCCCGTAACCGGCTGCCGGAAGCTGCTGTAGCGCGCCCACACGTTATCATGGTCGCTGAACTGGTGGTCCAACCGTCCACTGCCTTCATCTTGACGGGTGACGGTCTTGGTGGTGTCAAGCCCATTGTTCGGATCGCTGGAACTAGGAGTGAGGTTTGGCGCTGGGAATAGCGTTTGTGCGTACTTGACCATGTTTGGGTCGATCATGCTGGCAGGAATCTTGTTGCAGGGAGTACCACCCGGGGCCTGAACGTTGCCAGGCGCTAGTTCGGGGTTTCCTGACGAGTCGCACAGGAAAGCCTGCCCGCTGTATGGATTGTAGATTTGCCCGCTGATTCCCGTAAGATTCCCCGTCAGTTGCGTCGCGGTGGGTATGAAGTATTGGTTGGAAGCGGCGGCATGCCTTCGAAAGCCTTCGTAGCTGAGGAAGAAAAATGTCTTCTTTTGATGCTCTCCAGGGATGGGCAGCGGACCGCCAAAAGTCGCACCGAATTGATTTTGCTGGAACTCGGGCTGGTTGGTCGGCTGGGACTGTTCGGCCGCCGTGAGGCCTGGGTAAACTATATTGGCGTCAACCGCTTTATTTCGCAGGAACTCCCAAGCCGACCCATGGAAGTGCGATGTCCCGGACTTGGTGACCACATTGACCACTCCGCCCATCACGCCGCCGAACGACGCATCGTCATTGTGCGTTTGAACTTTGAACTCCTGGATGTCGTCAACAATCGGCGCCACGGCATATGTGCCGCCGAACGAGCCTTCGTTATTTACGCCGTCCAGCAAGAATAAGTTGCTGCGGTTGGACTGGCCGTTCACCGACGGGTAGGAGAACGTCCCGATTGGATTCGACCAGACGCCACCGCTGGTGCTGCTGTTTTGTGACACGTTGACCGTGCTCACGCCCGGGGTCAGATTGAGCAACTGGGTGAAGTTTCGTCCATTCAACGGCAGGTCGTTGACTTGTTCCTTTACCACGGCGACGCCGAGTTCGGCAGTCGATGTCTCCAGAGCAACTGGGTTGGCTTGCACCTCGACAACTGCATTGACCGCTCCAGCCTTAAGTGCGAAGTCGTAGGTGGCAGTTTGATTCACCACCAGGATGATTCCCGACTTAACAATCGGACCGAAGCCGCTCTCAGTTACCTTCAGGTCGTAATTTCCCGGCTGTACGTCAGGCATGACATAGGCGCCTACGCTGTTGGTGGTCGCCGTGCGATCCAAGTTTGTGTCGCGGTTGTGCAGCACGACGGTGGCCCCGCTTACGACCGCGCCCGCCGAATCGCGAACCGTGCCATTCACGGATGCAGTGGCTTGACCCCAAGCGGGCAACGGGAAGAGTGCGGCTACCAACACAGCCGCGAGCATCAACGTCAACACCACCATCAGTCGCTCACGCATTTTCAAGGAAACCTGGTGTGCCATCGTAGATCCTCCTCCGCACCTGGTCTTATCGGACCTCTGCGAACACGGTTCCGCAACTTCAACCGGGCTTTTCATCTGAACAGACAACCGGGTCGCCAACAAAGCCCAGCAAAGAAAACCCCACGGCACAAGGTTCTAGCATTGCTTTTAGAATGTTGTCAATCAAAAACTTTCATATATGCGAATCTAGTTTCAATATATGAAACGATTCTCTAGCCTTTAGCGATACATCGTGCTAGTGTTCTGCATGTTGAAACAGAATCTCGTCCGAGAGATGCGATCATTGCGTCCTTAAAATCTGGCGTTAAGAGCTGAAAGTCCCGGGAGCAACCGCATGCCGCGCGTCACAAAATCCAGTGCAGGTTCAGCGCCTGTCGGTGTGATCTCAAAAGTGTTGCTGATTCTTGAAGCCCTCCAAGGCTCTTCTGCTGGATTAGGATTGAAGGCCATCTGCGATCTGACCGGCATTCACAAGAGCACTGCGCACCGCTTTCTGAAACATTTGGAGCGCGAGCGCTATCTCATTCGAACGGAAGCCGGAGCCTACCTGATCGGTCCGCGACTGTCCCAGATGTCGGTGCGCGGTAACCAGGGCGCCACGCTGCAAGCAGTCGCGCGGCCGATCCTTTGGGAGTTGTGGAAGTCAACTCAGGAAACCGTCAATCTGGCTGTTCTCGACCAAGGCACTGTGCTTTACGTGGATGTCATCGAGAGCCCGCATGAATTCCGGCTTTCATCGCGCGTCGGCGCGCGCCGTTCGCTGCACGTCACGGCACTGGGCAAAGCGTTGGCGGCTTTTCTGCCCGCGGAGTTACGAGAAAGCATTTTAAGCACGATTACATTCCAGCCTGCGACTTCAAGAACCATTTTGAACTTATTGCAGTTTCGCCAGGAACTCGAGAAGATCCGGAGACAAGGCTACGCGGTCGATGATGAAGAGGCTGTCCAAGGTGCGCGCTGTGTCAGCGCCCCGATCCTCAACTCAGACGGTGAACCAATCGCTGCCGTCAGTGTCTCCGGACCTGTGACCAGAGTCAGCCCGAATCAGGTCGTTGCGCTGGCTGGAGCCGTGACGTCCGCGGCCCGCGCAATTTCGGCTGCCATGGGATTTTCACGACCTGAACCGGAAGCGGTAAACCGTCGCCGCGCTAAGACGGTCGTTCCGGCTCGGAATTAACCTGCGAAATTCACTCTGGCGTTTATTTGTCCAGTCCAACGAGCGCGGAGTCACACCGCTTCATGAGGGTTCGGATCGCGTTGTCTTGCGGAAATCTTTGGCTTCCTTTAGCAGCGACTTCGCAGGCTTCCTGCATTTTGTTAAGCGTAACGTAGATCTTTGTACTGAGGCGATAGAGTTCAGCATCGTAGGGATCTAACTGCATTCCCTGGCGCAAGACGTTCTCTGCTTCGCCCTGGCGACTGGCCGCTACCAGCAACTCTGCCAGTTCTTCGAAGTCCACAGGGTTCGTCGCACTATGACGGATGGCGTCCTCAAGATATCGAATTGCCAGCGCCGCGCTTTGGACATTCTTGTTCTGCACAGCCTGGTCAGCCAATGCCTCCAGCACCTGAACATTGTCGGGCAGCGTGGCCTTGAGTTGCTCTGCCAGCGACCAGTAGCGCGTCCGATATTCTGGGTGCGCCAGCATGACTTGGCCATAAGCCTGTAACAGTGTAAGCGGCGATGGCGCGTCCTGCTTTGCTGGATTGGCGCTGAGTTGAACCAGATCGGGAAGCTTGGAGGTTGTCATGTGGAACGCAACATCGGGAAAAGGCTCTTCGGCCTCGGCCACGATGCGATGGTTGGTGAGAACTGAATGGGAGATCACCGTCACATCCCGCTTCGGCATGTGGCACCCCGCGCAATCGTCGGGAGGTGTCTTGTGCTGCCGCAGAGACAGCGGCACTGCGCAACTTTTTTCGGTGTGACAAGCCAAGCATTTCTCGCGAAAGTACGCTGCAGCTTCCTTTGGCGAAGGTTGCACGTGAGGATCGTGACAACTGATGCAGCCCAGGTGTCCGCGACTGTTCAGATAACATTTGCTGAGACGCATGGATAGGTAGTGCTCCAACAGGTCATCTTTGGGCGCGGACGTGCGGCTAAAGGGAACCAAGAAAATACTCAGAGTGTCGTTCAGTTCAGCGCCGGGGCGAAAGTCGCGGTATGTTTTTCCGGGTTGCAAGATGCGCGCGTCGCCGGTCTGATGGCACGACATGCAGATGTTGTCCGCAACCCAAGGCGAAAGTTTGGCCGGGTTTGTAATTGAGCCAGTCGGATCTCCCATGTGCGCCGCAGCGACGTGGGACAACCCTGGACCGTGACAGTTCTCGCACCCGATGGCCAGTTCCGCGAACGGCGCTTCCTGAAAACGGCCGTTCCCATCCAGGAGTGGGCGGGGTTGCCCACTATGGCAGGAGATGCAAGCGGGGAGAATAGGGCGGTTGAAACCGTAATCGCCAAACTCGTATCCGGGAGAGAGTGCCCAGCGATGTGGTTTCGCGTAGAACGAGAGCGGTGCTTCGAAGAGGTAGTCGTCCTGCTTCACAATGGCTCCGCTGCCATTGGCTCCCGAACCAATGATCCATTCGAGCTTGCGCGTTTCGCGAAAAACGTCATTGCCGCTGGCGTTAGTCTCATATTCGCTCTGGTAAAGATTGTTGTCGTGGGCAGAGATCTCAAAATGGCGATTGAGACTGGGATCAAAGATGCTGCCCGATGTCGGAATCTTTTCCAGAACAGCCGGAGTGATTTCCGACATCGAGTGACCCATGTCTGTACGCGAGAAAGATGCATGGATGCTCGCGTGACACTTGGCGCAGGCTCTGGAACCAACATAGCCAGAATCTGCCGGTGGATTCTGATCTGCCTGCACCGGTATTCCTGGCGATTTGCTCTGGAAGCTGAGGCACGTGAAAAGCAGCAGAGCTCCTGACATATACGCCAAACCCCTTGCGATCGCTCGCGATCGCTTTCCTCTGGCGCAATTCGAAGACTTCATGACGGGGGGCCTGGCTTCCATCCCGCCAACTGCTCCTTGACCCATCTCGCGTTTTTTTCAGAGTGGCACAGCAAACAGGCATTTGGACTTTCTTCCTGTCCAAATCGCTGTGTCGTGTCGGCGTTCGGAATATCGTCAATCTGGTGAGTGCGAGCTCGGAAAAGAACAGCGTCCATGATAGGCGGCATGTGACAAGAAACGCAGCGGCTGCCTTCCGAGTCGACACCGTGATGAGTATGGGCGGCCAATGAGGCACTGCTCTGAAATTGGGAATGGCAGGTCGTGCACATCAAGTCCGGTTGATCGCGAAACTTTACCGAAGTCAGGTTAGAAGCTGCATCGTGTCCGTGCGGATCGTGACAGGTTCCGCAGCTCACCTGTCCCTTCCTAAAACATTGAGACCGTTCCAGCGCTTCCACGATGAAGGTGGTCTGACGGAAGCGCCCGTCCTTGTAAAAGCCCATCCGGGAGAACTCGCCGAAAGGAATCCTTAGATTTCTTGGGAAGAACTCACCCGCGCTTGAATAATTCAACTCACCGCTGGAGCCGGAGGCACGGATCGCGGACTGCATATGGCACTGCCCGCAAATGCGGTTGAAATCGCGGTTGCCCAGATCATGAAAATTCACTGGGGGATCCAGCGCTGCTTTCGGGTACGGCTCGCTTGTGGTCATCTCTATGACGTGCTGCAACGACGGGCCGTGACACATCTCGCAATCAATGCCCGGCTCCTTGAATTCCACATGGTTCACATCGAAGCCGCCGCCTTTTACATTTCTTAGTTGGCTGGTATGGCAAACCGCGCAGACGGCTTGATAGCTGGTGGCAGAGCTAAGTTTCTCCCAAGAGCGGAGATCGCCACGCTCACTCCCGGCGCCATCAATAATTTCCCAGTAATTGAGCCAGCGCCTTTGCAGTGCACTGTACTGGATCGGAAACACATGAATCTCGCCGCTGGGCAGCCTGGTTGCGTAAGCCTGCTGAAACTTCGATCCGATCGTGTAGTCGACAGGGTATCCGTGCAATTTGCCGTCGGACTGCCGGATGTCGAAATAGTGTCGACCGTCGCGGAGTACCATGCGGGCAAAGAGGGTTCGCCTTGGGCGGTTGGCAAATTCCATCTTTCCTTCGCGATATGTGGATTCATCTTCCAGGTAAAACTCGTTGTGGTTTTGAAAATCGCCAATGACATTCTGCGGAGCATACGGGCGAAGCATTTTTGACATTCCGGTTTGGGACCACTGGCGATAGACGCTGGTGTGGCACCCTCGGCACGAAGTTGATCCTGCGTAATCCGACGGGGACTGGACTGATAGGCTTGCTGCCGCCGCAATTTGACTTTTTGAAGAGACGCTGTCTTGATGCTCGGCTTGGCCCACAAAGCTTTCAAAAGTATCGCGGGAATCCAGCATGGTGTAAATGTTCTGTAAGTTGTCGCGTGCCTTCGGTGCCAGGCTGCCGTTCGCTCGATAAATTCTGGCGAAACTTCCGGAGGCGGATTGCAGATCTCCAGAGGCAAGCTGAACTAACCCGAACAGATAACTAATTTCAGCGTCGGAAGGATTCAACCTTTGAGCGTCCAGCAACAATGCTTTGCAATCCTTCAGCCGGGCATCACGTTTCTCTCCCTTCGGAAGTGCGAGTGCTTGTTCCAGCAGAGCCCGGCTTTCGGCGAACTCAGCGGTGGCTTTCAATTTGCTCTTGAGCTCTGGCCAGCTCTGCGGCGGCACGGTTCCGGGAGCGGCAAAACTGTCGAGGTATTCGATCGCATCACGAGCGTCAGCAATTGCCGCATTGTTCAGATGTTTCTGTGCCTCCACGTCGCCCACGGAGACGAGAAGCAACGGATTTTCCGGCAAGAGTGTCAGGGACTGTCTAGCGTAGTTCAGCCCCGCATCGTAGTCCCCCAATCCGAAACTGGCGCGCGCCGCCATCTCATAGACCTGGAAGAGAAAGGCTGATTGGGGAAATCGCGCCAGAAACAATTTGGTTTGCTCCAACAACTGTTTCGGCTGTGTCTGAGGGAATAGGGCCAGAAAGGCTGCCCGTTCGCTCGGATCAGAAATCTGATCGGCTACTGTGAGCGGCCTGCGGTTCTGTGTCGTGATATTCGCATCAATGTCCTGGCCCGTGAGAAGCCCAAGTGGACAAATCAGAATCCCGATTCGGAGCACCCACTTCAACATGAAGCGCACTCTAGCCCAAAGGTCGTTCCGATGGCAACCAAACTTTCCCGCGGCCGCCGCTTGACGAGCAGGGCTGGCGTAGTCCATTCTGCAAGCCTTTACCTCAGGGTACCGAATGAATCAGGCATTGCTTTGCGGAATTGGGATGGTCACGCTGGCAGGCGTTCTCCAGGGAAGCTTTGCTGCGCCTATGAAGCGGATGCCTGCGTGGCGCTGGGAAAACAGTTGGCTACTCTTTGCACTGTCAGGCTTGATCATTTTCCCGTGGATAGTTAATTTCGCCACCGTGCCGAACGTCACCGATGTTTACGCAGGAGCGTCCCCGTCTGTTCTCATCGAGGTGCTCCTGTTTGGACTGCTGTGGGGCGTGGGCTCCACATTATTTGGCCTGGCCATCAGCCGCGTGGGAATGGCACTTGGATTCGCGTTGATCCTGGGCATAACGTCTTCGTTTGGTTCCCTGATCCCGATGGCGATTCTTCACCCTGAGCAACTTCTGGCCAAACGCGGGCTGTCCCTAGTCGTAGGCAGTGCGGTCATGGTGTTGGGTCTCGTCTTTCTCGCACTCGCC
>OBLW0100000620.1_pt1 | contig 30245 bp, 32 predicted proteins | sample 1520161 | NCBI WGS metagenome assembly OBLW01 (sample SAMEA3539309, study PRJEB22396) | soil metagenome | biome: tundra; feature: field; material: soil | place: USA | collected 2010-05 | depth 0.15 m
AGAACGGATTGGTGTATCTGACCCCCAATGACTGGGCCCTGATCGCGGACAAAGCCACTCGCCGGCAGTTCAAGGCGGGCGAGTTCATTGTGCAACAGGGGAAGCGAACCCACGGGGTGTTCCTGCTTCTGAAGGGGACGGCCTCGGTGAAGATTGCGACCCAAGGGACGGCCTTAGGGATCAACCCGGGGGAGGCCTGCGGCGAGATTTCATTTCTCGACGAACTGCCGGCCACGGCGAACGTGGTGGCGAATGAGGCGGTCGAGGCCTATTTTGTGGACCGGCCCACCCTGCAATCGATGTTTGAGCTTTTTCCGCATCTGGGTTCGCGCTTCTACCATTCGCTGTCCGCGATTCTTTCGCGGCGACTGCGGGAATTGATTGGGCAGGCGCCGCCGTCCAAGGCCGAGTCGCCCAAGTAAAAGACCGCGCGGGGAGTTTCCAGTCCGCGAGCGAGAGTGTGCTAGCCTACAAGTCCGGCGCGGGGCGCGGAATGGGCCAGGTGGCGACTTCGCCGCGCGGAAATTCTTCTGTGGTCAATCCTGTCAATCTTCGGCTGGCCCTGGTATCCGCAACGATGCTGGGGTTCCGGCACGGGTTGGACTACGACCACATCGCAGCCATCACCGACATCAGCAGCGTGCAGTCGAAGGCGCGCGATGCGATGCGCTACGGACTGCTCTATGTCGCGGGGCACGCGACGACGGTGGCGTTGCTAGGCTCGGCGGCGGTTGTTTTTCGCATCGCGCTGCCACCCGCCAGCGATCGCTGGGCGGAACGACTGGTGGGCATCACGCTGCTGGTGCTGGGAGTCTATGTGCTGGGGACTTTCTTCCGTCCGTCCACCCACAGTCATGCCCGGCCGCGTACGCGCATCACGCTGATGGTCAACGGGGCGCTGTGGATCTACTGGCGTTTGAGCCGGGTTTTTGGCGGCACGAGGGTGGAAGCTCCGCAGGTATTCAGAGACGGATACAGCACAAGTTCGACGTTTCTGGTGGGCGTGATCCACGGGCTAGGAGCGGAGACTCCGACCCAGATTCTCCTGTTTCTGATGACGGCGAACCTGGGGGGAACGGGCGCGGGATTGTTGGGGCTGCTGATGTTCATTATAGGACTGCTTTTCATGAACACACTGATGTGCGGCCTCGCTGCGGGATTGTTCTCGACGGACAAAATCCTGCTGTGGCTGTCCCCGAGTAAGGCGTCGCAAGGCCTGTTTTCGCGGGCTCTTAGTTCCGCGATGACGATGGTCAGCACCCACGCTGTGAGCGGGCTCACCTTGCTTACATCGGCCTACAGCATTGTGGTGGGAACGATCTTCTTGCTGGGATCGGCAGGCAGGCTGCCTTCCCTGACGGGATGATGAGGCGGCGAAATGCTGTGGCGAAAACCTCCGCCCGAAATGTAAGAAGCGTCCTGCGGCGCTTTACGAGTCGCAGGACGCCCGAACAGCCCTCCCCCAGAACTGCTCACCGCACAAGCTACCCGGAGTCGCGGGGTCTGAGAATGCCACTTTCGTGCCATAGGGAGGCAGGAGCGGGCTACTTGCGGGAGGAAGAATTGGGCATAAGGTGAGCGGGCGTATGCAACTAGGAAAGCGGGCAAGTCGCAAATGGATGATGCAAGTGTGCATGAGTTTGCACTTGGGCATTTGGCAGGCACGGGCGTTATGCCAATAAGCTGTTTGTTTGTAATGAATTGATCGTATTCCTGGTTTGGTACGATGGGTGCAGTAGGCTGAGTGGGATTCCGTGTTCCGGTGTGTCCCAACGTGATTCAGGAGGAAGTATATATGAAGCGCATATTGTGGATGGCTCTCCTTTGCTTAGCATTGCCGATGGCGGCTTTTGCAGGTAGCTCAGTTGATTTCACGAACAGCGGAGGCACCCTGTCTGGCAGCAGCGCAGGATTGACCCTCAGCGGTTCAGAATTGATTGCCGTGAATGGCCTGAATGGTTTGGGCCTGGTCACAGGCAATCTGGGTAGCGTGGGTTTCACGACCGGGGCTTTGACTTCTGGAAATCTGCAGATGGGCGCCACATTCGCAGGCGGGGGAAACTTCACCATCACCGGCAACGGCACGGGTGGGATTCCGAATGGCGCGATCTTTACTGGAACGTTCGATGGACCGGTGACTTGGACTCTGGTCACACTCGCGAACGGAACCCATAACTACACGCTTACGGGATCGTTGACTGGTACTTGGTACAACGGGAGCACCGTTTTCGGAGCGACCGTGCAGTTGACCATCAATACCGGCAAGGGTTTCTTCAATGGCACGACAACAATCTCCAGTGGCGACACCAACATTGTGGTTCCGGAACCGGGCAGCCTGACGCTGCTGGGTACTGGGCTGATTGGTCTGGCCGGACTGTTGCGCCGCAAGCTGAAGGCATAGATTTTCCTCGAAACTCCTGAATCGAAAGCCCCGCTTCTATGAGCGGGGCTTTCTCATTTCTGCATTTCCCATCAGGCAGTCCGTTACCCCGGTAATCTGGCGAGGGGGATTACCGTTGACCCACCGGCGCGGCCTCCTTAGATTGCCAACAGGGGGTTGTATGAAAGACATCCATGAGGTTCTGCGGCAGAAGCAGGCAAAATACGCCCAACTCGGCAAACAGATTGAGATGCTCCAGCAGGCAGCAGAAAAGCTGCGCGAAGTAGCACCATTGCTGGCTGAGAACGACGATGACGACAACGGGGTGCTGGCGGAAGTAGACGATGCCTCCATCCAGGGCGATGCCATGTCGGCCAAGGCAGGCGCAAGTTCTGGCAGTTCAACATCTTCCAAGGCATCGCGACCCGCAGCTCCGCGCTGGCCGTAAGCGCTGGGGAATCGAGAGCCCGATCGATTTATGACCCTACAGGCACTACTGGTTTCGACCGACGATAGCGCGGCTGACGTGCTGGGCAGAGTGCTGCCCAACTTCGGCATCGCTCTGGACCGCTCCAGCGATCCGGAAACCACGATCAGCCGGATCCAGCAGCAGAAATTCGACGCGCTGATTGTCGACTTTGATAACTCGACGATGGCGGAAGAAGTCTTGCTGCAGGCGCAGAAGCTTGGGGCAACACCGTTAAGCATTGCTCTGGTGGCGGATTCCGCAAAGGTGCGCTCCATCCTCAGTAGTGGGACCCACTTCGTGCTGTACAAACCCCTTTCCGAAGAGGCTGTGAAAGCGGGATTGCGTCCTGCAGCGGCTTTGTTGAGCCGGGAGCGGCGACGGGCGTTCCGTGTTCCAGTGCAGGCGCCGGTGGAGGTCACGCTGCCGGACTCGCGTAAGTTGGATGGCATTCTTTTGGATCTATCGGAAACCGGCATGGAGGTTTTGACCGCGGAGACGCAGATTCCGGGGTCATTACTGGCATTCCGTTTTCAACTGCCAGATACTGCGGTGGAACTCGATGGCCACGGGCAGGTGGCGTGGGCCAATCCCAACGGACAGACAGGAGTTCACTTCCTGGATGTTGCGGAGGCGGCAAAGGCCGAACTGAAGACGTGGCTGCAATCCGCAGCCAGCCTGGCAGGCGAGGACCCGGATGAAACCGTGCCGCACTGCAAGTTGACCGACCTTAGCTTGGGCGGTTGCTATGTACAAACCGACGCACCGTTTCCGGAACGGGCACTGGTCGACCTTTGCCTTAAAGTCGAGGAGATGGAAGTTCACACCGAAGGCATGGTCCGCGTGGCGCATCCGGGGCACGGCATGGGAGTAGAGTTCCCTTCCCGCACGCCGGAGCAGCGAGCGCAAGTGGGAAACCTGATCGGATTCCTGCGAAATTGTTCCACAACGAATTTGGAATTGATGATTTCTCCGCGATCCCTGGTGGCGGACGTCACGCAGTTTGAACCGGCTGATAAGTCGGCGGAAGCGTCTGGGGACGAACTCGAAGACCCGCTGCTGGATCTGCTGCGGCGCGGTACATCCTTGCAGCAGGACGATTTCCTGGCGGAACTTCAGCAGCAGCGTAGTCCGCAAGAAGCCTCGGTCTAACTCCACACGATCTTTGTCGCAGGGCTGCACGACCCGAAAACTCACACCGCTCTCCCGGAGCAGTAGCGAAGTTTCGCTGCTGCGGCGCCCGCTCATTTGGACATCCCCAGTCGCTTTGCTCGGACAAAAGCCTCCCGCGGCAGGTTGTGGGCAGAGATTGCTCAAGGGTCGGTTCAGGTGGGCTTTAAAGCGGGTAAGAGATCGTAGGAGCGAGAGGCTTTGGGAAGTGACAGGCTTGTGAAGGCTGAGGGGCCCTGGCCCCGTCTTTGGCACGGGTCCCTCAACTCTTCGTGGTCTGTTCCACCCCAATGCGAGTACGTTAGCGGAAGTCCATTGCGGGATGATTTCAGCAATGTTAAATCTGGGTTAAAGTTGATTATGTTTCTACCGCGCGTATCGAGGGTTTTAGAACAAGGGGAGTGAGTCTGGGAAAGACCAGCAGGGCGAAATCTCCGTTGAGAGAACCTGGCACTTCTCGGCCTGGCGCGGCGCGGCGATGGGCGCCGTTGCTCGCGATTGGGATGGCGGCCTTCGCGGTGGAGATTCCCTTTTTCTTTTTTGGTACGCCGTCGGGGCACGATGTCGAGTTTCATCTGTACTCGTGGCTCGAAGTTCTCTCGCAATGGAAGCATGGAGTTTTTTATCCTCGCTGGGCCGCAATGGCACACTTCGCCTACGGCGAGCCTCGATTTGTGTTTTATCCGCCTGCATCGTGGACTCTCGGCGCCATTCTGAGCGCGATCTTTCCTTGGACGATTGCGTCCCGCATTTTTATTTGGATTGTGCTGGTGGCCGCGGGCGTGTCGATGTTTGTGCTGGCACGGCGATGGCTGGACCGCCGGGATGCGATGTTTGCTGCCGTCCTTTATGCGGTCAATCCCTATCATCTGGTGATTGTTTACTGGCGTAGCGCGTTTGCCGAGTTGCTGGCGAGTTGCCTGGTGCCGCTGTTGCTGCTGTTCGTGCTGAAGGCGGTCGACGAAGGACGGCGGGCAATTGTGCCGTTGGCGCTGGTGCTGGCGGCGGCGTGGCTGACGAATGCTCCGGCGGCGGTGATGATCCATTATTCGCTGGCGCTGATGGTGGTGTTCTTCGCGTGGAAGCGGCGATCGGCCCGACTTTTGCTCGTGGGAGCGGGCGCAGTGGCGCTCGGGGCCTGCCTTGCGGCTTTTTATCTGTTGCCGGCGATTTACGAGCAGCGGTGGATCGACATTGCGCAAGCCGTGTCGGCGGGATCGCGTCCGGCGGATAACTTTTTGTTCATCCACACGACGGACGCGGATCACGACGCGTTTAACCGCATCATCTCGTGGGTGGCGGTCTTGGAGATGGTGGTGATTTTCGTGGCGTCATGGACGGCCCGGCAGTGGAGGGAAACGAAGCGCGAACTCTGGGACATTCTGCTGGGCTGGGCGATCGCTTGCAGCGTGCTGATGTTTCCGATGGCGGTAGTGCTGTGGAAGGTCCTGCCGAAGATGCAGTTCATGCAGTTTCCGTGGCGGTGGCTGCTTTGCCTGAGCATGATCTTTACTCTTTTGGTTACAGTGGGGCTGCGGCGGTGGTGGTGGCGGGGTGCAGTCTGTGCGGTCGCGATTCTGGTGATTGGGATGGCGTGGCATCGCGTTCAGGCGCCGTGGTGGGACAATGCCAGCGATCTCCACGAGATGCAAGACAACATGGCGGACCGCGTGGGCTACGAAGGGACCGACGAATATACGCCGGTCGGGGCGGAGCCGGGGGCGATCGACAAAGACGCGCGCAACGTGATCGTGGATGGACCGGCGCATGCTGCGATTCATGTCTATCAGTGGGATGCCGAGTCGAGGATGTTTACGGCGGAGATGTCTGCGGCGGATCAGTTGGCGCTGCGGCTGTTTCGCTATCCGGCGTGGCGGGTGGAAGTGAACGGGCACGTCGTGGAGACGGCGGCGCGGGCGGAGACGGGGCAGATGCTGGTTCCGGTTTCGGCGGGGATGAATCGGGTGCAGATTATCTTTGTGCGGACGTGGGATCGGGCGGCGGGGGCGTGGATTTCTTTGATCGCGGCGATGTCTTTGATTGTCTGGATTCTGATGAACCGCCGGAGGACTTCGGACCTCGGACCTCGGCTGTTTCGGTCTGAGGTCCGAGGTCTGACGTCTGAGGTCTGAAACATGCGACGAATTCTGATTGCTACTTCGAATCCGGGGAAGCTGCGGGACTTTGCGGGGGCGGCAGCGCCTCACGGGATTGAAATCGCGGGCATCCCTGGGTTCGCTTCCCTGCCGGCCGTCGTCGAGGACGGGCTCACGTTTGAGGAGAATGCGCGCAAGAAGGCGGAGGAGTATAGCCGGAGTGCGACGGGAGAGATCGTCGTGGCTGACGACTCCGGGCTTGAGGTGGATGCGCTGAATGGGGCTCCGGGCGTGCACTCGGCGCGGTATGCGGCCGATCGGCCGCACCTGGCCGACGAGAATACGGACGACGAGGCCAACAACGCGCGCGTGCTGCGAGAACTGAGGCACGTTCCTCCGGAGAAGCGCACTGGACGGTTCGTGTGCGTGCTGGCCGCCGCGCGCGATGGGCAGACTCTGGCGACGTTTCGCGGGACGGCCGAAGGAGTGATTCTCGCCTCTCCGCGCGGCACGGGCGGGTTCGGATACGATCCGCTGTTTTATTTTCCGCAGATTCAGAAGACCTTTGCTGAACTGAGTGCGGAGGAGAAGGCCAGGTACAGCCATCGGGGGGCGGCGTTTCGCCAGTTTCTGGTGTGGTGCGAAACACGGTCGGTTCGGCCTTTGCAGCGCGGAGAGAATCCGTGACGTCCCGAAAGTTTCCTTCTCCATCTGCACTGATCTTCGATATGGACGGCGTGCTGGTTGATTCCGAGCCTTTGCACAAGCGCGCGAAAGAAGAGGCTTTTCGGCAATTTGGGATCGTGTTGCCGGAATCGGTGTACGACAGTTACAAGGGGCGTCCCGATGAGACCATGCTGCCGGAAATTCTGGCCAAGAACGGCGGCACGGAGAGGCTGGCAGAGTTGTCGCGGCTGAAGCGGGAGTCTTTCGAAAGCATCGAGCATGAGCTGCAGCCGGTTCCGGGAGCTGTGGATTTTGTGATCTGGGCGAAATCGCGTTATCGAATCGCGGTTGCGACCTCGGCCACACCACGAAATCGCGGGGCTGCTTTGAAGATGTTAGGCATAGGCGATCGCTTCGATGCGATTGTTGACCATGGCCGGTCTCCGCGTCCGAAGCCCGATCCGGAGGTGTTTCTGCTCGCGATGGCGGACCTTGGTGTAGGAGCTGGTGATTGCTGGATCATCGAGGATTCGGTGAATGGGATCGCGGCGGCGAAGTCCGCGGGGTGTGTGACCGTTGGGATTACAACGACGTTTGACGCGGGCAAGCTATCGGCCGCGGGCGCGGATCTGATCGTCGAATCGTTTGCGGAATTGCGGCTGCTTCTGGGCTCTCTGTGAGAAAAGAACCTTAAACCACAAAGGACACGAAGTCGCACGAAGGAAATGCATACAAATGAAGTCCTTCGTGATACTTCGTGTCCTTCGTGGTCCATGTCTTCAAATTGAGTCGATACCCCCAGGATACCCCCAGCCTTCCTTGACTTCACTTCTCCCGGCACCGGATAATGACAGGTTCTTTTCTCTTTGTCGGACAAATAAGCTGAATTTATAAGGAGCGTTACGTGGCGTCAGCCAGTTCTCCTGCTCCCGGGGTAACAAAAATTGCGCATGGCGTAGCTCCGTTGCGCGCTGGTCAGGGATCTTCGTTTGTATTGCGCCGGCTGCATTCCCTTTCGGGGATCGTCCCGGTAGGCGCATTCCTGTTTGAACATATTCTGATTTCGAACTCGACGGCCATCGGGCCGAACGGACCCGCCGCTTACGCGCGCCAGGTCAGCTTTCTGGCGAATCTGCCGCTCGTCTTCTTCCTGGAGTTGTTCGGGATCTGGCTGCCGATTTTGTTTCACGCGCTCTACGGCTTCTACATCTGGTATCGGGGCGACGGGAATACGGTTTCTTATCCGTGGAGCGGCAACTGGATGTATACGGCGCAGCGCTGGACGGGCGGGATCGCTTTCGTCTACATCCTGTGGCACACCTACACGATGCGGTTTACCGGAGTTGACCTGCACGACAATCCCATGGCGTCGTTTGGCAAGGTGCAAGGCGAGGTAATGCACACGGGGCTGTTCTTGTTTTATGTAGCGGGACTGGTGGCGGCTTCGTGGCACTTCGCGTATGGCATCTGGCTGTTTTCGGCGAAGTGGGGGATTGTGTCGGGAGACAAGGCGCAGAAAAGGCTGTTACGCGTCTGCCTGGTGCTGTTCCTGATTTTGTGCGGAGCGGGCTTTGCGAGTCTGTATTCGTTCCGCTCACGTCCGATAGCGGAGGGCGGGACGAACAGCGCGATCGTCGATAGTCGCCATGGGACACCTCCCGGAAACCCAGGAACTCCCGACAGAAGGCCGGTGCAATAAGATGGCGACTCCCAAAATCATTGTCGTAGGCGGCGGGCTCGCCGGGCTGTCCGCGGTGATCAAGATCGCGGAGATGGGCGCCCAGGTGGACCTGTTCTCCATTGTTCCGGTGAAGCGGTCGCACTCGGTGTGCGCGCAGGGTGGGATTAACGCGGCGAAGAACCTGAAGGGCGAAGGCGACTCGACCTGGAATCACTTTGACGACTCGATTTATGGCGGCGACTTTCTCGCCAACCAGCCGCCGGTGAAAGATATGTGCGAGGCGGCGCCGGGGATCATCGACCTGCTCGATCGCATGGGAGTGCCGTTCAACCGCACACCCGAAGGGCTGCTCGACTTCCGGCGTTTTGGCGGGACTTTGTTCAACCGTACTGCGTTCGCGGGAGCGACGACCGGGCAGCAACTGCTGTACGCGCTCGACGAGCAAGTGCGGCGCTACGAGTCCGAAGGCAAGGTGAAGAAGTTCGAGCACTGGGAATTCCTGTCGGCGGTGCTCGACGGAAACCGCGTCTGCCACGGCATCTGCGCCATGGACCTGCGGTCGATGGAAGTGCGGACCTTCGCTGCCGACGCGATTATTATCTGCACCGGCGGTAACGGGGCGATTTTTGGCAAGTCGACAAATTCCGTAGTCTGCACGGGATCGGCGCAGTCGGCGCTTTATCAGCAGGGCTGCTACTACGCGAACGGCGAATTTATCCAGGTGCATCCCACCTGCATCCCGGGCGAAGACAAATTACGGCTGATGTCGGAGTCGGCGCGCGGCGAGGGCGGGCGCGTGTGGGTCCCGAAGAAGCCGGGTGACAACCGCGATCCGAAATCCATTCCGCAAAATGAACGCTGGTACTTTCTCGAAGAGTGGTATCCGAAGTACGGGAACCTGGTGCCGCGGGACGTGGCGACGCGAGCGATCTTCAAGGTCGTGTATGAACACAACTTGGGGATTGACGGCAAGCCGATGGTCTATCTCGACCTGACGCATATTGACCGGAAGATTCTCGACCGCAAGCTGGAAGGGATTCTCGAGATTTACGAGAAGTTTGTGGGCGACGATCCGCGCGACACGCCGATGAAGATTTTTCCAGGCATGCATTACACGATGGGCGGGCTGTGGGTCGACTTCAAACAGGCCACGAACATCGCCGGAATTTTTGCGGCGGGCGAGTGCGAATATCAATACCACGGAGCTAACCGGCTGGGTGCGAATTCGCTGATGTCGTGCATCTACGGCGGAGGGATCGCCGGGCCGAATGCGGTGAAGTATGCGCGTGGGCTGCAGGCTGGGTCTGACGGCAACGGGTGCTTTGCCGCTGAGCAGAAGCGGCAGGAAGACATCAACTCGACGCTGATGAAGGCTGATGGATCGGAGAATCCGTTTCGGCTATGGCGCGAACTGGGCGAGTTGATGACCAAGGATTGCACGGTTATTCGTTACAACAAGAATCTGAAGCAGACCGACGCCACGCTGGTCTCAATGCTGGAGAGGTATGGCAAGATCAACCTGAGCGATCGCACGCAGTGGGCGAATACGACGGTGGTGTTTGCGCGGCAGCTTTATAACATGCTGCAACTTGCGCGGGTGATCGCACAGGGTGCGGGGATGCGGGACGAATCGCGCGGGGCGCATTACAAGCCGGACTTCCCCGAGCGCGACGACAAGAACTGGCTGAAGACGACGAAGGCGTACTTCGCGCCGGATGCGGATGAGCCGAAGTTTGAGTTCGAGGCGGTGGATACGTCGCTGATTCCGCCGCGGGCGAGGAAGTACTAACAGTTTGTGTTGTCATCCTGAGCGAAGCGAAGGACCCATGCAGTTTGCTGGCGCCGGCGAAGTGCAGAGATCCTTCCCTTCGCTCAGGATGACAACGAGTGCTAAAGGCTAAGAGCTAATGGCTGAATCTAAATCCGTCATCATCAAGATCAAGCGCCAGAACACTCCTACTTCCAAGGCTTATTGGGAGGAGTTCTCAGTTCCCTACCGGCCGAATATGAATGTCATTTCGGCGCTGATGGACATTGCTGCAGAGCCCTCGACTCGCGAAGGCAAGGCAACCACGCCGATCACCTACGACTCGAATTGCCTCGAGGAAGTGTGCGGGTCGTGCGCCATGCTGATCAATGGTAAGGCGCGGATGGCCTGCTCGGCGCTGATTGACAATCTGGAGCAGCCGATCCGGCTGGAGCCGTTTTCGAAGTTCCCGGTGGTGCGCGATCTGGCGGTTGACCGCAGCGTGATCTTTGAGAATCTGAAGGCGGTGAAGGCCTGGGTGCCGATCGATGGCACGTACGATCTTGGGTCCGGGCCGCGCATGTCGGCCGAGGAACAGGAAATCGCGTATCCCATCTCGCGGTGCATTTCGTGCTGCTGCTGCATGGAAGCCTGTCCGCAATTCAACGAAGAAACCGGCTTCGTGGGCGCGGCCACCATCGCGCAAGTACGGCTGTTCAATACGCATCCCACGGGAAAGGCGCTGGAACGGGAGCGACTGACGGCCCTGATGGGCGATGGCGGCATACAGGAATGCGGCTATGCCCAGAACTGCGTCGAGGTTTGCCCCAAGGACATTCCGCTGACCAAGTCCATCTCCGAGGTGGGCGGGCAGGTCATGAAGCAGGCGCTGGGTGACCTTTTGCGGCGCTGATTGTTCCGCCCAGAGAACGAGACACCACAGCACCCCGGGGCACGGGACTAGGATGCGGTTCTCGCTTCGGGTTCAGGCCCTTAATCCGCGCGGCTGAGATCCTAGACGTACGACTTCAACACGAAGACTACTCGCAGACCCAGGTGGAATCGATGACCAAGATCAGCATCCTGTATCCGAACAGCAAAGGCTCCCGGTTCGATTTTCGTTACTACGTCGAGAAGCACATGCCAATGGCGATTGAGCTTTTGGGTGCTCATTCCGGCTACAAAGGGGTTTCGGTCGAACGCGGGCTGAGTGGCGGGGAGCCGGGCACCGATGCGGTATTCGTCGCGATGTGCCACTTTCTGTTTGATTCAGTCGAGGCCTTCATGGCGGCGTTTATGACCCACGGCGCACAACTCCAAGGCGACATCCCGAACTATACGGACGTCCAACCGGTGATTCAGGTGAGCGAAGTCCTTATTTCTCGCTAGCAAGGAGCTACCCTCAACAACCGGCATGGTTGACCTTTTGGGGCGCTGATTTTTGTCATTTGGACACCAACCTCCGCAACCGGACCGGGCATCAGCGTCATCCAAGTTGCGCCAAGTCGTAGCAGGCCGCGCAGATACGGCGGACGCTTCCGGGCATTCATGAATGGCCCGTCATTTGCCGATAGAACTGTTGGGCGTCTTCCTTCGCGGGTGGGGAGTAACCACCGAGGGAGAGGTGCTTTGGGTACTCAGGTAACGGTCCGGCGCGGTCTTGGGTTGGACCACTTGACAGCATGGCTTAGGATAGCCGCTACTCACCCAGCATGGTTGGTGAGGGCGCGATCGGCGGGCATGAGTGGCCGCCGCACACGGGAACGCTTGAGACACTTCGTCAGATTCCAATTCGCGGCAGTCTTGCTGGTTGCCCTGGTGTGCGGGCTATCGGGCAGCGCCTTTGCGGTGCGTCACGCAACGGTGCAGCGAACCCATCACCGGCATTTCCGGTGGCTGAGGTGGAATCCCATGTTCCGGCCTTCGCACGAATCGCTTCTGATCCAGAACGCTGAGATCAACCGCCTGGAATTGCCCCGCATCCAGGATGAAACCGAACTGGAGGCTCTGAAAGCCGATGGTTCCCTGCTGGAGATTCGAGCGGGAGAAATGCTGCGCTTCGATCCGCGGCTGGATCCTTCGCGGCGCTACTGTCGTCCGTGGACGCGGGATTTTGTGGATGATCTGAGCCAGGCCTACTACAACCGATTCCATCAGCAGATTCAGGTGAACTCGGCGGTGCGAACGGTGAAGGTTCAGAGAAAACTTCGGCGGCACAACCGCAACGCGGCGCCGGCAGACGGCGACACGGCCTCGTCGCATCTGGCTGGAGTGACGGTCGACCTGCAACGGCGCGGCATGAGCAAGGACGAGATTCGCTGGGTGGAGCACTATCTGTTCTACATGAAGGCGCTTGGGCTGGTGGAACCGGAAGAAGAACGCCACCAGTGGGTCTTCCACATTATGGTGAGCGGGCTCTACTCGGATTGGCGCGAGACGCAGGATATTATTCCGGTGGAGCATCAAGACAGCCAGAAGCCGGAGACGCAGGTTGCGCTGGGCAGCGGGACGAAGTAAGGCAGGTTTCAGAGTTTCACGTTTCAAGGTTTCAAGTTTCATCCTCGGTAGCACCTTCCGCAATACATCCGTTACGATTCTCTTCTTATGATTGTTTTGATGGCGGGACTTCCCGGCACAGGCAAGAGCACGCTTGCGCGCGAACTGGCTGCCCGAACCTTGGGGCGCGTGTTGAGCAAGGACGAGATCCGGCATGCGATCTTTCTGCCACAGGAGATCGAATACTCCACGCAGCAGGATGACTTCTGCCTTCAGGTCATGCTCGAAACTGCGGGATACTTGTTGCGGAGGGACCCGGCTCGGGTCATCTTTCTCGATGGGCGGCCGTTTTCGCGGCGCTATCAGATTGAAAATGTGATTGCTTCTGCGGCTTCGCAGCAGCAGCCGTGGCTCATTTTCGAGTGCGTATGTTCGGAGGAGACTGCCCGGCACCGACTCGCTGCGGACGCGATTGCCAACGACCATCCAGCCGGAAACCGCGACTACGAGCTCTATCTCGAAGTGAAGTCGCGCTTCGAGGTCATAACCCACGCCAAGACTGTGATCGACACTGAACTGCCATTACAGACTTGCGTGCAGCAGGCACTGGCCGCCTTGCGCTAACCGACTTTGTCGGGTTATGGGTCTGCCTATACAATCGGGACCTGCCCGCCTCGTTCATCTTTCCGTGGGCCACAACTATGACAAGCAGGCTCTTTCTTGCTCTCGCGCTGATCTCTTCCCTTGCCGGGGCTCAAGCCCAGGACAAGTCGTCCACCGCCCCCGATGTGGTTGTCAGTGCGCGCGCGCAGAAGCTTCACGATTCCGCGCTGGTGGTTGACACGCACGCCGATACGCCGCAGCGGTTTCTGGACGAAGGCTTCGATCTCGGGTCAAACGATCCTAAAGACATTGGCCATGTCAGCCTTGAAAAGGCGCGGCGCGGGAACCTGGGAGCGGAATTCTTTTCCATCTGGGTGGACCCGGAGACCAATCAGGGCCGTTTCGCGCGGCACACGTTCGATCTGATCGATTCGGTATACGAGCAGGCGGCGCGGCACCCCGACAAGATGATGCTGGCGTTCTCGCCCAACGATATCGACCGGGCCCGGCGCGAACACAAACTCGCCGCGCTCATGGGGATTGAGGGCGGGCACTCGATCGAGAATGACATTCACCTGCTGCGCGATTATTACCGGCTGGGTGTGCGCTACATGACTCTTTCGTGGTCAAACACGAATGAATGGGCCGATTCTTCTGGAGATATTGACGATCCCAAGGTGCAGCATCACAACGGGCTCACGGATTTTGGCAAGCAAGTGGTGCTGGAGATGAACCGGCTGGGCATGATGGTCGACATCTCGCACGTCGCGGACAAGACATTTTGGGATGTGATCGCGACGACCAAGGCTCCGGTGATCGCGTCGCACTCGTCGGCGCGCGCCCTGGTGGATGCCTCGCGGAATATGACGGACGACATGCTGCGCGCCGTGGCCAAGAACGGCGGAGTGGTGCAGGTCAACTTCTTCAACGGATTCGACGACGCAGACTTTCGCAGAGCGATGCTGGCGCAGACGAAAGATCAGGCGGCTGCTGTACAAAAGTATACGGATCAGCTGAAGGCTGAGGGCAAGCCGGTCAACTATGTGGACGTCGACCACATTGAGCGGGAGTGGATGGCAAAGATTCCGCGTCCGCCGCTGAAGTCGCTGATCGACCACATCGATCACATCGCCAAAATCGCAGGGGTGGACCACGTCGGGCTGGGCTCCGACTTTGACGGGGTAAGTGGGGCGACGCCGCAGGGCATCGACTCGGCTGCCGACCTGCCGAAAATCACGCAGGCGTTGCTCGATCGGGGCTACAGTGCGGACGACATCAAGAAAATTCTTGGCGGAAATCTGATGCGGGTGTTTCGCGAAGTGGAAGGCGTGAGCCACGAAATGCAGGCGGCGGCTACCGTGAAATAGTCTGGCTGGGGCGATTCCCTGCCCTTCACCGCGCAGGAAACGATGCCCGTGCTGTCGTACAATGCAACGTTGCGCAAAATTCCAAGAGAAGTATTTCAAGTTGCAAGGAGCGTCCATGCGGAAGACATTCGCGATCTTAATGCTGATGGTGGCGGCTTCGGCCGGTTGGGCACAGTCCAGTTCGACCACGAAAAGCGCGCCTGCGGCCAAGTCCTCTACCGCAGCCAAACCGAGCGGCGCGGCCACGCCGGCCGCACATCCGGCGACAAAGCCGACGGCCATTATCAATACCACCGTAGGTAAGTTGACCTGTACCCTGTTTCCGGACAAGGCGCCGATTGGTGTAGAGAATTTTATTGGGCTGGCAAGTGGCACCAAGGACTGGAAGAATCCGGTCAGCGGGGCCACCAAGCACGGCGTGCCGCTCTATGACGGGACCATCTTTCATCGCGTGATTCCTGAGTTCATGATTCAAGGCGGCGATCCGGCGGGCAACGGTACGGGTGATCCTGGGTATAAGTTCAAGAACGAAGTGTCCCCTGATCTGCTGTTTGACCGGCCGGGGCGACTGGCTTATGCCAATTCTGGCCCCAACACCAACGGATCGCAGTTCTTCATCACGGAAGACGTGGAACACAGCAAGCACTTGAGCGGCGGCTACACCATCTTCGGGCAGTGCGACGAAGCGGCGGTGACGCTGGTGAAGCAGATCTCGCACATGGCAACCGATCCGACGACGGATAAACCGTTTCGCCCGGTGAAGATCGTCCACATCAGCATTGTGCGCAGCACGGGGACTGCTCCTAAACCGGGAGCTGGGACCACGGTGAAGAAGCCCGCGGCCAGTACGCCAAAAGCACCGGCAAGTTCCAACTAGGTGTGCTGGGCTTTACCGCTCAGGGCGCGCTGCGAGCGGTCACGGCGGGATAAGGCGGACGCCGAGGCAGCTGTCTCCACGTCACCGTGCCCAACTACGAGCAACGACTAGAGACTTACTTTTGAAAGGAAATCTATGACTCGTCAACCTGGACTGTATGCCACGTTTGAAACCAGCGAAGGAACCATCGTTTGCCGTCTGTTTGAGAAGGACGCGCCCAAGACCATTGCGAATTTCGTCGAGCTTGCGGAGGGTAAGCGCGAATGGACGCATCCTTCGACGCGCAAGAAGTCGAAAGACCGGCTCTACGATGGAACGATTTTTCACCGCGTGATCCCTGACTTCATGATTCAAGGTGGGGATCCGCAGGGGACGGGCATGGGCGGACCAGGTTATCAGTTCGAAGACGAGACCAAAGGGTCGCCGCACAAGTTCGACAAGCCGGGCAAACTCGCCATGGCCAACGCCGGCCCGAACACGAATGGATCCCAGTTCTTCATCACGACCGTGCCGACCGACTGGCTGACGGGCAAGCACACGATTTTCGGCGAGGTGGTGGAGGGGCAGGACATCGCGGTGAAGATCACTGGAGTTCCCCAGAACCGCCAGAATCGTCCGAACAAGGATGTGGTGTTGAAGAAGGTGACGGTCGAGAAGGTGTAGAGTTCAGCGATTCGACAAGACGTGAATTCCGGGCAGGCGGATGAGGTGCTCATCCGCGGTCACGAGCGTCAGACCGAAGACCTTTGCTGTAGCCGCGAGGAAGTGGTCGGCGGGATCACCGTGTGGAAAGTTTATTGCCGCGATCGCGAGCGCCACGTCGACGGTGAGGGGCGCCTCGGTGAGTTGCAAGTCCGCCATGGACTTGGCAACCCACTCTGCAACGTTGCTCGGCAGCGTAATACGCCCCTTTCGAAGCAGGACGATCAATTCTCCCACGCTCACGGGAGACAGCCACAATTCATTCGCAGGATCTGCCAGCGCCTTGTCTACGCGGCGGCTAAGGCGATGCGGTTCGAGTGTGCTCCAGAGCCAGATGTGCGTATCCAGAAGCAGTTTCACCGGGAGGCTCCCCAGTCGTCCCAGCTGCCGGTCGGACCTACGATGTCCCCCAAGATCTTCCCTGTTCCGACCATGGATCCGAGCCGCCTTCCTGTGGGCTTCCCCAGAGATGGCGGGATGACTTCGGCGACGGGCTTGCCGAAGCGGGTAACCCGAATCGGCTTCCGCGTCTTGCGGACCTCTTCCAGGATGCCGAGACACTTGGCTTTGAACACCGAGATCGCAACTTCTTTCATGCTTCGTTTATACCATGGTCAATGACCATGGTCAATCAGCGAGATACCCCTTCTATCCTAAACCGCGCTATGGACAAACTCGGCAAGGCTATGAGGAGATAAGGCCCGGTAACTCAAAGCCGCAATCATGTCGCTAGTTAATGGCTTGGCGGCGCGATCCACGGGACGCGGAAGATTGCCTTCCAGTTACCAATGAGTGTGGGAAGAAGGCTGTCCAGAACTATTTCGGAACGAAATAGGTGCAAGTATTTCTTCAAAAGTACTTCCACTCCTTCGATCGCCTCATCGATGTCCCTCAGCGAAGTCAGAACGTGAACTGCACCGTTGGCGCGATGAGCTACCCATGTATTCGCGTACCCTTCAAGGACGTCGCATTTGCCCTCCAATGCGTCACGGTCGCGTTTCACCTCTAACGCGTCTATCTGGTCTCGTCCGGGGCCCACCAGGCTATCGAAATCGGCATTTATCACATTCACCGACGAGTTAATAAAGAGTGTACTGTAACGGTTCCTCGTCACTACGCTGGGCCGCCGCTCGACTTGTTCGAGGAAACGCCAGAATGACACCGTGTTCTTCGTACGATCGGTCTGACGGCGGATTGCCACTGACATGGAGGTCGCATAGATCTCCTCTATCCAATCGTAGAACTCGTTTGCTACGTTTATATTCGGATTCGCTCCGACAATCTTTTGCAACTCCCAAAACATGTGCTGCTTGACGCGAAGGCTCACGACTTCATCGCGGATGACGTCCAGTTCTGCACTAAGTTTCTTGTAAAGCTCGTCATCAGACATCACGACACCGATTGAACATGAATCGGCGGTCTACACGCCGATCACTCCCACCAATTCCTTCACCGCGGCCGCGCTCTTATCCAGGCCGGCTTTCTCTTCCGCCGTCAGTTTGATTTCGATGATCTGCTCAATTCCTTTTGCGCCCAGCTTTACTGGCACGCCCACGTACAGGCCGTTGATACCGTACTCGCCTTGCAGATAGGCGGCGCACGGAAGGATCTTCTTCTTGTCTTTGAGGATGGCCTCTACCATCTCGGTCGCGGCGGCTGAGGGGGCGTAATAGGCGGAGCCGGTCTTGAGGTACTTCACTATTTCGGCGCCGCCGTCGCGGGTGCGCTGGACAAGCGCTTCGAGACGAGACTTCTCGATCAACTCGGTGATTGGGATTCCCGCGACCGTGGAATAGCGTGGCAGGGGAACCATGGTGTCCCCGTGGCCGCCGAGGACAAATGCCGTTACGTTCTCGACGCTAACTTTCAGTTCTTCGGCGATGAAGGCGCGGAAGCGGGCGGAATCCAGCACTCCGGCCATGCCGATGACGCGCTCGCGGGGGAATCCGCTTAGCTTGTAGGCGGCTTGCGCCATGGCGTCGAGCGGATTGGAAACGATGATCAGGATGCAGTTCGGCGAATTCTTGACTACCTCGCCGACCACCGCTTTCATGATGTTGTAATTGGTGTTGAGCAAATCGTCGCGGCTCATGCCGGGCTTGCGCGGAATGCCGGCGGTGATGACGACGATGTCGGAGTTCGCGGTGTCTTTGTAGTCGTTGGTGCCGCTGACGTAAGAATCGCGTTTCTCGATCGGCATGGCTTCGAGCAGATCGAGCCCTTTGCCCTGGGGCACGCCCTCGATGATGTCGATGAGCACGACGTCGGCGAGTTCCTTGGAGGCGATCCAGTGGGCGGCCGTTGCGCCTACGTTGCCGGAACCTACGATAGTTACTTTCTTGCGCATAATTTCCTCTTTAAGAAAAAGAATTAAGACTTAACCACGGAGGACACAGGGGACACGGAGGAAACTGAAGAATGCGGATTTTCTCTGTGTCCTCTGTGGTTCAGTGCTTATCTCGTACTGGCCAGCACACCTGTGCCCATGTTTTCGATCATGGCTCCGGCGAACTCGCTGGTTTTGACTTTGGTAGCGCCGGGCATCAGGCGCTCGAAGTCGTAGGTCACTTTTTTCTGTTCGATAGTGCGCTCCATGCTTTGCTCGATCAGGTCAGCGGCTTCGTTCCAGCCGAGGTGACGGAACATCATGACGCCCGACAAAATCACGGAGCCGGGATTGATAACGTCTTTGTCAGCGTACTTGGGCGCGGTGCCGTGGGTGGCCTCGAAGATGGCGTATCCGTCGCCGATGTTGGCGCCGGGCGCGATTCCGAGGCCGCCCACCTGGGCCGCGCAGGCATCGGAGATGTAGTCGCCGTTCAGATTTGGGCAGGCCAGCACGGAATACTCTTCCGGCCGAGTCACCACCTGCTGGAAGATGGAGTCGGCGATGCGGTCGTTGATCATGACTTTTTTCTTCCACTCGCCGTTGCCATGCGTCGCATAAATCGCGTCGAGCACTTGCTTCACTTCTTTTTCGACTGCCTGGCGGAAGGCGGGAGGAGCAAACTCCATCCCCGGTTCGACCGCTTCGGCATTCTGCGCGACCGTCAGGCTCGGATCGTTGTCTTTGTTACCGACAATCCAGCTCTCGCGTTCGGTGATGACCTGGTCGCGGAATTCTTCGGTGGCGACTTCGTATCCCCACTGGCGGAATGCACCCTCAGTAAACTTCTGGATGTTGCCCTTGTGCACCAGCGTGACGCTTTTGAGGCCGTTCGAGATCGCGTGCTGGATGGCCATGCGGACCAGGCGCTTGGTTCCGGTGACGGAAATCGGCTTGATGCCGATGCCGGAATCGAGGCGGATCTGCTTCTTGCCGCCTTTCAGCATGTCTTTGTTGAGGAACTCGATCAGGCGGGCGCAGTCGGCAGTTCCCTGCTCCCACTCGACACCGGCGTAGACGTCTTCGGTGTTCTCGCGGAAGATGATGACGTTCATGCGCTCGGGGTGCTTCACCGGCGAAGGCACGCCCTTGTAATACTTCACGGGGCGAACGCAGCAGTAAAGGTCGAGAATCTGCCGCAGGGCGACGTTGAGCGAGCGGATGCCGCCGCCCACGGGAGTGGTCAGCGGGCCTTTGATGGCGACGCGAAACTCGCGAACGGCGTCGACGGAGTCATCGGGGAGCCAGGTGTCGAATTTGGCTTTGGCTTTCTCTCCAGCGAAGACCTCGTACCAGGCGACGCGGCGCTTGCCTTTGTAGGCTTTCTCGACCGCGGCATTGAAGACGCGCAGGGAGGCCTTCCAAATGTCGCGGCCGGTGCCATCGCCTTCAATGAAAGGAATGATCGGATTGTCGGGAACGTCATACTTTCCGTTGGCATAACCGATTTTCTTTCCATCCGCTGGTACAGGTACACCGTTATAAGAGCCAGCCATGCACAACCTCCGCTAGTAGAGTTTCGCGCCGCGATTTATAAAACCGATCATTATAAAGAATGCTTCGGAGCCGGGGCGGATTATTGTTGTTCGGTTCAAGGCTGCTTTCAAAATAGCCCTCTGCCACCGGTGGAGCCTGTGCCATAATCCCTTTTCAGGCGCGCTGCACTGCGCCGTTCTGGGGAGGTTCCATGACCCACCGCATTGGTCGTTTACGACTGCTTCTGCCTTGCCTGCTCGCTTGCCTTGTCCTCTCTACCACTGCCTTCGCTGACAGCAATCACGAGCGCACCCAGGCGGGAAGGAATATTACGGTTGGCCCCGGCGAGGAGGTCAGCGAAGCGACATGCTTTGGCTGCAGCATCCGAGTGCGAGGGCAAGTTTCCGGAGATGTGACTGCGTTCGGGGGCAGCGTCATCATTGAGGATGAGGGGCAGGTCGGCGGCGATGTTACAACGTTTGGCGGTGGCATTCGCCTGGGCAAAGAGGTGAACGTGAAGGGCGACGTAACCGTATTCGGAGGGCGCATCCAACGCGATCCCGCCGCCACGGTAGGTGGCGATGTCACGAATATGGGTGGGCCGGGCTGGGTCGTGCTGATCTTTTTGGCTCCGTTCGTCTTCTTCGGGCTGTTTGTTGCGTTGATTGTTTGGGTGATCCGGCGGTTGCTGCGGCCGGCAGCACCGGTCACGGCATAGTGAACCGGAGCGCGCGTCTTTGCGCGCCCGTCACCACCGTCGCGTGCCGAAAGTCTTTCGCACGCCTACGGTCATGAAGCGTCCCCAAGGGCCGTTGGTGCCCAGATCGGCGACGCCCAGGTTGGTGTCGCGGGCGCCCAGTCGATCGAACAGGAAGTGCTGGGTCACGCGAAACTCAAATCCCTTGTTGAGATAGATTCCGACACCCCAGGAGTGCTCAATTCCAATCGCATCGGGCGACCAGGTGTACAGCGTCTTCGGGATGGTCTTGCCGAACAGAAACGTTGGAGCGCCGTAGACCATGAACCGGCGGAGCGGGCCGCGGCCGAAGGGGCGGACTTCCAGAATCCCCGACAGCATGTAACGGGCGAACAAACTGCAGGGCGCGTTGACTCCTCCATAGTTACCGGCATTGCCGGCGCATTGATTGGGATCGATCTCGTTGTGCGGAGGCGCTAAGTCGAACTGCGCCCAGCCCCAGAACATGTCGTGGGGAAAGAACATCCGGTCGCCGGACCCTGCGTCATGCCAACTGCCCTGCGAACTGTTCGTTTGGGCAGCGCTATCGTGAGAATTGAGGGATGAGGATACTTGCGCACTCGCGCACGAGATCAGAACAGGGACCGCCAAAAACCACGCCCATCGTTTCATTGAGCCTCCGAGATCACACCGTGGGAAGAGATTCCGGATTTCAGTTCTGCCTGCATCCGAAATCTGGGGATCAGGGCTCGATGAAAGTCCGGTTCAGTAGAGCGGAATATTGTAACCTGCACGTGGTTTATGGCCGCTGATTCCGTCGGTTGGGAGGTCGGCGGAGAGCTAGGCGAGCCGAGGGGCGCGACGGGCGCTCGGCGGCCTTCTTCCAGAATTCATATCCCATACCGGATTTATTCCATTCATAGTACGTTCATGTTAGTGCAAATCGAGGTAAACCACGCCAAAACATAGGGCTACGGGTTTGGTGGCAGGATTGCACAAAGGTGATGTACAGAAACAACCAGGACCCCTATGCCCCAAGAGATTTCCGTCTCGTACCAGGCCATTAAGAGCAAGGTTTACCGTTTGATCGATTCGCTCGTGGTGGGTGAAAAGAGCGAACCTGAGGTGCAGGAGTCGATCCGGCGGTGGTGGGCCCTGATTCATCCGGCCGACCGGCCGATCGCCCAGAAATATCTACTGATGGTGCTGGGGCGCTCCGCTTCCGCGCTGGATTCCATGGGAGATGCGTTTTTGTCGGTCAGCAGCTGTGAAGTGGCGCGTCCGCAAATGGCCGACGCCGCGCTTCCCGGCAAACGCATGCGCATGCTGGAACGCATGGTGAAGGACAGTTCCGTCCGAACTGTCGTCTAGGACTTCGACGCCGCCGTCGCAAGACACAATCTTTACAATTCTGCGGTTGCGTTTCGAGCCGTCCGACCCGTATCTTTCAATCTCGCCGCTGTGCGGCTATCCCGCATTGAAATTCGCATACAGGAGCAGGAGTTCGTATGGAATCGTCATCTTTCGCCAAGTCCAACAAGCTGGGTAAACTCGGAATCTATCTTACTTTCGGAGTATTGCTGATTATGGCCACATCGCTGTTCGCAGGCTCGGGCGTCTACGGCTTCACACTCAACTCCATCGATGGCAAGCCGGCCCCGCTGGCCGACTACAAGGGCAAGGTTGTGATGATCGTGAATGTGGCCAGCCAGTGCGGCTACACTCCGCAATACAGCGCGCTCGAAGCCATTTACGAAAAGTACAAGGACCAGGGATTTGTGATCCTCGGCTTCCCTGCCAACAACTTTGGCGCACAAGAACCGGGGACCAACGAAGAGATCAAGACGTTCTGTACCCGCAAGTACAGCGTGACCTTCCCGATGTATTCGAAGATTTCGGTGAAAGGTGCGGATCAGGCTCCGTTTTACGCCTACCTGACGAAAGAGACGGGCACGGGAATCGCGGGCGACATCAAGTGGAACTTTACCAAGTTCCTAGTGGATCGTGACGGCAAAGTGGTGCAGCGCTTCGAGCCCGCGGTTACGCCGGATTCGAAGGAAGTGACGGCGGCGATCGAGAAACAACTGAAGCCGTAGGCACCTCGCCGACCTTAAACTGCCGTGGATCAACGGGGTGTTAACAGAGCACCGGGAAGGGCACGAGTTCACTCGTGCCGAGAGAGGCGCGATAAGGTTGTGGCTTCTAGCCGCTGAGGCAGCCGACTAAGGCGTTCATCGGCCCGACTGGAAGTCGGGCCCTTCCCGATGAGTGTCCCTAAATGTCGTAGTACAGCGCAAACTCATACGGATGCGGCCTCTGCCGGATCGCGTCTACTTCCTGCGAGCGCTTGTAGTCGACGTAAGTCCGCAGTAACTCTTCCGTAAAAACATCGCCTTTCAGCAGGAACGCGTGGTCGCGCTGCAGCGCGTCGAGCGCGTCTTCGAGGGAGCCGGGCATGGATGGAACGCTCGACAACTCTTCAGGATCGAGGTCGTACGTGTCTTTGTCCAGAGGCTGGCCGGGATCCATCTTGTTGTCGATGCCGTCGAGGCCCGCCATCAACATGGCGGCAAAGGCCAGGTACGGATTGCAACTCGGGTCAGGGGGGCGGAACTCGACTCGTTTGGCCCTGGGAGCGACCGAGTACATCGGAATCCGGCAGGCTGCCGAGCGATTGCGGCGCGAGTAGGCGAGATTCACCGGAGCTTCAAACCCGGGCAGGAGCCTCTTGTAGGAATTGGTCGTGGGCGCAATGATCGCCGAAAGCGCGGGGCCGTGTTTGATCAGGCCGCCGATGTACCAGAGGGCCAGCTGCGACAGGCCGGCGTATCCGTCGCCGGCAAACAGCGGATCGCCGGACTTCCACAGCGACTGGTGCGTGTGCAGGCCACTCCCGTTATCGCCAAAGATCGGCTTGGGCATGAACGTGACCGTCTTGCCGTGGCGCTTGGCGACATTCTTCACGACGTATTTGTAGAGCAGCATCTTGTCGGCAGAGCGCACCAGGGAGTCGAACTTCAGATCAATTTCCGTCTGGCCGCCCGAGGCCACTTCGTGGTGATGGCATTCCACGTCAATGCCGCAGCTTTGCATGGTCAGCAGCATCTCGGAGCGCAGATCCTGATAGTGATCGGTGGGCGGCACGGGAAAGTAGCCCTCGCGATATCGGGGACGGTATCCCAGGTTGTTCGCTTCCCTGCCCGAATTCCAGCGGCCTTCTTCGGCGTCGATGTAGTAAAAGCCATGCTGCTCGCGCTGGTCAAAGCGCACGTTGTCGAAGATGAAAAACTCGGCTTCGGCGCCGAAGTACGCGGTGTCGGCAATGCCGGTCTCGGTCAGGTAGATCTCAGCTTTACGTGCGATGTAGCGGGGATCACGGTCGTAGCGCTGCTTTGTCACAGGATCCACCACATCGCAGACCAGCACCAGCGTGGGCACCTGGGTGAAGGGATCGAGTAAATGAAAATTCGCGTCCGGTTTGAGCAGCATGTCGCTCTCGTGGATGCCGGCCCAGCCCCGGATCGATGAGCCATCAATGCCAAAGCCTTCTTCAAAAGAGGACTCCATCAGCTGCCCAATGGGATAGGAAATGTGATGCCACAGCCCGGGAATGTCGGTGAAGCGCAGGTCGAGAATCTTCGCGTCGTGCTGCTTCGCGAACGCGAGAACGGTCTTGGCATCAGCCATGAGAACTCCTTGCCGGAGGCATTTCCCTTCAGAGATTGGGCGAACGGTTGCGGGGAGTCCTGCAAAACACCCACCCTAGCCGCAAAGAACCGCGGCTAGGATGGGGCACCCGGCTGCTACAATCGGTCGCGTTGTGCAGGACGGAAGAGTCTAAAGCCAGTCGCGGGCTCTGGCAATTCGATTGTTCTTATGGACGCGATAACGCGACTTTATACTGAAGGGCGACAAAGTTCTAACCACAGAGGACACGGAGGGCACGGAGGAACGATTCTTGTTCCTCTGTGAACTCTGTGGCCTCTGTGGTTGAGACTTGGTTCTAACCAGCTTCTGCTATGGATTTTGACCAGCTCGAAACCTTTCTCGAAGTGGCGCGGCACGCCTCGTTCTCGCGGGCGGCGGAGAAGCGTTTTCGCACGCAACCCGCGATTTCGTCGCAGATTCGCGGGCTGGAAGAAGAAGTCGGGGCGAAGCTCTTCGACCGTTCCGGTGGCAAGGTTTCGCTCACCGCCGCGGGCAAGGCTTTTCAGAAGTATGTCGAGGAAACGCTGGATGCTCGGAAGGCGATGCTCGTGGCGATCGCCGAGATGGAGCGTGTGCCCCGGGGCGAAATCATAGTAGGCGCGAACGAGGGCACCTGCCTGCACATCCTGCCCTATGTGTTCGCCGACTTCAAGAAACAGTATCCTGATGTTTCGGTGAACATCAAGCGCGCGGACTACGGAAAGATCCTCGAATCGATCATCGACAACTCGGTTGACTTTGGAGTCATTTCCCTTCCCGTGACGGACCCGCGCCTGACGGTGGTGCTCATCCATCGGGACGAGTTGATTCTGATTGCCCCGCCACAGCATCCCTTGGGAAAGATGAAGTCCGCCACCGTTGCCGACATCGCGAAGTTTCCCCTGGTCGTGCCCAAGGCTGGACACACGCGGGATGGGATCGAACAACTATTCCACGAGCGGCGACTGAAGCCAAATTTCACCATGGAACTGGATTCCAGTGAACTGCTGAAGCGCTTTGTGGCCGCCGATGTGGGTGTCGGATTCATCGCGCGATCCAACGTCGAGGACGATGTTCGCGCCAAGGTTCTGGTCGCGATTGCTATCGCCGATGCGCAGGTTCGCCGCGATCTGGCGCTGGTCTTTCGCAAAGACAAGGCTCTCAGCCGGGCAGCCCTCGCCTTCATTGACATTGCGGTGAAACACAAATCCACGGAAGAATTGGCGCACATCCCAAGTCGATGACGAAGGCGACCTCCAGACTTCTGCTCCTGGTGTTCATTCTTCCAGCCGGCGTCTGCCTGCCTGCCATGGGGCAAGGCGCGTCCTCACAGAAGCCGCTCGCGCAGATGCCCGCTTCTGCACGGCAATTGATCGCCATCAAGGTTACCGGAAGCAAACGGTTTCCCGAGAAGACGGTTGCCGCAGCGACTGGCCTGCAGATGGGCGTGGCGGTCAACGACGACGATTTCAAAAAAGCCGCCCGCCGTCTGGGCGACATGGGAGTCTTCACCGACATCGCTTACAACTACACGTATTCCTCGGCGGGAACCAAACTCGAACTGCACGTGACCGACGCCGGCAAGTTTGTCCCGGCGCGCTTTGAGGATTTCGTCTGGTTCTCCGATGCCGAACTGCGTAAGCGCATTCAGGAGCATGCGCCCTTATTTGATGGAGAACTGCCTCTGTTCGGGCGGCTGGCCGACGAGGTTTCCGACGTGCTGCAGGCCATGCTGGTCGAGAATTCGATCCCCGGACATGTCGAATATCTGCGAGCGGGCAAAGAGGACGGGCCGATCGAGTCGATCAACTATCACGTGACCGACGTTCTCATTCGCGTTCGCAAGATTGAGTTCACCGGGACGATGGGCGCGGAAGTGCCCGCGCTCGAAGCTGCCGCCGAGAGGCTTCCCGATCACGAATACTCGCGCAGCCGCCTCAATCTTCTGGTGCAGCGCCAACTGCTTCCCGTCTACTACGCGCGAGGAAACCTGAAGGCGGAGTTCGGTGTGCCGCAGCCCAAGGTGGTTAAGCTACCCGCTGCCGAAAACGAGGACGGGCCGCGTAATCAGACCGTCGTGGATGTCTCATTCGCGGTGACGCCTGGCCAGCAGTACAAATTGAAGAGCCTGATGTGGTCGGGCAATCACGAGTTCCCCACCGAGACACTGCAGAAAATGGTTCGCGCCGAACCCGGTCAGCCAGCAAACACGGTTCGCCTCGGCGACAATCTCAAGGACATCCAAAAGCTCTACGGTTCTCGCGGATTTATTACGTCTGCGATCAAGCCGGACGCGGAATTTGACGATGCCGCGGGCACCGTCGTCTTTCACCTCGATGTCAAGGAGGGATCTGTCTATCACATGGGAGAGCTGGAGTTCCGCGGCTTGGATAACAGCCTCACGGCCAAGCTGCGCAACGCGTGGAAAATCCGGTTCGGGGAGGTGTATGACTCCACTTATCTCAGCGAGTATCTTCCCGCGGCGCAGAAGTTGCTCCCGCCAAACCTGGACTGGGAGGTCGCACCGCACGTGACCGCCAATGTCCGGGACAAGACGGTGGACGTCGATCTGATCTACTCGGTGAAGGCGCCAAAGTAAGCCTCCGGGCGGCCTGTCCACGGGGTCTGGGTCTGTTCGGTTTTTGGAACAAGTTTAGCTAGCGTGTCCCAAGTGAGTTCGATCCGGGTACTCTTACGGCTTCATCCGACCGGATAGAGTGGCCTGCATATTCTGTTGCGAGGCGGCGGACAGTTTGGTAGAAAGGTTTGCCCGGGCCCTCCCCCCAACACAATCCGGGCATCAAGCGGGGACGCGCGCCAGCGCTCCCCGCATTTTTTGTCGGCTGCACTCCCGATTTGTAACTTCGCCTGTAGTACGGCATCCTATTAGAGAGGTTGCGCCGTCCATTTGCTCGGGGGCCAGCCCACAAGGAGAATCTGTAATGAATGCTCGAACTGGGAAAGTTGGATTTCTTCTGTTGAACCTGATCGTGGTGGCGGGACTGACCGCTTCGTCCGCATTCGCGGCCAAGGCAAAGACCTTTACCGGCACCGTCAGCGACGCCATGTGCGGCGCCAAGCACGCCATGCCGGGCGATGACGCCGGCTGCACCCGAACCTGCGTTGGCAAGGGATCGAAGTACACGCTGGTGATGGCCGACAAGGTCTACACGCTCGAAACCAGCGACAAAGCGGCATTGGCCACGCTCGACAAACAGGCCGGGGCAAGCGTGACGGTCACAGGAACCGAGAAGGACAACGCCATCACCGTGACAGGCGTCACCGCGGCTCCCTAAGCCTGCCGAGTGACCGTTCTCCCCTGCCGGCGGGACGCGATTCAAACGCGCTCCCGCATTTTTTTGCCTCTCGCCCGTAAATTCATATTTCCTTTACAAAACATTGTGTTAGATTGTGCATTCTCAACACTCAATTTTATTTTTTGGAGGATCACGGAATTGGGCAAAGACATGGTTCCGAAGCGGATTTTCTTTACCAAGGGAGTGGGGAAACACCGCGAGCGGCTGACATCGTTCGAATTGGCGTTGCGTGACGCCGGTATCGCTGCCCAGAACCTGGTGCGCGTGTCCTCGATCTTTCCGCCGAATTGCAAGTTGCTCGCCCGCAAAGAGGGCGTGAAATACCTGCATCCCGGAGAAGTGGTCTTTGCCGTCGTCGCCGAAAACTCGACGCGTGAGGCGCACCGGCTGCTGGCGTCGTCGATTGGGGTAGCCATTCCCGCCGACCGCAACACCTACGGCTACCTCAGCGAGCACCACTCGTTCGGCGAGACCGAAGACGCCGCCGGGGAGTATGCCGAGGAACTCGCCGCCGAAATGCTGGCCACCACGCTGAATGTTGAGTTCGACCCTGACCGGTCCTGGGACGAGAAAAAGCAGATCTACCGCCTGTCGAACAAGATCGTCCGTACCGCGAACGTGACTCAGTCGGCCGTGGGCGACAAGCGCGCTCTGTGGACCACGGTGATCGCCTCGGCCGTGTTGATCTTCGACTAAACGTGAAACCACCGCTCGATTTCCAGCCTCAGATCTAAGCCGTGGTGCGCTCACTATGGCGGCCGTGGACCGTCCAATAGTCTCCAGCAAATTGAATACGTACTGCCTCGCTTCTTGAGCGATATCACGGACACCCAGATTTCTCCGAGGCTGTACTAAGTTGCTGAAACAAATAGAATTAAATGAATCGACGGGAGAGTATTCGCATCTTATGGGAGTACACTTTGGTAACCATGACGGCCTCACGAATGTAATACTCCGTTAACAGGAATCGGTTACGATTGAAGTGCTGGAAAGACAGAGAACTCAAGATTGAGGAGTGGTAGCAGTGGACATCGAAACACGCAGAAAGAAGCAACAGACCCTGATGGTGCAGTTGGTGGAGCGAAAGGTGCGATCGCGCGCCAAGCAGCTCTATGAAACCCGCGGCCAGACGGAAGGCCAGGCCTTGCAGGATTGGTTTCAGGCAGAGTCGGAAATACTTGAAAAGAGTATCCTTGCGCCGCTCTATCGGCGGCTCAGGACGGGAAATCACGACCTCCAAAACGGCGATTCCACCCAGGAGTTTGTCGCTCAGGATTCCACTGCTTGTGAAAGCCCCGCCTAGCCTGGAATTCTCCGGAAGAGACTATGTTGTTCGAACCTGCCGCACCTACTGCGGTGTGAGCAGAAATGCATGGTCCTGTCCGTTGATCGATCCCCGGCCCGTGATCTGACCGCTGTCGTTAATAGCAAAGGCGAATTCGAGCGTCCATCCCGAGTTGGCGGGGATCAGATCGTTCAAGTCTTGCATGCCCGCAGTCTCACTCCACACGATGGCATGATAGGTCAAGCCGGACAGGCGGGCATAGCCAACCACCTGGCCTACATTGTTGATGCCGTTCCCATTGCTCTGCGTCGAATTCGTGAGACTTCCCAGATCCTGAATTTCCCCGCCCGGAACCCAAACGACAGCATGCACGCAGAAAGATCCGCAATCGGCATACCCCGTGATGTCGCCTCGATCATTGATGCCATAAGCGGAACTGGAAGTGCCACCAGGGAGGATCCCCAGGTCTTGCATGCCGTGGGCTTGCGTCCAGTAGAAACCATGAAAATAGTTCCCCACAGTCGTGGATTCGCCGACGACATGTCCGAATCGATTGATGCCTTGAGCCAGACTGTAACCGCCGGACAGCGTGCCAAGATCCTGCATGCCCTTGGTCTTGCTCCAAAGAATCGCATGAGTATCGGTGCTCGCGCTGTTGGAGCCTCCCGCGACCTGCCTCGCGTCATTGATTCCACTCGCAACGCTGACCGTGCCGCCGGGTAGCGTACCCAAATCCTGAACCTTGCCGTTAATCCACAGCGCGGCGTGGTCGGTACCTCCGCTCTGGATGGTTGAAAATCCAGCGACTACGCCGCCGGCGTTGATGCCCGATGCGGCGCTGAAAATGCCACCGTGGAGCGGGGGCAGATCTACCATGCCTTGGCTGGCGCTCCAATAGAACCCACGCTGCAAGCTTGTACCCGTGCCGCCAACCACCTGACCGGCGGCGTTCAAGGAGGAACCGACGCTGAAGGTATCTCCAGAGGGGATGCCGAGATCGGTCACTGTGTACGACTGTCCCATCGCGATAGACGCAACCAGGAGGAGTGTAAAGACCAAGAGAGCTGGCTGGTGTGCTCTCGCCATGGAACACCTCGAAATCGAACAGATTCGCTTTCCGTGGCCCGTTTTACTGCCGAGTATTCT
>OBLW0100000621.1_pt1 | contig 30153 bp, 20 predicted proteins | sample 1520161 | NCBI WGS metagenome assembly OBLW01 (sample SAMEA3539309, study PRJEB22396) | soil metagenome | biome: tundra; feature: field; material: soil | place: USA | collected 2010-05 | depth 0.15 m
GGGTTCGCTTCGCCGCGCCCAACAACGGCGCGCCCTTGACGGCTCCGGGCCGTTCCGGACAACACTCCTGAGAAGAGGGAAAGGCTCACTCCGAACTGCTCCCCTGGCAGGGGACCACTTCGCCGCCATTTTGGTACCCTTTTTCGCCGCCACCGACAAGCACGAGTTGCGCAGGCCGATCGCGCCGCGGAACTGGGAGCGCCAGCCTGCATTGAGGGTCCCGGGAGCGGCCGTCTCGGCCTGGCGCTGGCCGGTTCTCGGTTCCTTCGAGGCGACGAACGTAGCGGTGGAAACGTCCTGGGGGGAGGCGAATTCGTGCTCGTCTCCGTTTCAAATTTGCAAACGGAATGTGCGGATCTGCCACGGACGGAACGGAACCGGTGAATCCACCGGCTGCCCGGCATTTCCCGCCAGGTCCGTCTCGACGAACTTCGCCGGACCGGCCGAATACTGCAAGCGCGCCTGTGCCGCACGGCCTTGGTATTCGTAGAGGCGCAGGCGCGCCGTGCCGCCCCGCGAATACAGGGCGGAGGCTATGACGCCTTCCCCGCCAGCATCCAGGAGAGCGACCTTGTTCCCCATCCGGCCGTTACCCGGTTGGCCGGCAAGAACCCGGCAGGGAAAGTTGTACTCCAGGGCTGCCCGGTGCAGACCGGTCGCCGCCCACGGTCCCGCAAACGGGTACAGGGCAAACTCATAGGAATACTCGCCGGAAAGCATGCGGGTTCCCCAGATGTAGTACATCGAATAGGCCAGCGGAATGGAGATGCCGCCGTCCCTCTCCCGCACGCTGCACATGGTGCCGCGATTGAATACGGCCAACCCCGTGCGGCCATCCGCAATCGCGGTCCAGTAGTTGCCCTGAATGTATGGGTCCGGCGTCTCGGCGATCACAAATGGCAAATCGCGGATACCGATGCTCCCTTCGCTGGCTGCCGGATGAAACTTGAAACGAAGTTTGTCTTCGTGAAGAAAGGGGCTCCGGGCATCCCGTTTGTTGTCGCTCACGGCGCCGATCCGCTGCCCGTCAAACTCGAAGACAACGCGGAAATCCAGCCGCGGAGAGGCGGCCCAACTCTTCATTTCGAGCCGGTAGGGTATGCCGCCGACCGCGCCGTCCTCGATTGCCGTAATCCATTGTGCGCCAGGGACCGCCGGCCTCACGCGCCACTTTCCCTCGGCTACGCAAGGTTTGCCCTCGATCACCGCGGCGAAGCGCGCATCACGCAGCAGGATCTGCCCGGTAGCGCGATCGGCCACCGCGGCGATTCCGCCGCCTGCGTCGAACCGGATATCCCAGTACGGTGTCACCGCCGCTGGATCGGCTTTGGGGATAGTTGCGGATGCCACGGCGTAGGCAGCGAAGCCCAGCGGTGGCGCTTCGGCCCGCAACGCCACACGCGCCTCCTGGAGGCTATCGTCGGAGGCGCGCAACGCAGAGAGCAGTACGGACGGGACCACGCGATCCCCATCGCGAATCTCGATGGCCTTGCCGAATCGCCGCGGCAACGTGAAGGTAGCCTCCACCCATTCCGCGCGCGGCCACGAGTGAGGGTTAAATACAGTGACCTGAGCGGCCGGCCCGCCTTCCATTCGGGTGGCGAAATATTGCAGCGAGGCGGCGGCCACACTCTCCGATGTGTTGATGCTGGCGGTCAGAAACCGGCGCGCCTCCGGCAGAAGCCCGCAGATTTGCACGTCGTGATGCTGACCCACCAGAAGGTTTTTCCAGGCGATATCCAGCTCCGCTTCGCGATTCACGCCGCCGCCCAACAATTCCAGCGCCGCCAGCCTCTCCGCCGTCAGCACCGCGGCTTCGGCTCGGCGGCTCTGGTTCCAGATCTCATTTCCACAGTAGCCCCACGGCATGCGCACGGTGAAGTCGTTGGGGCGGGTCCTGAATTCCTTAGTGGGCGGAGGGAGCACGCGCCGCAGATCTTCGAGCAGAATCCAACGGTACTCCGGATGTCCCTCGGTCTGCCGAACCAGATCTTCCCGGCGAAGGTCGGAATCGTCGGCGCGGGTGGCGATGGCGGGGGACAGGTGGGCGTATTGAGCGCGGAACTCCTGGAGTGAGCCCTTGCAGTCCGGGCCGGGGCAGCGGGTGAGAATCCAGTTGTCGGTAGTAGTGCGGCCAAATTCCGCGCCTTCCCCAAGGTAGGTAGGGACGGTCGGAATCCGTGACCCGTCCGGCCCGGTCCACCATCCCACCGCTGCATCGAAGGTGGGATTGTAGCCGTACATCATGAAGTGCGAGCGCATGATGGCGCAGCGGAAACCAAGGCCGACGAGGATCTGCGGCAACTGAGCGTGCATGGCGTGCTCGCTCATCAGGTAGGTTTCGGGGGCACAACCGAGGTGGAGGCGGTCGGCTTCCAGGGCGTAGGCGATCTGGCGGATATTGGATTCTTCGTTGATGAAGGTGGAGAGGGGCTGGCCATAGGTGCAGGTCCCGATTCCGAAGCGTCCGGCGTAGCGTGTGAGCGCCGCGCGGATCTCCGCGAGCAGTTTGGGGTCGCGTTCGGCAAGGGTGTCGTAGGTGTAGGCTTCGTTTTCCAGGCCGATTTTGAAGCCGGGGTAGCGGTCGAGCCACGCCAGTGCGTCGCGCAACCGCGCGGCCAGGTGATCTATGCCCCAAAGGATCAGCCCGCCGTGATCGGTACGTCAGCAGGTAGAGAGGCCCGGAGTCCGCGGACTGCGCCGAAGGACCGCCGAGCGCCGCCGCGGAAACCCCCAGGAACACGCGGCGAGTGGGATTTGCAGCTTGGTGCGCCATCACCGCCAGCATTCTACACATCGTTTGCGGAAGCAAGTGACGCAAAGTGAAATGCCATTGAATGAAATTGAATTCTCCAGGGGAAGCGGATTGCGGATGATGAACCTGAAGGGCAACGATCAACCACGATGACTCGATCTTGGAATTGTTTGCGCAGCCGGCCCAAGGACGCTCTTTCCGTCCTGATCCTTTTGTCTGTGGGGAGCGCAGCGATCTCCGCGGGCCAGACGCCGGGATCGAACCGCGTCAAGACACCGCTGGGTACGATCAGCATCGCCGCGCTGCGCGGTTTTGCGGGGCGCGTCCGTTTGCAGGCACACGGTTTGCCCGCCGACGCCACCGCGAGTTTCGACCCGGAATCATTGATGGCGCGGGCAAATCGACATTGACTGTGTCCACCACCGCCACGGTAGAGGCGGGAACCTTCGAGTTGACCATTCTGGCCGCCGGCGAGAGCGGCTCCGAGAATGCTATCACTACTCTGGTACAGCCGTGGCGATAGGTCTGGAACGACGAGTTCGATGCTCCGGACGGCTCGGCCACGGACGCGTCCAAGTGGAATATCGAGAGGGGTGGGTACGGTTGGGGTACCGGAGAAATCGAGTGCTATACCAACGACCCGCGAAATGTCAGGTTGGAGAACGGCAATCTGGCAATCACGGCCATCCGGGAGACCGTTACCTGCTCGGACGGCCATATCAACAACTACACTTCGGCGCGTTTGAATACGAGGCGCAAGCTCGAACAGCTTTACGGCCGCTTTGAGGCGCGCATCCGGGTTCCCTCCGGACAGGGCGTTTTTCCGGCTTTCTGGATGCTGGGGGACAGCGCCAACAATTGCGGCGCGAAGCCATGGCCTTCGTGCGGGGAGATCGATATCTTTGAGAACATCGGCCGTGAGCCTTCCACCATTCACAGCGGTATTCATGGGCCGGGCTATTCGAGCGGTCTCGGCGGCTCATTCACGCTGCCGGGCGGCGAGGCTTTCTCCGCTGGCTTCCACGTTTTTGTCTTGGAGTGGGAGAGTAGCGAAGCCGTCAGTTTTTACGTTGACGACACCCTGTTCAGAACCATCCGTTCCGCCGATTTACCTCCTGGCTCATCCTGGATATTCAACCACCCCGCCGATCTTCTGGTGAACTTCGCCGTCGGCGGAAACTGGCCGGGCGCGCCCGACTCGACTGCCGTGTTCCCGCAGACGATGCTGGTAGATTACGTCCGCGTCTTTGCCCGCGCGCATTAGAGGCGGGGCAGGGTGCAGCGGGAGCTACGCGTAAGGAATGCCCATGGCATCCATGGCGCCTTTCATGTAGCCGATGGCGAGCACTTTGCCTCCCATGGCATATCCGGGCCGGTCGTTGGACTCGCCGTCCAGCGTAGGCGCGTGGTCGGGCCGCATCGGGCCGTCGAAGCCGCACTCGTGATAGATACGCAGCATCTGCGCCAGATCGACCGGGCTGTTGTCGTGAAAGGTCTCGCGGAAGTGCTCGCGCGTACCCTCCACGTCGCGGTAATGCACGAAGAAGATTTTCTTTTGTGCGCACCATTCGCGGGCTAACTCCGCGATGTCTTCGCCCATCAGCCTGAAGTTCGCCTGGCAGAAGGCAATCCCATTCACCGGGCTGGGGACGATGTTCAGGACATGGCGAAAGTTGGCGGCGCTCGTCAAGATCCGGCCGATTCCGCGCAGCGGGGATATTGGCGGATCGTCCGGATGCAAGGCCATTTTCATGCCCGCCTTTTCCGCCACGGGGATGACGGCCTTGAGGAAGTATTCCAGATTGGCCCAGATCTTCTCCGTGCTGACTTCGCCCCACTCCGTGAGGCCCTGCCGTTTGGCGGCTTGGTTGTCGAATTCGCTGATCAGCGCGCCGCCGCGCGACGGCACGTCCGTCCTGGTGCGATACCAACCCAGCCCGGCCATCCAGTTGTAGCAGAGCATGGGAACGCCGATTTGGGCCAGCGCCCGAATCGCCGCCATGTAGTTTTCGATTTCCTCGTCACGGCCGGGCAGCCCCAGCTTGATCTTCTCCGCCGGCACCGGGTGGCTTTCGACGCCCGCGAAAAGCATGCCGGCAGCCTGAAAATCCTCCTTGATCTTTTGCAGCGTCTCGACGTAACGGCCGGACGGTACGCGACTCAGCGCCGGCAACACTCCGACGATTGCATGTGTGATACCGATCTGGCTGGCAAGACGAATCTTGTGATCCTCGTCGAGCGCGAACAACTCGGCGAGTTGAATCCCCCGGCGATGTGGGTCCAGGGGTTTTCGCATGGGCGTGTGCATTGGATCCGCCGCCGAAGCCGGCGGAACACCTCCGGCAGCCAGCGCTGCAATCGTTCCCCGTATGCAGTTCCTGCGGCTCATACTGGACATCTCCGTTTGCCTCCTGATATCGGATTCCCAGCCCTCATCATCCGGGATCGCGGGAGCGGATGCAATTGAGTCTTTCTCAAGCGCCATTCACCTCCGGTAAATGCTCCGTGGCAACGATACCGGCCGCGCGCACCCCGGCCGCGCCGGGGCTCGATTCACCAGGAAGCAAAGAGCATTGAAAACAATTCCATTGCGCAGTCGTGCAATGTTCCCTCACAATGCTACCGGAACAGTTTGCATTCATTTCAAAACCGAAGGATTCATCATGTCCGTCTCGCGACGAACGGCCCTAGCCGCTGCCTTCTCCATCGTTCCCCGGCACGTTCTTGGCGGCGCGCCGTACGTGGCGCCAAGCGACAAGGTCACTCTGGCCTTTATCGGAGTAGGCACTCAGGGCATCCGCGTGATGCTCGAGTTCCTACCGCTTCCCGATGTGCAGGCAGCGGCGGTTTGCGATGTGAACAGCGGCAGCAGCGATTACTTGCAGTACGGCACCAACGAGCTACGCAACCGGGTACGAAAGCTGATCCCCAACGCCAGGTGGGGATACGAGTCCGAGGACTCTAACCACGCGTCGTCCGGGTGCGAACCCGCGCGCCAGGCCATCGAACTGTACTACGCGCAACAGAACCGTGCGGGCCAGCACAAAGGCTGCGCGGTATTTGCGGATTACCGTGAACTCCTGGCGCAGAGAAAGGATATCGATGGCATCGTCGTCGGGACTCCGGACCACAGCCACGCGGTGATATCGATTGCGGCCATGCGGGCCGGCAAACACGTCTTCTGTCAGAAGCCCATGGCGCACTCAGTCCTCGAGGCGCGGAAAATGGCCGAGGTGGCGCGGCAAACCGGCGTGGCTACAGAAGTAGCCATCTGGAATTCCGCATCCGATGCGACCCGTGTGCTCTCCGAGTGGCTCCAGGCGGGCGCCATCGGGCAGGTCCGGCAAGTTCACAACTGGACCAACAGGCCCAGTTGGCCGCAGGGAATCGAGCGGCCAGCCGAAGCGCAGCCGGTGCCGCCCTACCTGAACTGGGACCTATGGCTGGGCCCGGCGCCGTTCCGCCCCTATAACCGCGCGTACCAGCCATGGGTGTTCCGGGGCTGGTACGACTTCGGCACCGGCTCGGCCGGCGATATGGGCTGCTATAGCTTCGATCCGATCTTCCGGGCGCTCAAGTTGAAGGTTCCGGCCGGTATCGAAGCGAGTTCGACCCGGCTGTTCCCGGAGAGTTTCCCGCAGGCGTCGATTGTCCATTACAGCTTTCCGGCGCGTGATGGCATGGCGCCCGTCAGAGTGAGCTGGTACGATGCCGGGCTGAAACCGCCTCGTCCGGAAGGGCTGCCCGACACCGAGAAGCTCGCGCCTGAAGGCGTGATTCTGATCGGTGAGAAGGGTGCGCTGCTGTGCGACTTCTACGGCGCGAAGCCTCGATTGCTTCCCGACTCGCGGCTCAAGAGTTTCACACCCCCCCCGCCAACCCTGCCGCGCTTGGCGGGCGGATACGAAGCGGAATGGATTGCCGCCTGCAAAGGGGGCAAACGGGCAGACGCGAACTTCGAGTTTACGAGGAGCGTCACCGAGACGCTGCTGCTCGGGAATGTGGCCATCCGTTCGGGTGAGAAACTGAACTGGGATCCGGAGCGGATGCGCACGGGTTCTGCTTCGGCGGATCAGTTGCTGCACTTGCCCTACCGCGAGGGCTGGAGTCTGTGAGCGGGATTCTCTGAAACGGTATTTAGCTTAGGACCCACACATGCGTGCAATTTCGAGAAGAGAATTTCTTGAGAAGTCCGCGGCTGGCGCTGCCGTTGCCGGATTCCTGCCCGCCGTCTCGCGGGTAGTCTACGCCAATCCGCTAGGCCTGCCTATCGGGAGCCAGACCTACCCCCATCGCCAAAGGATTAGGGACGGCGATTTCGCCGGGCTGTGCAAGGATATGGCGGACCTCGGAGTGGGCATCCTGGAACTGTGCGCACCGGGCAACGCAGACTTTGCCAGCCTCACGGATGGGAAGCAAACCCGGAAGGTCATCGAGGATCACGGTCTCAAGTGCCCGAGCGCCCACTTCGGGATGAATGAGCTCCGCACCAAACAGGACCAGATGATCGCCTGGGCCAAGGACATCGGCATGACGCAGATGGGCACGGCCAGCCTTCGCGGCCAGACGCAAAACGGCGTCGCCACGATGGATGTCGTGAAGCGGGCCGCGGAGGAATATAACAAGATCGGTGAAGTCGCCGCCAAGGCAGGCATCGTGCAGTTTCTGCACGACGAAGACTTCGAGTTGGCCCGAGTCGACGGCCGGCTGGTTTACGAGGTTCTGTTCGAACTGCTCGACCCGAAGTCTGTGAAGATGCAGTTTCAGATGTCAGCCATGAGAACCGTCGGCGATCCCGTGATGTACTTTACGAAGTACCCCGGGCGCTTCATCTCGATGCACTTACAGGGCGTGAATTTGAACCCGCCCCCAGCGGCTCCCGCGGCGGGACAACCAGCCGCGGCCGGTGGACAAGGCGCCCGCGGCGGACGTGGCGGTCCTCAACTGGCGGCGGGAAAGGACAGCCTCGACTGGGCCAAAATCTTTGCCGCCGCTAAGACCGGCGGACTCAAGAACTATTTCGTTGAGCAAAGCTGGGATCTCACGGTGCAGAGCGTGGCCTATCTGAAGACGCTCAACGTCTGAGCAGCACCGGCGAACCCCGCGCGCCAGCGCACGATACTGACGTCACTGCTGGATCGTAATCAAGACTCCCGTTTGCGTGGAAACGCCGCCGATGGTTGCCACCACGGCGGCTTCGCTGTTGGGAAGATCATTGGGCATCGTCACGTTGAACTGATACTAGATGTTTGCTCAATACTCTTTTAGAAGCGATAGTCATGAAAAAGGTGTTCGATCGAATCAGCCGGCGGAACTTCATTGGCGCCGGCGTGGCGGCCTTTGCCGCCTCCATAGCCGGTCTTACGTGCCATGCGCCCGTCGCGGACGCAGCACCCACTCCGCCCAAGATCAGGGTTTCCGCTTTTTCCTATTCCTTCCGGGGCCTCCTGAAAGACGGGAAGATGGACGTGTTCAGCTACATCGAATCGTGCAAGTACCGCTACGGCCTGGATGCGGCGGACATATGGAACTCTCATGCGCCTCGATTCCGGCGGGACCGCCGAATCTTGGACCGGCGAGCAGTTCGACCACATCGTCAAACGCTACAAGGAATATGCCCAGTGGGCGCACGATCGGGGGTTCAAGGTAGGCGCCGAGAACCATTGGGGGCCCGAAAAATCCTGGGCGAACCTGAAGAAGCTCTACCAGGCCGTAGACCATCCCGGCTTCGGTCTTTCCATCCACGTATACGACTCATGGGCCGGTACGCCAGAAGAAAAGGACGCGGCGGACCGCGAGGTGGCGCCCTGGGTGTCGCACACGCACCTCGATTTCAACCTGACGACGGGGCCGCGTCCGGAGGAAAAGCTGGCCAATCTCTGGAAGGCCGGCTACACCGACTACTACAGTGTCGAACACCACTCCGGAAAGAACGAATACACCGAAGTGGCCATTCAGTTGGCCAATGTACGGCGGATTCTCGAGCAGTTCCGAACTGGCCAGAGCCAGTTTCTCAAGCGGGCCGCTCAAGGGTAGTGCAAGCTTTCGATTGACTTCAATGAGGCGGCGCCCCGCCTCACTGAAGGGCGAACACTTTTGCCGTGTTCGCGGGCATCTCAATTGAAAACTCGGATGCCCCTTCCGCCAGCGTTCGCCCTTCCAGGAGGTCGAGCACACGGGAAGCGCGCGGCAAGTGCACCATGCGCTTTCCACCGTTTGGAGCGTAAATCGCCAGGAAGTTGCGATCAGCGTAGACGATGTCGCCCGCGTCGGTGTACATATGGCACCCGGCCGCCAGGGCTATGCTGCGTAGGAGTGCCGCCGGGAGAATCGGTGCGCTGGAATAGACCGAAGTCCACCCGTCCTGCTCCTTGACCAGCAGACCGGGCCGGTTGAGCCCCGCCAGCTTTCCGAGTACCCTGGCCTTCGGGTCGTCGCCATAGAATCGCGGTTGCACCCGGAATCCGGGCAGGTCGCGCCGCAGGCTGGGATCGGTGGGGTCCTTCAAGTAGAGCCGGTGATCGAAAGTCTGCTTGATGCTTGGCACGTTGACGTCGGTTCCATACTCCAGGCCGCGCGGCAGCGCCGAGGTGTAAGGGTGGTCGAATGACGTGAGCGTCACGTGCAACTCGCCGGCGGAAGGGTCCTCCGCCAGCCGGATTCCGGTGAGTGCCTGCATGTTCTCCAGCGATAGCTTCTCGTCGATATAACCGGGGGCATAGACCCAGATCGCCGTGGCGTGGTTACGCTTCAGCCGCTGCTGGATGGCCACGCGCCGCTGGGGCGAGACGCGGAAGGTATTCAGGAAAAGGTAGAGCTTGTAGTCGCGCATGGCGGGGTCGTCGAGGTCGGCCGCCAGGTAGGTATCGTAGGGCGCTCCGATATAGTTCAACTCCCACTGCTTCTGAGCGCTCACCAGCGCCGTGAGGAAAACTTCGCCGTCGCCGAAATATCGGTAGCTGTCCTCATCCAGTACGACCGCGATGTCCGCGCTGGAGCGCTTGTCTGTCCCGAGGTACTTCTGATCCACCTGACGCACACGCGAGAGCAGCCCGATGATTTCCGGATCGTTGTACGTGCCACCCAGTAGTTCCATGTACCACATGCCGAAGTTCTTTGTGAAGGCGTACGCGAAGTCGCGCACCAGCAGGCCCTGGGTCTCCTCGAAGTTGCGCGAATTGCGAAGCGAATCGCCCCAGCGCCACTGCCGCTGATGAAGATGGGTTTCCGTGTCCACCTCGTTGAAATAGAGCTTGCCATGCATGGCGATGCTGTCGGGGAGCGTCTGTGCGGTGTCCCCGCCGCCCACGCCGCGATTGTCGTAGGTGTGCGGCCCGGCGATGAAATCGATTTCCGGCGTGTGCAGCACTTTGTGGAAGCGGAGGTGCCCGCTGTGGTTCAGGCTCAAGTGCGGGTAATTAGTCCAGAGATATCCGTAGAAGGCCCCGACCACCTTATGGCCGCCGATCGCCTGCTTCGTCCAGCGGCACTGCTCGATCAGCACGTCGGAGATGAGATCGTTGAAGAATTCAAAGTAGTCGGGCACTTGAGCGCCCATGGCAGGGTCGAAGAATATGCCGTGAGTTGGCTGGCGGCGTGCCTCCTCCGACGGTACGGACGCGTTTTCAAAACTCGCCTGGGTCTGGCCCCAGGCGCGGCGAAGAGCGTCCTGGCTGCCTTGATACTTCTTCTTCAGCCACTGCTGAAAAGCCGTCCTTGCCGGCTGGCTGTAATCCTCCACGCCGAACTTTGTGGGCGGCGCCGTGCCCGGCTGCGCCTCCCAGTAAGCGTTCCAAGAGAACCACTCGCCGTATATGCCGTTACCCGGAAAGTAACCGACAATGCGATCGCCGTACTTGCTTTCGACGTGCGTCAGAAAGGCCTGGAGCGCGCCGTGCGCCAGTTCGCGGTACTTCGTGGAGGCGAACGACGGATGGCAGGGGGCGCGGAACACGGCCGGTGAACCATCGGCGCGCAAGGTGATCTCATGGGGGAATTCCTGGCACCACCAGGGGCCGGGCTGGATTTCGAAGCGCGGCAACGCGAGGAGGCTGGGATCGGACTTGAGATAGCCATCCATCACCTCATCGGTCTTGGCGAAATCGTATTTCTCAGGTCCAACCCAGCCGAACGGCAGGCTGAAGTCGGCGATTCGAATACCCGCCTTCACGAACGGCTGGACATCCTTGGGGTCTTTGACCCAAAAGGTCAGCGTGCTGGTGAGCTTGCCGTCGACGAACAGCGCAGGCATGCCCTGCCGAAGCTTCACTTCACTGGTCAGGGCATTCGGGTGCCGCGCACAGCCGCCGGCAACGAGCAACCCTACGACAGATAACAAAGCAGGTAATCTCTTCATGAATCGCAAGACTCCAATCGAAACGATAGGGCAAGCCACTCACGCGCGCAATGGAAATCCGCTCAACGAGCTTTCACCGATAGTAAATCGGCCGGTCCGTTACAATCGGTATTGCGATGACACGCCGGACCTTACTCGCGTTGCTCACGAGCTCAGCCGGGCCGTTGCGCGCCCAAATGGGCGGGATGGCGTCACGGAACGTCAAACCATCGATTCGGGGGAAAACTTCCGGGCTGCCGTTCCGGGCGCATTTTACCGACGTGGCGGCCGAGGCCGGGTTGCGCTCTCCGCTCATTTACGGCCGGTCCGACCGGACGGACTACATCGTCGAGACAATGGGCGCGGGCGTGGCGTTCCTGGATTACGACAACGACGGCTGGCTCGATATCTTTGTGCTTTGCGGGTCAAGGATGGACGGCGCCCCTCCGGGAGCCACAAACCGCCTGTACAAGAACAATCGCGATGGCACCTTCACGGACGTCACGGAGAAGGCGGGGCTGGTGCGCTCGGGTTTCGCTTGCGGTGTGACCGTAGGCGACTATGACAACGACGGCTTCGACGATCTCTTCATTACCTACTGGGGGCAGAACGTTCTCTACCACAATAATGGCGACGGCACGTTCACCGATGTGACGAAGCGTGCCGGTCTCTTTCAGCCCCACCCACGATGGGGTACCGGCTGCACCTTCGTGGACTACGACCGCGATGGGCACCTGGACCTGTTCGTTTCCAATTACCTGGTATTCGATACGCGCACGGTGCCACGCAGGGGCGAGGACCCGAACTGCAACTGGAAGGGCGTGCCCATCAATTGCGGTCCACGCGGGTTGCCGCCGGAAACCCACCTGCTCTACCACAATAATGGCGACGGCATCTTTACCGACGTTACCGCCTCCTCCGGAATCGGCAAGGCGACCGGCAGCTTTGGGCTCACCGCGGTCGCCGCCGATTTTGACCATGACGGCTGGCCGGACATTTACGTTGCCTGCGACTCGACGCCCAGCCTGCTATTCCAAAACCAGCACGACGGTACGTTCCGCGAAGAAGGCATGCAACTCGGCCTTGCGCTCAATGACGACGGTCAGGAGCAAGCCGGCATGGGGCTGGCGGTCGGAGATGTGGATCTCGACGGCAACCTGGACATCTTTCGCACCCACTTCGCCGACGACACGCCCGGCCTGTATCTGGATCGGCCTAAGACCGGGTTTCGGGATGTGACTCTTCAGTCCGGGCTGGGCACGGAGACGCGCTTTATCTGCTGGGGTGCTGGCATCGGCGATCTCGATAACGATGGGTGGCCCGACTTGTTCGTTGTTACCGGCAGCGTCTTTCCGGAATTGGAGAGACAACTCCCGGCGTATCCTCACAAGACGCCGCGCCTGGTTTTCCGCAATCTGGGCGGCGCGCATTTCGAGGAACTGATCGAGGAGGCCGGACCGGGCGTGGCAGCGCCGCACTCGAGCCGCGGGCTAGCCTTTGGGGATTTCGATAATGACGGCGACATCGATATCCTGATCATGAACCAGAACGAGCCGCCGTCGCTGTTGCGCAATGACGTCAGCGGCGATTCCCACTGGCTCAAGGTGAAGCTGATCGGCGTCAAGTCGAACCGAAGCGCCATCGGAGCGCTTGTCACGGCGCGCTACGGCGGGCGCGCGCAAGCGCAGGCGGTACTGGCTCAAGCTCATTACCTTTCGGTCAGCGACCGCAGGCTACACTTCGGGTTGGGCAAGGCGATCCAGGCGGACCTCGAAATCCGCTGGCCCAATGGGGGCATCGAGGCCGTAGCCAAGGTCGCCGCAGATCAGTTAGTCACCATCAAAGAAGGATCGGGCATTGTCAAGGCCGAGCGGTTCCCGCGCTGACCGGCCCCGCCGTTAGTCCCACCAGGGCTCGCCCGGCTTCAGATTCGCGCGTAGAACGTCCTGGTTCAATTCGAATCCCAGTCCCGGGCCCGTGGGAACATCGATGTAACTGTTCTTCACTACTGGCCTTTCAGTCCCCATCTCCAGTACGATGTTGCCGGTGGTAAGCGCGTTTTCCGAGGTCGTGTAGTGGCGGGTTGCCGCCCCGAAATGCACCGAAGCCATGGTGAGCGGCAGGGTGCCGACATTGTGCGTGTTTAGCGGGATATTGTAGAGGTCGGCGAGGTCGGCGATCTTCCGGCAGCCAGTCAACCCACCGCTGAAGGCCAGGTCGGGCTGGATCATGTCCACAGCTTGGTTTTGAAGGAACGGGAAGAACCCCCGCGGCATCTCCAGTTTCTCGCCCGTGAGGATGGGCACACGCACCGAGCGCTTCAGGGAAACCCAGCTCTCGCTCCACTGCACCGGCATGGGGTCTTCGAACCACATTGGCTGGCTGGCTTCGACGGCACGCCCGATGCCGATGGCGCTGGGCAGGTCGAACTCGTTGTGGCAATGCACCGCGATGTCATATTCCGGTCCCAGAGCCTCGCGCACATTCTCGACGGCCCGCTGGATGCGGGCCAGTTCGCGGCGGCTCAACATCAGCGCGATCTGACCCGGCGGCTTGTCCTCGAGCAGCGCGTTGAAAACCATTTTGAATGTGGTCCAGCCGTTGGGGTCGGCCTTCATGCGCTGGGCCCACTCCCGACAATTGGCGGGATTCAGCATGTCGTTCGGGAACGAGTTGATGTAGAGCCGGATCTTGTCGCGGAACGGGCCACCCATCAGCGTGGAGACCGGAAGCCCGGTGATCTTGCCCGCCAGATCCCAGAGGGCAATATCAATTCCGCTGATGGTGGGAATATGGGGCATGTTCGGGTGCATCTGAGTGGTGAGGACCTCGAAATGCCGGTCGATAGCCAGCGGGTCCTGGCCTATGAGAAAACGGTTCATGGTCTCGATGCGGCCTCGGGCCATGGGTCCGGTTGCGCCAGCTTCACCATAGCCCGTCAGGCCCGCATCGGTTTCCACCTTAATCAGGCAGTTGCCCCCACGCAGTACCTGCATGGCTTTGACGGCGGTAATCCTGACCATCTTTCGGGCGGGCGCGGCCAGCGCGTGAAAGCGCCCGAGCCACGCACCAGCCGGCAGCGCGAGCGCGGCCTTGAGAAGAGTCCTTCGTGTATAGTTCATTGTCAGCGCCCCAGCTTGACTGTCTTGATCTCGTACGGGCCCACTTGCACCGCCTGCCGGGCGGGCGGGGGCAATTCCTCTTCCAGCATATTTGTTTCACGGAGGTCACGCTGCCGGCCCAGCAGGGTCACGCCGGTTTTGGCCGCCATACCCTCCGTCTCAAAGAAACGAAGCACCAGTGAATTATCGTGTTCGGCCTTTTTCAGCGTGCTCATAACCAGGTTGTCCGCATCCAGCGCGAGCAGCGATTGCGTGGGCGGCAGAGACTTGGCGGAGATCTCGTCGGTTACGCTGATCGGGATCAGCGGAGCGTTCAGCGCCGAGCCGGGCTGCCAGGCACGGGACTGCCGCCAATCGCCGTCGTGCGAAACCAGCGAGTATCGGAAGACATACGTACCGGGCGCCGGCTTCTGGTAAGAAGTGACCTCGCCGTTGACCACCACCCGTTCCAGCGAGAATCGAGTGCCCCGGATCATCACCGCGCGAAGCGCCGCGGGGTCGAGCATGATCAGTTGATGATCGGCGCCAACCGTCAGCCCCCACTGCGCTCCGGCGGCGTCCACCCAATCCAGAATCTGGCGCGTCTGGAGCCAGCTGTCCCGGTTCATCTCGTCCGCGAAGTGAGGCCCGGTACCGGGCATCAGGTCGGCGGTGGAATTGGCTCCGAAGGGAATGCCGTACCAGACCCCTGCGCCGGCGATGCCGTACGGAATCACCTGTTCGAGGCGCAGGAACTTCGATCCTGGCCACTCCACCGTATTCTCAATGTCGATGCGTTTCAGACCGCGGTAGAGAGACAGCCGCTGCGCAATGGGGACTCCCGCCACTTCACCGCTAATGCAAACTACCGTGCGCACATGGTTGTTCTTCTCGATCGCGACGCTCGCGACACTCCGTGGAAAGACACGCCCAGTCAAGGACTCCACCCCGATGCTGTTGCCGCCGCGCTCCTCCACACCCACGATCTCCATACCGTTGACCACGGTCTGCTTCAGTTGTTTGTCGAACACCGTGATCCGGCCGGTGGCCTTGTCGACGGCGATACGGTAAAACTCTCCGTCCAGCGTGTCGGACCCCAGGGGCCGTTGTGCGCTCTTGCGGTCATTGTCGCTGTCCGCCTGAACCGCAGTGGCATCCGGCAATTCGTCCGGCTTTTCCGCCGGCGCGAGAAAATACGTTTTGTAGCCGAGCGCGGGCACGCCGCGCGCGATGAATACCAGGTCGAGCGCCCGTGAGACGTTCTCGGCGGTCTGCTCCACGGCAAACGGTATCGGGTTGCCCTGCTCATCCACCAGCCGCATGGCCTGGCGATAGGCGCCGATGTCTTGTGTCGCGACGTCTCCGTAAAGGCTCATGTGCGCACGCACCAGGCCGTCGCGCTTCCATCCCAGAGGGTTGAATACCACGATGGGATGGCTGGGTAGCACGGGAATCCGCACGCGTTCGGCGATGTTGCGGAGCATGTCGCGGGTAACCTGCTCGCTGTGTAGTTGCACCATCTGCGCGTACTCTTTCTTGCGGCCGATTCCGATCGCGCCGCCCTGGCCGCCGTGGTTGTGGTCCATGGCCTCCATCAGTTTCTTCCACAGGAAATCGAAGCGGTTCTGCGGATAGTCCGCGTAACCGAGCGCATGATTCAACGCCGCGAACTTTTCCGCGGTGAGCAGGGCATCGGTAGCCGCAAACGGCCAGATCTCGTTCAGCGCGGAGGCCGTGTTGGACCACGCCCCGGGAATGTCCCCGGACAGCTCCGCAACGCCACTTTCTTTCGCGGCCACGCGGAAGAAATCCGTCAAGGTGGCGAAGTGGAAATGGGAGGGAGCGAAATGCCGGTTCAGGACCGGTACGTTTTCGATGACCTTTTCCGAAGGCGCCCACAGATCCACGCCCCAGTGCATGGCCACAGGTCCCTTGGTGGTGGCCTCGACTTCCCGCAAATCCTTATCGAGCGCCGCCAGTCGCTGGCCGTCCAGATCGCGGTGCAGGCCCGCGGCGACGCCCCAGTGATGCCCTTTGATGGCGTGCCACGCCAGGGCCACGGTGCCGTCCGGCGCCCTCCAGCGGAACAGGGAGTGGTCCGGCGGTCCCATGCGCGTCATCACGGTATACGGGACGCCGGACTTCGCCAGGATCTGCGGGAATTGCGGCGTGTAGCCGGGCAGATCGCCCAGTTCCGCCGCCAGCGGATCCACGCCGAAGACCGACCTCGCATAGTTCTTGCCGGTCAGGAAATTGCGCACCTGCACCTCGCCGCGGGGGAGATTCTGGTAGATGCCCGCCCACATCGGGGAGATCTCGATTCTTCCTTCTTTCACCAGTTTCACGAAGTCGGCCAAATCCGCGGTCCCCTTGTGCGACTCCACGTAATTGGCCACAAAGACTTCGCTTTCGAGCAGGAACCGATACTCCGGATCACGCTTCGCCAGTTCAACCGCCTTGGCGATAATCGTATTCCCGCGCGCCAGGCACTCCTCGCGCGTTCCCGCCCAGAACAGATCCAGGTGCGAGAAGGGGACCAGGAAGATCTCCTGTGCGTTCGCCGCCACCGCCACCGCAGCCAACAGGGTCGAGCGTAACCGGGTTGCCATCCGCATCACTTGACCTCCGTTGGCAGGTCGATTTTCACCGTCTTTATGGCGTTCGGACCCACTGCCATGCTCAGGCCGCCGGGCGGGCTGGTCTCCTCCTCGAGCACGTTCAATGCCCTGGGGGAGGCGCGCCGGCCCAGGAACCGTACTGACGTTTCGCCGGAAGCTCCCTCCATTTCAAAGAAGCGCAGCACCACGCCCGGGCCGCTGTCGGCCTTCTTGAGCGCGGTGAGAACCAGGCTTTCGCCATCCAGAGAGCAGAACGAGCGGCTGGGGGGCAATGGCTTTGCCGAGATTCGGTCGCTGGCGGCGACCGCGATCAGCGGGTTGTTGAAGTCCATCCCCGCGCGATAGGCCTTGGCCGCTTTCCAATCGCCGCGTTGCGAGGAGAGCGAGTAGCGGAAAACGTAGGTTCCCGCGGGCGGGTACTGGTGCGACGAGACCTCGCCATCACGCTCCACCCGGGTGGAACTGAACTTCGTACCGCGGATCATCTCGGCGCGGACCAAATCGCCGTCCAGGGTGATCAGGGGATGGTCCACGGCCACTGTGAGGCCCCACTCCGCGCCCCCCGCATGGAACCAATCCTGCACGTGGCGCACGTGCTTCCACGATTCGTTCGGGATCTCGTCGGGCAGATGGGTGCCGGCATTGGTCAGAATATTATGTGTGTCGCTGGCGCCGAACGGCACGCCGTAGTGGATCGAGACACCTTTTTGCGCGGCCGGGATCAACTGCTGGATCCGCATCAGATGCGGTCCCTTCCACTCCACCGTGTTTTCAATGTCCAGGCGCTTGAGAAACCGGTACAGAATCAGCCGCTGGGTGATGGGAATATCCGAGATGAAACCGGCGATGCGCAGCACGGCGCGGACGGGCGTGTTCTCTTCCAGTTCCACCCGGCGGATACTGTTGGGAATCGCGCGGCCGGTTTGCGGCTCGATCCCGATATAGTTTCCGCCGCGCTCTTCCATGCCCACCATTTCCATGCCGCTTGCCACGTCGCGATCGAGATCCTTGTCAAACAGAGACACCCTGCCGGTAGCCCGGTCCACCGTAACGCGGTAGTACTGGTTTTCCAATATGTCGTTTGCCAGCGGCCGGCGCGGTTCTTTGCGGTCCTTCGCGCTGTCAAGCTGGGCTTGGGCGGCGGGCGGGAAGACGCCCGGCACCGGCGCCGGGAGCAGGTAAAAGGTCTTGTATCCCAGCGCCGGAACGCCGGGTGCGGTGAAGGTCAGCCAAATTCCCTTGGAGATGTTCTCGCTGGTGGCTTCCACGTGGAACGGGATGGCGCTACCCTGCTCATCTACCAGTTTCAGGCCCTTGCGGTAGTCGCCGATATCGTTGGCGCCCACGTCGCCGTATACGGTCACGTGGGCGCTCACCACGTCGTCGCGCTGCCAGTTCTGTGAATTGAACACTATGATCGAATGGCTCATCCCGGCTAAAGGACTCTGCACGCGCTCGGCGATATTGCGAAGCATGTCGCGGAGGATTTCCTCGCTCTCCAGCCGCGCCAGTTGAGTGTACCCGATCTTGCGGTTGTCTCCGATGACACCGCCTTGTCCGTCATGATTGTGATCCATGGACTCGATCAGCATCTTCCACAGCACCTCGAACCGCCCCCCGGGGTAATCCGCGAAGTTTAACCCATAGTTGATGGCCGCGAACTTCTCGGCTGTCAGCAGCGCGTTGGTGGCTGGTTCCTCCTGCGGCCACATGTGGACCAGCGATGTGGCGATGTTCGGCCACGAAGAAGGGATCTCTCCGGAGATGGTCGGGATTCCCGGCATCGCGGACACACGAGCGAAGAAGTCCGACGGCGTTGCGAACCGGAAACGCGCGACGGACTGCACCTCGTTCAGCTTGTGCATCACATCCAGCAGGTTGTCCGGAGTGCTCCAGAGATCCACGCCCCAGTGCACGAACAGCGGGCCGTTCCATCCGACGCGCGCTTCGCCGATCTGCTTCTTGACCCGATCCACGTCCGCGGGCCCGGGTTCCCGGCGCAGGAAGACCCATTGCCCATAGTCCTTGAGCGCGTTCCAGACCAGCGTCGTGGAACCGTCCGGCGCCTTCCACCGGAACAGGGCTCTGTCCGACGGGCCCATGCGCGTCATGATCAGGTTCGGAACGCCGGCGGAGGCCAGCAATTGCGGATATTGGGCGGCATAGTCCGGAACGTCGCCAAGGTGAGCGACCTTCGGGTCCACGCCAAAAACTGTGCGGGCGCACCGTTTGCCGATCACCAGATTGCGCACGTGGACTTCGCCCGCCGGCAAACCCTGGAAGATCGACGCCCAGTACGGAGAAATCTCGAAACGGCCCTCCCGTGCCAGCCGTTTGAGCTGCTCGAGTTCCGCGGAACCCTTGTGGGTTTCCACATAGTTTTGGGCAAAGACCTCGCTTTCCAGCAGGAACCGGAACTCCCCGGATTGGCCTGCCTGGCGGATCGCTTTGGCGATAATGCGATTTCCTCGCGCCAAGCATTCCTCGCGCGTTCCGCCCCAGAAAAGATCCAGGTGCGAATAAGGAGTGAAGTAGACTTCGGCCGGGGACTGCGTCTCCGGCGCGGACTGACAGGCGGCCGGCGCCGGCGCAGTCAGCAGCGGGAATGCTGCCGCGGCAAACACGAACCACGGGTTCCGATAGCGAATCATTGCGGAATATTCCTTGCCTTCCAGAACAATCATGGAGAATCGGGCTCCAGGAGACAATTCAATTCTTTTCAAGCACGTTTTGCCTTTTGTAAAAGGCCCGCGGATCCAGGATCTTTCACGAATGGCAAAAGGACTTTCACAACTTTTCGCTTGTGCTCCGGCTTGTTTGTTCTTATTCTGCCCTCAGAGTTTAGCTCCAAAGGAGAAAACATGCCTAATAGCCGGTATTGTGTGCTGGCTCGAGTTACAAGGGGTTTCTTCGCGCTGTCGCTGGCAGCGGCAGCCGCGTGGGCCCAGCAGTCATCCGCATCTCTCAGCGGCGCGGTGAAAGACAACCAGGGAGGCGCAATCCCTGGAGCGCAAGTGGTTATTGTGAACCAGTTGCAGGGTGCCACCGCGCGCCAACTCAAGACGGGGGAGGACGGCACGTTCAACGCTCCGTCACTGAACCCGGCCATCTATACCGTTACCATTCAGGCCCAGGGTTTTAAGAAGTTCGAACAGAAAGACATCAAGCTCTTCGCCAACGATCGGATCGCCCTGCCGCCGGCCCTCCTGGAGGTCGGGGGCCTGTCGGAGACTGTCACCGTCGAAGGCTCAACGGCCCAATTGCAGACCGAGACCGCGGAGCGCTCCGGCATTGTCACCGGGGCTCAGACCGTTGACCTCGCGCTGAACGGCCGCAACTATTTGAACCTGACCGCTACGGTGCCAGGAATACTGAACACCAGCACGAACGATGTCGCTGGACCGGGTGGCATCGGTAGCATCTTCGCCAACGGACAGCACGGCGACATGAACAGCGTTGCCCTGGACGGCGCCACCAACATGGACACCGGGGCCAATGGGACCCAGCTCACCAGCTTGAACATCGACGCTGTGGCCGAATTCCGGGTGCTGACCAACAGCCAACCCGCCGAGTACGGGCGCATTCCCGGCGCCATGATCAGCATTGTGACCAAGAGCGGCACCAAAAATTTTCATGGCACCGGCTACTGGTTTCACCGCAATGACGATCTAAATGCGACCAACTGGCGCAATAACCACATGGGATTGGCCAAACCAAAGTACCGCTACAACTACGCCGGCTACAATATCGGCGGCCCCGTCTACATTCCCGGAAAGTTTAACAAAGGGAAAGAGAAATTGTTCTTCTTCTGGTCACAGGAATGGCAGAGGCAGTTGATTCCGCAGGGCGCGGTGAACGTCACGGTGCCCACTGCCGCGGAACGCCAGGGCGACTTCTCGCTGACTCACGACGGCAGCGGTATCCTCCAAACGATCAAAGACCCTCTCAACGGCGGCGCGGCCTTCCCCGGCAACCAGATCCCCAAGAGTCGCTTCAGCTCGGACGGGCAGTTGTTCCTCAATTACCTGCCTTCGCCGAACGTCACCGGCCAGAACGGCTACAATTTTACGTCCCAGCAGGCCGCTGCCTACCCGCGCGGGCAGCAGATGGGCCGCATCGATTGGAACATCAACGATCGATGGAAGGCTTTCTTCCGCGTCAACGTCGATCAGGACAGCCAGGGTATGCCCTACGGCATTTGGGGGACAACAATCAACATCCCCGGATTGCCCATGGCCTACAACGAACCAGCCCAGACGGGCGTCATGAGCATCACGACGACCATCAGCCCCACGCTGGTCAACGAGTTCATCTTTGGACCGGGTCGCAACCGGCTCACAATTCTGCCGACCACTAACGCCTTCGACAAATCGAACCTGCCCATCGGCACCAAGCTGCCGTACAACGCGAACGTGCTGAATATTCTGCCGGGCTTTACTTATGGCAGCGTGCCCAGCGGCCCGAACGTGTCGATACTCGACGCTCCGTTCTACAACGTGAACGACAATTTCGATTTCATCGACAACGTTACCAAGACCGCCGGAGCGCATCAGTTTAAGGCGGGGTTCTACATCCAGCGAAGCCGCAAGGATCAGACCTCGGAAAATCCCATCGGCGGGACGTTCTCCTTCGATAAGGATACGTCCAACCCGAACGACAGCAACTGGGCATTCTCCAACGCGCTGTTGGGCAATTTCCAAAAGTTCCAGCAGTCCAGCGCCTTCCTCAACAGCCGTCTGCGCTTTACCGATGTCGAGGGGTTCGTCCAGGATACCTGGAAGGTGCGGCGCAACCTCAGCATCAGCTACGGCGTGCGCTTCGTGGATCAACAGCCACAATACGACGTGGCGAATCGAGGCGCGGCCTTCAATCCCTCGTACTACGACTCCAGCCAGGCTGCCGTGCTGTACTCGCGCGTGCTCAACTCCAGTGGGGCTGTTGTGGCGAAGAGCCCAATCACCGGCCAACTCCTGCCGGCGGTCTACATCGGCGCGCTGGTCCCCGGTGTTGGAGTTTATCAGGGCGGCGCGTACGTGAACGGGATCGCACGAGCCGGAACCGGCTACTACCGCGGCCAGATCCAGAACCGGGGTCTCCACTACTCGCCTCGCTTGGGTATCGCCTGGAGCTTCAATCCGAAGACGGTGCTCCGGGCCGGCAGCGGCATCTTCTATGATCGCATCTGGGGTACGGGTGGCGTCAGCAACCCGCCCGCGGTTGTAACCCCGTCCATTTACTACAGCAACTTCAGCCAACTGGGCTCCAGTTCGGGCGCTCTTTTCCCGGGCGGCTTGAGTACTTTCGCGCCCGATGGCCATCTGCCGGTCACTTACAACTGGAATGTGAGCATCCAGCGCGAACTCAGCTTCAAGACCGTTCTGGATGTCGGCTACGTCGGATCGATATCACGCCACATGGTCTACACCATCAACATCAACCCGGTTCCCTTCGGCGCCGACTGGCTGCCCCAGAACCAGGACCCGACTCTTGGCGCAGCGAAAACCGACGGCTCGACCGCGCTGCCAACCAACTACCTGCGGCCCTATCAGGGCTACGGCGACATCAGCATGCAGGCGTTCGGCGGCAACTCCAACTACAACGCGCTTCAGGTGAGCTTGAACCGCCGCCTGGCTACGGGCCTGCAACTTGGGGTCTCCTACACGTACTCGCATTCGCTGGGTGAAGTCAGCGCCACCAGCGACGCCGTGAACCCGCTCAACTATCGCAACGCGAACTATGGGCCGCTTAGTTTCGACCGGCGCAACATGTTCGTGGTCAACTACATCTACGACGTGCCGAGCATCGCGCGGGCAAAGAACTTCCTGGATAACCCGGTCGGCCACACCATCTTCAGCCAATGGCAGGTTTCGGGTATCACATCCTTCATTTCGGGCGCGCCCGGGAGCATCGGTTACAGCGTCTCCGGCGTCTCGAACCTCAGCCAGCTCATCACCGGTACCCAGTCTTACGGACCGCGTGTGGTGCTGACCGGCAATCCCAACCTCAGTTCGGGCGACCGGACCATCGACGCCTATATCAACACCTCGGTGTTCGCTCCGGCAGTCAGAGGCAGCACAGGTATGGATTCCGCCCAGCGCGTGTACTTTGGGCCGGGGATCAACAACTGGGACGTTTCCGTGTTTAAGAACCTCCCGATCACCAAGGAAGGAGGGCGCCGGCTGCAACTCCGGTGCGAGATGTTCAACGCCCCCAACCACACGCAGTTCAGCGGGATCAACAGCAGCGTGACGTTTAGTTCGACTGGGCAGATCACCAACCTGCCCAAGGCGATCACCAACGGAGCGTCGCCGAACGGCGGCACGGAAGGCTTCGGCGCGGTGAATGCTGCGAGGAACCCACGCATCATTCAGCTCGCCATGAAGTTCTACTTCTAACCCCAACAGCCGGCCGGACCTTCGGGTCCGGCCGGTCTTCCGGGACCTTAAACTGGGGTGTGGTGCACTTCCTTCTTCTCTCCTGCTGTCTTCTGTTGGCCTCCGCTCCGCAGGACCTGCTTGTCAGCGGACGTGAAGCCTTCGAGCGCGGCGACTATCCGCGTGCCGAGGCGATCTACCGGAGCTACCTCGAACAGAATCCAGGATCCGCCGAGGGGCTGAGCAACCTGGGCGCGGTACTGACCCACATGGAAAAGTTCGAGGAGGCCGTGGCGACCTACGAGAAGGCCCTGCGCGCAAACGCTAAACTGGTCCAGGTGTACTTCAATCTCGGGGTGGCTTGCTTGCGGTCCGGGCAGTACGCCAAAGCCATCGAAGCCTTCGAACGATTTCACAAGGCCTACCCCGCTGATCTGCGCGTGCAACAATTGTTGGGCATCTGCCTGGTCGAGACGGGCGACTTCCAGCGCGCAATCTCACAGCTCGAGAGGGTCAATGCCGCCCAACCGGGTCAGGTGAGTGTCTTGTTCGCACTTGCTACAGCGCACATCCGCGCCGGAGAGAGAACCCGGGCGGAACAGCTCCTTGCCGCGATCGAGAAGGCGCCGGGGCAGTCGGCGCAGGTTCAATTGCTGCGCGGCCTGCTGGACTACAGGGCGCGCGAGTACGAGCGTGCGGAAGCACGCTTCCGCGACGCCGTGCGACTCGATCCGCGTTCGGCCCCCGCCCTGGCAGGTTTGGGCCGTTTGCGGTTCCGTTTGAATCAGGATGCGGAGGCCATCGAATTCCTAACTAAGGCGGTGGACCTGGCACCCCAGGACGCGGAGTCCGTTTACCAGTTGGGGGTCCTGCTCGACCGTAACGGGGACGCCCGTCGCGGCCGGGAGTTGCTCCGCCGCGCCATCGCCTTGCGGCCGAACTTTCCCGACCCACAATACTTCCTGGCCAAAGCCGAACTGGCCGAGGGCAATCCGGCCGGCGCGCTGCCGCTGCTCGATCAGGCACTGAAACTCGCGCCCCGGGTCGAAGCGATTCATTTCTTGCGCGCACGGACCCTACAGGCGCTCGGTCGCACCGCCGATGCGGACGCTGAATTCCGGGAGTTCCGCCGTCTGGAGCAAGCTCGGATTCACGGTCTCAAGACGCTTAAGAAAGGAGATGAAGACCCTGCATTCCCCCTGGACAAGCGCTGACGGCACGAGGCGACACTGCCGCCACTGGTGTTTTGATAAATCTACCGCAAGGAAATTGTCATTCAATACAATTCCATTGCGCTTTTGCAGACCCATCGAGCATCATGACACTGAGGACGCTGGATGAAATCGAGGACAGACCAAAGAACATGAGCCCCACAAAACAGGATACAGCGCAGGGCGGGTCGTCCGGTCACTACAAGTGGGTCGTGGTCGCCGTATTCTGGGTAGTCTACTTTGTGAACCAGGCGGACCGGCAGGTGATCTTCTCGGTATTCCCGTTGCTGCAGCGGAATCTCGGACTTTCCAACACCCAGCTCGGTCTTTTGGGCTCATCCTTTCAATGGGTGTACGCCCTCCTGGTACCCGTAGCAGGCAGTCTGGGCGATATGATGAGCCGCCGCAACCTGATCGCGCTGGCGCTGGTGGTATGGAGCCTGGCGACCTTCAGTTCCGGATTGGTCGCGGGCTTCGCATTGCTTTTGGCGCTGCGCGCGCTCACGGGCGCAGGCGAGGCATTTTACTATCCAGCCGCTACCTCCATAATTGCCGACTATCACGGACAGAAGACACGCGCTTTCGCCATGTCGGTGCACCAGACCGGCGTCTATTCCGGCATCGTGTGCAGCGGCGCGCTGGCCGGTTATATCGGGCAGGTGTATGGCTGGCGGCTGGCGTTCATGACCTTCGGCGGCGTGGGGCTTCTGGCCGCGCTGCTGGTGCGAAAAGGAATTCGCGAGCCCCGGCGGGGGCAAGCCGAGGCGGGCGCGGTGCGCGGCATGGTTGTGCTGCCTTTGCGTCAAAGAGTGGCCGAGATCTTCAGCAATTCGACGGTGGTGCCGCTTATGCTTGCTTTTCTCGCCATGAACTTCGTCAACGTGGCCTGCCTGACCTGGACGCCCACTCTGCTCTATCAGAAGTTCCACATGAGTTTAGCGCAGTCGGGTTTCCATGCGACCTTCTATCACCACCTCGGCGCCTTCCTGGGGGTGCTGGCGGGCGGCCGCCTCGCCGACCGATGGGCTAGGCGCACGCGCCTCAGCCGGCCGTTGATTCAGTGTGCCGGTCTCGCGCTAGGCGCACCCTTCGTGTTTTTGGTGGGCCGGGCCGATTCTAGCACTGTCGTGTTTGTGTCGCTCGGCCTGTTTGGTCTCTTCCGCGGTCTCTACGATTCAAATCTTTTCGCGTCGCTGTATGAGGTGATCCGGCCCGAGGCGCGCGCAACTGCGACGGGCATCATGCTGGCCGTAGCCTTCCTTGGAGGCGGCTCTGCCGCGGTAGCAGTTGGCTGGCTTAGCGAGCGGATTGGGCTCGATTCGGCTCTCGCATCGACCTCAGTGTTCTACCTCTTGGCCGCCGGCCTGCTGCTCGCAACCTGCATTTTCTGGTTCCGGCGCGATTCCGCGGCAACCCAGGCCGCGATCCTCGGCGACCTGGCAGGGGGTGTAAATGCGACTTAGCGATCGAGTGGCCATTGTGACAGGGGCTGCACGAGGCATCGGCAGCGCCATCGCGATGGGATTCGCGGCAGCCGGGGCCGCGGTCGTGGTCAACTATTCGCGTTCCGAGGCGGAAGCTGAGGAAGTGGTGCGCAGAATTTCCTTGGAGGGCGGCAAGGCCATACCAGTGCAGGCGGATGTCAGCGACCTGCAATCTCACGAGCGCCTGGTGCACGCGGCTCTCGACCACTTCGGCCGTCTCGACATCCTCGTGAACAACGCCGGCATCGAATTCCGCGAACCGTTTCTCGATGCCAGTCCCGCCAGTTGGGACTTGACCTTCGCCGTGAATTTGAGGGGCGTCTATTTTCTGAGCCAGGCGGCCGCCCGTGCCATGTTGACCTTCGGCGGCGGCAAGATCCTGAACATTTCCAGCATCCACGACGATGTGCCAATACGGAACCTTTCGATCTACTCGATCACCAAAGGCGGCATGAAGATGCTGACCAAGTCTCTGGCCTTTGAACTGGCCGAGCACAAGATTAATGTAAACTCACTATCCCCGGGCGCCATCCTCACGGACATTAACCGCGAAGCCTTGTCGGACCCGGCGTATCGGGCTCGCGTGATCGAGAAGATTCCCTGGAAGCGGATCGGCGAGGTCGGGGATGTGGTCGGCGCCGCCGTGTTTCTATGCAGTTCCGGATCCGACTATGTGACCGGAGCCACTTTGTACGTGGATGGCGGAATTCTTTTATAAAGGCAGCAAACGGGGGAAATAAGATGGACAAGCACGCGTCTTCAAACGAGCAAGAACTGAAAGCACTCTGTGAGCGGTATCGCCGCTGTTACGCAGGTCTCGTCTACGACGTTCTGGAGCACCTCGGATATCCGAATCAGGCTCTATCGCCCGAACTGATGCCCCTGATTCCGGAGATGAAGCTCGCCGGTCCCGCTTTTACGGTAAAGGGCATGACCACTACCGAGAAAAATGAGGCGCTGCGGTATCGCCGTCTGGAGATGATCAAGCACATGCGTCGCCCATGCGTCGAGGTGCGGGACCGCGGCACACCGTACCCTGTGGCCATCTATGGCGAGTTGACCGCCGCGGGCGCCGCGGCCCACGGAGCCGTGGGAGCGCTGGTGGACGGCGGCACGCGCGATTCCGGAAAGCTGATCGAGACGGGCTTTCCGGTCTTTGCCCGCTACCGCTGTCCGATTGAGGCGTTTGGGCGCTGGGCCATCATGGAGTACCAGGTTCCCATCCTCCTATCCGGAGCATTGGTGCCGGCGGTAACGGTCTGCCCTGGCGATTTCATTTTTGGCGATTACGATGGAGTGCTCGTGATTCCCAAGGACCTTACTCTGGAGGTACTTGTAGAGTGTGAGCGGATTATGGGAATCGAGGACTCCGCGCGCGCGGAGTTTGCCCGCGGAGACGATCCTGTCGAAGTGTTCGCGCGGCACAAGGTTCTATAATAGAATTAGGCGGCCATCGTCGACGGTGAGTCGCTCACTCACGTAGATAACTTGGCCTTGGGCAAGCGGTTTCCGGACTGCTGGCTCGCGCCCGCGGTAAGCCGCGGGCTCTTCCATGCGATGTTCCGCGCTTCCGCAATGAAGGCCTGAGCGGCCCGCGGGACAAAGCCAGCCTTCCGGGACACCAAGGCGATCTTCGATAACAGGGGTGGGTCGTCCTGACGTATGAGCGAGAGCCGCTTTGTCTTTAAGTCCCCGTCCACGGTCCACAAGGGCAACATGGAAATGCCAAGCCCCGCCCGAATCATCGCCTTAATCGACTCAGCGCTGTCGAAACGCATGATGACGCGCGGCTGAAGACCGTTGGCAGCGAAGTAGCGGTCGATTGGCTCTTCCATGCGCGAGCCCTTGTGAAACAGAATGAAGGGAAGTGACTTGAGATCCACAAGATGGCAGTGGCTGGGCGTGTGACGGCGATGCGAAACAAGCACCAGCTCGAATTCCCAGTGAGCCTCGATGGAGACCGCGGGTCCTTCCATGAGGTCGGAAACCAGCAGAGCCAGATCTATGGCTCCTTTGGCCAAGCTTTCCAGCAGCACCGGAGTATTGCCTGTCTCGACAGTCAACTCGACGCTCGGATGGGCCCGCCGGAACTTTCTCAATAATTGAGGCAGAATGTAGCTGCTGAGTGTGGGTCCCGCTCCGATGCGCACCAGTCCTCGTTTCATGCCGCGCCATTCCCCCAGGGCGGCAATAGCCGAATCATATTGCGCCATCATCGCCTTCAGGTACGGGAGCACGACTTCCGTAGCCTGGGTAAGCTGCAACTGGCGGCCAACTCTCTCGTACAACCGGACTCCCAATTCCTGCTCGAGAGACTTGAGCTGCTTGTGAATGGCGCCCGGGCTAAGGCACAGTTTCTCGGCCGTCAACGTAATACTGGCCGACTCGGCCAGAGTCACCAGGCTGCGCAGTTCTCTAAATTCCATCTCAGATTAAGAGTACGAGTTCCGGAAGTTCTTTTCAACCAAAGGGCTTATCCATGGGTTGGCGCGATTCCATCCAACGCGATCCATGTTGCGGTATCGCCGGCGGCATGTAGTCGCCCGGCGGCATGTAGTCGCGTTACAATCAAACGCGCATGAAACCGACGCCGGACGGGCTGGTCTACATCGGTACATATTCCGATGCCATCTACTGCTGCTCGCTTCCCGGAGTTCCGCGGATCGCGGCGCAACTGCCGAAGCCCTCTTTCCTGGCTCTTCACCCAAACCGGCACTATCTCTATGTCGCCAGCGAGCAGTCCGAAGGCCTCGTCAGTGCCTGGCGGATCGAATCGACCAGCGGCATTCTCAGTTTCGTGAACCAGACGACCTCGGGCGGCGCTGGTCCATGCCACATCGCGCTGGACGCGTCCGGCGCCATCGCGGTGGTTTGCAACTATGCCGACGGAAGCATCAACGCCGTTCGGATCCGGCCTGACGGGAGTCTGGGTGAGACGCTGGCCGCTTACCGAAATTCAGGTACGGGGCTGCGGCAGCCACGGCAGTCGGCGCCGCACCCGCATGGAGCCTTTTTCTCGCCGGACAACCGGCTCGTTGTCGTGCCGGACCTGGGGCTCGACAAACTGTTTCTTTATGGTGTGAGCGACACTCTCAATCCGGGAGGTCCGCCATCCGTGGATCTCCTGCCCGGCTCAGGGCCCCGCCACTTCGTCTTTCATCCGGAAGGGCGGTATGGCTATGCGATCTGCGAACTCACTTCCACGATCGCCACATTTCACTGCAACGGAACAAGCCTTGAGACGGTCGCCACGCGGTCGGCTTTGCCACGGCAACACAAGGGCAAGAACATCGCGGCTGGGATCTTAATCGACCCGGCCGGCCGATTCCTCTATTGCTCCAATCGGGGCGCCGATACGATCGGAGTGTTCGCCATCGGTGCGAATGGAGATCTCGAAACAGTGCAGCACGTCTCCTCGGAAGGCGCCGCGCCGCGGCACATCGCGATGGACGGGACCGGCGAGTGGCTGCTTGCCGCCAATCAGGACGCCGATTCCGTGGTGGTATTCTGTCGAGACTCCGAGAGCGGACGTCTGACCGCCAACCCGCCGAAGATCGGCGTCCCCAGGCCGACTTGCATTGTGTTTTGCTGATTTGAAACGCACCATCACTAGTGGCGAATTGGGGTGAACCCCGGCTGGGCCGCGACCGAGAGGTTCGCCGATCAAGACAGCGGGGCTTGTGCCCGGGTAACCTGCACGCGCACTCCATTTGGACAGCGTACCGTGCAACCGGCACAGCTCTCACAAATTTGTCCGCAGATGGGCCGGCAACTGCCGGAAGCGCTGGCGGGACTTGCGTCGATGGCCGTAGCCCTCGGCGTACATGAGGTCGAGGTGCCGTCGCTACGGTCCCTGCCTCGCCCAGCCCTTCAGGATCGCCTGCCCATGAATCACGATTAGCGTCAAGAGCGCCGATATCAGGGCGATCACCGCGGGCCGGATAAAGGGCATGAAACGGTTCTCCCACCGCTCCTCCATCGCCACCTCCGCCTTGTGTCCGACGGACACGTCCCTCGCCTCCTGCAAGGCTTTTAGGATCGCCGACTGAACCCCTTGGACCTCCGCGTGGAGTACCTCGACGAGCGGACGCGCGGCATCCCTGGACGCCGCGCGCAGCTTCAATGCGATCACCCACGTTGATTGATTTCGCAATCGGCACTTCCGGCAGGGCTTCCCGTTGGTGTCGTCGGCGGTTTTACAAGCCGAATTGCAGCTTTGCAGTCCAGATTGTAGCTAAAGTTTCCACAAGGCCCAACAAGCAAGGTCCGCAAGTT
>OBLW0100000622.1_pt1 | contig 30147 bp, 25 predicted proteins | sample 1520161 | NCBI WGS metagenome assembly OBLW01 (sample SAMEA3539309, study PRJEB22396) | soil metagenome | biome: tundra; feature: field; material: soil | place: USA | collected 2010-05 | depth 0.15 m
CAATCGGCATTCTCTAACCAACTGAATCTATTCGACATCTAACCGGACACTACTGGTCCCGTATATGTCTAAACAGGTGCCACCGACGACGCTCGAACTGGCCGCCCGTACCAGGGCAATCGCATGAACAAAAAAGACGGAGCGACAATCGGGATTTGCATCGCCCCTCCGGGGCTGAATGGCTATTGTTGACCGCACTCCCCACGCTAAAGCGCGGGGCTAACGACCGCTGCGCTTCCGGCGCGATAGAAATCGTAATCAGCCTGGTTAACAAAATGGATTCATGCGATTGCCCTGCCGCCCGTACCTTGACATTGCCATTCGAGCCTACCTACAATCAAATAGGAGTACTGTATCTTTTCCTGTAATAAGTGCAGAGGGGTTAAGCACTTAGCAGGCAAACGTCAGGGTTCCGCCGCGGCTGGGGACAGGGCCTGAAGCCGTGTGCTAACCAGGACCGAGAGCAGGGAAGATGCCAGATCTACGCCTCAGTCCGCGCGAGCGGCTGGTGCTGACCGCGATCATCGAAATGTATATTGCCACAGGCGAACCAGTGGCATCGCAGGCACTTGCCCGATTCTTCGCCGACCGCGAGGGCCTGAGTTCTGCCACCTTGCGCAACGTGATGGCTGTGCTTGGCGAGGCAGGCTTGCTGGAGCAGCCCCACACCTCCGCCGGGCGTATTCCCACGGCTTCTGCATTCCGCTACCACGTTGAGCAGATTACCCAGTCCGGCCAGCTTGCAGCGGGCCAGCAGGTTACCAATGCCAATCCGCCGGGTACGTCACCGCTGAGCGACGCGCGCCGTGGTCAGATTGAGGAGAGCTTCTCCGGCGTCACCAGCAGCCATGAATACCTGGAGCGCACGTCCCATGTGCTGGCGCTGATTTCGAGCGGGCTGGGCATTGCTCTTGCCTGCTCAACCGAGGGGCAGGTGCTGGAACACATTCACTTTTCTCGCCTTTCGACGGGTCGGGTACTGGCGGTGCTGGTGACCCAGGCCGGAGCAGTGCAGGATCGTGTGCTCGCCCTGGACAAGGAACTTACGCACCTGGAGCTCGAAACCGCCGCCAGATACCTGAACGAGAACTTCCGCGGCTGGCCGATTGAGCGGATTCGGGCTGAGGTTGCACGCCGTGCGGACGTTGAACGCGAGGCTTATCGCGAGATGCTGGCCTCCATTGAGGAACTTTGCCGCAAGGGCGCGTTGGCCGCCGGAGAGAGCGGCCCGACACTCTTTGTTGACGGCATTGCCAACCTTATTTCCAGCGAATTGGACCGCGAGCGGCTGCGGCAGATGCTGCTTGCCCTGGAAGCCAAACAGCGGCTGGTGGAGTTGCTCAATGCCTATGTGGATGGCCGCCAGCAGGAGGTTCGGGTGGTGGTTGGACTCGACGAAGCCTCTCCAGCCATGCAGGATTTGGTGCTGATTGGCGCCCCGGCGCGGCTGGGCGGGACTAACCTTGGCACTGTCGCCGTTATCGCACCCACGCGCATCCAATATCAGGAGATGATTCAGGCCGTGAGGTACATCGCGCGGCTCTCCGAGCGTCTCCTCGAAATTCCCGCCGATTAGACAGATTGCGGCGACTTCCGATTGAGGTTGGTGTCGTTCGGGGACAGGTCTGCGACCTGCGGCGGACACGGCGGCCCTGAAGAAAATACAATGGAATCAGGCGCTGCCAATTTCTTGAGACAATGAAAAGAGATATGCAGATGCAGGAGACAGATTTGACGGAGTTGGAACCCCTTGAAATCAGTTCCGGGACCGCGCAAGGCGGCCCGGCGGAAGAAGCTACGCAGGACACCGCGACAGGCGGCGAGAGTTCCACGGGCTCGGCTGAGCCGGTTGGGGCAGGCGAGCCTGTTCCGCGCGCGGAATTTGAGCAGTTGAAAGCGGAGCGCGACCAGTTGCTTGACCGCATCGCCCGGCTGCAGGCGGAGTTTGAAAACGCCCGCAAACGCGCCGAGCGCGAGCGCCTGGAATTTCGCGACTACGCCACCGGAAATGTGGTTGAGCATTTTTTGCCGGTGCTGGACAACTTCGAACTGGCGCTGAAATCGACCGGCACGGCTCACCAGTTGCGCTCCGGTGTTCAGCTCATTGTGAAGCAGATGGAAGACGTTCTGAAGCAGTTGCAGGTGCTTCCTGTTCCAGCCGTGGGTGAAGAATTCGATCCACGCGTTCACGAGGCGTTGGGCTCAGTGGAGCGCGATGACTTGCCGGACCAGCATGTGGCGGAGGAGATTCGCCGCGGCTACAAGCTGCGCGAGCGGCTGCTGCGTCCCGCGATGGTGCGCGTGGCACATAATCCGAAACAGACAAGTGAATGAGATCCCGCAGAAGACGAGCGCGTGAGATTGAATCGCAGACGAGAGAATGAGTTCAAATACTAGAGTGAGCAAAGCAGATTATTACGAGCTTCTCGGCGTATCCCGCGATGTAAGCGACCAGGAATTGAAGAGCGCGTATCGCAAGCAGGCGCTCAAGTACCATCCTGACCGCAATCCCGGCGACCACACGGCCGAAGAAAAATTCAAGCAGGCCAGCGAAGCCTACCAGGTGCTGAGCGACGCCGACAAGCGCGCCGCCTACGACCGCTATGGTCATGCGGGACTGGGCGGACAGGGCTTTGGTGCGGGCGGCCCCTTTGCGGGTGGCGTGGATATCGGCGACATCTTCGGCGACCTGTTCGGCGAGATGTTCTCAATGGGGGGCAACCAGCAACGCGGTTCGCGTCAACAGCGCGGCGATGACTTGCGCTTCGACATGACCATCAACTTCGAGGATGCATTTTTTGGCACCGAGACCGAAGTAAAGATTCGCCGCCTCGAGACATGCGCGGCGTGCAAGGGGCGCGGCAGCGCATCGGGTCGCGGGCCTACGGTTTGCAGCCAGTGCCAGGGGCGCGGCCAGCTTCGCTATCAGCAGGGCTTCTTCTCAGTTGCTCGCACCTGTGGCGCATGTGGCGGCCTGGGTTCGGTTATCAGCGATCCATGTATGACCTGCCGCGGCGAGACGCGCGCTACCAACGAATTCAAACTCACCGTCAAGATCCCGCCGGGCGTGGAAGACGGAACCCGCATCCGTTATGCAGGCGAAGGCGACGCGGGGCGCGGCGGCGGTCCCAAGGGCGATTTGTACGTGGTGCTTTCTGTTCGTCCGCACGACTTTTTCGAGCGGCACGGGCACGACCTGCACTGCATCATCCCGGTCAGCTTTCCGCAGGCGGCGCTGGGCGCAGAGTTCGAAATACCAGGCATTGACGGGCCGGTGAACCTGAAGATTCCCGAGGGCACGCAGAGCGGGAGGGAAGTGAAGGTGCGCGGACGGGGCGTTCCGTACCTGAACGAAAAAGGCCGCGGCGATTTGATCGTCAGGGTGATTGTGCAAATTCCCAGGAAGCTGAGCCGCGCGCAACGAGAACTGGTGAGCAAGTTGTCAGAGACTATGACCGTGGACAACAATCCCACGTCACCTGGGCTGATTGAGAAGATGAAGGACCTGTTCAGCTAGGAGCAGGTCCCGGTAACTCCCAAGACAATTCGCTTTCTCAAGATACGGTCGCGTCGTCGCCCGGTGCGCGCAAGTGCGCTTAGTTGTACACTGTTTGCAAATCAATTCCTTTGAAAAAGGGTGCAGACCAGCCATTCTGCGGGAAAGGCGGAGTCGTTATGATTTCACGGCGAAACATTCTTAAGGTGCTAGGCACGCTGCCGGCAGCGGGGTACCTCGCGACGAATCGAACGGTGTGGGCTGAAGCTGCAACGCCGAGACTTCCAAAGCGGTTGTTGGGGCGGACAGGCAGGTGGGTGACGCCCTTGGCGCTGGGCGGGCAGGCGTCGATGCAGTGGACGGCGCCGGGCATCGATGCCCCGGACATTATTGTGCGCGCCGTGCAACTGGGCGTGAACTATCTGGACTCGGCCAATGTGTATGGCCCGAGCCAGGTGAATTATGGAGAGGCGTTTCGGCGCATCCACCTGGCACCGGGAGCGGCGGAATACAACGCGCCGCTGCGCGAGAGCTTGTACATTGCAAGCAAAACGCGCGAGAGATTCGGGCTGGGACCGTCGAGCCCGGCCGCGCAAACGCCGGGCGCAACAGCGGTAACCGACATCAAGCGCACGCTGACTCAAATGTTCGGCGACGGGAAGGGATACATTCCGGAAGGCGCATACCTGGACGCGATACAGATGCACGCCATCCAGACGATGGATGACGTCGATCAGCTCTACCTGGGTATGGCGGAGCGCGGCTCAAAGATGCCAGAGCGCATTGGAGCCATTGCGGCCGCGCTCGATTATCGCGACGGGACGAACTATACCGGACTGAATCCGGAGCATAAGCAATATGTGCGGCACGTCGGGGTAACCGGGCACATGAGTTCTCCCGTGCTGATGGAAGTGCTGCGGCGCGACACCGGCAACAACCTCGACACGCTACTGGTGGCGTTAAATGCGAATGACAAGCTCTACACATCGCATGAATACAACGTGCTGCAGCTGGCGGTGGGACGCGGCATGGGCGTGATCGCGATGAAGCTGTTTGCCGATGGCGTGTTTTACGGCAAGGATCCGCACTTCTCGAAGGTTCCTGCCGACGTGATTCATTCAGTGGGCAAGCCGGACGCCGTCAACTATCAGGACCTGGTTCGCTATTCGCTCTCGATGCCGGGTGTGTCGTGCGCGGTGACGGGCATTGGACACATCGATCGGGAGAAGCCGGAGAACGATCAGCTGGTGGCGAACCTGGCGGCGGCGACGCTGGATCCTGTTTCGCCGGCGGAGCGGCGGAGGATTGAGCGCGAGATGGCGCAACGCTATGGCGCGAAGACCAACTACTTCCAGCTCGAGCAAACGGGGCTGCTGCAGCCGACAGAGGTGAAGGTGGAGAAGGTTGCCGGGAGCGACCAGGTGACGGTGCGATGGAATACCGCAATCGCAGCGGCGAAGCCGATTGGCGCTTACGAGATTCGGAGCGGGGATCGGCTGTTGTTGTCCGTGCCGTACCGGCCGCAGCTTACGCCGGAGCCGATGTGGGCGAGCGTACCCGCTACTGCGGTTGGTGACGGCAAGGTGACGGTAACGGCGAAAGAGGTTTGAAGTATTGGAGGGGGGATTCCTTTCGTGGCTTTGGAGTCCTCCTCCTTAGGTTCGAGTTTCTGGGACCAGCAGTACCGATGTTAGGCCCCGAACTGGCGCAGATGATGGTCGAGATGTTTGTACTGCAGGATCGCCCATTCATCCGGCGTCAGCCGTCCAAAGAATGTGTGGGGATGGGTGGTGCAACCCTTCGGACCGCCTGCAGCAAACTTGTCGACCAGCGTACATAGTCGCCTTTGTTCCGGTGCTAGATCCCGATCGTCCTTCACGATTAGAGTCTTCGCCGTCGGCGAGTTCCGGCGCATTGGTTCGTCATCCCCAAGCACCTTTCCCTTGATCATCCGCCCAATGATGCTCCCGATGAACATCCGCGGCGGAAAGCTGTCACCCACAGCCCACTCCATGGCCGATGAACAGTGCGCGAGCGCCTGGGACGCAGTCATGGTGCCCCACTGCCGCTCGTTCCCGGGGCCGAGGCCCGATATGCGTAGCTTCACTTCTTCGACCGTTGTTGCTTCGAATAGGTTCCTCATGCAGAAAGTCTCCACCAAACAACCGCGCAGAATCAAGGGGGTAGTGGGGCTTGAGCCAGCGAAGGACGAGCGGGTGATTCAGGAATGATTCGCTGGCCGGAATGATCGGCTGGCAAAACGCTCGTTCCTATACCATGGGTGTGCGCGGGATCGAACTGTGCTGAGCCATCCCAAGGATTTTGCAAAAGGAGTATTCATGCGTCGCCGATCTTTTGTTGCTGCACTTCCGCTGGCTGCGGCAGGTACACTTAGCGGTCTTCACGCCGAGGCTTCAGGACAGGAAGGGGCTGCGATGCGGAAAGCCGATTCGGAAACAGCTTTGCCCAAGTTTCAGCCTGCTGGCGCGGAGCGATTTCTGCGGCCTGACGTTCACGCGGGAGACCGGCCATCGGGAGCGAGCTTTGCAAGCCGGTCGGCGGCGATGGGACGCTCGGGCGCGGCGGGGACGGCGCAGCCGCTGGCTACGCTGACGGCGATCGAGATGTTGAAGCGCGGGGGCTCAGCCGCGGATGCGGCGGTTGCTGCGAATGCCTGCCTGGGATTTCTGGAGCCGACAAGTTGCGGGCTGGGCGGAGATTGCTACGCGATGGTGTGGGATCCCAAGCTGAGCAAGGTGGTGGGGCTGGCGGGATCGGGGCGTTCGCCCAAGTCGCTGAGCCTGGAGACGGTGCGGCAGCGGGCAGTGAATGGCGTGATTCCGAAGTTCGGCGCGGTGTCTATTTCGACGCCGGGTGCGCTGGATGCGTGGTGGACGCTGCACCAGCGCTATGGGCGGCTGAAGTGGGCGGAGGTGCTGGAGCCCGCTATTCATCTGTGCGAGTCGGGCGTGCCGGTGCCGCAGATTATTGGCTTTTATATCAAGCGCAACCTGGCGGCGTTTGTTAAGCCGGGTTCTGGCGTGGAGGAGACGGTGAACGCGGTGCACACCTTTGCGCCGGGAGAGAACGCGCCGAGCGAGGGCGATGTGTTTCGCAATCCTGACCTGGCGCGCACTTATCGCATGATTGCCGAGGGCGGACGCGACGCTTACTATGATGGGCCAATTGCGAAGACGATTGAGGAGTATTTCAAGCGGATCGGCGGGTGGTTGCAAGTGAGCGATCTGCGCGAGCAGCATGCGGAGTGGAACGAGCCGCTGGTAACGAAGTATCGTGGCGTGGATGTTTATGGGATGGCCGCGAATACGCAGGGGCTGGCGACGCTGCAGATTCTGAATATTCTGGAGAACTTCGATTTGCGGGAGATGGGCTTTCAGTCGGCGGCGTCGATTCATGCGCAGGTGGAGGCCAAGCGGCTGGCTTACGAGGATCGCGGGCGCTATTATGCCGATCCACACTTTGCGAAGATTCCGATTGAGTGGCTTAACTCGAAGGAGTATGCGGCGGAGAGGGCGAAGCTGATTCGACCGGACAGGATATTGACGCCGGTGCATCCGGGGCAGGCGCCGAGTCACGGCGACACTACGTACTTCACGGTGGCGGACGCGGACGGCATGATGATCTCGATGATCCAGTCGAACTTTCGCGGACTGGGATCGGGGCTGGTGGCAGATGGGCTCGGGTTCATGTTCCAGGATCGCGGAGAGCTGTTTTCGCTGCAGGACGGACACCCGAATATCTACGCGCCGGGCAAGCGGCCGTTCCAGACGATCATTCCCGGATTTGCAACGCGGGATGGGAAGCCGTGGATGTCGTTTGGCGTGATGGGCGGCGATATGCAGCCGCAGGGGCAGTCGCAGATCATTATCAACCGCGTGGATTACGGATTGGATATTCAGGCGGCGGGAGACAGTCCGCGGTGGCATCACGAGGGGTCATCGCAGACGATGGGGGAAGATACGGCTGGGTTGGGGCCGATGGGCGTGCTTCGGTTGGAGGCAGGGGTGCCGGAGGCGTCACGGCGCGCGCTTGCGGAGCTTGGCTGGCCGCTTGATGCTTCTGACGGCGGATTCGGGCGGTACGAGTGCATCGAGCAACGGATGAGCGGGGGGATGAGCGGGGCGGATCGGTTCTATTCCGCGGCGAGCGAGATGCGGGCGGATGGAGTGGCGCTGGCTTATTGAAGCTGAATTTGGGTCGGAGAGAGCAACCAGATTGAGCGTTGTGGTATCCACCCTTGCGACAGAAGAAAGTCGCAAGGATGGGGCACGGGACTGATGTGGAATCCCGGACTCCAATAACGAGTCGTTGGATTCCGCCATCGCTGATTGGTTGTCGACTTTATCTTTTCTGCACAGGGGCCTTTTCGCGCTAGGATGAGTGCGTCTCACTTTCTCTCATTCCCGTGAACGCTCACGCCAGACTTCTCGTTTCTACCCCGGCAGCGATGGCTCGCCGCTGGAGGCCCGGGCTGGTGTTCGGTTCCGTGGCTGCGCTGATTATGATTGCGCTGCTGATTGGGTTTGGCGGGCGGCGGTTGCTGCGGGCGGGGCGCGTTGCGCACGAGGCCGCGAATTCTGCTGGCAGCAGTGCATCAGTGGCATGGACGGACCGGTTCGGGGATGGGACACCGGACTTTCTGCGGCTGAGCGATCCGGCCGATCAGGCGGCTTTTCGGCGATGGTTCACGTTGATTGCGGAGTACCAGGCTGTTCGGCCCAAGGCTGAGGTTCCGGCGGAGATTACGGACTGCGCAAGCCTGCTGCGCTACGCCTATCGCGAGGCTCTGAAGCGCCACGACGAAAACTGGTTCATGACGAGCGGGATGGAGGTTGCTGCTCCGCCGGGCGAGGTTCGCGCGTGGAGCTATCCGCATTCGCCGCTCGGCGCTGCGCTGTTCAGGGTGCGGCCGGGAGCGTTTGAAGCGCAGGATGTGGACGACGGGGCATTTGCGCAATTTGCCGACGCGAAGACGCTGGTGGAGCGCAATGCGTATTTCGTGAGCAGGGATGTGCGCCAGGCGTTGCCGGGAGATCTACTTTTTTATCGCCAGTTCGGGCAGTCTTCGCCATGGCACTCGATGATTGTTGCGCGGGTCGGGGCGGAGGCTGCGGTTGTCTACGATACTGGCACAGATCATTCACCCCACGGACGAAGACCTGTCCGTGGGGACCCCGACCACGGGCGGCCGGGCGAGTTGCGGCGCGTGGCGCTGGCTGAACTGCTTGACCATCCTCAGCCGCAATGGCGGCCGCTTCCAGGGAATTCAAACTTTCTCGGTGTATACCGCTGGAATATTCTGCGAGGAACTCCATGAGTCAGGGTAAATCGCTGCTTGCTGTTTCGATCTTGCTGCTTTGCGCAGCCGCTCATGCGACGGACGCGCCGCGTTCGTTTTCGCTGTCGACGTCGCGTACGTTTGCGCCGGGCGAGAGCGTGAAGATACAGCTCTTCGCGCGGAACGTGCCGGAGCTGGAGTTTCGCGTTTACCGGGTGAACGACGCGCAGAAGTTTTTTGCCGGTTTGAAAGACCTGCACAGCTTTGGCGTGCAGAGCCAGTCGCCGACGGAGCAGATTGACCAGCGTACTTTGTTGGAGCGGTTGCACGACTTCAAGGCGCACTTGTGGCGGCTGGTGCGGCACTTCTTCAGGGGACAGTTTACCGATGATGCGCGCGACAACTTCCGCGAGCAGCAGGGCAAGCTGGGCAAGAAGAGCCGGGTGGTGGGCGCGGCTCAGTTTGCGCAGGTGCCGATTTTGAATGCAAGCCAACTGGTGGCGCGATGGAAGCTGGAGACGCCGCCGGCGCTGGTGAGCGAGACGCAGCAGTTGCCGATTGACGGGCTCTCTGCGGGCGCGTACCTGATAGAGGCAACGGATGGCACATACAAGGCCTACACTGTGGCGCTGGTGACGAGCATTGCGGTGGTGGAGCGGACACAGAACGGGCAGGCCAATCTCTACGTGGCCGATCGCAAGACCGGTGCGCCTATCGAGAAGGCTGATGTGGCGTTGTGGTCCGATAGGCATATGCAATCGTCGGGCACTACGGACGGCGAAGGGATGGCTTCATTGGCGATGAGCGCGCGTGGAACGGCGCGGGGGCCGGAGCCGGAGAACGTGTGGATTCTGGCACGGCACGGGGCGGATGCAGCGCTGGTGACTCCATGGAGCTACAACTTCGGGCAGCAGACCGAGGGGCAGGGGCGGGCGTACATCTACACTGACCGGCCAGTCTATCGGCCAGGACATACCGTACACATCAAGGCGATTGTGCGGCTGAAGAAAGACGATACGCTGCAATTGCCGCAGGGCCTGACGCCAACACTTGAGGTGAACGACAGCAATGGCAAGAAGGTATTCACGAAGGAGATTGCTCTCTCGGCGCACGGGACGCTGACGGCGGATCTGGATCTGGCAAGCGATGCGGCACTTGGGTACTACAACTTGAGCCTCAACGATGCCGGAGTAGCGGGCGGGGGCAGCTTTTATGTGGAGGAGTACAAGAAGCCTGAATACCAGGTGACGGTGAAGGTGGCGGTGGCGCATCTTCTGCAAGGAAATCCCATTCAGGCAAACATCGAGGCAAAGTACTTTTTTGGCGAGCCTGTTGCAGGGGCCAAGGTGAAGTACGTGGTGCATACGTCGACACATTACTGGTGGGATGAGGACCAAGAGGACACGGGCGGAGGGGATGCGGAAGGCGATGAAGGCGACTCGGGCGAGTCAGATAATTCCGATGTTGTCTGGGATGAGACCGAGCAGCAGGAACACGAGGGCGTGCTGGATGCGAATGGAAGGCTGACGGTAACGTTGCCCACGGCAGTAGACGGCAAGCACAACGATCAGGATTACCGCATTGAGGCGCGGGTTACGGACGCGGCCAATCGCGAGGTCAGTGGACACACCACGGTGTTGGCTACATATGGGCCGTTTCGCGTGAGCGTGGAGCCGACGAGTTATGTGTTCCAGAGCGGGCAATCGGTGCGGGTGAAAGTGACGGCGCAGGACTACGATGGCAAGCCGGTGCAGACGCAGGTCCATGTGGCGGCGGCGCTGCAGAAGTGGGATTCTGTGACGCACGAGCGGAAGGAGACCCCCGTCGCAGGCAGCGATGCGACTACGGGCGCGGACGGGACGGCGCTGGTGGAACTGGCGATGAACTCGGCAGGCAGCGGCGACTTCCAGGTGACGGCGAGCGCGCAGACTCCGGAGAACCGGACAGTGGTGGGACGCACGTGGGTGTGGATCTGGAATGGTGCGGGCGAGTGGTACCAGCCTAATGCGCAGGCGCAGATTGTGGCCGACAAAAAGAGCTACAAGGTTGGCGATACCGCGCACCTGCTGCTGGTGACGGGACTGAAGGAGTCGTGGGCGGTGGTGACGGCGGAGGGCGAAAGCGTGCAGTCGCGAAGGCTGATGCATGCGACGGGAGAGAGCTTCGCGTTTGACATACCGATTACGCAGCAGTCGCAACCGAACCTCATTGTCAATGCGGTGATTGTCCACGACAACCAGTTGATGACGGCACAGAAGAGCTTGAAGGTTCCGCTGGTGGAGCGAACGCTGACGGTGACGGCGACGGCGAGCAAGAGCCAGTACCTGCCTGGAGAGAAGGGCAGCTTTGATGTATTTGCTGTGGACTCGCAGGGCAAGCCGGTGGAGGCGGACCTCAGCTTTGGCGAGGTGGATGAGGCACTTTACTCGGTGCGGCCGGATACGAGCGGCGACATTGTGAGCTTCTTCTATCCGAAACGATACGCATATCTGCAACCCCAAACTTCGTTTGACTTTTACTTCTCTGGGCAGGCGGGAACGAAGAGTCCGCTGCTGGCTGAGATGAATGCGGGGATGTTCCACCCGCGGATGGCGCAGGTGAAGCCGGGTTCAGACTTGGTGGTGCCGAAGGTGCGCAAGGCGTTTCCCGATACGGCGTACTGGAATCCGAACGTGCGGACGGGGGCAGATGGGCATGCGCGCGTCGAGTTCAATTTTCCGGATGCGCTGACGACGTGGCGGACGACCATCCGCGCGATGACGGATGATGGCAAGGCGGGCGGAGTGGTGACGCGGGTGCTGGTTCGCAAGAATCTGATTGTGCGGCTGGCTACGCCGCGGTTTTTCCGGCAGGGCGACGAGACGGTGCTGCGCGTGATTGCGCACAACTACCTGGCGACGGCGAAGGATGTAACGTTTGCGCTGGACCTGACGGGCGTGGACGTTGTGAGCGGACAGACGCAGAAGGTGAACATTCCGGCGAAGGGCGAGAGCTACGTAGACTGGCGCGTAAAAGCAAAGGCGACAGGAAACGTGGTGCTGACTGCGAAGGCGCTGACGAACGAAGAATCGGATGCGCTGGAGATGACACTGCCGGTGCTGGCGTATGGCGTGAAGCAGAAGGCGGCGGGGGCAGGAGTGGTGTTCTCGGGCGCGGGACAGAACCAGTGGTCGTACAGCTATCCGGATGGATCGGATGCGGGAACACGCGAGCTGACGATTACAGTGGCGCCATCGGTGGCGGGGACGGTGTTTACGGCGCTCGATTACCTGACCAGCTATCCGTGGGGATGCACGGAGCAGACCATGTCAAGCTTTATGCCGGACTTGATTGTGGCGCAGGCGGTGGACAAACTGCATTTGAATTCGCCGATCGATCGCGCGACGTTGAACGATATGGTGAACGCGGGGATAGAGCGGCTGTACAGCTTCCAGCACGACGATGGAGGGTGGGGCTGGTGGCCGGATGATCCGAGCCGCGTGTTTATGACCGCTTACGTTGTGAGTGGGCTGGGGCAGGCGAAGGACGCCGGACGCACTGTGGACAGCGACCGGATGGACAAGGGGCGCGCATGGCTTGTTAAGACGCTGGCGGCGCATCCCGATATGATTCCAGACCTGCGGGCGTACGTTGTCTACGCGCTGGCTACCACCGGCGGCGCGCCGAAAGATGCGCTGGACAAGGCATGGGACAGCCGCAGCAAGTTGAGCGACGAGGGGCTGGCGCTGGTGGGGCTGGCGCTGGATGCGGCGGGAGACGGGCGCGCACGGGAGGCCGCTACGCTGCTCGAAAAGAAGGCCAGGGTGAGCGATATCGATGCGCATTGGGAAGGCAATTACGATGGTCTGCTCGAGTATTGGGATGATACGTCGAGCGAGACTACGGCGTTTGCGCTGAAGCTGCTTATCAGGCAGGATCGCGCGAGTGGGCTGCTGCCGAAGGCTGCAGTGTGGCTGGCTGGACATCGCGCGGGCAGTTACTGGTATTCGACAAAACAGACTGCGATGGTGATCCAGGGGCTGACGGACTACGTGCAACTGAGTGGTGAGTTGGCGAATGCGTCGGATGTGGAAGTGCTGGTGAATGGCGCGAGCGTGGGCAAGCGGCACTTTGGGCCGGGTGATGGATTTGCATTGCCGTGGAAGATCCAGGTTCCGGCAGCGCAGGCGGGAAGCGGCGGTCAGGTCACAGTTCGCAAGAGCGGCAATGGGATTACGTACTGGTCGGCCGAGAGTGGGTGGTACTCGGCAGACAAGCGGCTCTTCCAGCAGGGCAAGCTGGCGTTGAACATTACACGCGATTATTACCTGCTGCAGAAACGGCAGGACAAGCCGACGGATCCGATTACGTACGACCTGGTTCCGCTAAAGGGTGCGGCGCATGTGGGCGAGATTGTTGCCGTGAGGCTGGCGCTGAGCGGATCGGCCTGGAAGTATCTGCTGGCCGAGGATCCGATTCCGGCGGGCACGGAGTTTCTTGCGGATACCGGGCTCTATAAGCTGAACAACAAGCCTGACTGGTGGGCCGACTGGTTTACGCGCAAGGAGTTCCACGACGACCGGGCGGCTTTCTTCAACACCGAGTTCAGCGGACGGCGCGAGTATGTGTACCTGCTGAAGGTGGTGAACGAAGGCAAGTTTGTGATCAGTCCGGCGCAGGCAGGGCCGATGTATCAGGCGAATGTGCAGACCACTACCGATCCCGCAACGCTGGAGGTGCAGCCGTGAGTTACTTTGCTGATTTATTCCGCCGCATTCGATTGAGCTCGGTTTGGGTTGCTTTGCAGTTTGGCTTGACGCTGCTATTGATACTGCTTGTACTGGCGTGGACACGGTTGCCGGATAAGCACGTGTGGCAAGTTTTGCTGACCTTGCTTGTGCCCGCGCTGCTGGGGATTTCGTTTCTCGAGTTGGAAGCTGGGACCATGCGCGCGCTGGCGGACGATGATGGCAGGCGCGTGAAACTGGTGTCGGGTGCATGTACGCTGCTGGTGTGGGTAGCGTTGTTCTGGGCGTGCTGGGCGGCGCTGGACTGGTGCGACGACAGGATTGGGGAGTGGGCTGGCTATTTGAACTCGCGGGCTTCAGCGGGCGGGCGGGCAACGGTTTTTACCTATGAACATCTGCAAAAATGGTTCACGCAAGCCGAGTGGCTGCTGCGCTGGATTATTGTCCCAGGCAAGATTATTCCGTACGCTGTGGCGTCGGCGCAATGGGGTTGGCGGGTGCCGTTTCGCAAGATCATTCGACTGCTGTTCAGCTGGCGGTGGTGGCCGGCGGTGGTGCTGGCCGCACTTTTGGGCGTGGTGTTGCCGGGGCATTTCTTTAATGGTGTTCCGCATGGAACGGTTTCGCAGCAGGTGTGGGCGGTCGCGCTCAAGTTGGTCGGGAGCTATCTGCTCGCCGTTTGCAGTTGGGTTTTGTTGTTGGGGTGGGCGGCGGTGATGCTGGGGCGGCCTGCGATTGGCGGTGCTGTGGCAGAGTTACCGCTGAGTGAGATTGACGAGGACTCCGGCGGGGACGCCTGAGCGGAGCCAATCGAGAACCTTGGCGCGGCCATAGTGGTCGAGCAGGCGCGCGGCGTACCATGCGGCGGCACGATGGGCGGCTTCGGATTCTGCCTCGCTGGATGAGTGTGCGAGTGCGGCGTCGATTGCGTTGAGTTTGAGCGCGGGAGCTGCGGTTGCTCGGGTGGCAGGCTCGCTCCAGGTTTCGACGAGGCCCTCGCGGAGCCAGAGTGGCGTGGCGGGACCGGACTCATGGTCAACGAGCGCGTGCAGGAATTCGTGCCGCATGGTTGTGTCGAGCAGGCGGCGCGCGGCTAGCGTGCGTAGCGGCTGTGTTGCTATCCAATCACCTTCAGTGAAGGCTGCTACCCAGCCGGGCGCCAGCGTGACGTTGCGAAAGGCGGGCGTGGTGGCGAAGGAGCGCACTGTGAACGGCGAGTGTGCGTTGAGGCCGGATTGTTGCGACGCTTCAGCATACGCGCGAGATAACTGCGGCAGGTAGGCGGCATCCGCGGCGTCGAGAGATTCGAGCGTGAAGCCATCGCCTTTGAAACTCTGCCAGGCGCGTCCAGTGGCTTCGTCGGCGGGTTGGGCGCCGGGGAAATACTGCTGCAGAATCTGGTGGACTGAGCGGCCTTCCGAGGCCATTGCCGCAGCGCCCTTCTGGCAAAGGCCAACGCCGTGGCCCCATCCGCGGCCGTGGAAGAGGAAGTGGTCGCCCTGCTGGCTCACTTCAAACCATGTGCTTGGAATCTTGCTCCATCCCAGGGCCTGACCGACGGCTAACTGAAAAGCTTCAGCGGAGATCAGAGTTGCGTCGAGGCGCAGCGTGACGGCGCGGCCCGACTCGCCTCTGCGCTCGACGGTGAGGTGTTGCCAGCCTGGGGCTGCTAGTCCGACGGAGGCAAGCGCTGCGGACAGTTCCGGATGCGTAAGATCGGAGGCCCACTCTCTGCCGTTGCTGCTGGTGCAATAGCGGTCCGGTTGCGAGGGCAGATAGGGGGCCGCATGCGCGCGCGGCCATATCTCGGTGGGCGATGCTGTTCGTCCGCCGCAGTCTTTGTTGAAATATGCCAACGCGCGCGTGGCGTGGAACCACAGCGTCTCGCCGGCGGTGGCCAGTGTGGCGTTGTGGGCGGCGGGCTGCCTGCCGGGATTGCCACCCCAATGCAAGAGCTGGCAGTGAGTGGAGTCGCAGAGATCGTAGTCTGTGTGGCCGTGAGGCTCGTGCAACGCGAAGGTGCGGACTACGATGGCTAGAGCTTGCAGCGATTGCTGGATGTCGGAGGGACCGCTTTCGCTGGAGACGATACGTTCGACATAGCTCTCGACGGGCAGCGTGACGGCGATGACCAGCATGCCCGCGCGCGCGGTGATCTCGATGGGATTCTGCAAAGTCACCGTTTCGCCGTGGGCCGCCAGAGTAACTGCGCCGGCAAGCCAGAGGTGGGTCGCATTTCCTTTGCTGCCAGAGCCGGCAAGCAGGACAGCGTCGCCGCTGGCGCGGACGGTGACCGCTTGGGACAGCGAGAGCGTGGCACATTGGGCGCAGGTGCGAAACGTGATTTTGCGATTGGGGCCGGTGGGCTTCAGGACTACTTCGTGGTCGTGCCACAGTGTCCACATGCCGACACGCAACGTTGTGCGCACGGTGGACGGAGCGGTGGCAGCCAGTACGGTTGGCTGCGGCATGGGATTGACGCTAATGAGGGCCAGGCAGGTTGTGACCAGCAGGCTTGATGCGATTCTGGAAATGCTGTACCTGTTTGAGTTCCTGCGGAGTTGTTGGTTGTTGCGAGCTAATCTGTGCTCCTGGCGTACCTGCTCCGGTTGAGGTCGGGGGTATCCCACCCTTGCGCTAGTAGAAAAGCGCAAGGATGGGGCACGGGGCTCTGAGGTATAGCTATCGTGGTACCGACGTGACACAATTCCGAGCGAGGTCATGGGCGGGCGAATCATGGCTGCCTCGGCGGCGCGTGAACCAGGGGCGCGTACGCGAAGAGTTCAGCGGCTACGTGCGCGGCGTCTGCGCCTCGGCCCGCGGGGAGATAGACGACCACGACAACCTGGGGTTTATCCGCCGGAGCTACTCCCGCAAACCAGCCGTGCGATTGGTTTGAAGCGGCGCCTTCGGCTGTTCCGGTTTTGCCTGCTATGGGGACGCCTCCGAGGCCGGCTTGGCGCGCCATGCCGAAGCTGGCTGAGTCTTCGATACCGGCGCGGACCACTTGAGCTGCATGCGAGTCAGGATGCGCGGCCAGTTCCAAAGCGAGCCAGCGAAAGGCGGCGGCCAACTCGAGCGGAGTTATGCGAATGCCTTCTACTCCCAGCAGTGCCAGTTGCGCGGCCTCCGGATTGGTTGGTTCGCGAAACTCGGCTGCGACCTCGGTCGATTCCGATTTGCCTGTCAATCCTGTAACGCTCAGCAATCCGGTGGGACGCAGGAGACGGCCGAGTTCTCCAGGTTCAAGCGTGCGCGCAACCTGTGCAAAGTAAGTGTTGCAGGACCACGCGAGCGCTTCGCGTGCATTGAATGGTGGGGCCGGGGGATGTGTGCAGGACAGGCGGTGTGCGGCTACCACGAGTTTGCGGTCGCAGGCGATGCGGCGGCCGGGATTCCAACGATCTGCTGCAACGAGGCCATACAGGACCAGTGGCTTGAGCGTGGAACCGGGCGCGGCCAGAGTGCGAGCCGCTTCGCTGAGGCGGTGCGAGGCCAGCAGGCGACCGGTGCTGAGATCGACTACCAAGATTCTTGCTTCGGGAGCCACGCGCGCGGCACGATCAACCGCATTTTGCCAGCTGGGCGCAGGAGCGGGGCTGCACGCGGCACTCAGCATATTGAATGCGACTGCTATGGCGATGGACCGGAGGATTTCGCGCACACGAAAAGTATGAGGCACGGGGGCGGGGAAATGCACTGGCGGATGCGAATCTTGACCGCCGGGGGAATTCAGTGTTTCGAAGTGACCTTATGCCGTTGTGAGGACTAGCTTGGTGACCCGGCCCGTCTGATTCCAGTCAGAGACGTAAATGTTGAGGTACTCGTCGATGTGGCATCCATGAGCGGCGCTGAAAAAGAGCGGGGCGATTTCGCCGGGCTGGAGCTTGTAGTTGGCCCATTGTGCATGTTGCGGATTGTCGCCGAGGAAAGCGACCGGGACATTGTCCTTGTCGAGGATCGTGACTCGGCCTTCCAACTCGGAGACGACGGCGTAGTCCCCGTGAAAACTTATCTGGCATGGCCGGCGCAGATGCTGAGTGACCGTGCGAACGAATTTTCCGTCGAAGTCGAAATGACAGAGGCGGCGGTTTTCGCGGTCGCACACCAGGAGCAGCGGCTGGCTGTAGCGCATATCGACGGCGAGTCCATGGTTGCAATCGAAGAGGCCTTCTGTGTGACCTTTGCCGGCGTAACTCGCTTTGTACTCGCCGTTCTTGTCGAACCTGAAAAGCCGCGAGTCGCCGTAGCCATTGGCGATGAAGATGGAGCCGTCCGGGGCGGGCACAGCGGCAGTCAGCCGCCATTCATTCGGAGCTTTGAAGCCGGCCTGGGGTGGAGCAGTTATCTTCTGCACCACGGTTCCGTCCGTCTTCATTTTGACAAAGAGCCAGTTCTCATTTGGAGTGCCTTTCTGCACTGTTGTGTACAGGTACTCGTTGCCGTTCTCCTCTGCGTAGACGATCGAGTGGACTTCGGGATACTCGTTGGCAATTGTCGTGAGGAGTGTGCCATCCGGCCTGTATACGAGGACTCCGGTCGCGCTCTGTGTACTCACGTACACGTTGCCGGCTTTGTCGGTGGCAATTCCGCCGTGAGTGCCACCGAACGAAGTTCCAGCCGGCAAATGTCCCCAACCCTCAACTACGCGGTAGGTCCACTCGCCATTTCCTGTTTGCATAGCTGGTCCTTCTGAATCGCTCAGGCGCGCCCCATGACAACGGTGTGCGGGCTCATAGGGATGGGATGCGCGGAGATGTCGCCGAAGCCGGCATCGGTATACATGGACGTGAGTTCGCTGAGCGTGTAGGCATCGCCGGCAGCAGTGGAGGCGAGCATGGTCATGCTGAAGGCCGCGGGCATGGGCGGAGAGACGCGATCTTCGTTGGGCACGAACTCGAGAGTGGCGGCGCGCCCGCCCGGGAGAAGTGAGGCGCGGACCTTCTTGAGCAAGGTGACGTTGGTTGGTTTGTCAAAGTGGTGCAGGAAGTTGGTCAGCAGCACGGCGTCGTACGGGCCGCCGTAGTCAACGTCAAAGGCGCTGCCTGGAAGCATGTTGTAGCGGTCGTGAACGCCGGCCTTGCGGGCGTTTTCGAGCGCGACGCGGAGGACGGGAGCCCAATCGAGGCCGGTGACGCGCGCCTGCGGGTTCTGCTTGGCGATTTCGATGCCGAAGAGACCGTGACCGGCGGCGATATCGAGCACGTGCATGGGCCCGGTGCGTCCCTCAAGGACAACTGCTCCGAGCGGCCCGGCCATGGGACCCATCATCGGCCCCATGGTTTCAGCGAACTGGACCCAGATGGGGTTTTCGGGTTCGACGCTGCCATCGCCGGGCAGGACGGTGCGTCCGGTGCGAACGATGTCGACGAGATTCTTGTATGGCTCCTGCATGGCGGGGTTGCCGAGGAATTGTGCGATGGAGGCCATGCATGCGGGCGAGCGCGGGTCAAGGAAGGCGGCGCTGGTGGGGGTGTGCTTGTAGTGGCCGTTTTCCTTGGAGAGGACGCCACAGATGACGAGGAAATCGCATAGGATGCGGATGCCGCGTTCCGATGCCTTGCAGTGGCGGGCGATGGATACCACGTCTCCGGGCCCTTCGCCGACGGCCCGAAAGATATCCAGATCGATTGCAGCTTTTAGAGCAGCCGTGCGTTGATGGGCCTGTAGCATCTCGAAGATCACGGCCGGGGTCAGGGGAGCTTCTGCGTGGTTAGCAGGTTGCATAACAAACCTCCTTGGAACATTTCGTTTGTGAAGTTACCTGTTTGGGGAAGTTACTCGTCCGGGGAAGGTGGTTTGGCAAAACATGCCAAGTGAAAGCAGCGTATCACATGGCCGGGAATATCTGGCAACCCTGGAGGACCGAGTGTATTTGATAAGTGGAACCGTCTAGATGGCCAAAATCGTGACCACAGCCACCGCCCCACCAATGAGAAGACTCATGCGGTCAGTCAAGGCGAAAACGACGGGATCTTCGTGGAGTTCGCCACGGGAGGCCAGCAACCACACGCGGCAGAGCCACAGGATCATGAGAGGCATGATCAGCCAGAGGAGTGACGGATTACGGTAGAGCTTGATTACGTCTGGGCCGCTGATATAGATGGCGAAGATGACAACCGCCGCGAAGGCGCTCGATGTGCCGAAGCTGCGCAATTGCGGGATATCGACCAGCATGTAGCCGCGGCCGTTTTTTGGAGGTGAATCGGTAGCGCTCAGGTTCTCGAGTTCGGCGAATCGCTTGGCGACGGCCAGGGAGAAGAACAGGAACACTGAGAAGCCGCCGAGCCAATGGGAGATGTGCGTGCCTGTGGCGGCACTGCCCGCGAGGAGCCGGAGCGTATATAACCCGGAGAGGGTAAGTACATCCACGACTGGAATTTTCTTGAAATACGTGGAATACGCCAGGGTCATGGCCAGGTAGAGAAGCAGCCAACCGTAAAAAGCCACGGGAAGCAAGCGTGCACCAAGGAGCGCCAATAGCAGAAGAACCGCAGCTATACCTGCGCCTGTAAAGGCTGACAAATCTCCAGAGGCGAAGGGCCGTGACCTCTTTTGCGGATGATGCCGGTCAGTCTCGATATCAAGCAAGTCGTTGACGATGTACGTTGCCGAAGCAGTGAGTGAAAAGCAGCAGAAAGCCAGGAGCGCGGAGACGAGCCCTTCAATCTTAAGTTTGTGCGCCAGAAGCAGTGGCAGAAGGACGAGCAGATTCTTGGCCCACTGATGGGGACGCATTGCCCGAAAGACGGACTTCACAGTACCAGAGCGCTCCTGAAACTCGCGCACGGGCCGGATGCCGCGTGCGCGCAGCTTAATGCGCAATGCCAGGCTGGGATTGGCAACCATGGCCTCGGTGGCGTGGGCGAGAAGCGGCAGATCCGGGGAGCCGTTCCCGATGTAATCGAATGCGCCCTGGCCGAGGCGGCTGCGCAGGCCGTCGAGTTTTTTGTTTCCGGTGAGGTTGGTGGCGCCGTCCGATCCCAGTACACCGCTGAAGATACCCAGATGGGTAGCAACGCGGTGGGCAAGCACGACATCCGCTCCGGTAGCCAGGTAAATGGCCCGGCCTTCTTTGTGCTGCTGCTGAAGAAACAGGAGTAGTTCGCGGTTGTACGGGAGCTGCGCAATATCCAGTGAGACCGATTTGGTAACGAAGGCCTTGAAAGCAGCCTTGCCGCGAAGCAGACGCGCAGGCAGCATCAGCATCAGTGCGGGATGTGTCCGCAACAATACGAGCAATGAGTCGACCAGCGTATCCGACTTGACCAGCGTGCCGTCCAGATCGACACAAAGGGGCCGCAGCGTTGTTGCGGCCATTTCCGGCGGGGAGACGATCTGCGGCAAACACTCACCTCGTCGTGGATCACTGAGCGCACCTGCGGCAACTCTGGTGGAGTTATGCCCAACTGAGCCCGTCCGGCATTACTACTGATTCCATTATCCTCGGATTTGGGATTCTTCCATTGGCGAGGACTGTTCTGGCCTCAGGAATGAGCTGCTGCGTCTGTTGGACGCTAAAATGTCCAGAACCAGCCGAGTATACCGCCGGGTAGAAGAAAAACCAACTCACTCAAAGGTGGGATTGGGAGGGCTGAAAGTTCGAAAACAATGGCCTGGGCAGCCAAATGAGATGTTGGTGGAGCTGAGCGGGATCGAACCGCTGGCCTCCTCGTTGCGAACGAGGCGCTCTCCCAGCTGAGCTACAGCCCCACGACTCTTCTATCTTACCAGTGTGCCCAAATTCCCGAAAGGGCGGCACTCCGCGCACCCTCCCTTTGAAGGAGGGTCCCGGCAGAGCGGTGAGCGCGCAGCCGGGATTCACTCCTACATCTGGTTCATAGTCTGCAGGAACTCGGCGTTGTTGCGCACCTTTTCCAGGCGAGTGATCAGCAGTTCCATGGCTTCGACCGGCGACAGCGGGTTGAGTACCCGGCGCAGAACGAAGATGCGCTGCAGATCTTCTTTGGGGATGAGCAACTCTTCTTTACGGGTGCCGGAGCGCTGAATGTCGATGGCCGGGAAGACGCGCTTGTCGACGAGTTTGCGGTCGAGGATGATTTCCATATTGCCCGTGCCCTTGAACTCTTCGAAGATGACTTCGTCCATACGTGAGCCGGTATCGACGAGGGCGGTGGAAATGATGGTGAGCGATCCGCCTTCTTCAATATTGCGGGCCGCGCCGAAGAACCGCTTGGGGCGCTGCAGAGCGTTTGAATCCACGCCGCCGGAAAGCACTTTGCCCGACGGGGGAACGATGGTGTTGTAGGCGCGCGCGAGGCGAGTGATGGAGTCGAGGAGAATGACCACGTCGCGCTTGTGCTCGACGAGGCGCTTGGCCTTCTCAATGACCATTTCGGCCACTTGTACGTGGCGGGCCGCCGGTTCGTCGAATGTGGAACTGATGACCTCGCCCTTCACCGAGCGCTGCATGTCGGTGACTTCCTCAGGGCGCTCGTCGATGAGCAGGACGATGAGAACGACCTCGGGGTGGTTGGTCGAAACGGAGTTGGCGATCGACTGCAGGAGCATGGTCTTGCCGGTGCGTGGCGGGGCGACGATGAGGCCGCGCTGGCCTTTGCCGACGGGAGTGAGCAGGTCCATGACCCGGCCGCTGATTCCCTCGCGCACTGTTTCCATCTTGATGCGTTCCTGGGGATAGAGCGGGGTCAGGTTGTCAAAGAGAATCTTGTTGCGCGTTTCCTCGGGCGACTCGAAGTTGATGGCCTCGATCTTGACCAGCGCGAAGTACTTCTCGCCCTCGTGGGGCGGACGGACGTTGCCGCTGATGGAGTCGCCGGTCTTGAGATCGAACTTGCGAATCTGCGACGGCGAAACGTAGATGTCGTCGGGGCCGGGGAGATAGTTGTAGTCCGGGGAACGCAGGAAGCCGTAGCCGTCGGGAAGAATCTCCAGAACTCCCTCGGCAAAGATGTGGCCTTCCTTTTCGCTCTGAGCCTGAAGAATCTTGAAGATCAGATCCTGTTTGCGAAGTCCGCTGGTCCCTGGGATTTCCAGAGTGCGCGCAATCCGGCTCAGTTCGGTAATGTTCTTTTCTTTCAGTTCAGCGATGGTCATGTTCACCTGCAAGGCGGGATGTTTGTGAAGGGATGCGGGAGGGGGAATTGCTCCAGATTAGGACCAGGGAGAAATACAGGAATAAAGCCGGCGCAGACCAGCATTGAAGCATCATCCGAACTCATGAGGAGTATCGAAACGCCGGGGAATCACAGCCTTCCTTGCAAGGAAGGCTGCCTTGAAATCGTCCTCTTACTCAACTATGTGTTTTGAAAGACGCCGTCAGGCGGCACGGCGCCGTTCAACCGGCTGGGCCGCGGGCGCCACAACGGGCCCGAGGGTTCCAGGATTGGCGGTCTGAAAGCGGCACAGAACTTCATTGGTGGTGTCTTGCAGCCGTGTATTCGGCTTGTGCAGCTTACGTGTTGCCTTGCTAGCCAGTTGACAGAGCTGGTAGCGATTGGACACATGAGAGAGTGCCCCAAATACTAAATCAGAACGCATTGCAATTATCTCCTTCTTCAGTAGCCTGCCTGGCTGGTAGTACGAGAGGCAGCCAGTGCAGCACGGGGAGCCAATTCAATCGAGGACTACCCCAAATTTCCACTTTCATCTTTTAGACGCACAACTTGCGTGTCTAGTTCAAAAATCTTGACGCAATTTCGCATGTTATGAAACAGGCCTCACATCGAATGGGTAATACAGATTGCAGTCTTGAAAATCCAAGTCCCCGGTTTTCCCGTTCGCAGCGGCTTCTTAAAAACCGCCGAAGGCACCAGCAAAGAGTTCCAGCTCAAGAAGTGAAGAGCTTCGACTCATCAGTATGATGCGGGAAATGGCCAGTGGGCACACCAAATCGCAATAAGCAACCTGCCCTTTATGGATGGCTCTCATGAATGTATACCGGACAATGGCTAAGGTCAACAGTTTTTTCAGGGATTTTCCGCTGTTTGGATTCGCCTTTGGCTAGATCCGGAGCGTCGATGGTAACGATTTATTTATCAATAATTATGATCGATCGATTCAGGCGCTGGTTGCTAGCGGCCCCAGCTACCTGACTGGCAATCCTGTTGATTACAGGCAAATTGGTTGGCAAACCGAACCATTCTGGTTACTTACGGGTTCTTTTTAGGTGAAACGGGTGTCCATCGGGGTCGCACAGCACCTTCCGGCCATTCTCGTCCACACTGAACGCTGGCCGCCGCATCCTGGCACCCCGCCTGGGGGTTACGAGCAGCTCGTCAAGGCGAAAAACGCCCAATACCAACATGAAAAGAGCCGGCACCGCAAAGAGGAATGTGTCCCAACCCGAATTCAGAACTGTCTCGTGCATTTCAGGCCTCAGAAATCGTCGGCGACGCACATGAAATGTGTCTCATGCGGTCTCTGAGGTTATCGGCCCGGAATTAGAGGTTGCTTAAAATCCAAAGTAACCAAGGGATGATTAAACAGGCTGGATTGCGGCGTGAGCTGCCGGTCGCTTTTCCGATGAATCTTCTACGCCCAGTAGCTGCGGTCCAGGGTGCGGTACTGGATGGCTTCGGCCAGATGGGCCACGGTCAGGTGCTCAGCGCCTTCGAGGTCCGCAATTGTGCGAGCAACCTTGAGGATGCGGTCGTGAGCCCGCGCGGTGAGACCCTGCTGCTGCATGGCCCGCTCCAGGAGCCGCTCGGAATCGGCGCCGAGCTCGCAATGGGTGCGAATCTGGCGCGTTGTCATCTGCGCGTTGGCGTAGATTTTTTCACCGGCCTTTTTGAAGCGTCGCCTCTGGTGCTCGCGGGCGGACATCACGCGGTCGCGAATTTGCGCTGAGCCTTCAGCGGCTGCTCCGCCGCGCAACTCCTTGTATTGCACTGCAGGAACTTCGATATGTATATCGATGCGATCGAGCAATGGACCGGAGATCTTGGCGACGTAGCGCTGGATCATGGGCGGAGTGCACATGCACTCACGGGACTTGTCGTTGAAGTAACCGCAGGGCTGCGGGTATCTTCATTGCTGAATCCCACCTGCTTTATCTGCCGATGACGTCGTTGTGAGATCTGTATGAACCTCATTCGGGAAGTTTGCCGCCAGCAATATGAGCAAACGCATTCTATTTTCTATTGGCAAAGCCAAAATGGAAGATTTGCCTGCATTCGGTCTCTCTTCAATGGACTAGAAACCAGTTTGTGGGCAGCATCAGAGCGGTTCTGGGTGTTTAGTGCGCTACTCGTTTCCAATCCGTTTTTGGTGGTTAGGGAAGGATTGGCGACCACACTCCCGGAACGGCAAGACAGAGCCGTGTCGGAGCTGGAAACGTGGTTTGGGTTGGCGACAGTTGAGAATCAACGCCAGACACTGGTCGGCTGAATTCCGACTTGACATTTCACGCACACTTGTCTACTCTATGCCTGTACAAAACAAGCCTCGCTATGACCGAATCTTCTTCTCGCGATTTATTTCCCGGCGCACTCGAAATGATGATTCTCGAGTCGCTCCGCCGCCAGCCGGCGCATGGATACGCGCTGGTGCAGCACATCCAGCAGCGATCCAACAACCTGCTGCAGGTAGAAGAGGGCTCGCTCTATCCGGCACTTCAGAGGCTGCTGAAAGCGAAACTGGTGAAGGCCGAGTGGGGCGTCTCGTCCACCAATCGCCGTGTGAGGACCTACCAGATCACGGCTTCAGGCCTTCGCCATTTGGAGCAACAGATTTCCAGTTTCGAGCGTATGTTCAAGGGCATAGCGCTAGTCCTCAATCCGGGCAAGTCCCCTGCCAGCTAAGAGAGAAGGTTCCAATGGTCTGGATGCCGAACATCTTCCGTCGCGGCAAACTCTACGATGACCTCTCCGAGGAGATGCACCTGCATATTGAAGAGCGCGTGGAACAGCTCATGAGCGAAGGCCTGAGCCCGCAGGAGGCCAGACGGCGGGCGCGCATCGCATTTGGCAATCCGGCGCTGGTTGAGGAGCGCAGCCGCGAGGTGTGGCAGTGGCCGACGCTGGAGTCGATCTTGGCCGACGTGCGCTTTGCGCTACGGCAGTTGCGCAAGTCTCCCGGATTTACCACGGCCGCTGTGTTGACGCTGGCGTTGGCCATCGGCGCAAACGCTGTGGTGTTCGGGGTGATGGATGGCCTGGTGCTGCGGCCGCTGAATGTGCCGCAGTCTGAGAACCTTTACGGAACCCAGTACGGGGACAATCCCGCGTGGCAGGCGTACCCCAACTACCTGGACCTGCGCGATCGCAACCGCAGCTTCGAGGACCTGGCAGCATTCACGTTCGCCCTCGGTGTGGGCCTGGACACGGGCAAGGATGCAATTGTCGCAAGCGGCTTTGCAACGACGGGCAACTACTTCGACGTGTTGCGCGTTCATCCCTATCTTGGCCGGTTCTTCCACGCCGCCGACGAGCGCGGCCCCAACAGCGCGCCATACATCGTGCTCACCTACGCTTATTGGCACACACGATTCCTCGACGATCGAAGCATTGTGGGCCGCACCGTTCTGCTCGACAAGCATCCTTTCACGGTGATTGGTGTGGCGCCGCCTGGGTTCCAAGGGAGTTTGATGTTCATCTCTCCCGATTTCTTTGTGCCTATCGTCAACGCGGGACAGTTGGGCGAGTGGGACCAGAAAAATCGAAGTAATCGCGGCGCGGTCTTTGAGGAGTTCGGACACTTGAAGCCGGGAGTGACTCCCACCCAGGCTGCGGCCGATGTGGAGGCCGTGGGCACGTACCTGGAAAAAACCTACCCCAACGAAACTGCACACCACAGCACTATCGTTTCCCGCGTGGGCCTCACTGCTTTTGGCTCCGGAGTGCGGGCATTCGTTGCGAGCTTGATGCTGCTGGCTGTATTGATTCTACTGGCGGCATGCGCCAACCTGGGGAGCCTGTTCGCTGCGCACGCCGCCGACCGTTCCCGCGAAGTGGCTCTGCGCCTCGCGCTCGGTTCCAGCCGCAAACGCATCCTCCGGCAGTTGTTGACGGAAGCGGTGCTGATTTCACTTGCAGGGGGCGGTGTTGGACTGCTGGGCAGCGTCGTGTTGCTGCGCCGGCTCAGCATGTGGCAGCCCATTGCCGGCGCTCCGATTCACCTGCCCGTTTTTCCGGACGCAAAACTGTATTGGTTCGCCCTGGCTCTGGCGCTGGTGAGCGGATTCCTCTTCGGCCTTGTTCCCGTGCGTCAGGTGCTGCGGGCCAATCCGTACGACATTGTAAAAGCCGGCTCCGGCACCAGGATGGGGCGGCGAGTGACCGTCCGCGACGTGCTGCTGGTCGTCCAGATCGCCATCTGCGGCGTTCTCGTCACGTCGTCCATGGTGGCCGTGCGCGGCCTGGTGCGATCGCTCCACAGCAGCTTCGGCTTCGAGCCGCGCAATACCATGCTGGCCGGTGTGAACCTGTCCATGGCCGGCTACAGCGGCGACAAAATACCCGCGATGCAAAGGCGCATGATCGATGCACTCCAAACCATTCATGGCGTCGAGGCCGTGGGAATGGTGGATGGCTATCCTCCCCTTGCCTACACCGCCGGCACCAAGGTGAGTGCGTTCAAGGAAGACGCAGGCGATCTGCGGCCGGCGAATGCTGTCGTGTCGCCCTTCCGGTATGACATTTCTCCCGGCTACTTCGAGGCGGCGGGGACCAGCCTGCTGGCCGGCAGGACTCTCACCTGGCAAGACGACAAGAACGCGCCGGCGGTTGCCGTCATCAATCGTAACTTTGCCGAGAAGATCTTTGGCTCGGTGACGAACGCAATCGGCGGACGTTACAAGCTGCAAGATGGGACACATGTCCAGGTCGTGGGAGTGGTCGAGAACGGAAAATACCAGGTGCTCACGGAAGATCAGCAGCCGGCGATGTTTCTTCCCTTTCTGCTCGCGCCTTACAGCTCGACCTATCTGGTGGTGCGCTCCAAGCGCGATCCGCAGGAACTGGCAGCGGCCGTGAGGAGCAAGATACGCGAGCTGGACGCGGGCCTGCCCGCCAGCACCCAGACATGGAGCAACCTGCTTGAGACGGTTCTGTTTCCCTCGCGGATGGCGACCATGGCGCTGGGCGTGATGGGTGTGCTGGGAGCCATGCTCGCCATCACCGGCATCTTCGGCATGGCGGCGTACTCGGTGAGCAAGCGGCTCAGGGAACTGGGAATTCGCATCGCACTGGGCGCGCAACGCACGGAAGTGTTGCAGACGGCGTTGGGACGGGCGGTGAAGCTGCTGGCAATTGGATCGGCGGCGGGGCTGCTGCTGGGGATTCTGGCGAGCCGGGTTCTGGCGTTCGTGGTGTACCAGGCAACGCCACGCGATCCGCTGGTATTGGCAGGTGTCGTATTGGCCATGGTGTTGCTGGGCCTCGTGGCCACGTGGATTCCCGCGCAACGTGCTCTGTCAGTCGATCCCTTGATTCTGTTGCGCGGGGACTGAGACAAAGGGGCTTCTCTCGTGCTTTGTTCCACGGTCGAGCAGAAGATCTCACAGCCGGTAATAGGGAAGTGTGTACCATAGCCTGTGCTGCCGGGTTTCTAGAACCGTCGCGATAATACATCGACTTCCTTTAGGATGCGAAGCTCCAATGGAATGCTGCATTCTGCCCTAAACGGATCGATCGGCGCCAAGCCCGGGCCCGGGAGGAAAGCTCAACTCGTGCCCCGAGGAGCCTTCCTTTAGATTCACTTACTTGTCTGGGCAGTGCTGTGCAGAATCGCTCACTGTTTGAAGAGTTTTCTCCTACAGTTGTGCCTCGCCAAAACTCCATCCGCACATGACGATGACCCGTTTTCCGGACTTGGAGGCGGTTTTGGAAAGGATTTTCGGCCGGGAGAGGGTGCGCGCCTAGACCTTGGCTCGTCATGAAGACGCTGCCAAGTGGGTGGCGAAGGGCCGGCGGACACACATCTCCCGCTGTCTGCTTCGAATTCGAGGCGAGATGTTAGTAGCAATTCAGGCGGCAAGGTCGTAGCGGTGATGCAGGCCGCCGAGCCTTGGCATCGATATGATCCTTCGATTAACGCTGGGACTTTTCCTGGCCTCACGACCTATGCCATGCCAAAATTCCATCCGGGCGGAAAGCGGCCAGACCTGAGCCTATCTTATGTGCTAAACTTCCGCGCATGCGATTGATAGTGATTCTCATTGTTCTCGTGCTCCTGTTCGGTGGTGGCGGCTACTACATGGGCCCTGGCGTCGGCTACTACGGCGGGGGCGGCGTCAGCCTTATCCTGCTAATCGTAATTCTCTTTCTGTTTTTCGGAAGAGGTCGTAGCAACCTTTAACGGGAACTTTCTGTTGGTGGTCTCTGACCTAGTGGCGATTGCTGACCAGCACACTGGCCTGGCGATGAGTGGACGAGGGTGTTTGAAGCTCTCGCGTTTAGCGGTATTGCGTTTATGATTGCTGGCCTGCCCGATGTTTTGTCCAGCGAGATTGCGCTCACACCGAAATTAGTGCCCGTGAGAGATCGCGGCTAGATGTAGATGATAACTGAAGAGCTAAGCGACCTTTCGCCGCCTAGCCGCTTTCAATTTTTTCATGGCTTTACGGATCCGCCAGGCCAGGACGGAAATTGCGAGCCATGCCAGCCCCGCGATGGTAAGGATGGCCGGACTGGAGTGACTGGGCAGGAAGCGCCAAATCAGTATTGCGAATGCAATTAGGCCCAGAGTCCCCATCGCCGCTCCTACTGCATCGATGCCTGCGGCGACTCTGCCTCTTGAAGTGCCATCGAGACCGGCTCGCCGCTTTTTCTCCCTCTCCTGCTTCTCGATCAACGTGGCTCCAGCGGGAAAAATCGCTGGAAATGCGAGGAAGAGTCCGGCGACACCCGGACCATACCGCCTGGCTATCAATCCCGTAAGGGCCGTTATGATGCCGCCGAAGACGAAACGCACAGCGTAGTCCCTCCAGCGAAAGTGCTGCATAGCGGAAACATCAAGTCCGATTCTCATAGCTCCGTCCTATCGCACCCAGACAAACCAGAGCCCAAAGGCAGTGGCCAGCCATACCAGCATGAGTGCCGATGTCGCAACTAAGGCCGGCGGTTTATAGCGCATCATGACTTTGCTTACGATCAATGCATAGATGAAGAACGCGATCGCTCCGGCGATCATGGAGCGAGCCTCAATTGCAGCGTAGTCCCTGCCCTCCGTTGCAACTGTCAATCCGAGAGTAGCGAGCGCAATCGACGGTGCAGCGCCAAACAGGCCAGCGAAACTTTTTGGACGAACGGCATCTCCTACTAACGCAAAAGCCGACACGAGCGTGCCGCCAATCAGAAAGCGGAAAATGAGTTCATCCATGCGTCTGTGCTCTCAGGACTTCCTATTGTGTTTCCAATCCTTTTCGACGACTCGCGCCATTCGCGCGGCCGCATCCCGCAGCCAATTCGATTTCCTCTTTTGCAGGTCGTTTAGAATCTTGGTCGTCTGACCTTTCGTGCCTAGATGCACGTTTGCCGTTTCAGAGCCCATCGCATGCAGGAGCATGTGCTCATCTCGATGCTTAGTCAGGCTTTGAATATCGATCGGGTTTGAGTCCGGAGAAAGGCGCCGGATCAACCATGATCCTTCGATAACTTGAAACGGGTCAGGAGAGCGTATCGCAGAGCTAATCGCTTCCTCGT
>OBLW0100000625.1_pt1 | contig 30105 bp, 24 predicted proteins | sample 1520161 | NCBI WGS metagenome assembly OBLW01 (sample SAMEA3539309, study PRJEB22396) | soil metagenome | biome: tundra; feature: field; material: soil | place: USA | collected 2010-05 | depth 0.15 m
TCGCTCCGGCCAGGAGTTGGGCCCAGAATTCGTCCACCGCCCAGCCCCCCGCGTCTTCCGCCAGCCAGTTCGGCGGCCCACCCGGCGCAAGTTTCGGAACCATCACTCCCTATCTCGGGTTGCCCATCGACCAGATTGAGATGCCCGGAGTTCCGCCGAACGAAACGAATTCTGTGCTGGCGGCGACGACGCTTAAGCTCGGAGAGCCCCTCACCCGCGAAACGTTGCACGACGCGATGCAGGCGCTCTATGCGACCGGCCGTTTTTCCGACATCCAGGCGGAAGTCGAGCGCACGGAAACCACCGGGGTCAGGCTGCGCTTTTTGACCACCGCCAATTTTTTCGTCGGCATCGTGGCCATTGAGGGAGTCTCGGCGAACCCATCGCCCAACCAGTTGAGCAGTGCCACCCGCCTGCAACTCGGCGAACTCTATTCGCAGGAGAAGCTCGACCGCGCCCTGGCCGGTATGCAACGAGTGATGGAGGAGAATGGCTTCCACCGGGCCAAGATAACGCTGTCGGAAGCACGCGACGAAACGCGGCATCAGGTCAACCTGACCTTCCACGTTGTCGCCGGGCAGCGCGCCACGGTGGGAGAGATTAGCCTGGAAGGGGAGGCCGGCTATTCCGTCGCGGAGATAAAAGAGATCGCCAGGCTGCATCCGAACGCTCCCGTTATCTCCAACCGCATCACGCGCGCACTGCAACGGATCCGCGCGCGCTATCAGAAGCAAGATCGCCTGCTCGCCCAGGTTGAGATCGCCAGCCGCACTTATCATGCGGAGCACAACACGGTCGATTTCGTTTTAAAAATCGAACGAGGGCCAGTCGTAGAAATCGTCGCCGAGGGTTTCAAACTAAGCCAACACGTTGTGCGCAAACTGGTGCCGATTTATGAGGAGGGTGCGGTTGACGATGATCTGCTGAACGAGGGGCGCCGCAACATTCAAAATCATCTCCAGACCCTTGGCTATTTCGAAGCCACGGTCAGCGTGAGCCAACACAGCACACCGGGAGGCAAGAACGTACAGATTGTTTATGACGTCCAGCCCGGCGATCGGCACAAACTGGCTGCGATTCGCTTTTCCGGCAATCGATTTTTTTCCGACGAACTGATCCGGAACCGCATGCAGAATCAAGCCGCCGGACGCCTCTTCAGTCACGGACGCTACAGTGAAGCGCTGCTGGAAGAAGATGTGGACGGTATCCGGAGCCTCTATCGGGCGAGCGGTTTTCGGCAGGCTGAGGTCACCAGAAAACTAGTGAGCAGTTATCATGGCGACCCCTCGCAACTGGCGATCGAGATCACGATCAAAGAAGGTCCGCAGACCCGGGTTGCGTGGGTACGTCTTGAGGGTGGTTACGTGCTGCCCGAGGCTCAACTCCCGGAAACCTCCACCGCCGAAGGGCAGGGGTTCGACGAATCGAGTTTGGCGGACGACCGCGACCGCATCCTGGGAAAGTATTTCGATAATGGATTTCCCAACGCCACCGTTGAAGTCGCGTATGTAGCGGTTCCATCGGCAGACAACCTGCCCAAGGTCGGAGTTACCTTTACCATTCACGAAGGCGAACAATTTTTTGTTAACCAGCTTTTTGTGGATGGCTTGAACCACACTCGTCCCGGAGTGGCCCGGCGGGCCATCACGGTCAACCCGGGAGGCCCTCTCAGTCAGCAAGACATGCTGGAGAGTCAGCGCCGTCTCTATGATCTCGGGCTCTTCAAGCGAGTGGACACGGCGATTCAGAATCCCGAAGGCACCGAGTCGCGCAAGAACGTCCTCGTCACGGTCAACGAAGCCGACCGCTATACCTTCGATTACGGCGTGGGTATAGAGTTCCAGACTGGGCAACCGGCGGTAGGAACGAACCAACCGCTGGGACAAACCGGCGTCAGCCCCAGAGTTTCGCTCGGAATCAATCGAATCAACGTGGGTGGTCGCCATCAGACCTTGACTCTGAAGGGCAACCTCGGCCGCCTTCAGCAAAGAGCGCTGCTTAGTTACGATATTCCGCAGTTGCTCAACCAAGACAAGCTGCGCTTCACCGCTTCCGCACTCTATGACAACACGGTGGACGTAACCACCTTTACGTCAAAGCGCCTGGAAGGTACGTTGCAACTCTCGCGAGTGTTTTACAAAATTCAGGACCGTGACCTGACCACTTTTGCATGGCGTTTCAGCTACCGGCGAGTGGAGGCGGCCGATATCGAGGTTACCAGTAACCTGATTCCTCTCCTTTCGCAGCCCACGCGGGTCGGGACGCCTAACTTTATCTTCGTTCGCAACCGGCGCGATAACGATCTGGAAAGCACGCGGGGGAACTACACCACGATCGAGGGCGGGGTTGCGGCGAGCTATTTCGGCTCGGAGGCGGATTTTAGCCGCTTTCTGGCGAAGAACTCGACCTATCACACGTTTTTCCGCAATCGCAGCACCGGGCAGGGGCTGGTCTTTGCCCGCTCCACCACCGTCGGCATTGAGAACGCCTTCGGAAGTACGGTGGTGCTCGACCCCACGCAGCCCGCGCCAACCGGAGCGACCCTGATTCCACTGCCCGAGCGTTTTTATAGCGGCGGGGGCAACTCGAATCGCGGATTCGGGTTAAATCAGGCAGGGCCGCGCGACCCCTTTACCGGATTTCCCGTGGGTGGCAGCGCGGTGTTCCTGAACAGTCTGGAAATTCGCTTTCCGAACATCAAGGTGCCCTATCTGAACGACAACATCGGCTTTACGATTTTTCACGACATGGGGAATGTTTTTGCGAAGCCGCAAGAGATGTTTTCGAGCCTGGGGCGTTTTCGTCAGCCCGGCCTGCAAAACTGTTTTCAGGCCCTTCCGCCTCCCCAGTACTCGCAGTGTGATTTCAATTACGTTTCGCACGCGATTGGAACGGGGGTGCGATATCAGACGCCGATTGGGCCATTGCGCTTCGATTTCGGATACAATTTAAATCCACCGTACTTCGCCAGCTATAGCAATATCACCACCAATGCCGGAGGGCAGGCGGGGCAATTTGGGGTGCAACGGGCCGGACACTTCAACTTTTCCTTTAGCGTAGGGCAGTCATTTTAATGAAGCGAAAATCCGAAGTTCGACGAAGCAGCCAACCGGCCTCTGTGGTTGTCATCCTGAGCGAAGCGAAGGACCTGTTGTCTTGTGGGGTGAGAAAAAAGCAGGTCCTTCGCTTCGCTCAGGATGACAAAGTGTTTTCATACGCTACTGTGAGACGCGGGTTGGCGGTCATGGCCCTGATGGTGGCCCTCGCACTCTCCGCCGTTGCCGGCGAAATCGTCGATCGCGTGGTGACGAAAGTGAACGGCCATGTTGTCCTGCAGAGCGATTGGGAGCAAGAGGTGGCCTTCGAGGCGCTGACGGATGGCCGCGACCCCGACTCTTTCACGACCGCCGAGCGGAAGGATGCGCTGGATCGTCTGATCGATCAGGAACTACTGCGCGAGCAGGTGCGGCCGTCTCAGCCGGCCCCCAGTGACCAAGTCAGCGCGCGCGCCGCCGAAGTGCGGAAGCTTCATCCCGACTGTGCGACCGAGGAAAATTGGCACGCCAAGCTGCAACGCTACGGACTGACCCAGAGGTCGCTGGAGAAGCGTCTGAGCGACGAGATCCAGTTGATGAAGTTAGTCGAAGATCGTCTGCGCCCCGCGATCCAGATCGATCAGCACGCGGTCGAGAGTTATTACCACGATCAGTTGCTGCCGGAAATGAAGAGGGCGGGCAGCCGCGCCACGCCGTTAACCGAGGTGTTTGGCCGTATTAAGGATCTGCTGGCGGAGAAGAAAATGAACGAACTGCTCTCGGGGTGGCTGGCGAATCTCCGCTCGGGAAGCCACATCAATCCTCCCGAATCGAGCGCCGGAGAGCAGAACCGTTGACCGACGATTCGGTCGCGAAGCCGCCCGACCCATCGAGCGAGCGAACGCCCGACCCACCGACTCCTCAGAGGCGGCGCATTCTGTGGAGACTCTTCCTGGGTTTTTGCGCTTTCACCCTGATTGCCTTCGGTCTGCTCTCCTGGTACGTGACCACCGATTCTTTCCAGCGCATTGTGCGCCGCCGAGTCATTGCTGCCGCGGAACAACTGACCGGCGGACGCGTCGAACTGGGAGAACTTCATACCATTCCGCTCCGGCTGCGGGTGGAGGTTCGGAACCTGACCATCCACGGCCGCGAAGCCGCAGACCAAGCTCCTTTTTTGCATGTCGACCGCATGCAAGCGGAGATGAAGATCATTTCGCTCCTGAGCCAGACGGTGGGACTACATTCTCTCGTGCTCGAACATCCTGTGGTCCACATTATTGATTATCCCGATGGATCGACCAATGCTCCGGTGCCGCCGGCACGCCTCCGATCGAACCAGCAGCCGGTGGAGCAACTTCTGTCCCTTTCCGTTTCGCACATCGAGGTGCAGCGCGGCGAACTGCTCTGGGAAAACAAAAAAGTGCCCTTTGCTTTCGACGCCCGCGACCTGGCGCTGGTGTTGCACTATTCGTTGTTGCGGCGGCAATACGAGGCCCAGGTCAGCGCTGGAGCGGTTGACACGCACTTTCAGGACTACGCTTCGTTGGTCTGGCGCGCCGACGCTTCTCTCGTGCTGGCTCGTAACCGCGTCGAAATAAAAAATTTGATCGTCACCTCGGGCAAATCCGAACTTCACTTTGCTGGCCATCTGCAGGACTTTCACAATCCTCAAGTGAGTGGGGATTATCAAGGCACTGCGGATCTCGCCGAACTCGCGTTCGTAGCGCGCGAGGCACAAGTTCACAAAGGCGCCGCCCAGTTTGAGGGCAAAGCTTCCTGGAGCGCGCAGACTTTTTCGACCGATGGAACGGTGCAAGCGAAAGACCTCGAGTGGTCGAACGGCAAAGTGTCAATGCGGAATGGGCGCATCGCCGCGGGATTTTCGCTGACCCCGGATCGGCTTCGAATTTCCTCGATCAAAGCGAATTTGCTGGGCGGCGATCTGCGCGGCGATGCCGAGGTGATCAACTGGCAGAGTTCGATTCCCAGTTGGACGCAAAACCCGCAGGAACACGCGCTGCCGCCCGCGCGTCGCCATCGGGGCGCAACCAGTGCTCAACCTCTTCCGCAGCGCGGCTCCATCCGTTTGCAATTAGCCGGCTTCCCGCTGCTGCCGGCCATGCAGTTGATGAGTACAAAAGAGATTCACCTCGATCAACTGAATCTCGCCGGCAGCGTGAGCGGACCGGTGGAGATGTCGTGGAAGGGCTCGATCGATGATGCCGAGAGTCACCTGAAGCTGGGTATCGTGCCACCGGTTAAGAGCGTGCCCGGCGAGATTCCGGTGCTCGGTCAAATCGATTCCGTCTATCGCGGCGCGCGCGACGAGTTGGAGATTTCGGAGCTTCGCCTGACGACGCCCGGTTCAGAAATCAGCGCGGCCGGCGCCCTGTCTGCGAAATCGTCGTCGTCAGCTGGGTCTTCGCCGCCATCTCTGCGATTCTCATTTACCAGCCACAACCTCAAAGAATGGAGTCCGCTATTAGAAGAGGTTTACGCGTCTACGAATGCCGGGACGCTGGGAACTCGCGCCCAGAGTTTGCCCTTCGTCATTCACGGTTGGGCGAAGCTGGCGGGCACCGCCAGCGGCACTCTCTCCGCACTTTCGATCAACGGAAATCTCGAAGTCTACGACTTCGACACGACCCTGCCCGCCACTCAACAAGCCGCCTCTCGCGTGATTCATTGGGATGCATTGACCGCGGCGGTTCAGGTTTCCCGCAACTCTTTCGCCGCCCGCAATGCGTCAGTGATTCATGGACAGACCACTGCCCACTTTGACGTTAGCGCCGATCTAGCGGGAGGTTCATTTCCAGAGAACGCTCCTTTCGCTCTGCACCTGGACGCGCGTAACGCCGACCTGGCCGAGCTTATGCAATGGGCCGGAGTGACGCAGCCCCCCCCAGGCACTCTAACCGGCACGCTGGATATTTCGGCCACCCTTTCGGGCACGCTCGCCAATCCTCACGGCGATGGACACATTGCCTTGCATAGGGGTATCGCCTACGGCGTTACGGTTCCTTTGCTCACCAGCGATTTGCGCCTGGCGAATGGCGAATTGCAGTTCAACAACATCGATGCCAGCGCGTTCGATGCTCCACTCTCGGGCAACGCCTCCATCGGTATTACGTCTCCCGATTTCTCGAAGAGTGAGTTTCGCCTGAACCTCGCCGGCCGGAATCTCGATCTTGCCCGCTTCCCCCGTCTGCGGAATAGTCGTCTACAAGCCGATGGGGTTAGCGACTTTACGGTGCGCATGAGTGGTACTCCCCAACAGCCTTCGCTCGAAGCCCATATTCATCTCAAAGATCTCGCCCTGAACAAGGAGCGCTTTGGCGACTTTTATGTCGATGCGGTCACCCAGGGACGGCAACTCGAGCTGACTTCGCACTCGGGTTTTGAACGAGGAGACTTGAGCATCGCAGGCAGCGTTGGCATGGACCACGATTTTCCCGCCGATCTGAATCTCAATTTTCATCAACTCGATGTGGATTCGCTGCTGCGCGTGTATCTGCCGGGAACGCTGACCGGACACTCGCAACTGGAAGGGACCGTGCGCCTGCGTGGACCGCTGCGCACTCCGCGCGAATTAAAAGCGACCGCCGAACTGCAATCGTTCGCAGTGAAGATCGACAATGTCGAGGTACAGAGCGAGGGGCTCATACGCCTGGAAATCGCGGATCAGATGCTGCTGGTCGAAGAGCTGCATCTCGGCGGAAGTGGCACCGATTTCACCGCCCACGGCCGCGCCCACCTGGCGGGCGCGCAGGAAATCGATCTTCGTCTGGATGGCTCCGTCAACCTGACGCTTTTCCAGTCTCTCAATCCCAAAATTCTGGCGCGCGGCACTTTGGGCGTGAACCTCAATGCCGGTGGCACCTGGTCCCGGCCGGTGTTGCAGGGACAACTGGAAGTAAAAAACACTTTCGTGAGTCACAACGACTTTCCCAGCGGGCTCAGCGATCTGAACGGCGTCTTACATTTCGATCGCAATCGCATCCAGATCGAAAGTCTGAGCGGCACGACCGGTGGCGGCAACGTGGCGCTGACCGGGTCGGCCACTTATCAGGAGGGAATTTTTCTGCTTGATTTCGGAGCGACGGCGCAGGGAGTACGCCTGCGTTATCCCCCCGGTGTAAGTTCCACCGCAAACGCCGACCTGCGTCTCACCGGCACGAGCAACAATCCAGCGCTCAGCGGCGACATCGTTGTGACCAAGCTCGCGGTCACACCGGGTTTCGATTTCGGGGCCTATCTCGAGAAGAGCCGGCAAACGACTGTAATTACTCAGAGCGACAGCCTGCAGAGCCGCCTCAAGCTTGATGTCCACGTGGTGACGACTCCGGAACTGCAAATGCAGACCGCGATCGCGCGACTGTCGGGCAACGCCGATCTGCGGGTGCGGGGCACGGCCGACCGCCCTGCCATTCTGGGCCGCGTCGAAGTGTTGGAAGGAGAGATCAACTTCAACGGAAACAAGTACAGCCTCGAAAGGGGCGACGTGACTTTCGCGAATCCCGCGAAGACCCAGCCCATCATCGATCTGCAAGCCACGACGCGGGTGCGCGATTACGACATCACCGTGCAGTTCCGCGGCGACGCCAGCGTTCCCAATGGCTTGAAGGTCACCTGGCAATCGGAGCCGCAGCTCCCTCAAGCCGACGTCATCGCGCTCCTGGCGTTGGGTCGCACGCAGGAAGAGTCAGCGGTGGCGGCCGCCAGCGGATCGTCTTTCGGATTTGGCGGAGACGCCTCCAACCTGCTCATCAATCAAGCGCTCAACAGCACCGTCAACAGCCGGCTCCAGCGCCTGTTTGGAGCCAGCCGGGTCAAAGTCGATCCGCAGGGCCTGGCGACGGAAACGAGCGTGGTTCGAGGCCCGCAGGTCACCGTCGAGCAGCAGGTCGCGAGCAATGTTACGCTCACCTACAGCACCAATGTCTCGGTTTCGAACCAGCAAATCATCCAATTGGAGTACAACATCACGCGAACGATTTCGATCGTGGCTTTGCGCGACCAGAATGGAGTCGTGAGTTTCGACTTCAAGATAAGACGGCGGCGGAAGTGAGGCAGAGCACCTTGCGCTTGACATAATTCCTCAAACCAGCAACCCTAGTTGTTTTTCACTCCACGCCCGAACGATCGGGGTAAGGGAAGTCCAATTTGCGAGTACGCGTCTTTTATCACGATAAATGTTTTGACGGGGCGTGCTCCGCATCCTTGTTCTCCCGCTTCTATCGGGATCGAATCCGCGGCGACGTGGACTTCGTCTATTCCGGGCTGGTTCACCGCGCGGGCACACTGTTTGACGAAAACCAGTTTGACGGCGAGGAGAATGCCATCGTCGATTTCAAATATTCCAGCTCGCCCAAAATTACCTGGTGGTTCGACCACCATGAGAGCGCTTTTCTCACGCCCGCCGACGCGACACATTTCGAGCAGGATCAGAGCAATCGCAAGTTCTACGATGCATCCTTCAAATCCTGCACCAGCTTCATTGCCATGATCGCGAAAGAGCGCTTCGGCTTCGATCCAGCTTCGGTAGCGGAATTGGTGGAATGGGCGGACATCGTCGACGGCGCCATGTACAAGGACGCGAAATCCGCGGTCGAGATGAAGGCTCCAGCCATGAAGCTCACGATGGCGATTGAGGCTTCCGCCGATCGCGACTTCGTCAAGAAGATGATCCGCTTGCTCGCCTACAATCCGCTGGCGACGATTCTGGAGGAGCCTTTTGTGGCCGAGGTTCTGCCTCCGTTGTTGGAGCGTCACGAACAGTCGGTGGATATTTTGCGGCAACGCACGGAAGAAAAAGACGGCACAATTTTCTTCGATATCACCGATCTCGACCAGGAAGGCTACAACAAATTCATTCCGTACTATCTCCATCCCGACTCGGTGTATAGCATCGGCCTGAGCAAGAGTTCGTTCCGGGTAAAAGTTTCGGTCGGATCGAACCCCTGGTCCAAACGCCCACCCACCGTCAATCTGGCTAAAGTCTGCGAGCGCTACGGAGGCGGAGGACACGCCCGGGTAGGAGCCATCTCGTTCGACGTTTCCCAGAGCGAAGCTGCCCACAAAGCCGCGCTCGAGATCGTCGAGGAGTTGCGGGCCAGCGTGCGCCAACAAGGTTAATCAATACCGGCAACTTCGCGCCATGCGCCCCCTTATCCCACACCCCGTAATCCACGATCCGGCGCACATCAAAGGCGTGCGGACGGTCGCCAGCTTCGAATTTGCGAAGGGAATGGTCGTCGTTCTTGCCGGACTGGGCGTCTTCTCCATGCGCCACAAAGATATCTGGGGAGTGGCCGAGAGTTTCCTCGAATTTCTGCATGCCAATCCCCACCACCATTTCGTCGGCATCTTTGTCGACCTGGTGTACAGGATCAGCGACGTGCGCCTGTGGAAGATCGCCGTCATCGCGTCGGTTTATGTGATTCTTCGTTTTATTGAAGCGTACGGCTTGTGGTACATCCGCCCCTGGGCGGAGTGGATGGCGATTGCTTCGGGGTCGATCTATATTCCGTTCGAGGCCGCGGACGTGCTGCGGCGTCCGGATTGGATTCGCTTGCTCATCCTTGTGGTTAACGTTGCGATCGTACTTTATATGCTCATGTTGCGCCTGGAAGCGGCCAAGAAGCGGCACGCTGCCGAGAGTCACCAGGTTCCAGTAGGTTAGCTGAGCTCGGATTGGAAGCCGCTCTGAGGCTGGAGACTCGATTCCCGCAAGTGCTGGTGTTGTGGGACAGTGTTCAGGAAAATCTTCCGGCGGAGAAGGCGGCTAATTCCCAGTCCGGACCTCGTCCAGAGATTACCTGTCCCATAGCCTTCGCCGTTACCGGCGCGAGCAGAATGCCATCTCGAAAATGCCCGGTCGCCACAAAGTATCCCGGCGTCGCAGTCGCGCCCAGGATGGGCAGCCCGTCGGGCGTTCCGGGACGCAAACCTGCCCACGCTTCCAGAATGCGCGCATCCGCCAGTTTTGGCACCAGATTGAGCGCCGAGCGCCGCAAATTCTGAATCGTCTGCGGCACGGTCTGCTTGTCGAATCCTGCCTCCTCGGCGGTCGCGCCGATCAGCATGCGTCCGTCGCTGCGCGGGATCAGGTATACGTCCGATTTCCAGCCCACGGTTCGAACCACGTGGCGCACCACCTCTTTTTCCGGCAACGTGACGCACAGCATCTGCCCCTTAACCGGGCGCGTCGGAAAAGAATGCGGGCCAATCTGCCCGGCCCATGCGCCAGCGCAATTGACCACGATGCCGGCGGCAAATTGCGTCTTGTTCGTGCGCACTCCGCAGGCTCTGCCGTCGGCCACTGCGACGGCTAGCACTCCATCGCCGGACGAAAAGTCGATTTCGCGATGACGCGCGGCGGCGATGGCCGCAGCGGTTAGATCGCGTGGGTCGACGCAGCGTTCCGGGACGAACAGCGGTGTAAAACGCGGCTTGGCATAATTCTGAATCTGGAGTGCGGGCTCGAGTTCCGCGAGCGGCCGAGGCAGAGAATAAGGTTGGGTGTTGTATCCCGTGCCCACGTTGATGTTGATAAGCACGAGCGTCCCATTCGCCCGCAAATCGATCTTCAGGCCCGATTCATCCTGAAGCTCATGCACAAACTCGGGATACATCCGGGCGCTGGCGGTGGCGAGTTCCTGCAACTTGGGGCGGGTTTCGCCGGGGAAGTCGACCAACATGCCGCCAGCGGCCCACGAGGCTTCGCGGCCGGGCTCGCCTTTTTCGACCATTAATACGCGAAGGCCTTGCTTCTTCAATTCAAGGGCCAGCACTAGGCCGATGATGCCCGCGCCGATGATGATTGCGTCCCAGGTCTTCACGCCAACATTCTATTGCGGATCGAAGACGTCGTGCTCCAAGTCCTCGACGCTGTAGGCATGTTCCCAAACTCCATGTTCCTTGAGGAAGCTTTCCAGTTCGATGCGCGTCTCGAAACCCAGCGGTAGTAGCGCCTGATAGGCAGAAAGTGCACCCGACCGGTATCCTTCGATGGCGAGGGCCTCCAAAGCCCGGCGCCCGGGGTCGGGATGCTGCGCGAGATCATCAGGCAGTTGGACGGTAATCTGCATGGCCGGAGAATAGCAGAAAAGGGCCTGATTTCATAAGCAAAGCTCGGTCGCAAGTCACTGCCGACCAAAGTACCTGAAACGCAATTGACAGCATCCCGCATCTCACAAACAATAGCTTACAGTCCACCTCAACCAAACCGGAGAAGAACGTCATGTCTGAAGGCGAGCAACCGACCGTTTACCATCCCGAGCCGTCAAGCAATATCGGCAAATGGATCCTGATCATTTTGGCCGTGGCCTATGCCGGAGCATCCGGATTTTTTATCTACGACCAGCACGGCAAACTCGATAAGGTCACGCAGGATCAATCGGGCAGCCAAAAACAGATTGGCGATCTGACCAAGCGCATGCAAGCGGCCGAAGCCGACTCCGAAACTTTGGCCCGCCAGTTGGGGATGACCAAGAAAGAGCTGGTCGCGCGCGCGGGAGAGTTGCAGCGGGAGCAGCAAGCCGCAGCCGCGCGCCTCGCGGCTCAGGCCGAAGAGGAGAAGAAGGATGTGAGCGCAGTCTCCGGCGAGGTTGGATCGGTGAAGACGGACGTCGGGGGCGTCAAGACCGACGTAGCGGCAACCAAGGCGTCGCTCGAGTCGACGATCGCGAAATTGCAGAGCACCGTCGGCGATCTCAACGTGCAAAGTGGATTGATCGCCAATACGCGCGGCGATCTGGAGGCTCTGAAACACAAAGGAGACCGGCAATATTATGAGTTCACCTTGTTGAAGGGCGCCAAGCCGCAGGCCTTCTCGACGGTAGCCTTGCAACTTAAGAAGACGGATCCCAAACACGGCAAGTATTCGCTCGACGTCACCGCCGACGACAAGACCATCGAAAAGAAAGACAAGAGTCAGAGCGAGCCCGTGCAGTTCTACACCGGACGCGATCACATGCTCTATGAGCTGGTGGTGTGGAGTGTAGATAAGAAGAAGATCGCCGGTTACCTGAGCACGCCGAAGAACGCGCCGACGCCGATCACCGCTACGCAGCAGTAGCAGCAACTGGAGAGATAAGGTCAGAGGTTAGAGGTTAGATTGCAGAATTGAAATCACGAGATCGCCGGCCACCATGTGTGCGATGGTTTTACCTCTGCAATCTGACCTCTAACCTCTGACCTTCCTATGCTGCCCTCGAATCTGCACACGCTTCTCGAGATCGCACTTCGCACGGGAGCGATCTACCTGCTCGTTCTCGCCGGAATTCGCCTTAGCGGCAAGCGCGAAGTCGGGCAGATGACTCCCTTCGATCTCACGCTGCTCTTGCTGCTTTCGAACTCCGTGCAGAACGCCATGACCGGTCCCGACACCTCGCTCGCCGGAGGCGCAGTGGCTGCGGCCACTCTGCTCGTCCTCAATTATCTGGTGGCCGAGGTTTCCGGCGGCAACCGCCGCTTCCGCAAATATATTCAGGGACAGCCCAGTCTGCTTGTTCACGACGGCGAGGTTATCGAGGCGCATATGGCGAAAGAGCACGTCAGTATGGACGAACTGGAACGCGCGCTCCGTGAACACGGCGTCGGCAGCTACAAACAAGCCGCGCTGGCGGTGCTGGAAGTGGATGGTTCCATCAGCGTCCTCAAATATGACGATATTGAGCCGACCGCTTCCACTCACCTCAACCGGCGGCGATTTCTGAAGAAGAACTAGGATTATCCCGCTGCGACAGCGGCTGCGACGCTGCCAAGCGTGCATACCTCGCGAATCAACTTGGCTTCGAGCAGTTGCTCCACGCTGCCATACTTGTCTGGCCGAGTGAGCAGGTTGGGTTCAGCCGTCGGACCGAAGGTGGTAGGAGAATTGGTCGTCGGCACGATGCCCACGGCCTGATTGCGGCCACGTTCCTTCGCGAGGTAGAGTCCGCGATCCGCCAGACGGAGAACTTCATCCACCGACAAGTTCGAGAAGGCTGGCGGAAGCCAGGGAAAGGCTGCCCAACCGACCGAACAGGTTCGCGTCAGTCGCCGCCCGTTTCCCAGATCGAACTCCACACCGTTAACGGCTTGCAATATCCTGGACGCGAGCAGTTCGCCTTCACTGCGCTCGGCGGCGCGGAACACCACCAGGAATTCTTCTCCACCCCAACGAATCAGGAAATCGGATTCGCGCACTACCCGATTGAGGCGCTGCGCGATCTGCACCAGCACACGATCTCCGGCGGCGTGGCCATACTCGTCGTTCACGGCTTTGAAGTAATCGATATCGACAAGATAGAAGATCAGATCGCGATGATCGCGCCCATAGACTTCCGATCCGCGGTAGGCGCGAATGGCCTGGCTGGCATCGGCCGGAATCATACTCTGGAAGAAGCGTCGGTTGCGCAAGCCGGTGAGCGGATCGCAGAGCGAGACCTCCTGAAGTTCGCGGTTGGCCTGCGCGAGTTCCGCGCTGCGCTCGGCGACCGCCTTTTCCAGGCGTTCGTTCTCGCGCCGGTCGTGATATCGCTTCCACAGGATTCCCCATAGCAACAGCACGAGACCGACTGTGCCTGCGATCTCGGTCAGCCATCTTTGCCACCATGGCGCGGCAACCGTAAATGAATCTGCGCCGGAAATCGATTGCCCGTGCTGAGGAGAGTCACAGCTCACCTGAAAGGTGTAATTTCCCGGCGGCAACGAAGAATAGTGAGCGGTCGCAACGTTGGTCTCGGTGAAATCGGTTTGCAGTCCCTGGAGGCGGTAGCGGCAGGTTACGTTGGCGGCATCGTGAGAAATCAGAAGATGGGATGGAAGAGGAAGCGGGTTCACCGCAAACAAATCAAGGGGACAGAGAACGCACAGCAATGCGAACCGTCGCAAATTTGAGCGGCACAGTAACATTAGCCCCCGAATAGGAAATCATAGGCTGGAGACACGTCCTTGAGTAACTCGAAAAGAATAACTGCTAGTTACTTCGGTAAGTGAGTTGTGTGGTGGCGCTTTTGCTCTTCCTCTTCCCTACGGATGGGTCATCTTCTCCGGCTTCATCAGCTCATTAAATTCTTCGCGGGTGAGATATCCCAGCTTCAACGCCGCTTCGAGCAGGCTGCTTTTTTCGACGTGGGCGGTGTGGGCGATATGGGCGGCTTTGTCGTATCCAACTTTCGGAGCTAGAGCTGTGACCAGCATCAAAGAATTCTTCACGTACCAGTCGATTTGTTCGCGATCCACCTCGATGCCTTTGACCATGTATTCGACATAGCCGTGACAGGCGTCGGTGATCAGCGTGACCGAGTGCAGGAAGTTATAAATAATGACTGGCTTGAAGACGTTGAGTTCGAAGTTACCTTGCGATCCGGCGAATCCGACCGCGGCGGTTGCTCCGTGAACCTGCACGCAGACCATGGTCATGGCTTCGCATTGGGTGGGGTTCACTTTGCCGGGCATGATTGACGATCCGGGTTCGTTTTCTGGAATTACTAACTCGCCTAAGCCGCAGCGTGGGCCGGAGGCGAGCCAGCGAATGTCGTTCGAAATTTTCATCAGCGATGCGGCTAGAGTTTGCATTGCGCCTTGCGCGAAGACGATTTCGTCGTGAGCCGAGAGAGCGGCGAACTTGTTGGGATGGGAGCGGAAGGGAAGTCCGGTGAGTTCAGCGATTTTCTTGGCGGCGCGTTCGGCGAATTCTGGATGCGTATTCAGGCCTGTGCCGACTGCGGTTCCGCCGATGGCTAGATCGTAAAGGCCGTCGAGAACCTGCTCCAGGCGCTGGATGTCGCGGTCTAGTAAGTTTGCCCAACCGCCAAATTCCTGTCCGATGGTTAATGGGACCGCGTCTTGTAAGTGGGTGCGTCCGATTTTCACTACGCTGTCGAATTCTTTTGCTTTGGCTGCGATGGCGTTGCGCACCGTTTTGATTGCTGGAATCAGCGCGTTCTTTACGCGGTCGGCTGCTGCGATGTGCATTGCGGCGGGAAACGTGTCGTTCGAGGACTGCGACATGTTGACGTGATCGTTGGGATGGACGGGCTTTTTTGAGCCCATTTGGCCGCCTGCGATCTCGATCGCACGATTGGAGATGACCTCGTTCACGTTCATGTTGGTCTGCGTGCCGCTTCCAGTCTGCCAGATGCGCAGCGGGAATTGGTCATCGAGTTTTCCGGTGATGACTTCGTCTGCCGCCTGCACGATTAGCTTCGCGATATCGGAGGGAAGTTTGCCTAGATCCTGATTGACCAGCGCGCAGGCCTTTTTCAGCGTGCCGAAGGCGTAGATCAACTCGGGAGGCATGGTGTCGCGTCCGATATTGAAATGGAGCAGCGAGCGCTGGGTTTGGGCTCCCCAGTAAACGTGGGCGGGAACTTCAATTTTGCCCATGCTGTCGGATTCAGTGCGGGTCTTGACTTCGGCGGCAGCGGCAGTGCCGGGCTCGGTAAGAGTGGACATGATGAAATCTCCAGTGCCTCGCTGCATGCAACAGGGAACTGGCAAGCGCGTCGGCGGATATTTATATTAAGGAACCGAGTATTATACGGCTGGTTTTTCGCGAAGGGCCGCCGGAGCCGCATTTTCGCTGCACTTTTCAAACTTTTTTGTTTGGCTTGAGCGTTGGAAGAAGATGATTATTGGTTTGGTACCCCCCCCCCCCCCCCCCCCCCCCCGATTTGGGCTAAAGTATTGACAAATATGGAGTTAGTTGCATCAAATTGATAAATAAGGAGTTAGGGGCGGAACGCTGACTGGTAGGCCGTTTCGACCGGTAGGAAAAGTCAAGGCCCCCCATCAATTTCAGTTATCAAAGAACCTCTCAAGCAAGGCGGACACACCCTTTGGCTGGTCCGATCAGAAGTCGATTATTTCATCGATTGAGGTGGATGTATGTGCGGGCGGTCACAGCGTGATTGTGATGAAAAAATTCCCGGATGGATCGCTGCCGGTAGTTTCGCTGGCCAGGCGCGAGACCCTCAGTTTGCAAACAGGAGGCCAACCGCGTCTTGTCATGATTGGGGGAGTGCGGCGGCGAGATCACTTTGTCTTACTCGTCTTCATCAATTCGATAAACTCGGGCATGGACTGCATTTTCTCAAGTTCTGGATCGTTCAAGGCCTCTTGGCGGGGCCAGCCTGCGGCGACGGCTTCACGGAGAGGTGGCATCGCTTTTTCGAACTGTCCTAGAATCGCATAAGCTTGAGCCTCGGCGTACATGAGTTGCACGTCCCTCGGAGATTTCGACCGCGCCAATTTGATATCCGCTATTGCCTGCGCCGCGTCCCCCATTTTGGCGTAGAGGACCCCTAGATCCCCAAGAACCGCCGCGGACTGTGCGGCGGGGTCCATCTTTGCAATCACGATAGCCTTCTTATATGCAGCCCGAGCTTTGTCAGTCTGTCCGAGCCAACGGTACGCATCGCCCAAATTGCCCCACAGAACTTCATCTCCATTTGTGGTCTGCACTGACTTTTCGTACATCTTGACGGCTTCGTCGTAGCGTCTGAGAAAAAAGTAGGCAGTTCCTAGGTTGGAGTAAGTATCAGCGTCAGGAGCGAGCGCAACAGCCTCTTGAAATTGTGGAATAGCATCGCTCCACTTGCCCCTTCGCAGATACAACGAGCCGATGTCCTCATAGCCCAGGGGATTGTCGGGCGCGAGCTCAGTGACTTTCTGAAATTCCGGCAACGCCTTCGCCGTGTCGCCCAATCCCAGGTAAGCCTTTCCGAGAGCAATATGGTTCGCCCAATAATAGGGATTCGCGGACAATGCCCTACGATAATTTTCGACTGACCTGTGACTTTCGTCTACATTATTAGCGGCATTCGGATTGCGATTCGCCGCCTTCGAATCCGCATCCAAATATGCGTCCCCCAATTTTCGATATGCGGCATCCGAATTGGGCATTAATTCCACTACACGAGTTAATTCCGAAACCGATGCCTCATTGTTCTTTTCATTTTTGTAAACCTCGCTCAAGACGGAGTGCACTTCCGGTGAGTCATCATCAAGGTCCGCGGCCCGCTGAGCGGCAGACGCGGCTTTCTGCAAAACTTTGGGATCCTTCGTAGCTCGAAACTGCGCAAGATAACACTGAGCAACTCCAACGTGGGCAACGGCGAAAGTGGGCTCGATGTTGATTGCATCTTGATATAGACCTATTGCGGTGCCCAAGTCTTTAGGATCGTGCTCGTTTAGCTCTGCATAGCGCGCCCTAAGGTAGTCGTAGTAGGCTTGATTTCCGGCCGGGCTCATTCCGGCGCGGAAGCTCCCCTCACTATTTTGAACGTGCATCTGGTTAGCCACGTGCTCGTATATCTGATTTTAGAGTTTCATCAGCTGCGAACGGTCCCCAGAGAGTTCCGTGGAGTCAAGAACACGAGAATGCACGACATCATAGGTAGCCAAAGCGACCATCAAAGTGCCAGCACTGTCCCACATCTTGCCTTCAATCAGGAGATTGACTCCCAATCTACGAGCAATTGATTCTCGATGCCCCTTCGCGGCGACTTCCTGCCTGACCACGTCGGACGGAGAGACGTAAAGGCCTCGGAAGTTCGAAAGCCGCGAAGCGAGACCCGACGAAAAACCATCCGCAATGTAGTTGAGCGAAGAGTCCGCGCCATAATCGAAGGGCAATACCGCAATAAACGCCTTCTGATCAGGGCTTGGGATGCCCTTTACAAACGCAATCGGGGGATGGGGCTGAGAGATCGGTCGGCGTTGGCGTAGATACAATGGCACACTGACAACGATGACTAGAAGTAGAACAAAGAGCAGCGGTTTGACTCTACTTTTCCGCTGAGGATCACTCTCCGGGCCAACCGCGGGAACGGACTTACTCCCCGAACTCGCTGACACTCTCTTGACTTCAGAATCTCGCTTCAGCCTCAGCAGATCATTGCGTAGGTCAGAGGCATGTTGGTAACGAAGCTCTCGATCTTTCTCCAGCGCCTTTGAAATAATTTCCCTGAGACCGGCCTTCGAATCTGAAGACAGCTGATCCGGAAAGACTGGCTCCCGGTTCATAATGGCTTCGCAGATCACCGCATTGCTTTCACCCTTGAAAGGCAGTTGTCCCGTTAACATCTCGTACAGCACCACGCCGAAGGAGAATAGATCCGTCCGCTGATCCAACGGCCTCGCCCTAACCTGCTCTGGCGACATGTATGCGACTGTGCCCAGCATCGTTCCCGGAGAAGTGAGATGCTCTTCGTCCGTCATCGACGCGGTCTCGGCTTCCTCGTCTCCCACTACTCCCGCGCTAAGGCGAGTTGCTTTTGCAAGTCCGAAATCCAGAATCTTCGCATGCCCGCGCTTCGTGACGAAGATATTCGCAGGTTTGATGTCGCGATGGATGATTCCTTTGGCGTGTGCGGCATCAAGGGCGTCGGCAATTTCGACCCCCAAGGCGAGAAGCGTTTCCAACTGCAAGGGTTGACCGGCAACTTTATGCTTAAGTGTCACACCGTCGAGATACTCCATGACAATGAATGTCTGATTGTCATGCCTTCCAATCTCGTGGATGGTGCAGATACCCGGATGATTCAGTGCCGAAGCTGCACGAGCCTCTCGGCGAAGGCGCTCGAGCGCCAGCGGGTCTTGTGCAACTTTGTCTGGTAGAAATTTCAGCGCAACCAAACGTCCGAGCTCGGTATCCTCCGCTTTATAAATGACACCCATACCTCCGCTTCCCAGCTTCTCTAGGATTCGATAGTGCGAGATGGTTTGGCCGACCATTTGCGAGGGTGGGAATATGAATCGCCATGTTAGTTTTAGCGCAGAGGTTAGTCAATCTGCGGTTTGTTGGCCTACCTTGGCCCTTCGAAGCGCCAGCATTCTGTACTTAAGTCCACTTTTGCAGGTCCATGTCGAAGCGGGGTACCGCGTTTATTGCACGCGAAAGTTGAAGGTCTCATGGCGGGACCAAATTCGTTATAACGGTGCGCGTCTCTGGGCCGGGCTGCGGAACTCCGGCGCAATGGCGCGGGTGGAGTAGAAGTCCTTCGACTTCGCCATGTCACCCGCTTCGCGGATGACGTGGCTACGCTCAGGATGACAAAAATAACGAACATCCCGGCGTCACTTCAACTCGTGAGCGCTATCACAGACACCCATCCTGCCATGCCTCAAAATCAAAAGCGATTGGCCGACAGGCGGGAGTGTGCCTGTCTTTAGTCGGCGATCGGTGATCAGTAAGAAGTGATAAGTCCCCGAGGTTCTTATGTCTCAAGTAACTAATCCGTTGACCGACTGGTTCAATTTGTTCAATTACTTCCCCACGACGAATTGGCAGAAGGCCTTCAGCCCGACAATTAGTCCCACGATTAACTTCGGTTGCAATACCGAGGACGTGCCGGTGGAACAGCACGTCCTCGACAGCGTCGGCAGTTATGGATTTCAGTTGAACCGGGTGATCGATGCGCTGCTGGTGCTGGTCGATCGCTCCACGCTCAAAACGATGAGCGCCGACGATCGACAAAAGATCAACGCCTTCAAGGAACTCGCACAGGCGGCCGACGATTCGGCCAAAGAATTCGATGGGCAGCTCACCGAGACAGGAGTCGACACGCTGATCGCGCGCATGCATTCTCTCCAGGAGGCCGACCCAAAGCTTTACGAGAAATTCAAGGATCAGATTCTCAAAGCGCTCTGACATGCCTCCGCGACAGCGAAGCGATGTCTCCCTCCGCCGAAGCCGCAGCCGAAATATCCACCGACGCGTTCGCCGTGGGCTAACCCGTTTCCGCGGGTTCAGATGCGGCCATTGTTAAGACATTAATATGCGTACAAGAATACCCCCGACAAAATGTTTCATCTGAAACACTTTGCGGGTTTTGCAGGAGAACTACTTTATTTGCTGCAGGTCGTGCTGATCATCTTCAGGCCCGTGACCTGCAAGTCGGCGTGTTTCTTGCCTGAAATTTCTTTTTGTTCGTTCGGTTGGCTCTTCTCCTCCTGCGTTTTCGAGCGGTGCGCTACCGTGCCGGTTAGGGTAACGGTGTGGCCCACGTGCTCGGCCAGGGAGACGTCCGGGTTGGGGTAAAGCTCCCAGTGTTTATCTTCGGTGCTGACGAGAAAGAAACCTCTAGTTTCAACGCCTTTCTGCAAACAACCGGTGATGGTTTGGGTGGGCGAAGCTTTTTCATCCGCCATCTGCGGCGCGCCATACATCAAGACGGAGCAAAGGCTGAGCAAGAGAACCAGCCCGGCGAGTTTCGAAATCATATTGACGTCCTCCATTACAGAGGGCAAGTATGAGCTTGGCGCGCACAGCCGTATGTGACCTACATCACCTCCGCTACTCGTGGTGGATCAACCCCTGAACCAAATCGGGAACGGTGGGAAAACTCAGCGGAAAAACATGGTGCGCCCGGAGAGATTCGAACTCCCGACCTACAGCTCCGGAGGCTGCCGCTCTATCCAGACTGAGCTACGGGCGCACAAGTACATTGAGTCTACAACCTTCGCGGATCGCCATCAAACGGGACACCCCGTCGCACTTGGCGATTCCGAAAAACGGGCCTACAATTTTGTCGGCGTTGCTATGAGCAAACTCTGGTCCATCGTCCTACTCCTGACCATAACTTCCTTGACGCTGACCTGCGGAACTAGCGGAAGCAATCGGCAGCTTCAATCCATCGCGATTAATTCAGTTACAAACGGTGAGCAGATTCAATTCCTGGCCACGGGCACGTTTTCTGCTCCACCAATTACGGTCAGCCCGCTCCCAGTCAGTTGGTCTCTAGACGTGCCGCCGCCACAGTACACCCTGACCACCGAGCCCTATACGTTCCAGTGTCAAAACCCGGGTCCTTTTCTGCTTCCACTCGTTGCCATTGCGCCCGCGGATCCCAATGCCCCGAGCACCGGCTCGATCTATCCCACCAACAAGATGATTTCGGCATTGGCTCGCATCTACTGCCCATAACGATATTTACCAACTGCGGGTATTCGGATTTAGCAGCCGCCTACTTTCCAGAAGTGTTCGTCTTGATAGTCCAGCCGGAGCAGGCGGTTGCGCGGATCATGACGCTTGCCACACTTGGGGCAGGGAATAAAGCTGCGCAGGTGCATTCCGCGCCGGTCGAAGTTTGCAGCAACTGAGAAACTTGTACCGCAACTGCACGGGATGAGAAACATGCGAAAGCCGGTACTTTCCTCAGGCTTGTCCAAGGCTGCTTTTCGTCTCATCGACTCTCTTGGTCCGGACGGGACAGAGCCCCGTCACCACACGACGTCAGCTCTCGACCGCCGCCAGTGAACCCTTCTTCTTGCGCTGGTTCGATTGCAGAACCTTTTTTCTGAGGCGCAGCGCTTTCGGCGTCACTTCCACAAACTCGTCCTCGGCAATGAATTCAATCGCCTGCTCCAGATTGAGATTGCGATAGGGCACCAGACGAATCGCGATATCGGAGGTCGAAGCCCGCATGTTGGTCAGCTTTTTCTCGCGCACGATATTGACGTCGAGATCGGCGTCCTTGGCGTTCTCGCCGATGATCATGCCTTCGTAAACGTCGATGCCCGGCCCCACGAAGAGTACGCCGCGCTCCTGCAGATTGTAGAGAGCGTGCGACGTAGTAAGTCCGGGCCGGTCCGCAACCAGCGCGCCCGTCGGGCGATGCGGAATCTCTCCCTGCCACTCGATATATCCGGCAAACAGCGCATTCATTACGATGGTGCCGCGCGTGTCCGTAAGCAGCGTGCTGCGCAGGCCAATCAGACCGCGGCTGGGCACGCGGAATTCCACCCGCACCCGTCCATAGCCGTGATTGTGCATGTTGGCGACTTCGCCCTTGCGCGAGCCGACGTGCTCCATGACCACGCCCACAAACTCTTCGGGAATATCGACCGTGAGGTGTTCGACCGGCTCCATGAGTTTGCCGTCGATGTGCTTGGTGACAATCTCGGGCTTGCCGACCATCAGTTCGAAGCCTTCGCGGCGCATCATCTCGATCAGAATGGAAAGCTGCAGCTCGCCGCGCCCCAGAACTTTGAATGAGTCCGTACTGCCCGTCTCTTCCATGCGCAACGAGACGTTGGTGAGCAACTCTTTATCCAGGCGCTCGCGCAAATTGCGGGAAGTTACGTAGTTGCCCTCGCGCCCGCAAAACGGAGAAGTATTAATCGTGAACAGCATCGCAATCGTGGGCTCGTCGATAATGATTGGCGGCAGCGGCGACGGATTCTCCGCGTCGGTAATGGTTTCGCCAATCGTGATGCCTTCCACGCCCGCCACCGCAATAATGTCGCCGAGAGAAGTTTCCGTAATGTCGGTGCGCTTCAAGCCCGAGAAGCTGAAAAGCTTGGTGATCTTTGTTTTATGAAACGATCCATCACGCTTGGCGATCGCGACGTCTTCGCCCGTCTTCATCGTCCCGTTAAAAACGCGCGCAATTGCGAGTCGGCCGAGGTAGTCGCTGTAGTCGAGATTCGCGACCAGAATCTGCAGCGGCCCATTCGCGTCTCCTTGCGGTGCCGGAATCGTGTCGACGATTGCTTCAAACAAAAGCCGCAGATCCTCGCCGTGTGCTCCCTGATGCACCGCCGCGGTCCCTGCCTTGGCGTTGGTATAAAGCACGGGGAAGTCGAGTTGATCCTCCTTGGCGTCGAGATCGATAAACAGGTCGTAGACTTCGTTCAACACTTCCTGCGGGCGCGCATCGGGCCGATCAATCTTGTTAATGACCAGAATCGGCTTCAGATTCGCCTCCAGCGCCTTGCTCAGCACATAACGAGTCTGCGGCAGCGGACCTTCACTGGCGTCGACCAGCAGCATGACCCCGTCGACCATCTTGAGCGCGCGCTCGACTTCGCCGCCGAAATCGGAGTGGCCGGGGGTATCCACAATGTTGATTTTCACGCCCGCATAAAACACGGCTGTATTCTTGGCAAGAATAGTGATGCCGCGCTCACGTTCCAGATCGTTCGAGTCCATGACGCGCTCGGCCACGGTCTCGTTATCGCGGAAGGTTCCACTTTGCCGGAGCATAGCGTCAACCAGCGTGGTCTTGCCGTGATCCACGTGGGCAATGATGGCGATGTTGCGAATACTTGGATTCAGATCGACAACTCCTCTGCATTACAAATTGGGTCTTACTACTACTTTACTATGGCCAGTGCGGCGCGGACACTTCTGTCCGGGTTGGGCGCCGATTCCGCGGTTGGCGCGGACAGGAGCGTCAACGCCACAACTCCTGGGTTGTGAAGGATTTGTTTGCGCAAGCGGACGAGCGATTACAATAGAAACGTGCGTATCCGCTCTCTAATGGTTTGGCCGGCGCTTCTGATGACAGTATCTTTATCTTTATCCTTGGCACAGGAGCCTTCGGACAAAGCCGCGGCGCAGAAGGCTGCGGAGCGCAATCGCGAGGCCGAGGAAAGCTCCAGCCGCGACACCAAGATCGATATCAGCCCTCCGAAAGGCGACGCCAAGGCGCATCCGGCGAGCGCGGATGCGGTCGAGGCGCTCGGCATTCCTGTGGCGCCGGATGCAGATACTTCCGGCGTTCAGGAGTTTCATCCCTGGAATCCGTTGAAAGCGATCAAGGATATTGAGGTCGGCGACTATTACTTCAGGCGCAAGAACTACAAGGGCGCGATGGAGCGCTATAAAGATGCGCTCTACTACAAAGAGAATGACGCGGTGGCGAGTTTCAGGCTGGCCCAATGCGAGGAAAAAACCGGGGATAAAGCGGAAGCCCGGAAGTATTACGAACGGTATTTGAAGATTCTGCCGGAAGGTCCGTCAGCGAAGGAAGCGCACGCCTCGCTGGGGCGGCTGGCGAAGGCGCAGTAATAAATCATTCTCGGAATCGCGCTGTGGGTTGCGCCGCCGTCCCGACGGCTGTCCGGCGGGCGTCCCGCTCGGCGGCGACGAGTGTCTGGCTTCCCACTAGACGACTTCTGGCCCGCCCGGCTCTCCAAAATTCAATTTCTCCAACGGTTTCGTGTGGCCAGCAAAACAGGTCGTCCCGCAGTTTCTAATTTCCATCTCGCTCGGCACGCCGGATGAAGTGAACCAGCGGTTCCGGTGCACGTGCCAAAGAGAGTTGTTGCGTCCAGCAACCCGGCCTTGGCAACTGCTCTTCAATCTTCGGGAACTAAGGCGGTTCTTTCATTTCATCGTTCGGGGGCGGCATAACGTAACGTATTCTCCAACCATGGCTCTTTGCAATGTTCTCGATTCGAGATCTATATTGGAAGCCCAACCGTCTCTTCAGCTGCAAACTGGAGCTCACGCTGAGAATGCTCTGCGACAGCTCGGCACAACACGCGAAGTGTGGCACTCAGTGACAGTGTGGCCTGATGATCATCTGGGTTTAGGCTGTTCTCAGGTGCCAAGCGGTAGAGTTGCTTCTGAACGAAAGCCAGCTCGGATACAAATTGTTGACCTCCGCTTATCCTTCGAGCGATGTGACGCCTTACAGCTGCGCCGTGCACAGCGGCGACAACGGACGGCAACCAGATCGCCAAGAGTTCGGAAAACAGTGAGTGCAGGAGGGACGCATAGGCTATGCAGGAAAGGATAATGGCTGCCGCCGACCATGATGCAGTCGTAGCGAGAGTTTCAGTTGTGTGGTGTTCCCGAATCTCTTTCTTGACTTGCTCGTATGCTATAGAGACTTGTTCTTTCACCTGCTTTATTGCATCGGGGAGGAGACTCTGCCCGGCCGAGCTGTCTTTCTGCGCGGCACGCCAAAGTGCCATGGCGGGAAACGCTTCAGATCTCGGCTCACCCAACAATTCTGCAGCGCCCTGAAACGAGCGCGAGATCTTGGTTCCCGAGGCTACTGCATATTTTAGTACCCAGCGATCTCTGCGAATCCACCAGACGGCGATTACTGCTGCGGCGAGGAGAATTCCTTCTACGGTCAGGAACACCCGCGAAATCACGTAATACTCCTTTAGACTAGCCGTGTAAGCAAGTAGCGCGATCAAAGTTAACGCTGGCGACAACCATGAAAGTGCACTCATTGCCCTGAGAAACCAAGCCTCCCAATTGCACCTGTTGAGTTGTTCCACGGTCCCAACCACCGTGTGCGCTTTCTTCTTTGCATCGGGATTGATGTAGCCGAAGTCAGTTTCGTCAGAACGGTAGAGCCAACCGCCCTGGGGAGCAGCGATCTTGCCACGACGCGGCCCATAGTCGAACTCGGCCCCGGCAGATAAGACGTCCCATGCTCGTCGAGCATGCAGAAGTCTTCGACCGACGAATCGTGTTCCGATAGCTCCTAGGATTTGATAAGTACCATAAAAAACAAAAGCAGGGATGGGGTAGTGTTCACCGTCATCTGTGGTAATGACGAAGTCGCCGACTCGTGCACTCACGGGACCGTCTGCGGTCTCTACTATCATCTCGGAATCGACGCGTTGCGCACTACGAACAATAGACAAGCTCAACACAACTAGTTCCGGTCCGAGCATACCCTCAAAAAGGTCGGCTGGAAGAGTGCTGGGGACCAACATGGAAGCCGATGTTACTATAAGCCGAACGTTCGAGGAAGATCGAAGCCGCACTGATACGCATAAGGCGTTCAAACATCAAGGTTGCTATGCGTTGGATGACAATTACGGATTGGGTCATTGCTGGCATCGTATTTCACAACTGGTGGTCGCGGTGGCAGCTCGCGGGCGGTATAAGTTGGAAGCGATTCCGAGCCGAGTGTTGGGCTGTGCTTGGCACCATGCACGGGCTGATCTTTTTGTGTGGGGTTTTTGCACTGATCACTTTGCCAATCGCCGCGCCGCTCGACATGATGCCGCCTCAACTCGTTCCACTACAAATCCCTCTGGCCGCCATCGCGATACTCGGCACGACAGGGCCGGTCTCCTTCTTGGTGCTCGGGCGGTCGCTTTGGAGCACCACCGAGCTATGCGCGTCGCTCCTGTTCCGGTTTCCACGGCTGCGCGCTGGAGCCGCTCTGGACCCGCTCAAATTAGGAGCACTGGCAGACCATAATCTCGGGCCATCCGGCAACCTGTGGATGTCCCAGAGCTCCGAGTCTTGGCGCACGAAGCTCATCAGGATGATCGAGAATGCGCCCATCGTTATTCTAGATGCACGAACGATGTCGCACTCAACCTGGTGGGAGCTGTCACATATGCTTCTGTCCAACGAGTTGCCGAAGCTGATTGTCGTCGGACCGGTGCGAGATGAAAGCTTGAGTGGATTTCTGGCGAGATTCGGTGGCATTCCGGTCATTACCACGTCTGTACTGCCAGCTGTCATTCAGGCTGCCTGCGGTTCTCGCGGAGCCCTAGAGGAATGGTACGCACGGCGACGCGTCGCTCTTGGGTTGGCACTAGACGCGTATCGACCGGGACCTCAGTCATCGATTTCACCGTGGTCTTTGGAGTGTTGGTTACTCCAGAAGCGCTTCGAAGAATCCTTGTCGAGCCTGGTTGAACTCCACAGCCGTCCAATGGTTGATAGTGAGCTTGGAGTGTAGACTACACCGCGATGAGAGACCTTTTCGGTACAGTCGGGTTCTTCCTGACAGCATTAGCGACGTTCCGCCTGGTTTATGGTTCCTGGCCGCTACACGAAGGTGCGCTGCTTGCGTGGCTTGTGTCTGATGCGAGCGCCCGGTGGGCACTAGGAGCTAGTTTAGTAACAGGCATGATCGGTGCTGCGATTGGTCGACGTTTGTTGAGAGTCGAACGGGACGGACGTGTCCTGGAGGCCAAGGAAAACGCACGCCAAGGCCTCGCGTTCCACAACAACAGGCAAATACCTGAAGCCATCGAGATGTTCACGCGGGCGATTGAATCCTACTCACAGGCGTCGCGCACGGTTGATGCAGCTCCGGTCTACGCCTCGCTCGCCAAAGTGTACTTCGACGTTGAGGAGTATGACCTGGCAGAGAAGAACATTCAGCAGGCGCTGACGCTATTTGGCGAATGGCCACGCGCCGACGAAGAGATCCGCTGGGCAACGTTGCTTCTTGACACGATCTGGTCACGGCGTCGTGTCTCAGCTGCACAAAGCACATACACCGACCCAGTGTATGCGTTCTCACTAACAATTCCTCCGAATTGGGGGCCGCAGAAACTTGCCCCTGAATTCAGCCGAACCGGGGGTCGCGCTGCGTTCTCGCATCGATCCCACGCTGCGACATTCAATGTGTCAGTTGGACGACTCATCGAAGCTGAATTAAGACTGCCCGAAGTCAGAGTCGTTTCAGTCAGAGATCACCTGATGAAGACTGTTCCTGATCGGCTCGGCAGCCTGACTGAGAAGGCATTCGGATCCATAGCTGGAGAATCAAACATTGTCACGGCCGAATATTACACTCGGGCGCGAGTTGGAGTAGAGCTCCGCCAACGGCGAAATGGCTTCGTATCAGTCGTCCACAACGGTCTCGAGTTTGTGTTTCAATGGTCTGCGGAAGCGGAGTACGAAGCCGAAACGATGCAAATCGTCAGTTCATTCTCCTTCGGTCCCGCTCAAAGCAGCTAACCTGGCAATCCTCGAATCTCGAATCAGAACTTGCTCGATGCATGTTTCCAAAGTAACGATGACAGAGCATCGACCAAATAGCTCAAGCCCTGAGCACGGCGGAGGCTGGCCAGAAACGGGCTTCGGGGAAGGTTGGCAGGCCACTCCAAGCCACACCGCATAAGTTAGCGCTTACGGGGCCGACGCCCCACGACAACCGGCGTTTGTCGAAGGGATGCCAGCGCTACATTGCGGCATTCATTTTTCTACTCTGGAAAATTCGCCGGTACTAGCGTTCACGGCCACTCGCAACTTGGCGGTTTCCCGGTCCAGTCCGTAAATGACGTGCCAGAGCAGTTCGTTGGTTTGGCGATTCCAGTCGAGCACGTAGAGAATGGGAGTATCAGGCTCTTTCGCCAGCAGTTTTTCGCCGCCGTGCTCCTGCGCGATGGCATAGGCTTTGTCGGTGTCCACCTTAAGAAACTGGACATTGAAAATCTGGGTGCTGGAATTGGTTGGGCTGTAGCTGTCTTCGACGCTGTGGGAGACATCGCCGAGCGCCCAGGTATAGGGCCGGGTGGTGCGGAGCTTGGGCGAGGCGAATCCGGCGCGCCATTCGGCGGCCTTGCCGTCGCGGCCCTTGGAGGCGTTGGTTGGCTGCGACTCTACTCGATAAGGCTGAGCGTCCTGCGCCCAGCCGCGCGCCGAGATGTAGCACTTGTAGAAGGCGCTGCTTCCGGTGATTTGCTCGGGGGGCTTCGGCTGAGGCTTTTCCGCTACCGACGGTTTCGTCGGTTCGGAGGAGCAACCGGTCATCAAAGCTGCTGCTAGAATTCCAACCGTAAGGGCGAGGGCCTGTTTCTTCGTCATTTTTCTCATCGATTCTCTGGTGCTTTTCTGGTCGAGCGTTTAGGTCGCGATCATTGTACTCAAGCAACGCTATGAATTCCTATCTGGAACGTTTGCAGCAGGAACTCGAAGACGCAACCCGGGGAGTTAGCGCCGCTGCCATGGTCCAGGCTGCCTCGGGCAAATGGAATGGCGCGCAAATCCTGGAGCATCTTTTTCTGACCTATCACCACACCAATCGCGGACTGGAAAAATGCCTGCAAGCCGGCGCTCCGCTGAGCGTACGCAGGGCATCGCTTAGAGAATGGGTTCGCAGGGTGGCCGTTCTGAAGTTCGGATATTTTCCGGAAGGGCGCAAGTCGCCGGAACGCGCGTTGCCGCGGGGGATGCCGATCGAGGAACTAGCGCCTGCGATCGCGCCCGAGATTCAGACGATGGCTGCGGGTTTCGACGATTGCGAGCGCCGGTTCGGAGCCAGGACCAGGATTCTCGACCACCCGATTCTCGGACCCTTGACGGCGGAGGAGTGGAGGAAATTTCACTGGATTCATGGGCGGCATCATGCGCGGCAGATGCGGGAGCGGATGGGGAAGGCCTGAGTTCGGGTTTGGCGGGGCCCAGGTTAGCGCCCAAAGAACGGGCGCGAACCTCGGGCACACTCGGATCTCATCCCTTTGCCGGCAAGGACTTACGCCTGCCCAGGGGACACTGACTTTCGTACTTAGAAACCCGGCCCCTGCCCACTTATAATCATTTAAACCCAACTATACTGGGCACTTAGCCGACGTGGAACCAATTCTCGCAGCTGCGATGTTCGCTCTGGGGCTGTCCTTTGGCAGCTTCTTGAACGTTTGCATCTATCGATTGCCCCGCGGCAGGTCGGTCGTTGCGCCACGCTCCGCCTGCCCGAACTGCGACGACTTGATTCCGCTTTACCACAACATTCCCGTTTTGAGCTGGCTGCTTCTCCGCGGAAAATGCCGGGCGTGCAAGCAACCGATCTCGCCCCGCTATCTGGTGATCGAACTACTTACGGGCTTCCTCTTTCTCAGTTGTTACACCCATCTTGGTTTGACGCTGGTCATGCTGAAGTGCGTCGTGCTCGGCTACCTGTTGCTGGGCTTGATTTTTACCGATGCCGAAACCAAACTCCTTCCCGACGCCATGACGCTGCCCGGGCTGGTGCTGGGAATCCTGTTTAGCCTGGTCGTCCCGGTGAATGATCTGGCCTCGCGCATCGTGCCGGGTCTGGTATCGGCAGCGGTGAGAAGCGAAGTGTCTTGGAGGCTCTGGTCGCTCGCCGACTCGCTGCTTGGGGCGGCGGTCGGCGCCTCGTTTCTCTATGGCGCGGCGGCGATTTACCTGCGAGCCCGCGGGGTTGAGGGCATGGGATTCGGCGACGTTAAATTGATGGCGTTGATTGGAGCGTTCCTCGGAACCAAGCTTACAGTATTAACCATTTTTGCCGCGTCGCTGGCCGGTTCGCTTTTTGGATTGAGCACGGTGCTTGCGATCTGGATCAAGCGGCTGCGCCGCATTAAGGCGCGTCGTTTTTCTTCCGGCATTTCAGACGAGGTCCGAAGCCGAGCGCGGCGCCGCGCCTGGCAGTCAGCGCGACTTGCGCTTCGCTACTACGAAATGCCTTTTGGTGTATTTCTGGGCGGCATGGCGCTGTTGTCATTTGTATTTGGAAACCAGCTTCTACATTGGTATTGGAGAGCGCTGTGAAGTTGTTCATGAATCCGATGGTGTTGCGCATGGGCCTGCTGCTGTTTGTGTCCATGGCGGCGT
>OBLW0100000628.1_pt1 | contig 30052 bp, 27 predicted proteins | sample 1520161 | NCBI WGS metagenome assembly OBLW01 (sample SAMEA3539309, study PRJEB22396) | soil metagenome | biome: tundra; feature: field; material: soil | place: USA | collected 2010-05 | depth 0.15 m
CAGCGTTTACTGACGCTTCCGCAGCACGCATCGGCGCTCTGAGCGATTCACGCGCCACTCGGAGAAAGCCGCTGCTGAGCGCCCAGAACGGGATTAGGAATGAGAAACGCGTTTGCATCTCGGCATCAGCCTTCCAGATGGGCGCGTAGTCCGTGTCGTTGAAGTGCCACCGGTCTGCCCTCGAACGGCGTTCGAGGAAGCGTCGCCCGATCAGCGGCGCTGCCCGCGAGCCGCGGGGAACTGTGCTAAAAGAAAACGTGATGCGACAGGCGGTCATGACCATGCCCGGCACCATCGAGTTCCGGCAGGTCCCCAAACCCGTGCCGCGCGATGACGAAGTGCTGGTGCGTGTCCGGCGGATCGGCGTGTGCGGATCGGATATCCACGTTTACCACGGCCGGCACCCCTACACCACGTATCCCGTGGTCCAAGGCCACGAGGTTGCCGGAACCGTGGATTCGATGGGGGCCGGGGTACGCGGATTCGCCGCCGGCGACCGCGTGGTCATCATGCCCCAGGTTACTTGCGGCGCCTGCTACGCGTGCCGCCAGGGCATGTATCACATTTGCGACCATCTCCGCGTGATGGGTTTTCAAACCGGCGGCGCCGCCCAGGAGTATTTTCCGGTGAGGGCCGCCATGACACTCAAAGTCCCCGAGCCTGTCGGCCTGGACCAGGCCGCGATGATCGAGCCGCTGGCGGTTGCCGTGCACGCCCTCTCCAGGTTCGGCGACGTTCGGGGAAAAAGCGCGGCGGTGCTCGGCGCGGGAACCATCGGCAACCTGGTGGCGCAGGCGGCGCGCGCCTCGGGCGCAGAGCGCATCCTCATCACCGATGTCAGCGAGTACCGGCTCGAAAAGGCGCGCAGGGTTGGTTTCCCGCTGGTCGTCGACCGGCGGCGCGAGGATCTCGGCGAGGCCTGGAAGGCCTTCGGCCCGGACGGTGCCGACGTGATTCTGGAGTGTGCGGGATCCCGCGAAGCGGTGGCCGATGCCATCCGGCACGCGCGCAAGGGATCTACGGTCGTGGTGGTGGGAGTCTTCGCGACGCCGCCGGCGGTGGACCTGGGCCTGGTGCAGGACCGCGAACTGCACCTGGCGGGCTCCCTGATGTACCGGAAGAACGACTACGAGGCCGCGATCGCCATGGCGGCTTCCGGCGCCATCGACTTCGACGAATTGATTACCCACCGCTTCGCGTTCGAAGACTATCCGGCGGCCTACCAGACGATTGACGAAGCCGGTGGGAATATCATGAAGGTGATCATCGCGTTGGATTAGTCCGCTTGCCGCGGAAGGAGGATTCTCTGAACACAAGACATGGGGCATGGGCCATCGCGGCCGCGGTGGCGTTGGGCACGGCGGTCCTGGCGGGCTGTGGAGCCCCATCCCCGCCGGCTGCTTCCCGGGCGGCGCTCCCCGCGGCAACCGGGGCAGCCGCACCCAAAGCTGCCAAGGAGATCACCATCGGCCTCTCCATGTACACCCTCGCCGCCCCGTATTTCGCGGCCCAGACCAATGCCGTGAAGAAGAAGGCCGCGGAAATGGGAGTCAAGGCGGTGATCGCCACCGAAGCCCATGACGACATGAACAAGCAACTGGCGGATGTCGAGGACCTGCTGTCCAAGAACATCGATGTCCTGATTCTGAACCCCAAGGACCCCAAGGGACTGGTCCCCGCGACCAAAGCGGCCGCCAGGGCGGGCATCCCGGTGATCGTCATCGACAGCTCCATCGATCCCTCGGCCGACTATGTCACCACCGTGCAGTCCAACAACCTGGCCAATGGCGAGCTGGTTGGCGAGTGGCTTGCTTCCCGCATGAAGGGCCAGCCCATCCGCATGGCGCTGTTGAGCGGTACCCAGGGCAATCCCGTCGGCAAGGAACGCCGCCAGGGCGTCTTTCGCGGCATCATCGAGCAGCAGCTTCGCGACAGCAATAAATCGGGCTTCGAGATCCTCACTCAGGGTTGGGGCAACTGGACGCACGAAGGCGGACTGAAGGCCATGGAGGACATCCTGGTGGCCCGGCCGGACGCCAACGTGCTGCTGTGCGAGAACGACAGCATGTGTCTCGGGGCGCTCAAGGCCATCACCGAGGCCGGCCGCAAGGGCCAGATCCTGGTGGCCGCCGCGGCCGACGGTCAGAAGGAAGCCTACGAAGCCATCCGCAGAGGCGAATACGGCGCCACCGGGTTGAACGATCCCGCGCTGGTAGGCGGCACGGCGGTAGAAATCGCCCTCGGTTACCTGGCGGGGCGGCGGGATTTCCCGAAAATCTATTACACGGAGGCGGCGGCGATCACCAAACTCAACGTGGACAAGTTCTACCGTGCGAACTCGGATTTCTGACCGTGGCGCCTGAAACCTATCGTGTCGAGGTCGCCGGCGTGAGCAAGTCGTTTCGGGCGGTCCAGGCTTTGAAGGATGTGTCTTTCAATGTCCGGCCGGGAGAAATCCACGCCCTGGTGGGCGAGAACGGCGCCGGCAAGTCCACCTTGATGAACATCCTCTCGGGCGTTCTCCGCAAGGATAGCGGCACCATCCGGATGGACGGCAGGCCGGTCGAGATCCCCGACCCGCGCGCGGGCCGCCGGCTCGGAATCGGCATCATTCACCAGGAACTGGCGCTGGTTCCCTCTCTCACCGTTGCCGAGAACATCTTCATCAGCCGTTTGTCGCGCCGCTTTGGCCTGGTGGACTGGCGCGGCCTGAACCATCGCGCCGGAGAACTGCTGGCACGAACCGGATTCCCCGAAATCGATCCGCGCGCCACGGTGGCGAGTCTTGGTGTGGCCTACCGTCAGATCGTCGAGATCGCGAAAGGGCTATCGGAGAACGTGAGGGTTCTGATACTGGACGAGCCGACTTCCGTACTGGCTCCCCAGGAAGTAGAGAGCCTCTTTGCGGCTCTCCGCATGCTGCGGGAACAGGGAGTCGGACTGGTCTACATCAGCCATCGTCTGGACGAGATATTCCGTATTGCGGACCGCATCACGGTGCTCAAGGATGGCGCCGTGGTACGCACCGTCCTGCCCTCGGAGATCACACCCGGCGATCTGATCGGCCTGATGATCGGGCGCACGCTGACCGCGATGTTCCCGCGCCGCGGCTCCCGCGCCGGCGCAGAGGTGCTCTGCGTCGAGGCCTTGAACCGCGGCGCAAAGGTCCGGGACGTTTCTTTTGTCGTGAGGGCGGGGGAAATCGTGGGGATCGCAGGATTGGTGGGCAGCGGCCGCACGGAGATCCTCCGGACTATTTTCGGCGCCGATCCGAAAGACGGCGGGACAATCTCGGTGGGCGGCCGCCGGTTGCGCATCCACTCGCCGCGGGATGCGGTACGGAGCGGCATCGCGCTGGTGCCGGAGAGCAGGAAGGAGCACGGCGTCATCCTCAATATGTCGATCCGCAAGAACATCACCCTGCCTGGCATTGGCCGGTTGGCGGGCGCTCTCGGGATCATCCGGCAGCGCCAGGAAAGAAGCGTCGCGCAGACGCTGGCCGGCAGGTTGCGGATCAAAGCCCGGAGCATCGACGCGGAGGTGGCCGACCTGAGCGGGGGAAATCAGCAGAAGGTGGTTTTGGCCAAGTGGCTCGGCACCGATTGCCGGGTTCTGCTGCTGGATGAGCCTACCCGCGGCGTGGATGTCGGGGCCAAGGCGGAACTCTACAGCCTCATCAACGATCTGGCCGGCGCCGGCATGGCGATCGTCATGGTCTCCTCCGAGATGATGGAGACGATCGGGCTATGCGACCGGGTGGCCGTCGTCAGTCAGGGCAGGATTGCGGGCGTGCTGGAAGGCGCCGCTATTACCGAAGAGAACATCATGCGGTTGGCAGTCCGCAGGTTCGGATGTGGAGGAAGCGGGTGATGGAACAGCGGATACGTCGGGAGAGCCTCATTCACCTGGTGCTGGAGTACAACACGGTCCTCATATTCCTGGCGATGCTCGTGCTTGCGGCATCGCTGTCGGATGTTTTCTTCAGCCGGAACAACATCTTCAATCTCCTGCGGCAGGTCGCTGGGCTGGCGGGGATGGGCCTGGGCATGCTGCTGGTGATTCTGACGGCGGGCATCGATCTGTCCGTCGGTTCCGTGGCGGCGCTGGCAAGCGTCATGGTCGCCTGGTTGCTCGGCGTGTCGGGGCTATGGCCCGCGCTGGTCCTGACCGTCGCCATCGGCTCCCTGTGCGGCGCCGTGTCCGGCTATCTGGTGGCGGCGAGAAATATGGCGCCGTTCGTCGCCACGCTTGCCATGATGACTATCGCCCGGGGCTTCGCCTTCATCGTCTCCAAAGGATCTCCCATCATCATCGCCGATCCGAGATTGAACAGCTTCGGGTCCGCCTATTGGCTGGGAGTTCCGACGCCCGTCTTCGTGATGGTTGTCATTTTTGGATTGGTGGCGTTTCTCCTGCGGTTCACGGTGTTTGGAAGAATCGTGACAGCCATCGGGAGCAACGAGGCCGCGGTCAGGCTGGCGGGGATTCGGACCGGATGGTACAAGTTTGCGGTCTATTGCATTTCCGGCGCCTTCTGCGCCATCGCCGGGATCATCAGTACGAGCCGCACCGGTGTCGGATCGCCCATCGTCGGCACCGGCGCCGAGTTGGATGCAATCGCCGCCGTGGTGATCGGCGGAGCGAGCCTCGCCGGCGGCAAAGGAACCGCCTTTCAGACTCTGTTGGGCGTGCTCATTCTGGGCATCATCGGCAACATCATGAACCTGATGAACATCCCGGGCTATCCACAACAGGTCGTCAAGGGCCTGATCATCATTTGTGCCGTGCTGCTTCAGGGATGGCGGCGCAACGGAATTGCCTAATCCTCTGCCTGCCCCCCATCAAGTGAAGACCATGGGAGTGGTCCCGCAAACAATTCCGGACCCCGGTGTCCCAGCAGAGCGGCGAGTTCCGGACAGCTTTCGCGGTACCCATGATGCCGGCGGAAGACATTGCGGGCTTCACGCTTTCTTGCTGGCTCCAGTGTCGCGCCATAGGGATCCCGCTCGAAGAGAGCCGCGCGCGCTTTCTCGAACGGCAGGTTCTCGTCCAGCGTCGGCGGGTTGTTTACGCCTTCATAGCGGAAGCGTGTTTCGGGAAACCGCAGAGCGCGCCGGTGGAGATCGAAGCGCGCGCCTTTGAATTCCCAGCCCACCGCGACGATACGAGCGGGGTAGCCGCCGGTGACCTCTCGAAAGCGGCAGATGCCGTAGAGCAAATTCTGCAACGAATCGAGCGAGAACTCCTCCGTGGTCGCGCGTCCGCGTACCTCCCGATGACCGAACCAGTCGAAGTGGTCGGCGACGAGCCAATAGCCCTGGCCTTCGCTGCGCGGACCCGCCGCGGCATCCGTTTGGCCGCCTCCAAAGACGAGCAGGCTATCGGCCTGTAGGGCGGCAATGGCCACGCCGCGCTTCACGTGGTCGAGGTAGAGCGAGCCCTCTCCCGCTTGAAAGGGCTTCAGGAACCACCCTTCGTCGCGCTCCAGCCGGTCAAAGCGGTAGGGAATCGCGTGGCCTGCCACCAGCACCAGAGTCGTCATGACGCGCGGGCCTGCACAAGCCGGTCAGCGAGAGGTCTCGATGAGCCCCTTAGCTGCGAGGTGAGCGAGGAACTCAAACAGATCGTGCTCAAGTTGCCTTGGTTCGACGTCATATTCAGGGGTGAGTGTATCCACGACCTGGCGGAGCGTGTTGCCCTGCGACAACAATCCCCACATCCGGGCAGGGCCGGCGTCATCTGACAGTCTCCTTTTATCGCTCTTGTCCAGCCGTACAGTGAACGACGTCTGCCGGGATGGATTCACAACCCAGTGGCGCGCCCGCGTAGAACACTGCACCGCACCACAGATTTGTAGCATACGCCATCCAGATTGGCCACAGGTCGTAGTCTTCGTCACCGGATGCGATCGACCGGTCCGCGCTTCGGTACAAACTCCGCATGGCGTCATCGCGGAACCAACCAGAGTCAAGTGCGCCGGGGGGGAAAATGGACGATCCACCATGGGACTACAAGGTCCGAAAGGTCAGCGGCGAAAACTCCGCCTTGCCGCTGCGCAAACGGACGGCATCGGGGTACAAGCCCCGGGGTGGACTCGGGCGTAATGTGTTGGCGAGGGATGGCTACCGGCTTGCATTTGACAGACACTCGTGCCTTGTCAGCGGACGGCGCCAGCGGAGGCTGCGAATTGACGGGTTTGTATGACGCGCTTCAGCAGATTGGCGCTCGGATTGTAGTCCAAGACAATTTCCTTGAGTGCCACGACCAGGCGGCCGGTATCGCGAGACTCGCAGATCTCCCGCAGGGTGTCCAGCCAGGTCAGCATGTCGCCTTCCGGCATGCCGTTGCCAATGAAGATTCTGATCTTCTCATGGGCGGTGGGCGCGGTATCCTCGTACACATCGCTCAGCTCTTCGTAGAGCTTCTCGCCCGGGCGCATGCCGGTGAAGACAATCCTGATGTCCTGATCCGGCCGCAAGCCCGACAGCAGAATCAAGTTCCGCGCCAGATCCACGATCTTGACCGGCTTGCCCATATCCAGGACACAGATCTGGCCGCCCTCTCCGATGGCCGCGGCTTGCAGCACGAGCTGGCACGCTTCGGGGATGGTCATGAAGAAGCGGCGCATCTCGGGATGCGTTACGGTAACCGGCCCTCCCGCGGAGATCTGCTTCTTGAAGATGGGGATGACGCTGCCGTTGGAACCGAGCACGTTGCCGAACCGCACAGCCACGTACTTGGTCCCGCCGTTTTGCAGGTACAGAAGCAGCAGTTCGGCTATGCGCTTGGTGGCGCCCATGACGTTGGTGGGCCGAACGGCTTTATCGGAGGAGATCATGACGAAGTCCTCGACTCCGTGGTCGGCGGCGGCCGTGGCCACGTTGTATGTCCCGAAGACGTTGTTCTCGATAGCCTCGAAGACGTGCGCCTCCATCATGGGCACGTGCTTGTAGGCGGCGGCATGATAGACGGCCGAGGGTGAGTACTGGCGCATGACCTCGTCCAGGCGGGTACGGTTCTGAATGCTGCCGATCTCAGGGTAGAAGGGGACTTCGGGGAAGTCCTGGCGCATTTCGCGGTCGATTTCGAAAAGAGGGGATTCGGCGATTTCGAAGCCGACGATGCCCGCGGGGTAGAAGCGCGCGATCTGGCGGCAGAGTTCGGAGCCGATGGAGCCGGCCGCGCCGGTGACCAGGACGACTTTGCCCTGGAGCGTGCCGCGGATCAGGTCTTCTTCCAGCCGTACGGGGTTGCGGCCGAGGAGATCTTCGACGGCTACGTCGCGGATCTGAGCGGCGAGTCCATTATTCTCGATCACGTCGGCCAGGCCCGGGATGGTCTTATAGGAAACGCCTGCTTTATGGCAATGCTTGAGGACGTCCGTCATCTGCGCGCCGGTGGCCGAGGGCAGGGCGATGAGGACGGTCTCGATGCTCTGCGATGCGACGACCGAGGGCAGGGCCGCGCCGTTGCCGAAGACCCTAAGCCGGTGAATGAAACTGCCGGTTTTTGCCGGATCGTCGTCGATGAAGCCTACGATCTCGTAAGACAGCGCTGGATTCTGGTGGATCTCGCGGAGCAGGCTGACTCCAGCGTCGCCGGCGCCATAGATGATGGTCCGCTTCTTCGCGCCCAGGTTCGGCAGCCTGGCGAATTCGAACACCAGCCGCACTGCCATGCGAACCCCCGCGGTCATCCCAAAGCAAAGCAGGAAGTCCAGGAAAAAGACGGAGCGCGGAAAACCCCGGAGGGTAAGCGAGAGGAGAACGAGGCAGGCGAGAGCGGATCCGGCGAGGTTCGCCGCGGCGACGCGGCTGAGGTCGTTAATGGAGACGTATCGCCACCATCCGCGATCCAATTTGAAGAAGTGAAAGACGAGGACTTTGACCGCCGCCCAGACGCCGATCCCAGCCAGCAGGTGGACCCGGAAAGCGGGAGGCACAATGAAATCGAACCGCAGCAGAAACGCCGTAACACCGGCGAGGACGAATATCGAGAACTGAACCGCGCGGGTACCCCGGCGAATGTGCCGCGTGAGATGGCGGACGGCGCTTTGGATATTGAGTGTTGACATGGCGACGAGGGTCCTTTAGGCGATGGCGGCGGCAACCCCTTCGGGTGCCGTAAGCGGCCCGGCGCCGGCGGCGGCCCGGACCTGGTCGATCACATATCTTTGGTCTTCGAGTGAAAGGCTGCTCGAACTGGGAAGGCAGATGCCCCGGTGGAACAAGTCCTCCGCCACTTCGCCGCCGTAGCGCGCGCAACCGGCGTACAGGGGCTGTAGGTGCATGGGCTTCCAAACGGGGCGGGACTCGATGTTGGCGGCGTCGAGGTCGCGGATGAGCCGGTCGCGCGAGCAGCCGAACTGCTGTTCTTCGATGAGGAAGCAACTCAGCCAGTTGGTGTGAAGGCCGTAAGGGGCCTGGGGCATGAGTGAGATGCCAGGGAGGCCGGCAAAGGCATCCCGATAGCGGAAGGCGATGGAGCGGCGTTGCTGGACGCGTAGTTCGAGGACTTCGAGCTGGCCTCGGCCGATGCCGGCGAGGACGTTGCTCATGCGGTAGTTGTAGCCGAGGTCGGAGTGTTCGTAGGCGATGCCGGGGTCGCGGGCCTGCTGGGACCAGAAGCGGGCCTGGTCCACCAGTTCGGGATGCTTGGACACGAGCATCCCACCGCCCGTGGTGGTAACGATCTTATTGCCGTTGAAGGAGAACATCCCGACTTCGCCGAAGGTACCCGACGGACGGCCTTTGTAGGAGGCGCCGAGGGACTCGGCGGCGTCCTCCAGGACCGGGACATGGTAGCGGTTGCAGGCGTCCATGATGGGATCCATATCGGCGCACTGGCCGAACAGGTGGACGACGATGACGGCTCGGGGCAGGCGGCCTTGCCGGGCGCGTTCCTCCAGAGCGCAGCGGAGCACTCGGGGATCCAGGTTCCAGGTGGCGGGATCGCTGTCGAGGAATACCGGATCGGCGCCGAGGTAACGGATTGGGTTAGCCGTGGCAACAAAGGTCAGTGTGGGGCAGAAGACATCATCGCCCGGCCCGACGCCCAGCAAGCGCAGGCCGAGATGCATGGCCGCGGTGCCGCTGGAAAGCGCCACCGCCGGTTGCCCGATCAGGGCGGCGAACTCCGTCTCAAAAGCGGAGAGGTTCGGGCCCACGGTGGACAGCCAGTTCGAGGAGAACGCCTGGTTGACGTAGCTCTGTTCGGCCCCGCCCATGTGGGGGACGGAGAGCAGGATTCGTTTCATGTGGATATGATTTTGGCCGGAAGCGGCCTTGCAGGGACGCCGGCAACGGTGATGTTGGGTTGGACAGAATGGAGAACGACGGCTCCCGCGCCTACCACCGCACCTTCGCCGATTTCGACACCGGGCAGGACAACAGCACCGATGCCGACGTGAGCGTAGGATCCAATTCTGACGCCACCGCCAAGCGCGACGCGGGGAGAAATGTGCGCGTGATCGCCGATGAAGCAGTCATGCTCGATGACGGCGCCCGTGTTGATGATGCAATTCTCGCCGATTGCGGCTCCATGATTCACGATTGCTCCGGGCATGACCACGGTACCGGGCCCGATCACGGCCGAGGGAGCGGTTATCGCGGCGGGGTGAATCAGTACCGCGGGCAGGAGTCCTTCCCGACGGGCACGGCCGAAACAGCGGGCGCGGATTCTGTTGTCGCCCACCGCAACCGCAAACCTCTTTCCAACAAAGCGGGGAAGCGCTTCGGCGCCGCCGATGACCAGGCTGTCGCAGCAAGAGAGGCCGATCTTAGCCGCGTCATCGTCGATCAGCACGAAGGACTCAAACAACCCGGTTGCGCGGGCGACATCAAGAACAACTCCGCAATGCCCCCCGACACCCCAAATCAATAAAAGATCCATGACGCTACTCTTGCGCCTGCGCGCTACCCGTGAATTCCGGCATGGTTACGTGCCCATCCTGGCTGATGCCCTCGCGCCGCAGAACCTTGAGCAACGTCATCCAGAGAATTTTGACATCGAGCCAGAGGCTGCGGTGATCCACATACCAGACGTCTAATTCGAACTTCTTCTCCCACGAGAGACCATTGCGGCCATTCACTTGCGCCCAGCCGGTAATGCCTGGCTTTACTTCATGCCGCCGCGCCTGCCGCGCCGTGTACCGCGGCAGGTATTCGGGCAGCAGGGGACGCGGTCCGACCAGGTGCATCTCCCCACGCAGCACGTTGATTAGTTGCGGAAGCTCATCCATGCTGGTCTTTCGAAGGAACCTGCCGAACGGCGTGATGCGCTCTTCGTCCGGTGCCAGGCGCCCGTCCTCGCCGCGGAATTCCAACATGGACCGAAACTTCAGGAATTCGAACTCGGCCGAGGCTTTGCCGATACGTCTTTGGCGGAACAGAACCGGCGCTCCGAGGCCCACAAAGGTCGCGCAAGCAACGGCCGCGAGCAAGGGACCCCAAACAGGCAGGCCCAGGAAAACTGCACAATACCCGGCTATCTCCCTCGATCTTTCCTTCACGGTTCTCCCTGCCGTTGCCTGCCGGCCGCCTTACTGCCCGTACGCGCCGCCCACGTAGTGAGCCTCGATGCTCTCCCGAATCACGCTGACGAAGCGCGCTTGCACCAACCGCTCATCGTAGAGTTCCACGGCGCGAGCGCGGCCTCGGGCTCCCATCTCGTGCCTCAACTCCCGGCTCTGCAAAAGCTGAAGAACACTCTCGGTCAACTGGACAGAGTCGCGGGGCGGACAGATGAAGCCGTTAACGCCGCTGACAACGGCCTCTCTGCTCCCCCGGATATTGGTTGCCACGACGGGCAAACCGCACGCCATAGCCTCAATTACGCTGCGAGGGAATCCTTCCCGATACGATGGCAGCACGAAAATGTCGGACGCTCTCAGAAGCGGCGCAACTTCGTCCACCTGCCCCGTGAATCGAAAGCGCTCCGTCATTCCTTGCTCCGCCACCAGGGATACGAAGCGCGCGCCAAACTGATCGCGATCCGAAGCGAGGGTCGCCCCAACCACCAGGAAGTGACATCCCTCGTGCTTCTGGCGGACTTTCACGGCCATCTCCAGGAACTCTCGATACCCCTTCTCCTTGACAATCCGGCCTACCATGCAAACGACGGGCGCGGCTTGGGGAATGCCCAGCCTGGTTCGAACCTCCTGGAATTCGGTCCGATCTTCCGGCCGGGGATAAAACGAATGGAGCCCGACGCCGTTCCAGATCGTCATGGACTTGGCGCGTGACCGGATGATACCGAGGGCCTTGGCGGTGCGATGATCTTCCTCCGAGACGAACATGAAAGAGTCGGTCGTCGCCCCAAACACCCACTCAAGTCCTTGGAAGATCCGCCTGCGTGTGAACGGCATATCCTCGTGGAAGTAGAACCCGTGAACGGTGTAGACGATAGGCCCGCGACCCACCAGAAACCCGGCAATGCGTCCGAGAGCGGCGGCAATCGGACTATGAGTGTTAATGACACAGAAGCGCTGCCGGCGAAGCAATCGGAAAATCTCCAACAAAGGACGAATATGAGCGAACGGATTGAAGGAACGGGATAGCGGCATTCGATGGACAATATATCCCGCGCCCTCAAGCTTCTCCACGTATCCGGTATCGCGGCAGGCCAGATGGACCGTGTAACCCGCTGCCTCTAGAGCTTCAAGCCAGGGCCGCAGGAGCACCCAAGCCATGCTGTCTACTGTCACAATGGCCAACAGGGTTGGCTTCTGGCAGCAGAATCCGGCCGTTCCTGGCTGATCTAAGGCACGTTGCATCGATTGTTCCACGAGTAGGTTCTGCATCGTGATCACGCCGTCTTTCGCGCCATGGCGTGCGAGGCTGACTTCCCAACGAGTTCGGTGTATAGGTCATAGTGGCGACCGGCCACTTCATCCCAGCTGAGCACCGTGCGCGCCAGGGCGTCCGCCCCGCTCGACAACCTGTCACGAAGCGCCGGGTCGAGCAGCACGCGCCGCATGGCGGCCGCAAGCGCCGCGGGATCGTTCGGGGGAACCAGGAGTCCGGACACGCCATCTTGCACAAACTCCGGAAGCGAACCCACCGTGGTTGCGACAACCGGCAAACCGGCCGCGTAAGCCGCCGCCAGAACTCCCGACTGTGTAGCGTCTGTGTAGGGCAGCACCATGACACTCGCGTCAGCAAGCAGTTGGGAGACTTCTTGTTCCGACAGGAATCTGTTGATTACCGTGACGGCCGCTGGAGGCGCTCCCCGCAGACAATCGCGCAGCCTGCCTGGGCCCGCGATGGTAAAGTCCGCATCGAGACCTTCGGCGGAGAGTTGCGCCGCGGCTTCACAGAAGATGCCCAGTCCCTTGTAGGGCTCCAGCCTCCCGAAGAGGACCGCGCTCGGCCGAAGAGGTTTCGGTGATGCCGCCGCGATGCGGTAGTGTTCGAACACCGGAAGCGGTATGACTGCCGCCTTGCTTTTGAAACGTTGCGGCAACAAGCCCAAGGAATACTGGCACAGCGCAATGATCTTGGATGCACGGCGGTACATGACCTGATGCGTCACTTCGGTGATATGCCGCCACTTCGCCCCGGTGTGCGGTGCGGGGTCGTGGACCGTAAACACCACAGGCGTGGAACCAAGCATGAGAGCCACCAGCGGGTTCCACGGATGCGACAGCGGGAAGTGGACCAGGTCTGGCTTGAAGGCCTTGATGGCTTTGGCGATCTCGGCATAAACGTCAGGCCTCAACGTACGCCAGGCCACCTCCGCGTGGGTGTATCCTGTCCTGACGGATCGGTACTGAACACCCTCCGGCCTCTCCCGGCCGGGCAGGTGTTCCGGGCCGACATACAGGACATGGGCGTTCCGCCCCACCCGACTGGCCAGGCCGGTCGCATACAAGGTGGTACCGCCCCGCGCGGAGAGGGCGACATATGCGATCCGCAGTGCGCCGCCTTGGGCCGGCCACGAACCAGGGACGGGCCTCATTTACTGCTCCTGAGCGCGACTGTTTCGAGGATGAAGTTGACTGCGTTGCCGTATTGAATCTCCGAAGTATTCAATTTGGCGACACAAAGCCCCGCAAGGGCGAGTTCATAACGCAATCCGGGGTCTGATATCACTCGGTCGATCGCCGCTGCCAACGCTGACACATCGCCCCGGGGGAACAGCAACCCGTTTACGCCGTGCCGCACTACCTCAGGGATGCCGCCGACGGATGATGCGATGACGGGGACGCCTTGAGACATGGATTCCATCAATACCAATGGGAGTCCTTCCGTGAAGGATGGTAAGACCAGGCATTGATGTCGCCGGATGAGTTCCAGCAGATCGGATCCCCAAGGATAACTCCCCAGAAAGCACACCCGGTCTGCTATCCCGAGGCGAGCCGCCAGGCCCTCAAGTTCGCCCCTCTGCGGACCGCTTCCGATGATGGTCAACTTTGCCCGGGAGACCGCCGCCAGCGCTTTCAGCAGCACGGTCACACCCTTTTCCGGTGACAACCGGCCAACGTACACGAGGGAGGGGCAGGCCCCTTGAGAAGCGCGGTGGACCTCGGTCAGAGTGTCCTGATGGATGATGTGGGCGTTGCGGACCCGGCTTTCGTTCACCACCACTGCACGCTGCCTGGGATCGGCGAGGTAGGCGGACCTGAGCGCCTGGGAAACGAAGATCGCGCCATCCGCCTTAGAGATCGCGCGCCGCACCAGGTACGCAGCCGCTATGGAGAGCAGCTTGGTGCTCGGCTTCCCCGAAAGGGCGGCGATCGATCTTCTTGGATCCCCGACCAACTGCACCACGCAGGGTTTTCTGCCGCCGTTAATCTCGATTGCCATCAGACCCAGCATTGTTGGGAGCGTAGCCCAGATCACGTCCGCGTCTTGCATGTGCGCGCGCAACCCGCGTGCCGCGGCTCGCCAGTTCAACGCCACTGGCCAGATACCCAAGGACGGCACCTCTACGCCACTGGGGCTCATCTCTGTTTCATCAATCAAATTTGCTTTATCGGGCGAGCGCTGTATAACTCGCCCGAAGGCGCGCATCCGGACGGCCGCTCCCGCGCTTTCGAATGCCGCGAGGATTTCTTTGGACTGGTAATATCCGGCTGTTGCCCATCCACCGGGCGCTCGATGAAATACCGAGTCGCCCACCCTCAAGACATTTACGGTCTTCTCCCCGTGCTCCTTCGACTTGTGTAGTGCTGCAACTTGAATCATGCGGATCGCCTTCCACCCCGAGTGATCATAGTCTGGCGGCGTCCTTCAGCACTGCCGCAGTACCCCGGGCCCACTTTTCATATGAGAAGTTCAGTCGTGCGTATGATGCGGCGTCCGCTCCGAGGCGTCGGGCGTACTCGGAATCGGTAATTAGCTTCTGGAGTGCCGATGTGAGGTCCTGCGTTTTGTCCGGGTCGATGATGATCCCGGCGTCCCCCTGGTGAACGACGTCGGGCAGCGCGCCGCGATTGGAGACGATTAATGGCTTGCCCAGGGCCATGGCTTCCGCCGCGACCAATCCGAAACCTTCCCGGTACACAGAAGGGACGCAGACAATATCGGCAGCTCGCATGACGCTGTAAAGGTCCGCCCGGAAGCCGAGGAAGTGAACTCGCCCGGCCAATTCCGGCGACCGTGAGAGCGCCAGCAATTGTTCCGGATATTCACCGGCCGCCGGGTCTTTCATATCGCCGGTGATCCAGACTTCCAATGCCGGTACCTGCCGCGCCGCCTGCAAAAGGACGTGAATTCCCTTGTCTGAGCGGATCGATGCCGCCGGCAGAAGCACGACGGGCGCCGTGCCGGCGGCCGGGAGCGATGCCAATGGCGGCGATCCCGCCGCTGTTACTACGCGCTCCACATCGATCGCGTTCGGGAGGGTGATGATGCGTTCGCCGGGAACGCCAATCGCGCGCAGAGACTTCGCCACCGTGTCGGAGATGGCAATCACACTAGCGCACAACTTCGCAAGGCGCGCACAGAACGGGGGGACACCATCCAAACCGTGACAGTGCCAGACAACGCGCGCTGCCGAAGTGGGTGGCACACGCAACCATGCGGCCAGGAGCAGCTCTTTGTACGTGTGCACATAAAGGACATCCGCGGTTTGGGCCGCGCGCTTCAACCCGTGTGCCATCAGGCAGTGGCGGGGGAAAGCACGCACCCTGTCGATTCGGCGAGCCATGCCGCGGCGCACAGAGGTGTACGGCGCGCCCCGCACCCCGACCTTGGCGATCGCGATCCCGGCACTGCGAAACACCGAATTCACCTCTTCGCGCCCATAAAGGTCGCCGAAGCTCAACCCGATGCCTGGTTGCCGAGCCAGTTGGGGCAGCCCATCGGTCATGACGCGCAAAGTACCGCCGGCATAGGTAGCGGCGAAGGTGCACAAGACCCGCGTTGTCATTGTTCTTTAGCGCTCAGCATGCAGCCATCGAGCGTTTTCTCGTAGGCTTGGGAGACACTGGCAAACCACGGCTTCACGTCCCACTTCGCCAAAGCAGCGACCCGCGCGGCCACGCAGAGTTGCGTTCGTTCCGCGACGCCCATTCGTAACAGGCGAATCATGTTGCCGGCCAGCGCGTGGGTGTCGCCGGATGGAGACAGCAGGCCGGTGCGTCCATGCTGGATGAGTTCCGCCAGCCCGCCAATGTTGGATGCAATCACTGGAACGCCACAGGCGAAAGATTCGATGACGGCAAGCGAGGTGGCCTCCACCACCCCCTCGGACGGCACCGAAGGGACAATCACTCCCGCGCTCGACGCCATTAGCGGCATCAGTTGTTCGCGCGAGAGGTTGCCTAGGAAATGCACGCGAGGTAGAACCCCGGCCACTTCCGCCTCACGCCGGAGCTTGGAGGCGAGCGGCCCGTCGCCTGCGATGGCGAGGTGAACTTTATCGTCCGCGAGCAGTTTCATGGCCGCAATCGCTACGTGCACGCCGTTCTTGGGTACCAGCCTGCGCGGCACAACGAAGTAGGGTGGGGGCAGCAGGCTTTTGTGGTGGCGCAGGGCCAAAGCACGGATCTCGGCACAATCGACGGCGTTGTGGATCACCGAGATTTTCTCTCTCGACACGCCGAAGTCATCGATCAGGATCTCAGCTTGCCCCCGATCAACCGCGATGAATCTTGCGCACCCGGCGTATGCGGCCTCTTCGATCCGCCGAACCTCTCGATAAAACAGTGAGTCGGCACTCACACCCGAGGTGAGGACTTCTCGCGACCAGGGGCCGTGGACGGTCTGAACCACCGGCAGCGTGCGCTCTTTTATCCCAGTCGCATTCACCGCGGCGTATGCCGACAGAGCATCATGGCAGTGAACTAAGTCGGCGGGGGCGGACGCCAGGCACTTGTCAATCGACCTCCCTAACAGACCAGCGGTCTCCCGCAGCAACTCCGCTCGCATTGCATCTTTGGCTCCGTACGCCCGGAGGGCGCAGAATGCCTTCCGCGTTTTGGATGGCAACCCGTCCTGGCCGAGTACGCGTCCGGCAAGCATACCGGCGGTATCGAGAGAGCGCGCCAAGAGATCGAAGTGCGTGCTGGCGCCGCCTGAGTGGGGCATCTTCATACACGTTGCGAGGATCGCTTTCATGCCCTGCGTGCCTCGTTCAGCGAGTAGTCCCGGCGCGCGCAACCAGCGAGGCCGGCTACGGTAAAAAAGAACGGGGCAACAGAAAAGGATGCCGGCGAGACGGTGGCAAGACCAAAACAGAATGCCGCCAACATGCCGGCCTTCAGATACGCTGCTTCCATGGGCACGCGCCGAACGTCCGCCAGCATCCAACAGTTTCGAAAGCAGAGAATGATGCACAAGAGTCCGAGTGCTCCCGTGCCGAGAAGGAAATCAAAGTAAATGCTGTCGGATCCCGTCACCACCGTGAACGACTGTGCGTTTTGGGAGAACTCGGAAGCCGCCGTCGACATGTTCGAGAAACCTACGCCAAGAGGATGCTGAAGCCAGGTTCTGAACGCAACCTCCTGCGCCTCGATGCGGGCAAAGGTGCTGGGCTCATAGATCTTCTGTTCAAGGACTCCAGCCATTCGGTCCCGGTAAATCGAAGAGACCTGCCATCCGACGATCATCGCCGCGACGAGAATGGCGACAAAGCTAAGCTTTTTCGTGAAACCGAGCTTCGATTGGGAAACAATGTAAGCCGCGGCAACGATTGCCGCCACAAGGCCGGATCTGGATGCCGAGGCCACTATCCCGCCGAGACCGGCGGCGGTGGCTACCGTCGCCCACGACCTGCGCCCAAAGCCCTTACCGCGGGTGCCTGCCGCGTGGCTCAGACCGATGAGCGCCCCCAACAAGGCAATGTACCCGAAGTCATTTGAATTGCTCAGGCTGCCCATTGGTCTCTCGTCCCGGTCGCCTCCCGGCATGCCCGTTTTGAAATCACTGATCGGCAACGAGGAAACGATAGGGGTGTACGGAATCAGGACCATGATCAGCAGTGATGCGACTGCTGCAACCCGGATGCGGGATACCCGTTTGGCCGGCAACATGAGCATCGCGAGCGGAATGATGCCTGGGAGCCCAAATCTTTTCGCGTGTTGCAGGAATTCCACGGTCAGCCGGGATCGGGGATCAAAGAGCAGCGCACCCAGACACCCAAACAGGGCGGGCGCGAACGCGTAAACGGCGATGCGAAACGCGGGGCGCCCGGTGTCGGATTTGCTCGATCTTGTTCCAAGCTGAAGCAGCGTTGTGCCCCATAAGAGCAGCATGGTGAGGTCCAGGATGGTGAGGTTGCCGAGGCCTGGAGCGCGCACGAGGGGAATCCATAGAACCGCAAACGGCAGAACCAGCATGAGCAGCCAGCCATGCAGCGCGGTTAGGGAACTTTCGCGGACGGGCCTTCGAAAGACCGGTGGCGGCGCATCACGCCTAATGTAATTGCTGGAATAAGTCGGCAGCTGCATTTTTGCCGCCCCGCTGACACGTGGGGCACTTCGAGACAAGATATTAAGAATAGGATGGAACTCCCGCTGAAAGGCGGTAGCGGTTGCCCGCACGGTGCAAGAAGCTCTCGATGTCGCGCACAGCCAGGAGGTTTTCAGGAACCGCCGACGTTTTGTACGCCTCGTCAACCTCACTCATGCAGACATTTCCGGGCAGCCAGCGGTACACATGGAATCCGGCGCGGTGCAGCATGGCCACAACGTCCCCGCACGTGTAGCCGTGAGTCCGGTACATCGGGTCGTGGGCCTCGAAGTAGACGCAAGCGGTGCGAACAAGGGTTTGCGCCGCGCCCTCCAGGACGAATTTCTCGTATCCCTCGACATCGATCTTCAGCAGCGCAATTTGCTGACCGCCGCCGGCCAACAAGTGATCGAGGGTCCGGACCGGGACCTGAAGCGGGCCGTCCGGCGTCACGGAGTTTCCGGAATCGTCGCGTCCGTCGGAGAACATCGTGGTTCCTTCCGAAGAGCCTACGGCCACGTTCGTCGCGGAGACATTGGTTGCGCCGTTCACCTGAAGGTTTTTTTGCAGCCTCGCAAAAGTGATGGGATGCGGCTCCAGCGCAAACACCTTTCCGGTTGACCCGACCGCCCAGGCTGCGGTTAAGGCCATCATTCCCTGATTTGCGCCGACATCTACCACCGTATCGCCGGGCCGCAGGCACGCGAGGAGAAATTCATGCTCCGCCCAGTCGCGGACGTTGGGCTTGAGCCAGTAATTGAGCGTGTAAACCGATGGTGCGAAATGGAGGCGGTACAGCCCGCAGTTGATGGTGAGCAAGGTGCAGAGGTGCGTCCTTACCAAAACGCGGCCAAGGACAAACCTCGCGGGATCCTCGTGTTGGCTCAGAACCTTTCGGTAGTGGCTTAGAGTTTTCATGCGGTCATCCAGAGTACTTCCACGCACGCCATGAGCTTTGCGAGCGCGCCGGGCACTCGGTAATCAAGCAGCGGTAGCGTTGGAAGCCCTGCCGGTACGGCTGAAGTCGTCAACGGTCCCATCATGGTGGTCTACAAACGAGACAGGCGTTGACGAAGGTATAGCGCCTGCCACACTGTATGAGCGATGTACGCGCCGAGCATTGAGCCGGCCAGGCCGAGGGAGAGTCTCGTGGGAATGAAGAAGTGACAACCAGCCAGGAGCACCACAGCCCACATGGCATTGAATGCGAGACCGACCCAGACGGATCCGGAGCTGAGTATGGCTGTTCCCACCACACCATTCGCGCAGGTAAAGACGGCCGTGACGGCTGAAAGAACCAGCACGGACCAGCCTTGCTGGAAGCCGCTGCCGTAAAGCCGCATGATCTGCGTGGCACCCAGCGCGACCGGAACGGCAACGGCCGCAGCGGATGCAGTGGTGAGGATCAGGTTCCATCGAAGAGCCCTTCCGTAGCGCGACACGTCTCGCTCCCCGTGGAGATTCGACAGGATTGGCAGAGCGAACTGCGCCAGTATGCCCGGTATGAACGCAATGGCGTTCCTCCACTGGCTTGCCGCGCTGAATATCCCCATTTCGGCGTAACCGCCCGGCTGATTCACGAGCATGGTATTAGCCGCCCAGACTACTGGCCCCACTAAAGCTCCACTCAGAAAGGCGGGCGTCGAAAAAGTCCAAAGAATCCGCCGCTCCGCCCAACCAGACAAAAGCCGGGTACGGATTCTTAGTGCTGCGCAATGACGCCGCAGCGACACCTGGCTCAATACGCACGTGACCGCCGCCGTAAAAGCTAGCGACCAGATGGCGCCTGGAAGCCGCCACAGAAGCACTGCGGCGGCGGTGACGGGAAGCGCGATTAGCGCCCGCACCATGTTGATGCGGGCAATCGCCCGGAACGCCTCGAATCCGCAAAGGGCGCCGGTCTGCGCCCCATTGAGCGCATTTAAGAATAGAAGGACGCTGGCGATGCGCAGTTCCAGCGTCAACTGCGGCGCGTTCAGCGTCTTCGCCGCCAGGTGCGGCGCGTAAGCAAGCAAACCGAGCGCGAGTAACCCGCCAGACACTGTTGCGACAGAGTAACCGAGGGCAATGATGCGTCCGGCCCGTTGTGGATCGCGGGTTCGAAACTGCGCGACATACTTCGTCGCCGTGAGGCCGAGTCCCAGGCCGGCGAAGATACCGAGCATACCCACGGTGTTCTGGACGATGCCGTACTTGCCGAATTGCTCGCGGCCCAAGATTCTGGCTGTGATGACGGAAGCCGCCAGATTGCAGCCCTGGGAAATAATCGCACCAAAGAGAGACCAAACCGCGCCTCTGGCGAACCGGCCCCGAAGAGAGTCCGCCGGCAGGAATTCCAGGACCCGGGTCTTTGTCTCACCAAGATACGTCAGCGTCATACGGCGGCTAGCGGGATAAGGGTCAAGTTATGGCACTCTCGAGACAAATTGAAGGAGCATGACTAATCGCCCTTATCCGCCGCGTAGGAGTGATTCGAGTACCCGCGGTAATAGCCATACCCATTGGAAGATCCGTAGTATCCGTTGGGCGACTGTTTCGGATTCCAGTCATTCAGAATGGTCCCGAGCACGCGGGTGCCATCCTCCGCCAGCCGTTCCCTGACCGCGATGGCGGCATCGCGCGTGGTCTGCCCCGCCCTGACCACCATCACCACCGCGTCCGCCTGGCGGCCGACGACGCGGGCGTCCGGCATCTGGAGCATCGGCGGGGTATCGATCAGGACCATGTCGAATTCCTTCTTGAACCGTTTGAGCATTTCCGGCAACACTTGCGAGTAGAGCAGGCTCGATGCCGCCGTCGGCCCGGTGGGCAGGACGAAGAGATTGGGGATGGCGGTTTCGCACACGACGCCTTGCAGGGATTCCTCGCTGAGGGTCCGCTGCTGCAACACGGTGCTGAGGCCACGGGCGTTGGGGACCTGGAAAATATCGTGGATTCTCGGTTTGCGCATATCGGCGTCGATGAGGAGTACTTTGCGGTGGATCTCCGCCAGCGCGATGGCCAGGTTGCTGGTGACGGTGGTCTTCCCCTCCGAGGGACTGGCGCTGGTGAGGACGAGGACGCGGGGGCGGCTGCCGTTTTCGCCGGAGAAGAGTATGGAGGCCAGGACGAGGCGGAAGGATTCGGCGGCAATGCAGCGCTTGCGTTGGTGAGTGATCAGCTCGATTCGGTTTGCGAAGGGGGAGGGGGGCTGGGCCACTGGGGCGGAAGGCCGATCGTCAATCGCCCCCACATCGGAATTCTGGCTCACATCGGAATGCCGGGGCACAACGGAATGCTGGGGCACGGATGCGGAAGCTCCATTGTGGTTGGCAGGCGAAAGCGCCTGCCCCAACGTCTGCGCCACCGGGAGCTTCTTGTTGGGGCGGTAGATGATTTTGCGCGTGTGCGAATTCGCTTCGGGGATGACTCCTAATTCGGGGAGGTTCAGGTAGAACTGGGCGTCGCCCGGGGCCTGGATGGTGCGGTCGGCCCGCTCGCGCATGACCACGAACGCCACGCCGAGGAACAGGCCGGCCAAGAGGCCGAGCATGCCGTTCACTGTCAGGTTGGGCTTGTAGGGGAACTTGGGCACGGTGGCCATATCCACGATGCGGACGTTGCTGGCGCGCATGGCCGAGGCGATGGCGGATTCCTTGACCCGCTGGAACATGCCCTCATAGAGCGAGCGGGTGGTATCGACTTCGCGCTTGAGGATGTTGTACTGGATGGATTTCTCGGATTCGGCGGTGACCAGGGTGGCCTGGGTGGCGTAGATGGCGGCAAGCAGCTTTTCGCGGCGCTGCGCCTGCTCATAGTCGTTGTGGATGCGGTCTATGATGGCTTTGCGCTCGCGCACCAGGGCGGTCTCCAGGGTGACGATCTGGGCCTTCACTTTCTTGACCTTGGCGTACTCGGGGCGATAGGTGGCGCTGAGGTCGGCTTCCTGGCGGCGGAGGTCGGTGAGCTTGGACTGGTAGTCGCGCAGGGAATTATCGTTGAGGACATCGGGCAGGGACTCGGGCTCGGCGCCCTGGGCCATTTCGTAGCGCGACTGCATGGAGATGCGGTCGGCCTGGGCTTTGGAGAGTTCCTGCTGCAACTGGCGGAGTTTCTCATCGGAGACGTTCTGCTTTTCCTTGTCGCCCGTGAAGAGGAGGCCGGACTGGCGGGCATAGCGCTGGAGCTGATCTTCGGAGCGCTCCAGCTTGATGCGCACGTCTTCCAACTGGCGCGTCAGCCACTCGCTGGTGCGCTGGTTCATCTGCCAGCGGGCTTCCATACTTTGATCGATGTATTCGTTGCCGAGGGCGTTGACAAAGTCGGCGGCGAGGCGGGGGTCGGCGGAATCGCACAGGATTTCAACGATGCGGGTCTGTCCGGCGGCGCGCAGCTTGAGGCTGGCGGCGGCGAGGGCGAGCGCCTGCTTGCGGGCATCGACGGCCTGGGGCTCGGGGAGGTTGAGGGCGTGACGCCAGGCGAAGATGCGGCCGGGGGGCGGGGTGGGATCGCCCGGCTTGGCTTGGGTGAGTTTGGCGGAGACCCGGTCCAGGAGCGTATCGCTCTGCAGGAGCTTGATGTGGGTCTGGATGTCGTTGGAGAAGTAGTCCTGCGCCTCGGAAACAGGGTTGACCTGTTTGGTGTTCATGAAATCCTGGTTGAGGCTCTGGATTTCGAGGGAGGCGCGGGCCTGGTAGACGGGGGTTTGGGGGAGGGTGAAGAGGACGGCGAGGAGGGTTCCGGCGAAGGCGAACAGGAGGACGGCGCCTTTGCGGCGGCGGAGGATGTTCCAGTATTCCAGCAGGCCGCCGGGGGAGGCGTCCTCTAAGTACTCGCGCGAGTAGCGGTAGGGAGCTTCGACGTAGCCCGCGGGCTGGGGCGCGCGGACAAGCTGCTGCTTCGAATCGGTGAGTTCGGGGGGCATTTTACGATACTCGAGAGAGTCTATTCAACGCGGAGACGCAGACAGCGCAGAGATCGGCGCAGAGCAGATAAGAGAGAAGAAGAAGACAGACCACGGACGGCGATGGTCCGTCCCACGAGAATCCGGGGATGACAGGTTTGGGGATACTGTGTAGCATTGCGCTGAAAGACCGGCTCTACCAAGTTCAGCGGCGGTAGATGGCGATGCCCGTTCCCATCTGGATGGCGACTTCGATGCCGCGGGTGAAAGCGCTTTTGGCGCCGCTGGTGGGGACAAACAGGATGTCGTTGGCGCGCAGGGAGACGTCGCCGGACTTGCCGGCGAGGACCTCTTTGAGGTTGACGGAGATCTCCTGGCGGTTATCGGAATCGGGGACGAGGCGCATGATGCGGGCGTCCTTGGCGGCGGCCAGCTTATCGAGGCCTTCGGCCAGGGAAAGGGCCTGGAGGACGGAGATTTTTTCCTTTTCGCTGAGCACGAATCCGCCGGAACGGTGCACGGCGCCGATGACGTACACCATGTCGGCCTTAGCGACGGTGACCACGTCGTCGGGGAGGACCTGGATGTTCTCCTTGGGGTTTTGGGCTTCCATGACGGACTTGACGGAGACCTCGGCGACCTGGTACTCGCCGCTGGAATCGTCGGTGGCGCCGGGCAGGGGAAGGGGGCCGGCGGATTTGCGGCGGGTGATCCTGATGGCGCTGCCGGCATCGGGGTTGAGACCGCCGGCGAGGGAGAGGACCTCGAAGAGGGTCTTGCTGCCGCGGATCTGGTGGACGCCGGGAGTGCGTACGGCGCCGAGAACGGAGACAGGCTGGCTGCGGAACTCGGCGACGAAAACCGTGGCGGTGGGGGTCTGGAGGACGGCGGCGAACTTTTCGACCAGCTCGGCTTCCAGCTGCTCGACGGTCAGGCCGCCGGCGTGGATGCGGCCGACAATGGGCAGGTTGATATTGCCGCGCATATCGATGCGGACGGGCTTGTCGGGAACCTCTTCGATATCGACGACGCGGATGAGGATCTGGTCGTCGGGGCCGAGGATGTAGGCGGCGGGCGCCCCCTGGGCGCGGAGCGACGGGCCGGCCGGGGCGAGGAGGGCCGCGAGAAGAGCGGCGAGGAGGAGGCTAACGCGGTTCATGGCGCCCCCCGAGGAGCTGGGTGAGTCGTGCGACTTCGCCATCCAGAATGCTGAGCTTGCCATCGATTTTCTGGACCTTGAGTTCGAGGGCACGGCCTTCGCGAGAGGTTTCGGCGATGAGGGGCTGCATGGCGGAGCGGATGAATTCCGAGATGCTCCGCGCACCATTGGCTGCGTAGAGCTGTTTCAGGGCATCGAATTCGCGCTCGGAAAGGCGCAGACTGATGGTCCGGCTTTTACGGATGCTGGTTGGCATAAGGGGTTACCAAAGGAGTTCGGACAGGTTGCACGGGGCAGGCCCACTCGCGATCGATTTCGACCGAGACGGAGCGCTGAAGTAAAGTAACGGAAGCCACAAGGCGGAAGCTGTTCTTGAGCTCGACGACGATGCCTTCGACACCGGCCAGAGGGCCGCGCTCGATACGGATTCTCTGGCCTTCGCGAAGAAAGGGGTACGGTTCGACGTGCTTGCAGAGACGCAGCATGGTCTCGACGGCGAGGATCTCTTCGGCGGGTATAGGGGCGAGCAGGGAGCCGAAGCCAACGATGCCGACCACGCCGGCCGATTCGAGGACCGGGACGCGATGGGCGGCATTAAAGCGGCAGAATACGTAGCCGGGAAAGAGCGGCGCCTGGATTTCCTTGGTGCGGTCCGACCAACGGCGGCGCGAACGGACCTCGGGAAGAAAGTGCTCGTAGCCTTTGGCCTGGAGCATGGAGGAGGCTACACGCTCACAGTGAGAACGGACCCTTACGGCATACCATTCCAGGAGATGGGGTTCCGAACTCTGAAAGAGGGGTGCAGATGTCATTTTTGAACAGGCTTCGCCCCCTAAAGTCCCAGGGGAGCTTTTGTCAGCTGCGTGGAAAAGAAGAACTTGCAGCCCGGAAAATAACCCTGATAATAAGAAGAATAAAATCACGCGTCAAGGTCTCTTTGTATTACAGGAGGAGGCCCAGCGGTACCATAGAGAGCACAACCCCCCTATGTATTTTGTTGAAATAAAATGTTTTAGCGTATTAGTACCCATGTGTATTACGTGCAAAGCATAACGGCCCGGCGTAATACATCTTTAGTTAGCAGACCGGGAATAACCTGCCTATATAGCGTTAATTCGTTTTTATTGATGGCTAACACCACGGAGTTTTGAAGTGAGTTTAGGGTCAATTGTTAACAATGTATTACGGCCGTGCAAGGAAACGGGAGTGTAAGACAACGGGCTAGCGGACGCCGGTAAGCTCCACGGCGTCGACCCAAGCGGTGCCGGCGAATTTGTTATCGAACTTCCAGGAAGGTTCGCGAAACATCTCCACCTGTATGAGGTTGGTGCCGGGGCGGACGGTGAAAGCGAGTTCGACGGGGGTCCAATCGAGGGTGCCGGTGAGCATGGGGGTGTGGACGTCGAGGAGCGAGGGGGATTCCGGGTCGAAGATGCGGAAGGCGAGGCCGCGATCGGTGGTGAGGTCACGGAGCTTGAGCCAGGCGCGGAAATGGAAGGGGCCGGGGGTGACGATCACGGTCTGAGAGACGCCGTGGTAGAGGATGTTGTCCGTGCCATCGAAGTCGAGGCGGAGGGACCAGGATCCGGAGCGGGCTTCGGCATCGCGGGCTTCGGAGACGTGCGGGGCGTGGGAGAGGGTCCAATCGAAGCGCGGGCCGGAGAAGGGAGATTCGAAGCTGGCGTTGAATAGTAGGTTGGTATTGGAGACGGAACGCGGCGCGCCCCAATCGGACCAGAAGGCGGCGGCGGATGGGTAGAGGCGGTGGGCGAGGAGAAAGTCGAGGTAGCGCGCGGCGATGGGCGGCGTGTCGTAATGGTGAAGGCGTAGGAAGCGCCAGACGGCGGCTGGGGCGTCGGCGGTGGCATCCAGGGATGCCACCAGCGTTCCATCGGGGGGCGCGGCGGGGGCGAGGGTGTATTCGAAGAAGGAGCGGGCGGCGGCCGGGTCGGCGGGGATTCCGTCGCGGAGGAGGTTGTCGAGGGTAAGGCCGGAGCGGGAATAGGCGAGGAAAACAACCGCGTCGTACTCGCGGATGAGGCGGAGGATGCGGGAGTCCAGCGGGAGGGCGGCGGCAGGCTGGCCGGTGCGCCAGAAGAAATTGGCTGCCTGCATGAGGACGGGGGGCGAGTTGGGGGCCAGGTCGACGGCGCGGCGGAAGGCGTAACCGGCGCGATCGGAGTTGCCGGAGAGGAGTAGTGCTTCGCCGGCATCGCACCAGCGGGCGGCTGCGGCGGGATCGCGGCGGAGGGCCTCAACAGACTCCCGTAGGCCGAGGGCGGCGGCCTCGGGGGAGAGCAGGAGGCGCCGGGAGCGGGCGGTTTCGATGAGGCGTGGGGTGTCGCAAACCTGGAAGCGGCAGAAGTCCGCTTCCATCTGAGAATTGGTACGATATGCGGTCTCCAGCAGCAGGCCGGCGGTGGAGAAAAGGACCAGGATGACGGAAAGAGCGGGGAGGGCGGCCGACGACGTTGGGAGCATGCGAACCAACGCCGATTATTACGCGCGGCGCGGCAAAAAGCCAGAGGCGGGGAGCGGCGCATGGAAAGGTTGAAGAACGCGGCCTGGCTGGGGGCGCCGGCGGCGGTGTGGGCCTACGCGGTGTTCCAATACGGCGGGGTAGTGGGGCTGGACCGCAAGATCTACCTGCTGGCGCTGGGAGTGGCGGCCCTCGCGTGGTGGATGGCGAACCGGCGCGGGATGGCGTCGATGCCGCGGATGGCGGGGTGGTGCGCGTGGCTGCTGCCGGCGTACGCGGCATGCCAACTGATCCCGCTGCCGCGGGGCGTGCTGGCGGTGCTGTCTCCGGCGCGGGTGGAATTGATGCGCGGGCTGGACGGGGTGGCGGCGCCGGAGGGGTGGGCGACGTTGAGCGTGGTGCCCGGGGCGACGATGAACCATTTCCTGCTGCTGGCGGGTTATGCGGTCGTGTTCCTGCTGATGTACCAGCTGGGGGCGAGGCTGCGGTGGGCGGCGATGCTGCCGGTAGCGATCGCGGCAGCGCTGGAGGCCGTTCTGGGAATCGCGCAGGCGGCGGCGGGGCAGATGGCGAGCGGGACTTACGTAAATCGGGACCATTACGCGGGGCTGCTGGAGATGGCGCTGCCGTTCGCGCTGCTATATCCGGTGGCCGTGTGGCGGGGGCTGGACACCAGGCGGGGGTTTCCGATGAAGCCGGCGGTGGTGATGTGCGCGAGCCTGGGGGCGGCGGCGCTGATTCTGGCGGGGTCGCTCGCGAGTTTGTCGCGAATGGGATTCGTGGCGCCGCTGTTTTCGGCGGCGGTGATGGGGATTGTGGCCTGGCGGGGGAACGGGTTGCGGTCGGCTGGGCTGGTGGGGCTCCTGGCTGCGGGGCTGGCGGTGTGCTTCGTGGTTTTACCGTCGGACGAGCTGATTTCGCGGTTCGCGAAGGCGAATGACGACATGACTGCCGAGGGGCGCACGGAGTTGTGGAAGGAAAGCTTGGGGCTGGTGCGGGCCTATCCGGTCTTCGGGTGCGGGCTCGGCGGATACGAATCGGCGTTCCTGCGATATAAGGTCTCGGTGCCGATGGTAAGCGATGACCGCGCGCACAACGACTATCTGCAGTTTCTGATCGAGTTGGGGGCGGCGGGGTTTGTCATCGGGCTGGCGCTGATGGGGTCGATTGTGGCGCGCACGTGGCGGTCGGCGGCGCGGAGCGCGGACCCGGAGAGCCGGTTCCTGGCGATCGCATGCATTGGCGCCATGGCCGCCATCGGGCTGCACAGCATGGTGGATTTCAATTTGTACGTGCCGGCGAACGCCATGCTGCTGGCTTGGATCTGCGGGGTGGCGTTGTCGATTGGGCCGGGGAGGGGCGCAAGGGATCCGCGGGACGGGCGCCTACCGGTGACGATCGATTTTTCGGCGGTGCCGCGTAGCTGGCAGTAGCAGACTACGGGCAGGTCTGTCCCGCGGGGCAGGACGGGCTGCGCCTGACCAGTGCGACGGTCGATATGACGGCTGCGGCGCCGCCGGCGGAGAGCAGGATGATAGGCGTTTTGCGGCGGCCGGTAATGGTGACCACCCCCTCGAGGGCGCCCAGGACAGCCTCATTCTGCTTAAAGATCAGAAGCTTGGAGGCGTCGGTGAGTTGGTAGTGAAGCGTTCCTGCGAGTAGGCGGACGAACGGCTTACCCTGCGTTTCTCCGGTCAGAACGGTTGAGTGCGCCCAGAGCGTGATGATAGCTCCGAACTGCTCCAGGCGGATGACCGCTTCCGAATCTGTGGTCGAGACCTTATCGCGAAGACCCATCGGAAGCGATACTGCGGCGGAGGCGGGCACCGCGGTTTGATTGATCTTGATTGAACCGGCGGAATTCACCGTGCCGGCCGATGGTGCGGCGATAGCGAGCGCGGCAACGCACACCAGGGTGCCGGGTATTTTCCAGGACATCGCGACCTATTGGAGCATATCGTCCAAACTTATGCAATATATACCGCCGGTACTATCGTAAGAAATCACGACATAGTGCCGCGGTTTACTGGCTTTTCCCTTAAGAATCCGCCGCATCCTTCCGAAGAGATCTTTGGGAGCGATGTCTATGCGGTTTCGATTTCAAAGCTGGGTGGTTGCGTTTGTGAGGTGGGCGGCGGTGGCACTCCTGTGGCAAGGGGTTGTCGCGGCACAGGATGACGGCGCAGCGAGCAGCCCTGCTGTTGGCAGGGAGTTCGTGACTGCCATCGCTCCGCGGACGGCGCCGAAGATTGACGCAAACCGCTCGGGGCGGGCACTGTGGATCGCGAGCGTTGCCGCGCTGGGGGTCGCGAATATAGCAGACGCCAGATCCTCCTGGAGCAAGGATGAAGGCAACCAGGTATTGGCCGGAGCCGGGGGCACGTTCGGGGCAAAAGGCGCCGCAATCAAGGGCGGCATAAATGCGGCGTGGATCGTGGGCCAGGTGATCGCGTTGCGGAAAAACCAGGCATTCCGGACCGTCGCCATTGTGAACTTCGCGGCGGCTTCGATCTTCGGGGCGCTGGCATATCGCAATCGAAGCATTCCGGCACCGGCCAGCGGTCTGCGATGACTGCATAGTACGGTCCCCCGTCAACCTCGCGCGCAAGCCGGTATAACCGATCGGCGAAAGCCGTCCAATAGCTTCGCGACCCCCCGTGGAAACAGCGACCGCCGCCATCGCCGAGGGGTTCGACACCCGTCTGCGCCGTGGTTGCACCACCATGCTCGCGCATGACTGGAACGCGCAGTTGTAGTAGACTAAAGTCTTGTGGGACAGTTCAAGAGGTACTTCCGTTCGTTCAAGGACTCTTCGAATCGTTCCATAAGCCAGACGGTTTGAATCTGGTAATGTCTGCAAGTCGTTGAAAATGTGCGCCCGTAGCTCAGCTGGATAGAGCGTCTGGCTACGAACCAGAAGGTCGGCAGTTCGACTCTGTCCGGGCGCACCACATTCTAAAGCACTTACCAATCAATTCAACTTCACCGAATCCGGCTTGGTAGCAACCGGCTTCGGATTCAGAATCTCATCCATTTTGGCAGCAACGTCCCGCTGAACGTGCGGCAAAACGTGGGCGTAAGTCTGCATGGTGAACGACACCTGCGAATGTCCCAGCAGATCGCTAATATACCGCGGGCTCACTCCTTGGGCCAGTAACAGTGTCGCTGCCGAATGGCGCAAATCGTGGAACCGGATGTGCGGCAGTCCGGTGGTCTTCAGGATCGCATGGAACCGCCGGATCACGCTGCGCGCGTCCACTAGCGTGCCTATGGTCGTGGTGAACACGAAGCCGGTTTCCTGCCAGCGGGACCCGGCAAGCTGCCTCTCTTCCTCTTGCCTGGCCCGATGGGCGAGCAGGGCCGATCGCGTTCACCGCCGGCAGGTTCACGGTGTGGACCTTGTCCTTTTTCGTCGGCGTGATGGTCAACTTCCCGTCAATGCGCTGGATTGACTGCCGAACCGTCAGTGTACTGTTCTCGCTTTCCAGGTCTACATCCGGCCATTGCAGGCCGAGCGCTTCTCCCTGGCGGTACCCATGGCGAGTCTGCCTTCTTCACGATCTCCACCGTGCGGTCTGCATTGGTCGTGATTCCGCCGTCGTCTTCCACGCCGAGCGTGATTCCCTGCTTGCCTGCCT
>OBLW0100000629.1_pt1 | contig 30035 bp, 26 predicted proteins | sample 1520161 | NCBI WGS metagenome assembly OBLW01 (sample SAMEA3539309, study PRJEB22396) | soil metagenome | biome: tundra; feature: field; material: soil | place: USA | collected 2010-05 | depth 0.15 m
GGTCCCAAGGAAGTGAATCGCGCCACTGAAGGTGGGTGCCCCGGGTCCCTCGCATTTGGGGACCCGGGAGACCGCGAACCCCAACCGGACCATTCCCGAATTTCTGACGTTCCGGTTGTATCGCCGCCTTCCGGAAACTACACAAAACTCAGATTGCATTACAGCAAACTTCGGGTTTACTCAAACGCCCAGGCAATCTTGTGCAAATGACTTCGGATTCAGCTCGCCGAGACGGTGGTGCCAGAGCTACGCCGCCCTCAATACCCCAGATGCTTCTCGACGATGTTCTCCAGCAGCTGCCCCTCGCTGAACCGCTCGTATTGCTCAAGAAAGAACTGCATCGCGTGTTGGAGCCAGACCGTGGTTTGATCGGCGCAGTGGGGCGAGATAAGAACGTTTTCGAGTTTGTAGATCGGGTCGCCGGGGGGAATTGGCTCTTCCTCGAAGACATCCAGGCCCGCACCCTTGATTCTCTTTTCGGTAAGCGCGCGCACCAGCGCCGCCTGGTCGATCACCGGTCCTCGGCCAATGTTGATGACCACCGCATTAGGCTTCATGGCCGCAAAGGCAGCATCGCTGATCATGTGGTGTGTCTCAGCTGTCAGCGGCGCCGCCACCACGACATAGTCGCATTGAGCAAGAAGCTCAGAGATCTCGTCCGGCTTAAAGAATTGGTCGATGAACGGGTCCGGCGTCGCAGGTGCGTGCCGCTTGAGCGCGAGAACACGCATCCCCATGGCGTGCACCCGGCTTGCAACTGCCCGGCCAATATCTCCATAGCCCACGATTCCCACGGTCTGACCGTCGATCTCTTCCACCAGGAACTGCTCCCAGCGTCCCGCCTCCTGGTTGCGAAGCATGCGCTGAAAATCCTTCGCGAAATAGAGAATTGTGGCGAGCGCAAATTCTCCTAGAGATTGTGAAAAAACTCCGCTGCCATTGGTAAGAGGAACGGGGCTCTGCGCTAACTCCGGAAACAGGATTCTGTCGAGACCGGCTGAGCGCGAATGGACCCAGCGAACGGCGGGGCTTGCCAGAAACACCGTGCGCAACAGATCGCGCGGACCCGCCCAATGCAGGATTACCTCTGCCTCCTTCGCCGCTTCAGTCAAATCGGCGGGCGAGTTTATGCGGATGTGGTGCAGGCCGTCGAGCATGCGGAGTTCCGGATCATCTGCATTGGAAAGCACAAGGACCAGCGGCTGCTTATTCATGGGCGTGGAATCGCTCCTGTTTCTATTTGAGTATTTTAGAACGGTGTTACTTTTTTGTGTCGCCGCCGATTTGAATCACAACATATTTTGCCGGACCGTCGCCCACATTTTTCACAGCGTGCATGGTGCCGAAGGCCACGTAGATAATGCTGCCCGGTCCGGCGCGTTCGGCCTTGCCGTCATGTTCGAACTCCAGTGTTCCCTGCTCGACGACGATCAACTCCGAGTGCTGAATCTTGTGCAACACAGGCGGCACCGTTCCAGCAGGCTGCATGGTCTCATGCGCACCGACCGCCTCGCCCGTAGTCAGCGTTCCTCTGAAAACCATGCTGTTCTGGGAGCCATTCGGCGTCGTCCTGGACTTCATGTCGTCGTAAGAGAAGACGCGGGCGGTTGCCAGTGGATTTTCATCAGTTGTCTGCGCGGCGGCTATGCCGCATGCGAAGACAAGAATGGCAGCAATCAGCAGAAGATTCTTCATCCATTGTCCTTGTTGACCACGGCTGGAATAGTGCGAGCTTTCCAAAGGGATACGGAGATGGGTACAGCGGAACCAGAGTCGATGTATCTCGAAACCGCAGCATTCAAGTCGACGCAACCACCGCCAGAAAGCCCTGTGTTCTTAGATGTCCAGATTCTTTACGTCGAGTGCATTTTCTTCGATAAATTTTCTGCGCGCTTCAACGTCTTCACCCATAAGAGTGGTGAAGATGGCGTCGGTCTCCGCGATGTCTTCGAGCTTAACCCGGAGCAGCGTACGGCGTTCTGGATCCATCGTGGTCTCCCAGAGCTGCGTGGAGGTCATCTCGCCGAGGCCCTTGTAACGCTGTACCTGGTAGTCCTTCTTGCCCTGTTCGACGATGTAGGCAAACAGCTCGCGGGCGGTCTGCTTTTCAACCGGCTCGCGCGTGATGCGAGCAGCGCGGCGGGCTTGCTTGGCCTCCGCTTGAGCTTCTCCGTCTCCGCCTTCTTCCGGCTCCTCCGCTTCAGCATCAGCGGCGTTGGCAGCAGCGCCCTTGGCAGCGAACTCAATAAGAAATGGCGGCTCCAGGAATTCCTTGATCAGGGAGTACTTGGCCATCATCTGCCGGAACTCGGGGCTCGAAGCAAGCGTCCAGTCGATGCAGCGCGTAGCGCCCTGCGCATCGGTAAAGCAAATCGACCAGGTGTGGTGCTCTTCGTCCTCAACCGGTTCAGCAACCTTGAACTGGAACTCGTCGGCAAGTTCGGTAAGCTCTGTATGAAGCAACGCAAGCTTTTCAGGAACTACGCTCTCGGACTTCGATGCAAAGTCGGCACGGTGAACCAGCTCGGCGCGGGCCAGCAACTCAGTCAGCTTTTCGTTGCGGATGCGCTTGTCTACTTTCTCGACAAAGCTCAGGTACTCGTTGAGCGTGGACATGAAGCGCGTAAGGTCGGCGCCTTCAATGCGGCTGGCTTCCTCGCCATGGCGCACCACCATTCCTTCAGAGGCCCGCTTCACCATCACCTTCACAAACTCGCGGTCGTCCTTGATGTATTGCTCGAAACGGCCCTTCTTGATCTTGTAAAGCGGCGGCTGCGCAATGTAGATGTTGTCGCGCTTGATCAACTCCGTCATGTGGCGGAAGAAGAACGTAAGCAACAGCGTGCGGATGTGCGATCCATCCACATCGGCGTCGGTCATCAGAATGATCTTGCCGTAGCGAATCTTTGTCGCGTCGAAGTCGTCTTTGCCGATACCGCAGCCCAGCGCGGTAATCATGGCGCGGATTTCCTCGTGGCCCAGCATCTTGTCGTAGCGCGCTTTTTCGACGTTGAGAATTTTTCCCTTCAGCGGCAGAATCGCCTGGAAGCGGCGATCGCGGCCCTGCTTGGCGGTGCCACCGGCGCTTTCACCCTCGACCAGATAGAGTTCGCAGCGATCCGGATTGCGCTCTGAGCAGTCAGCAAGTTTTCCGGGCAGGCCGCCGCCATCGAGAGCACCTTTGCGCCGCGTAAGATCGCGAGCCTTGCGGGCTGCCTCGCGCGCGCGCGCCGCTTCAATCGCCTTGTTGATAATGCGCTTTGCGATCGGTGGATTCTGTTCCAGAAATCCGCCCAGCCGCTCGTTCACAAAAGCCTGCACCGTGCCGGCGATGTCGGAGTTGAGCTTGCCCTTGGTCTGACCCTCGAACTGCGGCTGTGAAAGCTTGACGCTGACCACAGCAACCAGGCCCTCGCGCACATCGTCGCCGCTCAGGTTCTCCTTCATGTCCTTGAAGAGTCCGAGCTGCTGGCCGATCGCATTGATGGTGCGGGTAAGCGAAGTCCGAAATCCCGAAAGGTGCGAGCCGCCGTCAACCGTGTTGATATTGTTGGCGAAGCTGAAAACGGTCTCAGAGTAGCTGTCGTTGTACTGCAGGGCGATCTCGATCTCGACGTTATCGCGCGAGGCCTCCATCACGATGGGCTTGTCGTGCAGCACGGTCTTGCCGCGGTTGAGATGCTTCACGAACTCCGCAATGCCGCCGGCGTATTTGAACTCAGCACGGCGCGCTTCGCCCGTCTTGGCATCCGCGGTGCGCTCATCCGTGAGCGTGATTTCCAGGCCCTTGTTCAGGAAGGCCATCTCGCGCAATCGCTGCGCCAGCGTGTCATAGTTGAACTCGGTGACTGTGAAGATGCTCTTGTCAGGCAGAAAGTGCACCTTGGTCCCGCGCCGCTTGCTGGTGCCTGCCTTGCGCAGATCGCTCGTCGGCGCGCCGCAACTGAAGTCCATCTCCCATGTGTGGCCGTCGCGCCAGATCTCGACGTTGAACTCCTGCGAGAGAGCATTCACGCAACTCACGCCCACACCGTGCAACCCGCCTGAAACTTTATAAGTGGATGCGTCAAACTTGCCGCCCGCGTGCAGTTTGGTCAGTACCACTTGAACGGCAGGCATCATCTTGCCATTGCCTACGTCCATCAGATCCACAGGAATGCCGCGGCCATCATCGACAACAGTGATGGAGTTGTCCACGTGAATCACGACTTCGATTCTCTTGCAGTAGCCGGCCAGCGCTTCGTCCACGGAATTGTCGACTACTTCGTACACCAGGTGGTGAAGTCCCATCTCGCCGGTCGAGCCGATGTACATTGCGGGGCGCAGACGAACGGCTTCGAGACCTTCAAGAATCTTGATGTTCTCGCCGGTATAAGTGCTGTTGTCGCCGGTACCGCCTGCGAGGGGATACTCATCAGGTACGTCGATTGCCATTGTCTTAGTCGCCATAGGATTCCATTTGCGGTGCTTTTTGTTGCGGGCCCCGGTCGGGAGGGGCGATTCTGGATCGCGATTCCGGTCAGAAATCGGGGTTTAACCGTCTGAAAAACGAGGCTTTTCAAGCCCTTCTGTCTGCCTCTATTTTAGCATGCGAAGACGATGAAAAAGAGCCCTGAAAGGGGCCCGCGAGCAGCATTCCCGGCAGTTACTTTTACGCGTAAAAGGTGACGTTAGTAATCTAGGTAGTTACTATCTATGTATATATATGAAAAAAATGGACTTGTGCTCAATAATGCGCTACGATCCCTTTGTCGGTCGGGGCCTCACCTCGCCCGTATCGAACTTAGAAAGGGTTACCAATGATGAAACTCATCGTCCGCGCTTTCGCTATTTGCGTCGTACTCTCCGGCGCCGCCGCCGTTTCGCTTTCGTCCGCCTCCACGCATGCCATGACCAGCCATCAGTCGGCAACCTCCGCTATGCCGGTTCCGCTGTGCGGCCCCTGGGCACCGTGCCCCCCAGATCCTGGCCCCTCAGGCAACATTCGCTAAGCACGCGAAGTAACACGAAAGTACCAGTGACGTATCCCTTTTGCGGGTTGAGTGCATAAGCTAATGGCGCTATTCTGAGAGGGATCTTAGGATTGCGGCCTAACCCATATGTCTTCTCAACTCGCAATGTCGGCGATGAGCGTAGCGGAATTCGCACTATGGGCCACGCTCGGCTTCCTGTTCTGGAAGAGAAAGCTCTATCGCCGCTTTCCCGGCATGGCCGCCTATCTTGCGCTTCGCGTGGCATCGATGCCCACGCTTATGGCTACACTCTATATACAATCGCAACCCTGGGGCCGCAGTTATTACGCGGTTTATTTCTTTGCCTACTGGACTGTTTACATTGCAAGCGCCGTGCTGCTGCTGCTCGTGTGCATTGAGGTCTTCCGCTCCGCGCTCTCTGCACTGCCCGGCCTCATGAAGATCGGCATTGTCATCTTCCGCTGGGCAATTTTAGTTTCCCTGGTTCTCACTTTCTCATCCATATCGTTCGTGCATCACGGTCTCGCTGTCGTTCCTGACGTCGCGGTTGGACTCATGCGCTCGGTGAGTGTCCTCCAGCTCTGCCTTCTGGCCTTCCTCTGCCTCAGCATGAACGCATTGCGCCTCTCCATTCGCGACATGGCTTTCGGCATCGCCCTCGGATTCGGCGTGATGTCTTCCAATGACTTTGTTTTTGCTGCATTGACTTCCCGAAATGCGACGATGACCGGCACGCTGCAGTTCGTCTACGAAGCTGTGATTCTGGCCTCGGTGGCTATCTGGGTAGCCTACTGCGCCCTGCCGCAGGTGGTCCGCAAGCCGCTGATGATGCCGGCCAATTCAACCATCTATCGCTGGAACGAGATTGCATCGGCTCTGGGCCATACAGGAACCCAGATCGCCGTGCAGCAGCCCGCCAACAGCTTCTTCCTGACCGATGTAGAGAAGGTGGTCGAGAAGGTGCTCACGCGGAATCTTAAAGGACGCGAATCGGTATCTTAAAATAGATAGAACGGATAGCCAATCGGCAATTATCCATACAGAACGAAAGAAAGGCCTCGGCATCGCCGGGGCCTTTGCTTTGTAACGTAATTGGAACTCTATCGCTCCGTCGAGCTCGAGTCGCCTGACTACTCGGCCGCAACCGGCTCAATGGACGCAAAGCGCCCTCGGCCGCCGCGGTCAGCGAACTTCACGCGGCCAGTAACCTTCGCGAACAGCGTGTCGTCGGAGCCGATGCCGACGTTGACGCCGGGCTTGATGCGCGTACCGCGCTGACGCATGATGATCGAGCCACCGGTAACGAGTTGGCCACCAAAGGCCTTCACGCCCAGCCGCTGTGCATTGGAATCCCGTCCGTTTGTGGAGCTGCCTCCACCCTTCTTATGTGCCATTGCCGAATCCCCTTCTGTACCGAGCTGTCAGCTTTCTGCCTTCAGCTAGTGAACTGTGAATCAACCATCCCGGCCCTCGCAATAAAAAACTGAAGGCTGAGAGCTAAAAGCTACTTCTCCGAATAGGTGACGCCGTCGGCCTCAATGGCCTTGATGCGCACCTCGGTAAAGTTCTGACGGTGTCCCTGCAGCTTCTTGTACTGCTTCTTCCGCTTCAGGTGAAACACCAGAATCTTGTCGCCGCGGCCTTCGCCAAGCACTTCGGCAGTCACCTTAGCCGTCGATGGCCTCGCCACTGTTCCAGGCTCGCCGGAAACTAACAGCACATCGCTGAACTCGACGGTCTGGTTCTCTGAAGCGACACTCTCAATCTTCACTACGTCGCCGGGAGCGACCCGGTACTGCTTGCCGCCGGTGCGAATCACTGCGTACATAACTAACCCTCCGGCACACTGGTTCTTGAACCAGGTGCGAAACTCGAATCCGTGTGCTCAGTCGGGGCGGATACAGACAGCTACTGCATCGGGACGAGGGCCGCACACACGCCATACCGGCGGTGAACCCCGCAGAATCCCGCACACCCGCATGGGAGTGCATCGCCAAACTCTACGATTCTATCGTTAAATTGGGGTTCGGGTCAATTTCATTGCAGGCCTTTACAGCATATCCAGCCCCTGCTTGCGTTTTGGACCCGGATACCCCTTCTCAATCTCCGCCAGATCCTCTGCATCCAGTTCCAGGCCTGCGGCCGCCACATTCTCCTCAACGTGTTGAATCGACCCGGCCTTGGGAATTGCCAGCACCGCTCGGCGCAGGCACCAGGCCAGGGCAACTTGCGCTGGCGAAACTCGATGCTTTTCAGCTATGCCGCGTAACGCCTTTGAATCAAGCAGTCTGCCGCCCTGCCCGACCGGAGAGTAGGCCATAACGGTCACTTTGTTCTGCTCGCACCACGGCAGCAGGTCGAATTCAATCCCCCGATTCTCGGGGTTGTAGAGCACCTGGTTCACCGCGCAGGCGTTCCCTCCAGGCACATGGAACAGATCCTCCATGTCATCCACATCGAAGTTCGAGACGCCCCAGGCCCGAATCTTGCCCTGCTCCAGCAAGCGGTGGAAGGCCGCAACTGTATCCCGAAGGGGAAACCGTCCCGGCCAGTGAAGAAGGTAGAGGTCGATCGTCTCCACCCGGAGACGTTTCAGGCTCGCCTCGCACGCCTTCACTGTTCCCTCCAGAGAAGCGTTCGATGGAAGAACCTTGCTCACCAGATGCACGCATTCGCGCAGCCCGTCTATCGCTTCTCCCACCAGGACCTCCGAGCGCCCGCTCCCGTACATTTCTGCAGTATCGATGAGTGTCATCCCCAGCTCAACGCCGCGCCTGAGCGCAGCAATCTCCGTTGCGCGCGAGGCAGCGGAATCGCCAATGTTCCAGGTCCCCTGCCCAAGCTGCGGTACCTGACGGCCGCCAATATTGAGAGTCTTCATAATTCGCTCCATCATAATTCCGCGCCGGCATGTTGGCATTGTTTGCTGAATACAAAATCGACACGCTTCGTGTCAGGGCACGACTTCACAGTCTGCGAAAAAACTCTTTCGGTTCGGCAAGAAGTGTCAGGGCACGATTTTAGTCGTGCCGTAGATAGCCCAAAAGGCGCTTGGGCTTTACATGTAGCGGAAAAACTCGATTGGGGCGGTAGGCCGGGGATTTATCCCCGGTGTAACGCCAACAGAATGAGCGGTGGCTTTAGCCACTGAGGTATGCTTTTCGTCATTCTCGCATCAAAATCGGTTTTTTTTCGCAGCCTGTTTAGCCCCTATCGGACAAATCTCCCCGCTTGCCGCACGCTTGGTCGGAATCACCGATCACGGCCCAGGGCCTGCACCACAGCAGCCAACCTCTGTGACCTCCACCCACTATCCCGCGCAGCCCGCATCGCTATACTTTCCCCATGCAGCCTGTTAGCCAGCCGGTCAGCATTGTGGTCACCGTTCTCAATGAGGCCGGGGACATCGGCCGCGTCGTCCATAGCCTGCTGGCGCAGACGCCCGTGGCAGCAGAGGTGATCGTAGTCGACGGCGGATCGTCCGACGGCACATGGGAATGGCTCGCAGAAACACAGGCAAAGGACCCCCGCCTGGTCGCCATCCGCGACGAGACATGCAGCCTCAAGTACTCCGTGGGACCCGTTTCGCGCGGGCGCAACGTCGCTATCGCCGCCGCAGCGTCGGGAATCATCGCAACCGCCGATGCGGGCTGCACCTACGCTCCTGACTGGGTCGCCAACCTGACCGCACCCCTCATTGCCGGCACAACCGAGTACGCTCTGGGCGGGTCCTGCCTCGACCCCGCCGATCACACCCTGTGGGACCTGGCATCGGCTCCCTTCTTCAGCATCAAGCTCGGGCCGGCGGAGCCCACAAAATCCTGCACCGCGCGGTCCATGGCCTTTACGCGCGCGCTCTGGGAGCGCATCGGGGGATTTCCCGAAGCCGTGCTCGTAGGCGAAGACACGCTCTTCGACTTCGACGCGCGGCGGCTCACGACGCCCGCATTTGTCGAGAACGCCAAGGCCCTCTACCACCCGCAGAACACCTTCCGCTCCGCAATGCACCAACTCGCCCGCTACGCCGTGAGCGACGGACAGGCGCACGTGCGCATGCCGCGTCTGTTTCGCAACGCTGCACGCTGCGTGCTTGAGATGCTGGCTCTCGCAGGCCTCTGGTGGAGCGTCGTTCCCCTGCTTGTGGTCCTTGTGTTGGAGTCGTGGTTTGCATTTCACAAAGACTGGAGATTTCTGCGCCCCTTTGGGATGAAGGCCGTGCTGGCGCGGTTTGTCTTCTCCGTCGCCGTGCCCTGGGTTGTTGCCGCGAACCACCTCTACGGCCTGTTCTCCACCAAGCCCCAAACCAACCGCCAGAACGTAGTCATTTGACCGCTCTATCAACACAGACGCCGTGCCCCATCTGGGGGCCCTCTGGGCACGGCGCCTTTGTTTCTTGCCGCAAGGGTGGGACCGCACGACATTTCACTGAAGGGCTTTGACAGGTCTTCTGATCCCTGCCCCCACGGTCAGCAAAAACCCCGAAAAATCACGCAATTTCGTGCTATTTAGCCCGTTTTAAGCCCTTTTAGGCCTGATTTACTCGCTTTTCGGGTAATTCCAGACAACCCTTCGCTCACTAACGGAACCTTGTGAGCAGCCGGTTCGCGAAATTGGATTGCCTGAGAGGTTAAGTGCTCGAAGAAATACAACCCTATAAGCGAACGTTTGGCCCCATTTCATAACCCTTTAAGCGAACATTTCGGGGGTAGATCGCACCATCCAGGCCAACATTTGAAGCTTTCGAAACAATCACTTGGCCGGTTTTCTGACGCCGTCCGAAGCGATCAAAAAAATCACACCCATTGCCCTAGCTTTTCGCAGGTGGCAAAACGTAGAACAGAATCGCGAAGTAGTGAGCGATGCTCCCGGCCAGAACGAAAATGTGCCACGCCGCATGAAAGAACCGCCGGCTGTCGAGCGCAAAGAAGACAATGCCCAGCGTATACGCCATTCCGCCCGCCCCCAGCCACGCAACACCGTGCCACCCAATTGCATGCACCAGCGGACCAACCGCGATCACGATCACCCAACCCTGGAAGAGATAAACCACCGCCGAAAGCACGGCCAGCCAGCCTTCTTTGAACCGTTCCAGTGCAACGCTCTTCGAGATAATGCCCGCAATGGCCAGCGACCACTCCACGCCAAACACTGACCACCCCAGGGGCCCGCGCAGCGAGATCAGCGTGAAGGGCGTGTACGTGCCCGCGATCAGCAGGTAGATCGACGAGTGGTCGAGAATCTGAAAAACATGCCGGGCGCGTGTGCGCACCAGCGAGTGGTAGAGCGTAGAGCAGATATAAACCAGCACCAGTGTTGCCGAAAAGACTGAGCAACTGACAATATCGAGGACCGTTCCGCGCGTGGACGCGACGATCAGGTAAGCCGCGCCGGCAATGGCCAGCGCAGCGCCTATGCCGTGGGTAATGGCATTGGCCAGAATGTCGCTCAGGTTGTAGTGCTGAGGCACACGTCGATAATAGTCCGCATGCCTTCCGCCAAATCTCACGGGAATCTCAAAACAAAACGCCTGTGTGCCCGCTCCGATTCTGTCCAGGCCCACAGACGGGATAAAAAAGAATTTCGAAAGTAGCCTTGATAACAGATACTCTATGTTATAGAGTACTCCTTATTGAAGACAGCTCTACAAAGAGCCGCCTCTCCAGGAGGAGCAACATGACAGGCAACTTCGAAGCACAGGAGCTCAAAGACAGGCTGAACCTGATCGAGAACATGATCGCCGAAGGCCGCCGGACCACCGAGAGTTGGGGCTGGACGTTTGTTCTATGGGGCGTTGCCTATTACATCGCAATCGCCTGGTCTACATGGGGAAAGAGCACGCTGGCCTGGCCGGTGACGATGATCGCCGCAGGCCTGATAACGGGCATCGTAGCGTCGCGCAAAACGGTCAGCCAGCCAGAGACGAAGATCGGCAGAGCCATCGGTTCCATCTGGATTGCAATGGGCATTTCAATGTTTCTTCTTTTCATGTCCATGGGCATCAGCCACAGGTTTGAGGAGCACGTCTTCGTCGCCATCATCGGAGCAATGCTCGGCATGGCGAACGCAACCTCGAGCATGATTCTGAAATGGAAGATGCAGTTTGCGTGCGCCGTAGTGTGGTGGGCCGCGGCCGTGGCAGCGTGTTTTGGTTCGGAAAACCAGAGCATGATCGTGTTCCTCGCAGCAATTTTCTTCTGCCAGATTGTCTTCGGCATTTACGCAATGATCCGCGAATCGCGGAGGCAGCGCGTCCAGGGGGCGGCCCATGCCTGAGCTGCCGGAGCTGAATCCTGTAATTCACGGGAAGCTGCGCCTGGCGCTGCTGTCGCTGCTGGTGGGTGTGGAAGAGGCTGAGTTTACGTGGCTGCGAGCCAGGACCGGCTCCACGGACGGTAACCTCGGCGCGCAACTTCAAAAGCTGGAAGAAGCCGGCTACGTGACGGTGGAGAAGCGGTTCGTTCTGCGCAAACCGCAGACGCTCTACCGTATGACCGAGGCTGGACGCGCGGCGCTGACCGAATACGTCCAGGCCCTGAAGCAACTGCTCGGAGGAGCGATCTAAACAGAAATCATGGGTTGGTTCGCTCGCCTTTGAGGCTCGTGCGGGCCCGCTCCATGATGCCGAGATAATAGGCGAGATTGTGGATGGTGTTGAGAATCGCTGAGAGCGTCTCGCCCGCTTGCATCAGGTGACGGAGATAGGCGCGAGTGTAGCGGCGGCACACTGGGCAGTTGCAGTTGGGGTCGGGTGGTGACTGGTCCTCTGCAAATCTCTTTGCCTTGATATTGAGCCGGCCCTCACTGGTAAACAGCAGACCGTGCCGCGCAGCGCGCGTCGGCAACACGCAGTCCATCATGTCCACGCCCATGCGCGCGTACTGCTCAATCTCGTCGGGGTAGCCGACGCCCATCACATAGCGCGGCTTGTCTTTGGGCAGCAGCGGCAGAACCTCGGCAATCATCTCCAGAGTGAGCGCCCTTGGTTCGCCAACGCTCAAACCGCCGATGGCGTAGCCGTCGAAGTCCATCTCGACGAGACGTTCGGCGCACTCACGGCGCAGATCGGTATACATGCCGCCCTGGACAATGCCAAACAGGTTTTGCGTCTGCCCCTGCGACTCATCGCGCCAAACAACTTCGTCGCGGTGGGCGTGGAAGTGATCGAGCGACCTGCGCGCCCAGGCCATGGTGAGGCGCAGGCTTTCTACGGCGCGGCCGCGATCTGCCGGGTACTCGGTGCACTCGTCAAAGGCCATAGCGATGTCGGCGCCAAGAGCGATCTGCACGTCCATGGAGTGCTCGGGCGTAAAGAAGTGACTGCTTCCGTCTAGATGCGAACGGAAGCGGACTCCTTCGTCCGAGACCTTGCGCAGGGCGCTGAGAGAAAAAACCTGAAAGCCCCCGGAGTCAGTAAGCATGGCCCTGGGCCAACTGATAAAGCGGTGCAATCCACCGAGTCGCCGGATCGTCTCATGCCCGGGCCGCAGGTAGAGATGATAGGTGTTGCCAAGAATGATTTCCGCACCTAGCGATTCAAGGGTGTCCTGGGGAATGGCCTTGACCGTGCCAGCGGTGCCGACAGGCATAAAGACGGGGGTCTGGACAGTCCGGTGGGGAAGATGGAGCTGCGCACGGCGCCCGCCAGCTTCAGTTTCCGCGATCACTTCAAAAGGTGAACTCACTTAACGATTTTAGCGGGAAGCGCACGCCTATTTGCTCGCGCCAAGGCGAACCAGGAATCCGAAGCGAGCAGTGCGCGGCGTTGCAAGCGTGGTAGTAGGAGTTTTCGAGACCTCAATCTGACGGTCGAAGAGGTTTTCGCCAGCCGCGAAGAGCTCCATCCGTTTGCCGAAATTGTGCGAGGCATAGGCGTCGAGGCGGAAGTAGCTGTGGAGCAGAAACGCGTTGGCATCGTCGTCGTATTGGCGGCCACTGTGGCGGCTCTGCAAACTGAGAGTTCCGAGCGCAGGCTTGAAAGCGCGGAGGTTCAGCGTGGCCATATTACGTGCCACTTCTGGAATCCAGTTGCCAAGGTCCTGGCTGCCTTTGGACACCGTGGCATTTGCATACTGATAGCCACCATCGACCGCGAACCATGACCGGAGTGCCAATTCCAAGTCCAGTGCAACGCCGCGGCTCTCGATCTGGCCAAGGTTTTCTCGGACAAGCAGGATCGGCGAACAGGTGGCACAGGTGGTGACAGCAACAATCGGGCGATTGACCTCAGTGAGGAAGTAGCTGGTTCGAACAGTGCCCCACTTCCACTGTGTCGCAACGCCGGTTTCCCAGCCGGTGGCGCGTTCGCTGAGCAGGTTGCCGTTGGGGTTGGTGAGCTTGTTACCGACTTGCGTAGACCGGTAAAGCTCACTGGGCGTAGGCGCACGAAAGGCGCGGAAACCTGAAGCCGAAATGGCCCAGTGCGCGGATAGCTTTCGCGAGAGTCCCAGCCGCGGATCGAAGATATTCTCGTTGCGTTGTAGCGGCTGCGTCGGACTCGGCGTCCAGGCGGTACCGGTCCAGGTAAGCTGATGCCCGTCGTAGTTCTGGAACCAATCCATACGGCCTGAGGCGGCCACGGTCCATACGTTGTGGACCCACATGGCCTCAACGTAGGCGGCGGAATCGCGCTGGTGGTCGTGGAGGTTGGTGAGCGCGGCGCTGCTTCCGTAAGTCTGTTCGCGGTCCCAGATGCGAACATCGTGCACGTCGGCTCCGGCAATAATCAGCAGCTCTGCGCCGAGCGGCTGATTCCAGTGGGCGGCTGCGCCCAGCTCGTTGTCCGGGATGTAAGAGAAACGCGATGGCACCTCGCCGCAGCGAAACGAGCAAGTGGGGTTTGCGGCGTTCGGCAGGTTGGAGAGGCTGGAGAAGGTCTGCCGATAGCGCTCAGAGGAGCCGTACACGCGCGCTACGAGCGAAGCACTGTGCGGGGCCTGCCAGTCCGTGCCGGTGGCGTAGCGGACCAGCCGTGTCGCGTTGATCTGGTAAGGCGTGCCGTTGTGGCGGAATTCGTTGAATCCGCTGGCGCGCGCGAAAAGCCTGAGCGGCCCCCGGTCACGTTCGGCGAGCAGCAGTGCGTTCTGGCTGTGCAGGTTGCTGGCCGCATCAACGGGGCCGCGCTGCGATGGTGCCTCTTGAATAAAGCCATCCGTACCGAGCAGACCGCCCGCTGCGAGCAGTCCCCACGGGCCACGCTTGGTCGTCAGCAACAGGCTCGAATCGTAGGTCCCCTCTCCGCCGTAGGAGGATCGGAGCGCGGCCTGGTTAGAAGTTGGTCTGACGGGGATTAGGCTGACGACTCCCCCGATGGCGCTTGAACCGTAGAGGTCGCTGGCCCCACCGCGCACCAATTCAACGCTTTTGACAGCGAGATCCGGCTGCTCCTGCCAGTGAATCCATCCGCCAACGGGGTCGTTATGGGGCACATCGTCGTCCGTAAGCAGCGTTCGGCTGGCAGATGTGGAACCGAGGCCGCGCAGGCTGACGCCTTGCGAAGTAGGGTTGGCGACCAGCGAGCTGGAGCGGCGAAAAAGCTCGAGCCCTGGGATCTGGCGAATCTGGCCGTCAAGGGTGACGGCGGCCGTCGTTCCAAGTACTTGTGAAGAGAGCAGACGCGTCGTAACGGGGCTTTCCAGTGCGCCAAGCGGGGCACGGTACGCGGTAACAGTCACGGTGGTGACTGGGGCGGGGACTGGCTTCGCAGTTGGCGTGGCGCTTGGGGCGGTTTTCGAGTTTTGGCAGTCAAGACTTGCCGGAGTCAGCAGCACCGGAATCAGCGCCAGCGCGCCAAAGATCGCTTTGGATTGGTACCACCGCTTTGATTTCATTGCCGGGGCCGGGGACAAGGCTCTGAAGCAATTGTGACACGATGTTCCCGCTGCGGGGATCGAGGGCCCGGGGTGCGATCTCGTTAAGCGGGACGAGGACGAAGGCACGCTCGGTCAGGCGCGGGTGAGGAATCACAAGACTCGACCCGCCAATAACAAAATCGCCGAAAAGAAGAATGTCGATGTCGAGAGTGCGCGGCCCGTTGGCGAAACTGAAGAGGCGATTGCGGCCGAAGTCCTGCTCGATGAGGAGCACAGCGCCAAGCAGTTCGAACGGGGTGAGCCCCGTTTCGAGAGCGGCGACGGCGTTGAGGAAGCGGGGCTGATCGGCAAATCCGACCGGCTCGGTGGAGTAGAGCGAGGAGCGGGCGGCCACACGCCCAAGCGATTCAAGGCGCGCGGCTGCGGCAGCCAGCGTGGCTTCGGGTGGGCCGGCGTTGCTGGGCAGGTTCGCACCCATTCCGATGTAGGCGGTGCGCATCTTGTTCAGGGTATCGCGAACCAACAGTTCTACGCCCAATGGGACCGATGAAGAGATGCAAACCCTCAATCTGCTAGCATCCTTGTTGGAGATTTATCAGGATGGATGCACTCACCAGCGCGGGTCTCGGGGCCCGGCGCAATGAAGATATCGCACTCGATCTGCTCAAGTTTGTGGCAGCGACAGCGGGGGTGGGCAAGCCTGCCGCGCCCTCAACAGGATTCACCGGCACAGCGGGGACCAAACCCGACGAACACGTGACGCAACTGCTTGAGCTCTACGGTCGCTGCCTGAAGGCCGTTGAAGGCAAGGGGCCTGGAACAGGGGTAGCGCGATAGCAGGCGGTGACAATCTGCGGGTCGCCGTGGCGGGTGCCGGTGCGTTCGGACGCAACCATCTGCGCGTGTATCGTGAGCTTGAAACGGCGGGGCTGGGCGTGGAACTCGTCGCTGCCGTCGAACCGGATCCAGCACGCGCTGCCGACGTCACTGCAAAGTACGGAATTCCTGCTTTCTCTTCAATCGACAGGTTGCTTTTGGCCGATCTCAGGCTGAACGCGGCGTCGGTAGCCGTTCCCACCGTGTACCATCATGCCGTCGCCTCGGCGCTTCTGGATGCGGGGCTTGACCTGCTGGTAGAAAAGCCGCTGGCCGCAAGTCTGAAAGAAGCCGACGATCTGATTGAGCGCGCGGAAAAGGGCGGGCACGGCAAGGACAAGATTATTGTCCAGCCGGGGCACCTGGAGCGCTTCAACCCTGCGGTGCTGGCTGTGGAGCCCAAGCTGCGGCGACCTATGTTCTTCGAGTCGCACCGGCTGAGTATATTTACCCCCAGGGCGCTGGACGTGGACGTAGTGCTGGACCTGATGATCCACGACCTGGACATCGTGCTCACCTTTGCTGCCTCTCCAGTGCGCGAGGTGCGCGCTGTGGGTCTGCCGATTCTGTCGCCGAAGGTAGACATTGCGAATGTGCGGGTGGAGTTCGAGTCGGGCTGCGTGGCCAACTTTACAGCCTCGCGCGTTTCTACAGAGCGCGTGCGCAAGCTGCGCTTCTTTGAGCCGCGACAGTATGTCTCGATCGACTATGCGCGGCGGGATTTGCTGGTAATCGGCGTGGATGGAAGCGTACCTGCCGAAATTGCCGCGGCCATCGCCGCGGGCAAAATTGATCCCGCTGCACTGGCAAAGCTTGCGGCTAGTGGGGCAGGCGGACCGGGCCCGGGGCTGAGTTTCAGCAAGCCGGAAGTAGCGCCTGGCGAGCCGCTGAGGCTGGAGATCGAATCATTTCTGGATTCGGTTCGGACGCGGCGCGAGCCGCGAGTTACGGCGCGCCAAGGCCGCAATGCGCTCGCACTGGCGCTAGAGATTCAGGCTGCGATGGAAGCGCATGCTGAGCGTGCCGGACTGAAGGATTTCTTCAAGACGGGTTTGTAGTCTGCGACGAATCTAAAAGACAATCGAATCTATCGAATTGGAGCCCCTCCTACGGCGCTGCCCTATCGCGCAGTGGGAGGGGCTCCAGTTGATCTCACTTCACGCGATTCCCATCACGCGATTCAAAGAGCCCACAATGTATTTCCAGACAAGGTAATAGCCTGCAACCGCGGCTAAAAAGACTACGGCGATGAAGACGTAGGGAACCTGGCACGCCCGGAACCAGGTGATTCCGTGAGAACCGATCTGCAGCATGCCTAAACAACTAGCGGCCAGGGCTCCGGTGGGCGCGCCGAGGAAGGGCAGGATTGCGCCGTGAACTCCGATGGGAAGATTGGTGCGCACGTGCGACCAGAGGTAAAGCATGTTCCAGAGGCCGAAGATGGTGGGGACCACGGCCATGGGGAAGATGATGAAGCGCTCGATGGGTATAGGCAGGGCGAGCACAAGGCGTATGGTGATGAATCCCGCCAGGATCAATGGCAGCACAAGAGTGGGCACGAAGATTCCGGCAAGATATGCGCGAAGATAAGGGTGGGTGTTCATAGGGTTCTCCTTGTTTGCGGGCGCTTTTTGCTGGTGCTCGGTCCGCGGGTTCTAGAGGTAGTAGAGAAGCATTGGAATCGACGCCGGGAAAGCGACGGTTACGGCCACCACGCCAGCCAGCAGCGCCCAGTCGAACCAAACCCAGTTGAGTTGCGGCTGCGCGGGAGACTGGGTGTCGAGTCGGCGGAGTACCGCGGGCCACAAATCGATATTCGGCTCTGGCGCTGGCTCGGCTTCGGCCCCAACGGGCGGCATAGCCTGCCGTAGCAGCTCTTTGATTCGGTCCTCATCGTTTGCATTCATGGCGTGATTCCCTGCCTTTCAAGATCCTTCCTGAGCAATCGAACTGCGCGAAATACGCGCAGTTTAACGGCTGTGACGGAGATGCCAAGCGCCTCGGCAATCTCCTTGTGCGGCCGCTCCTCCACAACTGAGAGAATGGCCGCTACGCGCAACCCGTGCGGCAGGCGTGCGAAGGCTTGCGCGGTCTTCATGCGAATCTCGGCCGTCACTCCGGGATTCGCAGCCACCACGGTCTGCTCCGCGATCACTTCTGCGGTCAGTTCGCTTTCGGGCTTCCGCGATCGGAGCCAGTCCAGGGTTACGTTTGTGGCGACGCGACGCGCCCAGGGCTCAAATCCGCGCGTAGCCTCAAAGCGAGCGCGGGCCTGGTAGATGCGCCAGAAGGTCTCCACCGTAAGGTCCTCGGCTGCCGCCGTGTTACGGACAATACGCAGAATCCAGCCGTAGACGGCACGCTGATGGAGATGGAAGAGCGCTTCGAAGGCATCCTGATCGCCCTGGCGGAACTTCTCCAGGACATCAGAAGCCTGGTCAGCTTCGCGAATCAGCACGCCGTTCAATCCACTGCGCATCCGCTTGGCCCTTCTATCTGCACTTACGAGAGAGGACTTGGAAAGGTTACACGCAAACCCCTGCAGCGCGACGCAGTAACCGGCTTGCCTCCTGCGAACACTCTGTTGTAAAGCAATAAATGCTTACATAAAGCGATTTTCTCCGGAGCCTGGCGCTTGACAGGGGTTTCAGAGGCACATTAGAGTTGGGCCCGACGGGAGGGCTGCATTTTTGCGGCAGGGAAAGCCGTGGAGCAAGCCGGATCGTCTGCGAGGTAGTTCGATGAAAAGTTTTGGAATGCGGTTAGCGGTGGCAGGTTTGCTTTGCTGCGGTGCGGCATGGATGGCGGGGGCGCAAGACGCCAAGAAACCCGCCTACCAGAATCCGAGCCTGCCTGCGGAGAAGCGGGCGGCGGACCTGGTGCAGAAAATGACGCTCGAAGAGAAAGCCACTCAGCTTGTGAATCAGGCGCGGGCCATTCCTCGGCTCGGCGTTCCGGCGTATGACTGGTGGAGCGAGTCGTTGCACGGCGTTGCAGTGAACGGGACGACGGAGTTTCCCGAGCCAGTGGGCTTGGCGGCGACGTTCGATGTGTCGACCATTCACACGATGGCCGTCGCCATCGGCACCGAGGGACGCATCAAGCACGCGCAGGATGTGCGCGCTGGGCACAGCGACATCTTTGAGGGGCTGGACTTCTGGGCGCCGAACATCAATATCTTCCGCGATCCGCGCTGGGGCCGCGGCCAGGAGACTTACGGCGAAGACCCCTTCCTCACAGCACGGATGGGTGTGGCCTTCGTCACCGGAATGCAGGGCGACGATCCCCATTACTACCGCGTGATCTCAACCCCCAAGCACTTTGCCGTTCACAGCGGGCCTGAACCGACGCGCCACGAGGCCGACGTAACGGTGAGCAAACACGACGAGTTGGATACATATCTGCCGGCGTTTCGCGCGACCGTGGTGGACGCCAAGGCCGACTCTGTGATGTGCGCATACAACAGCATCAATGGACAGCCGGCATGCGCGAACGAATTCCTGCTTCAGGATCAGTTGCGTGGGAAGTGGGGCTTTAAGGGATACGTGGTATCGGACTGCGGCGCGGTGCGCAACATTGTCGACGGCCACCACTACAAGCCGACACAGGCAGAGGGCTCGGCTATCAGCGTGCAGCGCGGGATGGACAACGAGTGCATCGACTTCAGGGCCAAGGTGCATGACGACCACGACTACAAGCCATACATTGACGCAGTGAAGCAGGGCTCCCTGAAGGAGAGCGAGATCGATACGGCGCTGGTGCGGCTGTTTACAGCGCGGATGAAGCTGGGCATGTTCGATCCGCCGGAGATGGTGCCATACACGAAGATCGATGAGAAGCTGCTGGATAGCGCGCAGCATCGTGCGCTGGCTCTGAAGCTTGCCAATGAGTCGATGGTGCTACTGAAGAACGACGGCGTGCTGCCGTTGAAGACCAAGGGCGTCAAGATTGCCGTTGTGGGGCCGCTGGCCGATCAGACCAGCGTTCTGCTGGGCAACTACAACGGAATCCCAACGCACACGGTTTCGATCATGGAAGGGCTGAAGAAGGAGTTCCCAGGCGCGACGATCAACTATGTTCCCGGCACGGGATTTCTGAGTAAAAAAACTTGGCCTGTGCCTGCCGAGTTGATTAGCACCGGCGGCAAACAGGGCGCTAAGGTCACTTATCTGAAGAAGGACATCATCTCCGGCGAGATCACGAAAGAGAACCAGGCAGGCGCTGCCCCGCTGGGCTCGCGGATCGACTCGTCAATCGATATCGCGGCGCATCCGCTGCCGGCAAACGTTGCCTCGGTGCAGCCGCTCACGACGCGCTGGGAAGCAACACTTACTCCAAAGGAAACCGGTGACTACAACCTCGGCGTTGAAACCGACGGATTCATTCTCTTGATGCTTGATGGCAAACGCGTGACCAATGCAAATTATCCGCACGGACTTGAAACGTTGACCGGGCGGGTGCATCTGGAAGCCGGCAAGCCTCAACAACTGGTTGTGGAGTACGGCAACACCGGCACTGGGGCGCCGCATCTGCGCCTGATGTGGGCCAAGATCGATCGCAATGTCGATCCGGCAGCATTGACGGCGGCGAAGGACGCTGACGTCGTGGTCGCTGTCGTGGGCATTACCAGCGAACTTGAGGGCGAAGAGATGCCGGTGAACGAGCCGGGCTTCATGGGCGGCGACCGTACCAGTCTCGATTTACCCAAGCCCGAACAGGAACTGCTTGAGGCCGTGGCCACTGCGGGCAAGCCGATGGTTGTGGTGCTCACCAATGGCAGCGCACTGGCAGTAAACTGGGCCAAGGAACACGCCAACGCGATTCTCGAAGCTTTCTATCCAGGCGAAGAGGGTGGCACTGCCGTGGCACAGACGCTCTCCGGCACCAACAATCCCGCAGGACGTTTGCCGATCACATTTTATACAGGCGTCGACCAGTTGCCTCCCTTCGAGGATTACTCGATGAAGGGACGCACTTATCGTTACTTCGAAGGGACCCCGCTTTATCCGTTCGGATACGGGCTGAGTTACACGACGTTCAGCTATGGCGGACTTAGCGTTCCCACCGAGGTGGTGGCGGGAAGCCCATTGGTTGCGGAAGTTACATTGACCAATACCGGCAGCAGGGCTGGCGACGAAGTGGCACAGCTCTATCTGAATTTCCCGAAGGTTCCTGGAGCGCCATTGCGGGCACTCAGAGCTTTCCAACGCGTTCACCTGGCGGCAGGCGCATCACAAAAAGTGAAGTTTGAACTGAACCCGCGCGACATGAGCATGGTGACCGAAGCCGGAGAGCCGATTGTGGCAGAGGGCGCGTACACCGTATCCGTGGGCGCCGGACAACCGAACACCGGTGCGCAGGTTGTAACGGGCAGCTTCAATGTGAAGGGCACTGTGACACTGCCGGAGTAACTTAAGACGAGTAACAAAGCATTGGGGCGCTTTCACAACGTGGAAGCGCCCCATTCATTTTGCGCGGCAGTTAGTCAATTCGCAGCAGTTATCACCTGCTTCCGCATGATCTCTTTCATCTTCAAGTAGATCGCGTTCGTCCAACCAAACCCGATTTCGTTGGTTGTGTAACCAGCGCTTACTTGGACATTTGAATTTCCGGCGACGACATTGTATTTTTCGCGAATCGTACTGTCCGCGACAAAGCCCGCGTCCACGGTGGCGTCGAAGTGTTGCGCAATGCGGGTGGCATCGGCGCGGAAGCCGAAGGCTTCAAGGCCGGCAACGACAATCCAGTTGGTCGGCGCCCATCCGAACGGTTCATCCCATTGCAGGCCGGTGCTGGTATTGCTCGTGGACAGGCCGCCGGGGCGCTCAAAGAGGTTGAGTTTAGCCTCCATCTTTGTCGCTTGATCGCGTGTTGGGTAGCCGGCCCACAGAGGGTAGAACGAGGTGATATAGGCATAAGTCGACGTCCGCGCATGAACAAAATCGAAGTCGGCGAATACTCCATCCTTCGGGCGCCAGAGATAACGCTGGATGGCAACAGCGCGCGCCTGCGAACGGCGATCCCAATGCGCTGCGTCCTTCGCGTTACCCAGCAGAAGTGCTAGATGCTCGAGGTCGCGCTCATAGCGATAAAGCAGGCTATTGAGGCAGACTGGCGCGTAGTGATGCGTGTCTCCTGAAAAGGGGCCGAAGCGATTGGATGTATCGAATCCGGATTCGCGAACGGCGCGGTCGCCCAGGTAGAAGTCGCGGCTGAGACGATAGCCGTCGAACCAGGCCCGCGCGCAGACCACGCTCGCACGCACGTCGCAGCTTGGAAGCTTGAGCCTTGCCGCCTCGGCCGCATCGGGATGCTCGGAGCCCTTCACCAGATAGGCGTCGCCGCCCTGGTGCGGATGCGCGACCAGCCAGCGGATGACGTCGGTGTAGTAGCTGCTGTCATCCGCCATCTCAGGCACCGGCCCGGTTCCATAGTCGAAGTAGCGCGTCAGCCCGGTTGAACCTGCCTTGTGCTCCGGCCGCGCCCAGGTGGTGTAGTCCTTTTCCGCCAGCGTGTACGCGTGCTGTAGCCATGCGCGTGCCTGCGTGCGGCCGGCGGGCGTTGCCGGAAAGCTGGCAGGGTTTTCAAAGACCGCGCGAATCATGGAGGTGAGAAAAGGCGGCTGCGAACGCGTGAGGTAGTAAGTGCGATTGGCGTTGAGCACAGCGCCGTAATGCTCTACCTCGAACAGAAAGTTATCGACGATGCCTTTGGCCAAAGCCTCGCGATGGTCGGCCTCAAGTCCAAGCAGGATGAAGTAACTATCCCAGCCGTACATTTCGTTGAAGCGTCCGCCGGGAACGATGTAGGGATTGGGCAGATAGAGCAGCCCGGGCGTGTGCATTTCCTCCGGTCGCACATCACCAAGCTTTTCAATGCGGCGCGGCAACGGAATTACTCGTACGTGGCAGGTCTGTTCGAGGGCAGTTACTTTGGAAGGCGCGGGGAGATCGGCGGGGAGATAAAGAACCGGATTGGCGGCGGCCGCGCTGTCGACTTTGATGTCAGCGATCGAATTGCAATCGGTAACAGAGCGGGTCAGCGTGTCCCATGCCGCGTGAATGTACTGGAGCGTAGCGTCCGGATTGGGTGCGGCAGCCTGCTGCGCCCGGAGGTCCGCCGTTTGGATCGTTGCAGCAAGCACCGCGAAAAATGCGAGAAAAAACAAGCGAAGCAGTTTCATTGGAGCTCCGGCAGGAAACGCCCTGAATCTCTCGGAGTGTAACGCACCGGGTGCACTTTTTGCTCGATGCGGGAACAGTTTAGGAATCCGTGGTGTCTACACCAGCACAGTGGTTCCGAATGGGATGAACAGCGGACCTTGAGGCTCCGCTCCACGCAGACGGGTTGCGTGGAGCGGCAGAGTGGTTGCGCCTTGAAAGCTTCCTGTCTCCCGGCCGGCGCGACTGAATTGAAGTTGGGGAGGCAGGCCATGTTTGAAGACTCCACGTTCGAATCCACCGGAAGAATTCACACTCGCAGCCGCGGCTGGATGATTGCGGCCTGCGCCTTCAACGGATCGATTCTGCTTGCGCTGATCCTGATTCCTCTCATCTATCCGGATGCGTTGCCGCGGATGGCGATGGCCTTTCTGATGGAAGTGCCACAAGCGCCGGCGCCCGAACCCAAACCAGTCGCGCGGGTCGAACACGCCAACCTGGTGCAACCGCAGATGCGCAACGGACAGATCTTTGCGCCGTCGACGATTCCGCACATTCCCTATATTGCCGACAGGCCGGAGGTATTGCCGAACGTGAATGTCGCGACCATGGATCAGGATGGCAGCGGGTCCGGCGCGAACAATCCATTCGGCAACCAGGGCCAACACCCTGTGGTGCGTGAGCAGGTAAGGGGCCCTGTGCGCGTGTCGGGAATGGTCGTGGAGGGGTTGCTGGTGCAGAAGACCATGCCGGTTTATCCGGCCATTGCGAAGGCGACCAGGACACAGGGAACGGTGGCGCTTCAGGCGACCATCTCGCGCAATGGAACGATCGAGAATCTGCGCGTGGCCAGCGGACCGGCGATGCTGCAGCAGGCAGCGATGGATGCCGTAAGATCGTGGCGCTACAGGCCATATCTGCTGAGCGGCGAGCCGGTGGAAGTGGAGACCACGGTGAATGTGATTTTCAAACTGCAGGAGTGAGTGTTTGGCAGTCGGGCGCGCAGGTGAGAATTCGTGGCTTCCCGCCCTTGCGCCAGAAACGTCAAGACGCAGGGTCTTCGACTCCGCTGCGCTGCGCTCAGAATGACAGCAAGGAAGGGGCACGGAGCTTTGCAGCGAGAACATCGTTGCTGAGATTCGGCACTGGCGCGTTGCATGCTGCATCGGCGAGAATCTTCCTGTCATGAAAAAACTCAATCGTCGTGATTTTCTTTTGGGCTCTTCCGCTGTCGCACTTGCAACCGCCGCTGAATCTAGATATGCAGGCGCAGCACCAAACACTGCCGGAACCCGCCACAGGCCGGTGTTTATCGGATCGGGCGGACAGAACGGGATACTGGCTTACGACTGGGACCCGGTGAACGGCGTGCTGACGGCTGAAGGCGTAGCCGCCAAAGTGCCGAAGGTGGCCTGGCTCGCGTTCTCGCACGAGCACCAGTATGTCTATTCGGCATCCGAGCTCGATTTATTCAACGGCAAGCCCACCGGCGAGGTTGCGAGTTTTCGCGTCGATCATGGCGAGTTGCATTCGCTATCGGCCGAGAACTCGGCGGGCGTAGGGACTTGCCATGTGGCCGTCGATCACACCAGTCAGATGCTGATCGCTGCCGATTATGGAGGCGGCAGCGCGGCCAGCTTCAAGATCAACGACGGCCGACTGAGCAAGGCTGTGTGGACGGAGACATATACGTTTCACGGGCCCAATGCAGACCGCCAGAAGACTGCGCACGCCCACTTTACTTCTTTCTCGCCTGACAACCGCTTTGCCTACATCAACGACCTGGGCGGGGACTGCATCCACATCTACAAGCCGAATTTGGAGACGGCCGCGATGACGCCGGCAGGATCCTATAAGGGCGCGCCGGGCTCCGGTCCGCGGACGCTGCACTTCCATCCCAACGGCCGCACCGCGTACTGCATGAACGAGCTTGTTTCGACAGTGGACGTGCTGGAGTGGCACAAGGCGGACGGAAGCCTGAGCCTGTTTAACCGAATCTCCCTGCTGCCGGAGGGCTATCACGGACCAACTCGCGGATGCGATACGGTGATCTCGCAGGATGGACAGTTCGTTTACTTTGCAAATCGCGACAACGACTTCCTGTACACATTCAAGGCCGATCCGGGGACGGGTAGCCTGACGGCGGTGGGTCGTTCGAATTGCGGAGGCAAGACCCCGCGGAACTTTGTGCTGGATCCATCGGAGCGGTGGATGCTGGTGGCGAACCAGGATTCAAATTTGATCAGCGTGTTCAAGCGGAATCCAGAGACGGGAATTCTGGCAGAAGAGGGGAAGAGTTTTGCTGTTGAAACGCCGATGCGAATTCTGTTTACCTAGACGTTCTCTAGGCGCCGGCCAACGCAGGAGCGCTGACTGAGGCGCTCGACAAAGTTGCCGGGGCTGCATCCTCGCCTGATGCCTCTTCCGCCTTTGCCGATTCGACGGGTACGTGGGCCAACTCCCAGGCAGAACGGTCCTTGATCAGGCGGGAGACGAGTGCGGTGTGCATGGCGTGTCCGGCGCGCTCGGCAACTACGTGGCCTTCGATTCGGCGACCGGCCAGGGCCAAGTCGCCAATCAGGTCCAGCACTTTGTGACGAACATACTCATCGACAAAACGCAAGGGGCCGTTTTCAGGACCGCTCGCTCCGAGGATGATGGCGTTTTCAGGACTGGCGCCGCGAATCAGACCCATGTCGCGTAGGCGCTGCTCGTCAGCCTTGTAGCCAAAAGTTCGGGCCGCGGCAATGGCTGTTCCGTAAGTCTCAGCGGCCAGATCGACGCAGGATTTCTGCCGGCCGATCGGCGCGGGGAAGTCGATGGTGTATTCGATGCGATAGCCGGAGCCGGGATAGACGCCGATGAATTTGTCGCCCTCGCGGACCTCGACAGGATGCAGAACGCGAATGGTTTCGCGGCGGCGGCGCTGGGTACGGATGCCGGCCCGGAGAATGGCCTCGACGTAGGGCAGTGCGCTGCCGTCCAGAATGGGCAGCTCCAAATTATCGAGCTCGACGATGACGTTGTCGACGCCCATTCCGATCAGCGCGGAGAGCAAATGTTCAGTGGTCGAGATGAGCACGCCCTGGCGCATAAGGCTGGTGGCGTAACTGACCTTGGCAACGTTGCGGCCGGTGGCTGGAATCTCAAAGTTGTCGAGGTCTGTGCGCCGGAAGACGATGCCGGATCCGGCAGGAGCTGGAAGAAGGCGCATGGTGACCGGTGCGCCGGAATGGAGACCCACGCCTGTAAACTCGATGGCAGCGGCGATGGTTTGTTCCAGGTGAGCTGGATGAGCCAAAATACCTTCTCCGAACTGATAAGACACGCGCAACCGCTAGATTAGACCCGGAGAGCGAAGTCCGTGTTGTGGTATTTTTGCCACACTCTGCGGATGACAGGCCACCTTTCAGGTTGGAGATCCGGCTCGTGAATAGCCTTTAAGTATTGTAGAATCAGGGAATAACCGCTTTGGTTTCGTCAAAGGCGGTCTTGCTCTTCACTAATGGCTTTGCTCCCGCGATAGTTGTAAGAAAGGTTCTTCGATGCCTGCTTATCCTGATTCTGCTGTTCCCATGCGTGGCCTTTTGGCTGGGGCGCGACGCAAGGAGCAAGCGCTGATCGATCTGACCCGGCGACTGGTGGCGGCTGAATCCCCTTCAGACGTGAAAGCTGCCGTGGACAGCTGCGTTGCGCTGGTTGCGGCACATGCCAGGGCTTTGGGTGGCCGCGTAAAACTGCACCGGCAGCGCGGGTTTGGCGACGTGCTCGAGGCGCACTTCGGGCCGAGATCCCGGGCAGGTTCCACGAGGCGGATTCTTTTGCTCGGGCATCTGGATACGGTTTGGCCGCTGGGAACACTGAAGGCTATGCCCTGCCGGTTGAGCGACGGACGGCTGTGGGGCCCAGGAACGCTGGACATGAAGGCGGGCGTGGCGATGGCGCTGACCGCGCTTGAAATGCTGACCGAGGCGAATTTGCTTGGGAAAGAAATTATCCTTCTGCTCAATAGCGACGAAGAAGTAGGCAGCCCGGTTTCGCGACCGATTACCGAACGGTTGGCTTGCGAATGCGGCGCGGTCTTCGTGATGGAGCCGGCACAGGGCCTGGCCTGCAAGACGGCGCGCAAGGGGACCGGCAACTGGAGAATCGACGTGCAGGGGCGCGCTGCACACGCGGGCGTGGATTTTGCGAAAGGGGCAAACGCGATTCTTGAACTGGCGCGCGCGATAGAGATGGTGAGCGGCTGGACGGATCTGAAGCGGGGCCTGACAGTGAACGTGGGTGTTGCCGGAGGGGGGACGAAAAATAATGTGGTTCCCGCAGAGGCATGGGCGGAGGTCGATGTGCGCATTGCACGCAAGGCGGACGGGCCGCGTATCGAGCGCAAATTTAAAGGCCTCAAAGCTGAGGACAAGGGTTGCGTGGTGACCGCGACGGGAGGGATCAACCGGCCTCCAATGGAACGCGGGCGCGGGACGGTGCGCCTTTACCAGAGGGCCAGGGCACTGGCGGCGGAACTGGGCTTCACGCTGGACGAAGCCTCGACCGGCGGAGCCTCCGACGGAAACTTCACGGCGGCGCTGGGAGTGCCGACCCTGGACGGCCTGGGCGCTGTGGGCGAGGGCGCACATGCGCCGCACGAGTCAATCGTGGTGGAGCACCTGGCGCCGAGGACTGCGCTGCTGGCGGCATTGCTGGCAGAATGAAGTTGTAGTTCCGCGGATTCTTAGGAGCGGAAGAGCCTTTTAAACTCCCGGGAAGAGCCGGGCTGGAGACAATAAGAAACATGAGACGCATTTCTTTGATTTTGTTGATGGTGGCTAGCACGGCCGCCGCAATTGCCCAAACTACTGCTAAACCGGCGCCCCATGCCGCTACCGCAGCCCGGCCCGTCGCACGGCCGGCAACGATTGGCGTCAAACTGCCTCCTGGAGTGCCACCGGTAAAGGGGCCAGTGATTACGGCTTTCTCGTTGCGATACCAGGACGTCAAGATCGGCACCGGAGCCGATGCTGAGCCAAGGAAGATGTACAAGGTCCACTACACCGGATGGCTGGCGGCTGACGGGCACAAGTTCGACTCCTCCTACGACCACCCCAGCCAACCGGTTCTCGATAAAGACGGCAACATGGTGAGGGGTGCCGACGGCAAGATCACGATTGGCGATCCGCAGCCTATCAGCTTCCCCCAGGGCCTGGGCCGCGTGATTCCGGGGTTTGACCAGGGCTTTACGGGAATGAAGATCGGCGGCAAGCGCCGTCTTTTCATCCCCTGGCAACTGGCCTACGGCGCGCTCGGGCGTCCGGGCCCTGACGCGGCAAATCCGGGTATTCCAGCAAAGGCCGATCTTATCTTCGACATTGAACTTGTGGATCAGAGCGATATTGCGATGCCGGCGAACCATCCCGGAATGGGCGGAATGCGTGCGATGCCCGGAGGTTCCGCGCAGCAACCGACAGTTCCCGCACAGCCCGCGACTTCGGCTCAGCCATCAACTACACCTCAGCCCACAACTCCTGCGGAGCCGAAGTAGTACGGGAATTCTCCAAGAGCGATCAAGCCACGCCGGCGGGCAATTCCGGCGTGGCTGCGATCAACTGGCGTGTCGACTTGAGAATGCGTTCGTTGGGTCCGCGGTTTCACAGGGTCACAGGCCCGCACCCCCACCCGTATCCTGAAAATAAATTCCTTTGTTTCAGCAGGTTACGGCACACCTCTCGCCGCAAAATCCTCACAACAAAAGACTTATCCGCAGATTATTCACAGCAAAGGGGTTACGGGCAGTTTCTGGCTCCTAGCTGCTAGCTTTCAGCTTTCAGCCTCGTCTGCGGACGTGTGTGCGTTTGCCTGCATGGGTATTGAGAGACACTATGGAACGATTGTGCACCCTGGGAGGGAAATTATCTGCAGGAGGCTGGGGGGCTGCCATCCTTTTGGGCACGGCGAAAGGGCGTTAGGAGGGCAGTGTCTTCCGAGAAGGGGGGTTAGCGCAAACCGGGAATTCTTTCTGCCGAGATCGGCGTTTTCCGTTCCTAACATAGAATGAGGGCGTCTTTCCCGCGTCAAGTGATTAGGCGTTGGAAGAATTGACGCATGGTTGATTCGTTCAGAAGAAGTAAAACACCTGCCCCATTTCCTCGACTATTGATACAAGCACAGGCCGCCACGCCGCTCGTCATCGCTCGGTTCCGCAAATGCACAAATCTGCTGAGGCTGGCTGGAGAGGCCACGATTCATACTCTAGGAGGGCTTCTGAGCTCGATCTACGAAGCAGGTCAATCGAAGACACACCGAGCGTTCCACCAATCGCATAGGTGTAGTACTGAACCAATATCTCTTCCGCTCCGTCTCCATCCAAGTCTGCGCGCAAGAGTTCCTTCAGAACCACGCCAAGCCCTTCAAATGCAACGTTCAAGCGAGTGCTTGAAACGTCAATGATTGCAATCTTGTTTGAAAGTGCCAAGTCTCGAAGTGAGACTTTCCCAAGGGCCTCGATCATTGCCTGACCGTCTGGGCTGATTGCAGGTAGGACAGCCGCTGCGAGGAGATTGAGATCTGCCACGCCGACATGAGGCGATTTGAGATAGCTAATTGCAGGAATTTGCGCACGGGACGCTGCCTCAAGCACCGCATCGGCCGCACCGACGAACGCTTCCATTTTCATTGCGAGTGTGGTGAGAGCGTAATACCCAGCTGCCTTAGCGCCGCGATAGTCTCGGCAGGTGCGAATCACCTTCGAGCCGCCAGTATCGTTGACGAATTCAATTCCGTCTATGCTTGTCGTCCCTCGAAATAGAATTGGTCTGTCAAGCAGTTTTTCGATTTCCTCCAGAGAGTCGCGGCCATCCCATTCACCATCAATAAACTCCATTTGCGTGCTCAGCGGAAAGTTCTTCAATTCCGAGACCACATCAATCAGATCGTCAAAGTTCATGATCCCTGACTCAATCGCTGTTTGAACTGCCCCGAGTAGATGCTCCTTCTCAGACTGAAGCGCAAGACCAGAAATGAGACGGTCGATGGCCACGAGCTTGCTCTCGGCGATTTCAAGGAAGTATCGAGCGTTAGCTTGACTGAAAACTCGACTTGATTTCCTTGAATTGCACCAATCGTGGGCGGGAACGAAATTGCAGGCCGAGTTGAGATCGAACCATGTGGGTAGTCTCAGCTCAGCCTTCAAGCGATTGAGTTTTAGGGGATCGTTCTCAAGTGAC
>OBLW0100000632.1_pt1 | contig 29947 bp, 19 predicted proteins | sample 1520161 | NCBI WGS metagenome assembly OBLW01 (sample SAMEA3539309, study PRJEB22396) | soil metagenome | biome: tundra; feature: field; material: soil | place: USA | collected 2010-05 | depth 0.15 m
TGTTCTTCGAGACCGCCAACAACCGCACCTACTTCCTGGGAAAGATCATTCCCTATCGCGGTTCCTGGGTGGAGTTTGAGTACGACCAGAAGAACGTGCTCTACGTCCGCATCGACCGCAAGCGCAAGTTCCTGGGCACGATTTTCCTGCGCGCCCTGGGCCTGCGTTCCGGCGAAGACATTCTGCGCGCGTTCTATACCACGGACCGGCTCGTGGTCCGCGACAAGAAGCTTTATTGGACGCTTGACCCGGCCAGCGAGAAGCCCACGAACCTGCTGGGCATGAAGCTTGCCCACAGCATCAAGAACAAGTCGGGCGACGAGATCACGCATTCCGGCCGCAAGATCAATGCCCAGGTGTTGAAGGACATTCAGAAGGCGAAGGTCACCGAGATCGAAGTCGACATTACCGATCTGGAAGGTGCGTGGACAGCCGGCGACATTGTCGACACCACTACCGGCGAAGTCATGCTCGAAGCCAACTCCGAGCTCACGGCCGACAAGGTTTCGAAGATTCTCGATTCCGGTGTGGTCGAGATGAGCCTGTTCTTTCCCGAGCGCGACGACGTGGGCACGGTGATCAGCCAGACCCTGAAGCGCGATTCGGTGAAGACGCCGCAGGAAGCGCTGATCGAAATCTACCGCAAGCTGCGTCCCGGCGATCCGCCGACGCTCGATACCGCCACCGCGCTGTTCCACGGCATGTTCTTCGACCCGCGCAAATATGACTTCTCGCGCGTAGGCCGCTTGAAGTTCAACATCAAACTGTTCGAGAACCAGGAAGCCACCAGCCTCGACAAGCGCACGCTCGATCCCGACGATTTCTACGCGACCATCGCGTACCTGCTGAAACTGCGCAAGAGCATCGGCGCGGTCGACGATATCGATCACCTTGGCAACCGCCGCGTTCGCGCGGTGGGCGAGTTGATGGAAAACCAGTTCCGCATCGGCCTGGTCCGCATGGAACGCGCCATCAAGGAAAAGATGAGCGTGTACCAGGAAATGTCCACGGCCATGCCGCACGACCTGGTCAACGCCAAGCCGGTGATGGCCGCGATCCGCGAATTCTTCGGATCGTCGCAGCTCTCGCAGTTCATGGATCAGACCAACCCGCTCTCCGAGATCACGCACAAGCGGCGTCTCTCGGCCCTTGGGCCGGGTGGTTTGTCACGGGAACGCGCCGGATTCGAAGTCCGCGACGTTCACCCCACGCACTACGGCCGCATCTGCCCGATTGAAACGCCGGAAGGTCCGAACATCGGCCTGATCTCGTCGTTGAGTTGCTACGCCCGCATCAACGACTACGGCTTCATCGAGTCGCCCTATCGCAAGATCAAGGCCGGACGCGTGATCGACTACGTCACCATCGTCAACGTTGGCGACAGCGACTTCAAAGTCGGAGATCACCTCGAGAAGCACGAAATCGAGAAGATCAACGCCGATTTGAAAGAGAAGCGCAAAAAGCCGGCGGCGATCGAGCCTTTCTCTTTCTATCTCTCGGCCTGGGAAGAAGATCGCCACACGATCGCGCAGGCCAACGTGGAGTTGGACGACAAGGGCCGCATCGTGGCCGAACTGGTCAACGCCCGCAAGGCCGGCAACTTCGTGCTGGTCAGCCGCGAGGAAGTGGACTACGTCGACGTCAGCCCCAAGCAGCTCGTTTCCGTCGCCGCGTCGCTGGTTCCGTTCCTGGAGCACGACGACGCGAACCGCGCGCTGATGGGCGCGAACATGCAACGCCAGTCGGTGCCCTTGCTCCGCGCGCAAGCGCCGATCGTGGGCACGGGAATGGAAGGCGTCACTGCCCGCGACTCGGGCGCAGTCGTTCTCGCCCGCCGCAACGGCATCATCGATTCGGTCGATTCCGAGCGCATCATCGTTCGCGTCGAAGGCGAACATCATCCCACGCAGTTGTCGCGGGAAGTGGGCAGCGACATCTACCAGCTCACGAAGTTCAAGCGTTCGAACCAGAACACCTGCATCAACCAGAAACCGGTGGTGAAAAAGGGACAGCGCGTGCTGAAGGGCGAGATCATCGCCGACGGTCCCTGCACCGATCACGGCGAGCTGGCGCTGGGGCGCAACGTCCTGGTCGCTTTCATGCCGTGGCGCGGTTACAACTTCGAAGACGCGATCCTCGTCTCCGAGAGGATGGTGAAAGAGGATTACTACACCTCGCTTCACATCGAGGAGTATGAGATCGAAGCCCGCGACACCAAACTGGGGCCGGAAGAAGTCACGCGCGACATTCCAAACGTCAGCGAGTCTATGCTGCGCAATCTGGACGAAGCGGGCGTGATTCGCATCGGCGCCAGCATCAAGCAGGGCGACATCCTGGTGGGCAAGGTCACGCCCAAGGGCGAAACCCAGCTCACGCCGGAAGAAAAACTGCTGCGCGCGATCTTCGGCGAAAAGGCCGGCGACGTGCGCGACGCGTCCCTCTACTGCCCGCCGGGCATTGAGGGCGTGATCGTCGATGTGAAGATCTTCTCGCGCAAAGGCCAGGAAAAGGACGAGCGCGCGAAGTCGATCGAAGCCACGCAGATCGCAAAGTTGGAAAAGAACCTTTCGGACGAAATCCGAATTCTGACCGACGAGCGCCTGAAGCGCCTGGAGAACATTCTGGGCGGCAAGGAAGTGCAGGCCGACCTGCACGACGAGCGTACCAATAAGCGCCTTCTGACCAAGGGCAACATGCTTACTCGCGACGAGATCGAGCGCATCTCTACCCGCAACTTGAAGCGCATTAAGTATGCCGACAAGGATCCGCGGGTGAATGAGCAGATCGACGAGATCGAAGAAATGACTTCTCGCCAGATCGACGTGCTCAAAAAGATCGTCAACGAGAAGAAAGAAAAACTCACCAAGGGCGACGAACTGCCGCCGGGCGTGATCAAGCTGGTCAAAGTCTACATCGCCATGAAGCGCAAGCTGAGTGTCGGCGACAAAATGGCCGGCCGTCACGGCAACAAGGGCGTCATTGCCCGCATTCTGCCGGAAGAGGACATGCCCTACCTCGAGGATGGTCAGCCGGTGGAAATCGTGCTCAATCCGCTCGGCGTACCTAGCCGTATGAACGTGGGCCAGATTCTCGAAACCCATCTGGGATGGGCTGGCTTCGTGCTCGGCGAGAAGATCACGCAATTGCTCAAGGAAAACACGCGGAGCGAAGCCATCCGGCGCGAGTTGAAGGTGTTGTTCAAAGGCTCGCAGCTTTCCGACATCATCTCCGACATGAGCGAGGAAGAACTTGAGTCCGTGGCCCCAACCCTCGCCAAGGGCGTGTTCATGGGCTCGCCCGTGTTCGATGGCGCGAAGGAAGGCGAGATCAAGGCGCTGCTCGAACACGCGGGCCTGCCGACGTCAGGGAAGACGACTCTCCATGACGGCATGACGGGTGAGAAGTTCGAACAGCCGGTCACCGTGGGTTACATCTACATGCTGAAGCTGTCGCACCTGGTGGACGACAAGATTCACGCGCGCTCCATCGGTCCGTACTCGCTGATCACCCAGCAGCCGCTGGGCGGCAAGGCGCAGTTCGGCGGACAGCGTTTCGGAGAAATGGAAGTCTGGGCGCTGGAAGCCTACGGCGCGGCGTTCATTCTGCAGGAGCTGCTGACGGCGAAGTCCGACGACGTATACGGCCGCACCAAGATTTACGAGGCCATCGTCAAGGGCGAAGCCGCCATGGAGCCCGGCGTACCCGAATCGTTCAACGTGCTGATCCGCGAGTTGCAGTCGCTCTGCCTGGATGTGGAGTTGATCAAGACAGGCGAGAAAAAGCCGACGGCCAGCGCGGCAGCAGATTAAGAAAACAGTTCTCGGTTCTCAGTTCCCGGTTTCAGTTAGCGCTGAGCCGGGGCCGAGAGCCGGGACACGGGTTTAGAAAGACTTTTTCAATATCCGCCACCGCGGCATTCGCTCTCGATGCCGCGTGAAAGGCAAAAGTTCACTCCCGGTTTTAACTGAGAACTGGGAACCGAGAACTGAAAACTGGTCGTGAGGGCCGTCAGCGGACGCGTCAGAACCGCAGGAAGCGGAGGACCACCTTGTTTCGTTCGAGCCCTTTCGAAATGGCAAATGTGATCGCGGACTTCGACGCCATCCGTATCAGCCTGGCGTCTCCGGAAAAAATCCGGAGCTGGTCGCACGGCGAAGTCACCAAACCCGAGACCATCAACTACCGTACCTTCAAGCCGGAGCGCGACGGGTTGTTTTGCGCGCGCATCTTTGGCCCGGTCACGGACTGGGAATGCTTGTGCGGCAAGTACAAGCGCATGAAGCACCGCGGCGTGATCTGCGACAAGTGCGGCGTGGAAGTCACGCTGTCCAAAGTCCGCCGTGAACGCCTTGGCCACATTGAGCTGGCATCGCCCTGCTCGCACGTGTGGTTCTTCAAGGGACTGCCCAGCCGCATCGGTCACCTGCTCGATATCTCGCTGCGTGATCTTGAGTCCGTGCTCTATTTCGAAGCTTACGTCGTGGTCGAACCCGGCGACGCTCCGGTGAAAGAGCGCGAGGTCATCAAGGACGAAGCCAAGTTCCGCGAACTCGACCAGCAGTACCGTCCGGCCGGATTCAAGGCCATGATGGGCGCTGAGGCGATCAAGGAACTGCTCAAGCGCGTCGACACCGACGGCCTATCCGTCGAACTGCGCGAGAAGATGAAGAACGAGAGCTCGCTGCAGAAGCGGCTCAAGTATACAAAGCGCCTGAAAGTGGTTGAGGCCTTCCGAAAGAGCGGCAACAAGCCTAGCTGGATGATCCTCGACGTGATCCCGGTCATTCCGCCGGAGCTGCGCCCGCTGGTTCCACTCGATGGCGGCCGCTTCGCTACGTCGGACTTGAACGATCTGTATCGCCGCGTCATCAACCGGAACAACCGGCTGAAGAAGCTGATGGACCTGCACGCTCCCGAAGTCATCGTGCGCAACGAAAAGCGCATGCTGCAGGAAGCGGTGGACGCCCTGTTCGACAACGGACGCCGTGGCCGCGTGCTGCGGGGCGCCAACAATCGTCCGCTGAAGTCGCTCTCCGACACGCTGAAAGGCAAGCAGGGACGCTTCCGCCAGAACCTGCTCGGCAAGCGCGTGGACTACTCCGGACGTTCCGTCATCGTAGTCGGTCCCGAACTCAAGCTGCACCAGTGCGGTCTTCCCAAGAAGATGGCGCTCGAGCTGTTCAAGCCGTTCATCTATCACCGGCTCGAACAGACCGGCAACGTCACCACCATCAAGCAGGCCAAAGAGATGGTGGAGCAGCAGGAACCGATCGTCTGGGACATCCTGGAAGAAGTCATCAAGGACCACCCGGTGCTGTTGAACCGCGCTCCTACGCTGCACCGCCTGGGCATTCAGGCTTTTGAGCCGGTGCTGGTGGAAGGCAAGGCCATCAAGATTCACCCGTTGGTCTGCACCGCGTTCAACGCCGACTTCGACGGCGATCAGATGGCGGTTCACATTCCGCTGTCTCCGGAAGCGCAGGTCGAAGCCAGCGTGCTGATGCTGGCGTCGCACAACATTCTGTCGCCCGCTTCGGGCCAGCCCATCACCGTGCCCACACAGGACATGGTGCTCGGCCTCTACTACCTGACGAAAGCCAAGCCTGGCGCGAAGGGTGAAGGCCGCGCCTTTGCCAACATTGAAGAAGTATTGATGGCGCTGGACGCGGGCGCGGTAGAAACGCTAAGCCCGATCCGCCTCCGCTACTCGGGCGAATTGATCGACCTGACCACCGCCTACGACGATCAGGACATCATTCACACCGAGCCGGTACAGGTCGAGCGTGCCTTTATCAACACGACCGTGGGCCGCGCGATTCTAAACGACCAACTGCCGGAAGGCATGCCCTATATCAACGGGCTGCTCAAGAAAAAGGGCATTGGCGCTCTGGTCAATTACGGATATTTGCGCTTCGGACTCGAAACCACGGTCAAGATGCTCGACGAGGTTAAGACCCTGGGTTTCAAGTTCGCAACCAAAGCAGGCTTGTCCATCGGCATCGACGACATGGTCATCCCGGACAGCAAGAAGGTCCTGGTCAAAGACGCCGAGAAGCAGGTGGTCGCCGTTCAGCAGCAATATTTGGACGGAGCCATTACCAATGGCGAGCGCTACAACAAGGTCATCGAAATCTGGTCGGCGATCACGGAAAAAGTGGCCGACGAAATGTTCGGTGAAATGCAGCGGCGCGACAAGGAAGGCGAACTCAATCCGATTTACGTTATGGCCGACTCCGGCGCTCGCGGATCGAAACAGCAGATCCGCCAGCTCTCCGGCATGCGTGGATTGATGGCCAAGCCTTCCGGCGAAATCATCGAGTCGCCCATCACGGCCAATTTCCGTGAAGGGTTGACGGTGTTGGAATACTTCGTCTCGACCCACGGCGCCCGCAAGGGTTTGGCCGATACGGCGCTCAAGACGGCGGACTCTGGCTACCTGACTCGGCGTCTGGTCGACGTGGCGCAGGACGTCATCATCAGCGAGTACGACTGCGGCACGGTCGACGGCATCTACGTGCAAGGTATCGTGGAGGCCGGCGAGATCATCGAACCGCTGCGCGACCGCATCGTCGGCCGCGTGTCGCTCGAGAAGATCAAAGACTATGACGGCAACGTCATCGTCGACATCAACCAGGAAATCACCGAAGACCTCGCCGGAGCGATTCAGGCTGCCGGTATCGAACGCGTGAAGATCCGTTCGGTGCTGACCTGCGAATCGAAACGCGGTGTCTGCGTTATGTGCTATGGCCGCAACCTGGCTTCCGGACGCCTCGTCGAACTGGGCGAAGCCACCGGCGTCATTGCGGCGCAGTCCATCGGCGAACCTGGAACCCAGCTCACGATGCGTACCTTCCACATCGGTGGTACGGCGTCGCGAGTCTCCGAGCAGTCGCGCCTCGATGCCAAGAACAACGGCAACGTGCGCTTTATCGGATTGCAGACCGTCAAGTCCAAGTCGGGCGATCTGGTGGTCATGAACCGCCAGGGCTCGATCGCGGTCGTCGACGAAAAGAATCGCGAGCGCGAACGTTACTCGGTCGTATACGGCGCCAAGCTGAAGGTCAACGAAGGCGATCCGATCAAGCAGGGCCAGGTCATGGTCGAGTGGGATCCTTACACCTTCGCCATCCTGACCGAAATCGGCGGCACGGTGCAGTTCAAGGACTTGCAAGAAGGTGTGACTCTTCATGAGGAAGTGGACGAAGTCACCGGACTGTCGCGTCACGTGGTCGGCGATTCGCCGGACGAGAAGCGCCAGCCCGCGATCGTCGTCAAGGGCAAGACCAGCAAGCGCTACCTCATGCCTTCCCGCGCCCACCTTATGGTGCAGGACGGCGACACCGCTTCGCCGGGCGACGTGCTGGCGAAGATCCCGCGCGAAACCACCAAGACCAAAGACATCACCGGTGGTCTGCCGCGTGTGGTCGAACTGTTCGAAGCCCGCAAGCCGCATGAGACCGCGGTCATCAGCGAAATCGATGGCACGGTCAAATTCGGCGAGGTTTCCAAAGGCCAGCGCAAGATCTACGTGGTGGCCGACAACGGAACCGAGAAGGAATACTCGGTTCCACGTGGCGTTCACATCAACGTGCAGGAAGGCGAGCGCGTCAAGGCGGGCGAACCGCTGATGGACGGCCCGCTCAACCCGCACGACATCCTGGCCGTGCTCGGCGAAAAAGAACTGCAGGCTTATCTGGTGAACGAAATCCAGGAAGTCTACCGTCTGCAGGGCGTCAACATCTCCGACAAGCACATCGAAGTGATTGTCCGCCAAATGATGCGCTGGGTGAAGGTCGAAGACGTGGGCGACACCCGGTTCCTGCTCGAAGAGCAGACCGACAAGTTCGCCTTCCGCGAGGAGAACGAGCGCGTGATTGCGCAAGGCGGCAAGCCGGCGACTGGACGGCCGCTGCTCCTGGGCATCACGAAGGCATCGCTCTCCACCGACTCGTTCATCTCGGCGGCGTCGTTCCAGGAGACCACGCGCGTGCTCACCGAAGCCAGCATCAACGGCAAGGTCGATCACCTGCGCGGCCTGAAAGAGAACGTCATCGTCGGACGCCTCATCCCTGCCGGAACCGGCATGGAGTACTACCGCAACGTGCGCCTCTCGCCAGAAATGGAAGAGGCCGCGGCCAAGGTACAGGCGGAAGTTTCGGCGGCGTACGAAGAAGCCGAGCGCGCTCTCGAAATGATGCGTCACGAGGGCGAAACCGACGATCTGCCCGCGGAAGTTCCCGCGGCCGAGTAGTCGAAAACTGATGTCAGCTTCGGGGGCGAGCTATTTCGCCCCCGAACCTGCTTCTCAGCGGTTCTAACTACGAATGCACGCCAACCCCCAGCGATTGCCCTTTGAGGAACCCGGCCAACTTCCTACTTTGCGCCCGATACCTCCCGGCCCTAAGCTAGAGCAGCCCATGCTGCACTTCTTCCGACTCTTGCGACTGGCCTTCTGGCGTGCCTTTGTCCACGACGCCTTCGCCACTGCCAAGGCGTCGGCCTATTCTTCGATTCTCACTTTCTTCCCCGTCTTGCTGATTATCGGATCCGGCTTGGCAAACTGGCGTAAGGGCGCGCCGTATTTGCGCGAAGTCTCCTACGCTTTGGGCAGCATCCTGCCCGCTGGCGGAAACACCACGCTGACCTATCTCAAGGGGGCAGCGCAACATCCGGTGAGCACGTTGGCCACGACTTCCGTGATCACGCTGTGGACGGCATCCGGAGTCATGATCTCCTGGATGGACGGTTTCCGCCGCTGCTATGAATTGCCGAAAACCTGGGGCCTGGTGAAAGAACGCCTGATCGCATTCCTGTTGGTCGTGTTCGCTCTCATTCCCATGACCTTCGCCACGCTGCTCGTGGCTGTGGGCAGCAAGTTCGAGACTCGCCTTCTGCCCTTCCTCGATCCCGATTTTAGCGTCTACGTTCTATTACTCTGGGGCTCAATCCGTTGGCTCATTGCCACTCTTACCAGCATCGCGGTGATTGCGCTGATCTACCATCACGCCGTCCCCCGCACCCAGCCCTGGCACAGCGTGATGCCGGGCGCCATGCTCGCGACCATCCTCTGGTTCTCAACGACGGTTGGGTTTCGCGCCTACCTGCAGCATTTCGGCGACTTCGCCACGATTTACGGATCGCTGGGAGTCGCCATGGCGCTCCTGGTATGGATGTATTTGATTTCCCTGGTAGTCCTGGTGGGCGCGGAATTCAATGCCTTGCTGTTCCCTCGCGCCATGCTGGGAAAAGAGCTCACTGCGATCAACGGCCCTAAAGCGGTCGACTAGCCTGAGAGACTTCGCTTGCAACGTCTCGCTCACCTAGGCGGAGCAAGCTACATCTCTACGATGACGATCCTGAATTCAGCAAGCCCCGATTGAGGAGACAGGTTGAGAGCCAGCAAGCCAGAGTCGATCGCAGATCCCCCTACCGTCAAAGCTTCGCCGCGTCGCGCGAAAATTATCTGCACCATCGGTCCGGCCTGCAATACCGAAGCCGCCATGCGCGACCTGCTGCGGCTGGGCATGGACATCGCCCGCCTCAACTTTTCTCACGGTACACACGACGATCACGCCCATAACATCCAACGCCTGCGCCGCGCCGCAGAGCGCGAAGGACGCACCCTTTGTATCCTGCAGGACCTGCAAGGCCCAAAAATTCGTACGGGACCACTGGAGCGCCACGAGCCTGTCCTGTTGAAGACCGGCTCAGTCGTGACCATCACACCTCAAGATGTGCCGGGCACAGCCGCGCGGATCTCCACCACGTTCTCCGATCTAGCCCGCGAACTTACCCCTGGCGCCCGCATCCTGCTCAGTGACGGTCTGGTCGAACTGCGCGTACGCGGAGTCCGCGGCAAAGACGTGCTCTGCGACGTTCTCAACGGCGGCATGCTGGGAGAGCACAAGGGCATCAATCTTCCCGGCATCGCTCTTTCCATTCCCGCGCTGACCGAAAAAGATCGCAAAGACCTCGAATTCGGTCTTAGGCACGGCGTGGACGCGGTGGCGCTTTCATTCGTCCGCACCGCCGCCGACGTCAGTATGGTCAAGCAGATCATCGCCACGCACCACAGCGACGTTCCCGTCATCGCCAAGCTGGAAAAGCCGCAGGCCATCGATCATCTGGAAGAAATTCTCGAAGCTGCCGACGGAGTCATGGTCGCCCGCGGCGACCTGGGCGTAGAAATGGCGCCGGAAAAAGTCCCGGTCATTCAGAAGAATGTGATTCGCCGCGCCTCCGCCTGGCGCAAGCCCGTCATTACCGCAACCCAGATGCTCGAATCGATGATCGAGAACCCGCGCCCCACGCGCGCCGAAGCCAGCGATGTTGCCAACGCTGTTTTCGACGGCACTGACGCCGTCATGCTCTCGGCCGAGACCGCCAGTGGCCAGTATCCTCGCGAATCGGTCTCGATCATGTCGCGGATCGTGGTGGAGGCCGAATGCAACATGGGCGACTTTGTCCAGTTCCGCCGCCGCCGCGACCACCGCGGACTTTCCGTGGCGGAAACCATCTGCGAATCGATCGCCCACTCCGCCGAAGATTTGCCCATGGGCGCCATCGCGGTTTTCACCGAGACCGGCAACACTGCCCGCATGATTTCGAAATACCGCCCAAAAGCCGCCATCTTCGCCTTCACCCACATGGAGCCAGTGGTGCAGCGCATGAACCTTTACTGGGGAGTGCATCCCGTGCGCTGCCGCCAGGCGCGTTCCGCGGAACAGATGGTGACCATGGCCGAACAAGAGCTCGTCGGCCGCGGCCTGCTGAAACCCGGGGATGTTCTGGGAGTCGTCGCCGGCACGCGCCAGTCCTCCGGTTCCACCAATCTCATGCGGCTGCACGTGGTCACCGACGAAGAAGCCGAGCGCATCGCACACCCAGAGAAACCGCGCTCCGCCCGCCGCCGCAAGCTATAATCCCCCGGTATGCCGCAAGAGATACTCTCGGTGGCTGTGTGGGAACCGGTTCCTGACATGGAAGCCGCGTCGCTCGCTACCCTTCGCGAACTGAGTTCCATTCTTACGGCCAAGGGATACGGACGCGATCTGCTCTACCGTGACCGCGAATTGCACTACGTCCTGCTTCGCCACTGGAAGTCGGAAGATGCACGCCGCGCCGCGCTGGAAGATCCCGACATGCTGCGCTGCTGGGCCCGCCTGGGAAACGAAATTCAGATCGTGAAAGTCTACGAGACGCTCACCGAAGTGCCTTTAGACAGCCCGAAGTGAAAGAGACCCATGTGGAGACAGCCGCCTCGGCTGCCCGGCCTGAGCCTCCCCTGAGCGAAGTCGAAGGGGCGAAGCCCGGCCGCAGAGAATAGAAAGCTACTCTAGAATGCACTTGGAGCAATCTCATGCCCGCGATTTCCACCCGCGAGTTTGTCGACGAAGCCGTCGCCCCCCACGTTCGCGGTTTTCTCCATGTTCCGGAGACTTCCAACGGAGACGCCCTCGTCCTGACGCATGGCGCCGGCTCGAGCGCCACGGCCCCGCTTCTGGCGGCACTGGCCGAAACTTTCAGCGCGAACGGCTTTACCGTGCTGCGCTGCGATCTGCCCTATCGCCAATCCAGGTCATTCGGTCCACCGGGTCCCGGCGATGCCGCCCGCGACCGTGCCGGTTTGAGGAATGCTCTCGCCGCCATGAGAAAGATGATCTCTGGCGGCCTCTTCCTCGGAGGCCATTCCTATGGCGGACGCCAGTCCAGCATGCTCTGCGCCGAAGAGCCAGCCCTGGTTCTCGCCCTCCTTTTGCTCTCCTACCCTTTGCACCCCCCACGCAAACCGGAGCAGCAGCGCACCCAGCATCTGCCCGACCTGCGCACGCCTACGCTGTTTGTGCAGGGCACACGCGACCCTTTCGGCTCAATCGCCGAGATGGAGCGCGCTCTGAAGATGATTCCGGCGAAGACGAAGTTGTTGGTGGTGGAAGGAGCCGGTCACGATCTGGGATTCAAAGGCAAGGCAACTCGGGAAACACTGCCGAAACAGGTATTCTCGGAACTAACAGAGCTCTTATCTTAGAGACGTTGCTTGCAACGTCTCTCTCTCACCATCGTTCGAAACGCCGCCAGTGGAGACGCAGCAATCTGCCTCTCTACGGCCCGGTTCTAGTTCACCCAACCCGACTTAGACCCGCCATCCCCTTTGTGCGTATCGTCATCCGGCGGAATGTAGTTCCCGTGCTCGTCGAAGTGGACCTGGCGGTCGTGCTTCGACATGTAGACCTCGAACTTCTTCGCCGCTCGCCGCCGCTTCCAGCGGTAGTAGGAATTACGCGCACCGTAATAGCGCTCCGCGAGTCCGACGTTGACGAGCGCTGGCTTGAGCCCGCGTCGCACATACAGCCAGCCAAACAGCAGGCCGCCGAGATGCGCCACATAAGCGACTTGGCCGCCGCCCGACATGGCCAGAGCCAGCGTAACCACGATTAGAATTCCAACGAAATACTTTGCCTTGATCGTGAATGGGAACGGGATCATCATGATTTCGTTGTCCCCAAACAACATTCCAAACGCGATGAGAATGGCGAAAACACCGCCTGAAGCGCCAACCGTCGGTGTGTCAGGTCCCCCCAGCACGTGCGTGTAGGCAACGCCGACGGTCATAATTGCTGCGCCGATTACACCCACCGAATACAGCTCTATGAAGCGGCGCTTGCCCCATGCGGCCTCGAACGCCGAGCCAAACATCCAAAGTCCCAGCATGTTCCCGAACCAGTGCCAGAAACCCACGTGAAGGAAGCTGTACGTCACGATCTGCCACAATGCCCCGTGCTGAACCACCGCCTCGGGCTTCAACTCAAAGAGCCGGAATCCGAGCCGCACCACGTCGGGCATGAACATCCCCAACAGCTCCATGAGCAGGAAGATACCCGTGTTGATGCCCAGCAGCCAGGTTACCGCCTTGGTGAACGGGGGCAGGCTCAACGTCATGGGTTCGCCGGTTCGCCGCACAGTGTAACCTCTCGTCCAATTCTACTCGCACCAGGCCGGGCGCGTTACCGCTCCGGAACCGGCACCACCGGCAGGCTGCGATGGCCGGCATGGTCAACTGCCCTTACCGCGAAGATGACGTTATCCTTCGAAAGCTTCAGCGTGGCTTGGGTTGCGCTGCCAACTCCCTGCGCGTGCTCCCACTCTGGACTGGTGGTCGCCCGCCACAATACTTCATACTCCGCCGCAGGCCCATCCGGCGAAGCTTCCCAGGTCAGAGTGGAGTCATTTTCCAAATCCTTGGTCAATATATGTACATTCGCTGGAGGCGCCGGGGCTGCGGCCAACGATGCCAGCGTCGCCGCGTTCAGCCGCGCCACGTGCGCCACATAGTCGTAGTCTACAAATTTCGGCACATCGCCATATTCGATGCCGCTTTCCGTACGCACGTTCTGATGCTGATGATGAAAGTCTTCGCGAAACTCCGTAAAGCGCACTGCCCAGAATCCCAGCTGGTTGAAGGAATAGTGATCACCGCCGCGGAGGAAGCGATCCAGGCGGAACACAAGCATGGGCTTGACGCCAGTATCGTAGGCTCGGCCCACATCTGCGATATACCGCGCCAGTTGCCGCGACCCGGAATCGCTTTCCCCGCCCAGCCCGCGAATGCGCCGGATGTCCTGCTCCGTCGCCGCCGCCGGCACTCCCTCGGAGAATACTCGCACCACGGAATGATCCTGTTCCTTACTCTTGTCGCCGCCGACAATGTCGTTGTTGAGAACCGCCTCCAAGTCCCAGCCCTGAGCTTTCGCCATCTTCGCGAAATGGTGGCTGCCGTTCAATCCCTGTTCTTCCCCCGCGACAGCCAGAAAAACAATCGTTGCCGGGAACTTCAATTTGCTTAGTACCCGCGCACATTCGAGGCTGACGGCGGTTCCGCTGCCGTCGTCGTTCGCACCGGGTGCATCGCCGTTCACGTCGAGCGTGTCGCTATTGCGCGAGTCGTAGTGCCCTGTCACCAGCATGATGCGTTTCGCGTTCGCGCTGTCGGTGCCCTTTAGAACCGCATAAACATTGGTGATTTCCGTTGCCTTCGGAATGCGGTCGGCGGGTTCTTCGGTGAAGCTGTCGGTCTTCACTTCCAGGCATCCGCCGCAATCCTTCGAATAACGTTCGAACTCCGACTTGATCCATTCCCGCGCCGCGCCAATTCCGCGCCCCGCGGCAATGGATGCCGGATCCTGCGCCGAGAGCGTCAACCGCGTGCCGAAGCCGACCAGTTTCTCAATGTTCGCCTGAATTCGTTGCGCGGAAATCTGCCGTAATGCCGCCGCGATCTGCGGGTCGGCGGCGATCGTCGGCTCAGATTTTGCGGACTGCGCCGCACCGCCCATCGCCACCGACAGAAATGCCGCGAGCGCGGCGGCGCAGCGTGTCCCTCGAAAGAAATGGAGCATGTTTTGACTATCTCCGTCCAGGCAAATCCCACTGCGGGAGAGCGCTTCCCTCTTGCCCAGAAAAATCGCGCGCCTACCCCTTGTGCCCCTTGACCTACAGCCGGGGAGAATCTAAATATTATCAGGAGGCTCTAATCGGCGAGGGAGGCTTTATGGTTCTTTGTCCTGAATGCGAAACCAATCTGGACGTCGACGAGGAAGATGTCGATGAGGGAGAGGTGATCTCGTGCCCCGAGTGTGGCACGGATTTCGAAGTCGTCACTACCAGTCCGCTGGAGTTGAAAGCCGTGGAAGCAGGCTACGAAGAGGAAGACGAAGAAGAGGCGGAGGAGAGCGAAGACGGTGACTACTCTTAACCTTCCCTCGGGCCAGCCTTTGGCAAGGTTGTTTCCCCTGGGTTTCCTCCTGATCGTACTTCTCTTGCCGACCCTCAGCTCTCAGAAGGGACTTGTCGCAGCCCCAAAGTCCAAAGTCAAGCCTTACGCTCTAATCGCCGGGACCGTCTGGGGTCCTGATGATCGACCTGTGTATGGCGTCAGGGTGAAAATCCGCCGCGCCAAGGACAAGAAGGCCAAGTGGGAACTCTATTCCGACCACATGGGCGAGTTCGCCCAGCGCGTTCCCGCCGGCGAATCAGACTACATCATCTGGGCCGATCTTAAGGGCTTCAAACCTGCCGATGGCAAGCCTCTGCACCTGGCCCAGGAAGTTACGGTTCACATTTATAACGACGAACGCGAAGACACTGGATTGCATCTAGCCCACTAATCGGTGGGGTCGTAAGCCGTGAGACAATAGCACTAGCATGAATCGCAAACGATCCGTGATCAAAGCTGTGACTGTGGCTTGCGCGCTGCTTGTGGCTCTGGGTGCAGTGTCGAGTGCCTCGCCTGACAAAAAAGATAAGACGGTCGGCCGCCTGCTGTTCGGCAAGGTGCTCGATCCGCAGGACAACCCTCTTCCCGATGCGATCGTCTACTTGACCAACACGCGGACACGATCGGTGAAGACGTATATCGTGGGCCCCGACGGCACCTACCGCTTCCCCGCGCTCTCCACTGCCATTGACTATGAGGTCTATGCCCAGTATCAGGGCCACAAAAGCGACACCAAATCGGTCAGCCAGTTCGATGACCGTTCCCAAGTCTATGTCGACCTGAAAGTTAATACCCGGTAACCTTCCGAGGCCTGAACCTTTTCATGCAACTTTTCAGTGCCCTTCCGGGTTCAACATAGTTAGGGATACCTGTCTGGAGGAAACTGTGAACGAAATGCGATCTTCTCGTAAACCAAATCGTACCGCCGTGGCTGCGCAGGCCGTTTTGGCGTGCCTGACGCTGCTTTGCGCCGCATCCGCCTTTGCCCAGGGCGGCGCCATGAGCCCCTACCAGGATGAAAAAGACGGCGTCAGCGCCGGCGGCAAATGGATGGAGTTTCAATCGGAAGACAAAATGACCGGAGCCAAGAAAGTTCGCTTCGAACTTGTGGCCGACAATTACTTTCGCGAAGATCCCAACTACCAGCCCAGAGTCGATCTGTTTTGTGAAGATGGCAAGCTCAAGTTGGCCGACTTCAATCCCGGGGTTCGACTTCCTCCACCCAATCGTCCCGGTTTCTGGGGCCAGCCTCAACTGGAAGTGATGGTTCGCATCGACGACACACACGCCTACCACGGCTGGAACTGGGAGCGAGGCCACTTCCTCTCGATGGATAAAGGCACGACTCGCGGTCTTATCGGCGCCCAAGTGTTTAAAGTCGAGCTACCCACCAGGAGCGGACGGCAGATCGCGGAGTTCACGCCCGCAGGCCTGAATCTGGATCAAGTTCGCCATGCCTGTGATCTGACTCCTAAAAAACCCAGCAAAGACTAGCCCTCTCAGCGACCCACCCTCGCGCTTGTCGTCGCAAGGGTGGGCCTGATTCAGTTGCGTCTCACCTCACTCTTCAAGTAGCATGTGCCGGAATTGTAGGGGCATATGCGCGGCCATTCCGATCCATCCGGTGCACTACTGCTCGGCTGTGGCATTGGACTCTGGACCTTTTTCAAGGGCTTCCGGGTCATGCGCGAGTATAAGGTCCTCGAAGATACTCCTCGTATCCCGATTCGTAGCGTGCCGATGGGCTTCGTTCACATCCGCGGCAAGGCCGAAAGCGGCGAGGTTCTTGCCAGTCCGGTGAGCCACACTCCATGCTGCTTTTACAAGGTAGAGATCGACGAATGGAAGACGCAGGGTAAGAGCAAGACGTGGGTGCGCTGCTGCGTCGACATGAACGGCTACCGCTTCCATCTGGCCGACGACACGGGCAAGGTTCTGATTGACGCGCACGCCGCCGAATACGATCTGCCGCTGGCGACCACGCGCGAAGTGACTTCGCACGCAACGGGGGCGTCGGGACCGGGCGCGAGCGACGCCGACTTGCTGCAGTACGTGACCTATTCCCAGATCCACTGCATGACAGATCGGGCTGGGCAGTGGATCGACAAGCGATTCGAGAAGGCGGGAGCGGCCGACAACCCTCAGATTCAAGCCAAGCGGGACGCATTTCGAGCACTGTTTGCCGCCATTCCCGCCGTCGCTCACGGTGGCAAGCCTCCCATTGAAGAGCTGGAGAGACTGGTCAACGCTTCCGGTCCGCTCAGCGACCCCGAGAAGGAACAGAAGCGGCAAATGGCCCTTGAGCGTTTGCGAATGGCAGAAGGAGCAAGCCAAAGCGAGCTGCTTACCACGATGATGCCAACGGCCAAACCGGCGGAGGGACGTTTCCGTCTGCGCGAATTCGTGGTGATTCCTGGGCAGGAATACCTGATCAGCGGTACGTGTGTCGAAAATTCGGCGGAAGATCAGGATCGCTGCCTGATCGCGAAAGGCCACAACGAGCCCACATTTGTGATCTCAACAAAAAGCGATGCCCAGATTCATCACGATCTGGAAAAGCGGGCGCTGCTGATGATTTTCGGCGGAGCCGCGGTGGCACTTGCGTGCGCAACGGGTCTGCTGGTTCACTTTGGATTGTTCTAAGATTCAACGATTCAACGCGTCTGGAGAGGTGACGATGGGCAGCAGCGTAATCACGGGGTTGGCATTCTTCCTGTTTGCAGCCGGGGTGCTCATCTACACCATCATTCTCTACAACGGGCTGGTGCGGTTGCGCAACGAGAACGACCGCGCGTGGGCCAATATTGATGTGCTCCTCAAACAGCGCCACGACGAGATCCCTAATCTGGTCGAAACTGTGAAGGGATACATGCAACACGAGCAGCAGACGCTGCTCGCCGTGACCCAGGCGCGAGCGGCGTCGATCAGCGCGGGCAGCATCGGCCAGAAAGCGATTGCCGATCTGCAGATGGCGGGTGCGCTGCGCGGACTGTTTGCCGTGGCCGAGAATTATCCCGAACTCAAGGCCAACCAGAACTTCCTGAAGCTGCAGAACCGCATCACGGAACTGGAAGAGCGCATCGCCGACCGCCGCGAGTTTTTCAACGACGACGTCAACACCTACAACACGCGCATCGGCCAAATCCCCGAAGTATTCGTGGCCAGCTTTATGAGCCTGAAGCCGCGGGAGATGTTTAAGGTCTCCGACGAAGACCGCAAGCTGGTGGACGTAAAATTCGCGAGCAGCCAAGGTTCCGGCGCCTAGGAGGTTGCGGAAAAACTACAAATGCGTGCACTACCGTGGAAGAGTGGCCCTTCCAGGGCCGCGTAAGGCATGCGGAATCAGCGTGGGCTTCAGCCCCTGTGGTCGATTGTTCCTTGATGGGCCGCGTTTTTCCACAACCTCCTAAACGGATTCGTAACATTTCTGATCAACGCAGCGAGTGCAGTGGTAACCAGCGGACAGTTACTTACACATTCTTCGGCAGTCTCCTGCGTGGCGTTCGGACCTTCGTAACTAGCCCTCCGCGACAATGCACAACTAAGCTTCGATGCGGGAGTTTCCTCAATCTATGATCAACACAATCACGAAGTCGCTTTTAGTCCTGGCAGCGGGTGGTCTGATGTTTGTAGGGGCCGCTGCTGCGCAACCTCAAGCTGGTCCGGGGCAGGTCGATCCGGGTCATCCGCGTGTTAACGAGGTCAATGCCCGCGAGACGAATCAGCAGAAGCGCATCGCGAACGGAGTCAAGAACGGCACGCTCACGCCGGGACAGACCTCGCGTATTGAAAAGCGCGAACAGAACATTCAGAATACGCAGAAGAAAGACATGGCCGCTCACAACGGACACCTGACCAAGGCTGAGCAGAACCATCTCAACCAGCGGCAGAACAATGTGAGCAAGACGATCTACAAAGACAAGCACTCCAAATAGCTCGAACCCTTTTGACTTCCTAAGTTCAGGACAAAAGCCGCGGATGGCCGTGGCTTTTTTCCTTTTGGGCTCCGTTTTGGGTCGAGTTTACTATTCGGTACCCCCCCTCCTTCTAATTCTTCTAAAATATTGAAAACATTAGAGTTCTACAAAATTGACTTGCAAAATCTTGGTAGCAAAGAGCTTAAAGGTCAAAATCCTGAAAACAAAGGAGTTAGCGATGGCCTGGCGATTCATCCACGCTTCCTGCACTGTGCTGATGGTCGGCTGATTAGGTCGTTGAAGTTTGCCAGGTATGAACAAGTTTCAGAATTCCAGGCGCGTCTGAAACGCGACCATGCGTGGGCTGCTGTCACCGCCCAACCCAACCCCCAGCAAGCCTGTCGGCGGCGAAGTCGCGTAGGTAAGCGCTCCAAATCCAGTCTGGGTGGAAGGATTTCCGGGAATTCCGGCCAGCACCATGCTTGGCAGCCCAAAGTTTGGATGGTTGAAGATATTGAAAAACTGGCTCTCGATTCGGAGCTTTACATGCTCGGTCACCTGGAACCATTTTGTCAGGTAGAAGTCATTCCAAACGAAATCCGGGCCACGCAGGGCATTGCGGCCGAGGTTGCCGAACTGGCAATTCTTTGGGCTGTTGCGGCCGTAGCACTGACCCGTGCTCGGATCGACCGCCGACACAAATGCGTTGGGGTTGAGCCACTGAATCGTGCCCGGTTGCGTGACCCCTGGGAGCGAATGGGACTGATATAGCGGAACCCCTGCAACGACGCTCGCGAACTGCGGACCACTACCCTGCACAATGCCATTTCCATTCGCTGAATAGGGCGTGCTCAGCACCGAGAATGGAATTCCACTATGCCAAAACGCGGTGCCCGAGATCTGCCAACCGTTTAACGCATATCCCAACGCGTGGTTTCGCACTTTCATGGGCAATTGATAAACGTACTGGGCATTGAGATTGTGCCGGATGTCATAATCGCAGGGCCCGTAGTCGCGGCCCAGTTCTCCCGGCAGCGGCGAAAGAATCCCTCCAGCGGAGAATTGCAGGAATCCCCCATTTGAAACTGTATCCATGCAACGGCTCCATGTGTAATTGATCTGGCCCTGCAAACCGTGTCCCAGACGCTTCACTGCGGTTAGTTGAAGTCCGTTGTAGTGACTGTTTTCGCCAGTGGACAACTGAGTCACTGCGCCCAATCGCGGATCAGTCGGCTGCATATAGGGGAACGGCGCAAAACAGCCTGCACATACCGTCTGGTAGCCGTTCACTTGCGTCAGGTAGGGCTGGTTCACCGCGCGCGTTCCGACGTACTGTACTTGCAAACTGGCCGTTGTTCCAAATTGATGTTCAAGTCCCAGACTCCACTCCATGAAATAGGGTGCATGGAGTTTGCCGTCCGGGACTGCTGTAATCGCGACGGGGGGAAGACAAGTCGTCGGATTTGCCAGCGCAGAGGCGCAGGAAAGCTGGCCGTTCGGAAATCCGGAACTAAACCTCTGATTTGCAGCCACGGTCGCATCGACCGCACTATTGGGCACTCCTGGCGCAATGGCCGTACCGCCGACAGTTCCAAGAAGACCGCCCTGGAAAGTTTGGACGTAGGGTGGGTTGACGCCCACCAAATCGGCGACGCTACCCGGCAAAATGTCACTGAAGATCCCAAAGCCGGTACGCAGCACGGTCTTGGGTTCAAACTGCCAGGCGATCGCCGTCCTTGGTTGCAGGATGGCGATGGGCGTCGAGGAGAATATGTGTCCTAGGCCTGTCTGGATGGCAGCGTTCAGCGGCTGGTTCACGTCGTGAGAGATCGAGTTGAAAGACCCCCTCAGGCGCGCAATCTGCTGATGCGGATTTAGCGGATTGGAATTCAGTGTGTCTCGTACTCCGAAGGTCCACGTGAGCTTCTTGGTCACCTTCCAGGTGTCCTGCGCGTAGAGGTCGAGATTGAGAAAGTTAAAAGGCTCGTTGGCCGACGTCGGAAAAGTCTTGGTTGCCGTCGACGCGACTCCGTAAATGTATTGTGGCAGCGTGGTGTAGGTCACGGTTGGGACTGAACCCTCTCCGAAGTCGTAGTCGTTCAGCCGAAAAATTCGCGTATTCGTGCCAAACCTCAGCTCATGCGCGCCATGACTCCAGGCGAGGTTGTCGTTGATAAAGAAACGGGAGGCTCGTCTTCCCTGAACCCATGTGTTGTCCAACCCGCCGACGGTCGTGAAAGGCGCATTGGCGCCGCTGCCTTGCAACACAATGGGAAATGCCGAGAGTGTTTTCTGGAAGTCGCTTGGCCCAAAGAGGCTTTCATACCAGGAGAACGCGGGATTGAAGTAGTTCACCAGATGCTGCGAAAAGACGCGCGTATATCCCGCCGCAAACGAGTACAACGGTTGAGGAGAAACCGAATTGAACAGGGGATTGATCGAGTCGGTGTAAGCGGCTTGTATCCCGGTGTCGGCCTGAAAACGAAGCCAGGTAGTGTTCCTCTCATTGACGTCGTAGTCGATGCGAGCCGTCTGCACCTGTTCATGATCGTCGCTTGAATGCGAGACGCTTTGTCGGTTTGCGCAACCGTTTCCATCATTAACCATTGCGGGCGAATTTCCGCCGACGTCGAAGGGGCAGCCCAAAACGGTGAGAGGCGTTCCGCCTGTGTTCCCGTAAAGTGAAAACATCTTCTGGTAAAAGGGCACGAGTTCCGGCGCTGCCCGATAGGCTGACCCGGTCACCGAGTCGATGCCGCCCAGAGACAGTTGCTGCAAAACGTATTGTTGGAACGCAGCACTGGGAACCGTTGTCGCCGTGACAATGGGTAGCGCAATCCGGACCCATTCGCTATCGAAGAAGAAGAAGAGCTTGTCGCGGATCATCGCCCCACCGAGACTGCCTCCAAAGTGATTCACGGTGGAGCCCGGTTTATGATTCCCCGGCGTCGCATTCGTGAAATAATCCGCCGCATTCAGCATCGAACCATTCCAAAGTTCGTAGAGATTCCCATGAAACCGATTTGTGCCGGACTTGGTGATGTAGTTGACTTCGGACGCCCCATACCGGCCCTGGTCCACGGCGTAGGAAAGTGTGTTGACGGTCACTTCTGAAATCGAATTCAATCCCAGCACAAGGTTGGTCGAGAGGCCGCTGTTGAGATTGGTCAGGGGATCGTTCGTTTCCAATCCATCGACGATGTAGCCGTTGGAGAGGGCGGGCAAGCCGTTGAACTCCACGTTGCCATATCCGTTCGTCCCACCCACAAAATCGTTGCCGCTGCCTGCCGTATTGATGAGGGCGCCAGGGGCAAACTGCAGAGGATAGGTGAGATCGCCACCCGGATTGGGCAAATTCTCCAGTGCAGGCGCACTCAGGTTCGTGGAGGTATTGGCATCCTCCGAGTTGATCAGCGGCAGCTCCGAGTTCACTTCGACGGTCTCGCTGGCTTTCGCAACCTTGAGCCTGAAATCGACAATCTGCTTATGGCCCAGACCAGACAACACGTTGGCGTTCCTCTGTGGTTCGAAGCCGTCCGCTTCGACTCGGATGGAGTAGCTACCCGGCTTTAGCTGAGCAAAGTTGAACCGGCCGGCGTCATCGGTCTTGGCTCTGCGCGTCGCGCCATTCTCGCGATTCGTGACCGTGACATTAGCGCCCGCTACAGCGGCGTTGGTTGCGTCCGACACCTGTCCGACGATGGCGCTGGTCGTCTCGCCTTGTCCTCGTGCTTGCGGCAAAACAAGCAATACGACAATCGCGAGAGCCAGCGGCAGTTGAACTAGGCACATCCTGTCTCTAGCCATTTCGTCGTACCCCACAGGGAGCGGGTTCCCCCAAAAGCCCCAGATCCACATTACTTAATTACAGCTACGTGGTGATAGTTAACCATAGTTAATCAAAAAATACAAGCGGACCGAGATCCAAAAGGAGTATCGGCGTGCTGAGTCGAATCGCTTACGAACTGGGAAACACGGGGCGGACGGCAGTGTCCGAGTCACGCGGTCAAAAGCAGCGGGCGGGGGGCGCCCGCTCCACACAAACAACTCAGGCCAGCAGCTTGGCGGCGTCTTTGGCGTAGTAGGTCAGGATGATGCTGGCGCCGGCGCGGCGGATGCTGAGTAACGATTCCATCATGACGCGGTCGCGTTCGATCCAGCCGTTTTGGGCGGCGGCTTCGATCATGGCGTATTCGCCCGAGACTTGATAGGCGGCGAGAGGCAGATCGAAGCGGTCGCGGGCGGCGGCGATTACGTCGAGATAGGGCATGGCGGGCTTGACCATGATCATGTCGGCGCCTTCTTCGATGTCGGCCGCGATTTCGCGCATGGCCTCGCGCAGGTTGGCTCCGTCCATCTGATAGGAGCGGCGGTCGCCGAATTGCGGCGCCGAGTCGGCGGCCTCGCGGAACGGACCGTAGAAGCCGGAGGCGAACTTGGCGGCGTAGGAAAGAATGGGCGTGTTAATGAAGCCAGCGTCGTCGAGGGCGCGGCGGATGGCGGCGACGCGGCCGTCCATCATGTCGGAGGGGGCGATGATGTCGATGCCCGCTTTCGTCAGGGAGACTGAGGTACGGGCCAGGAGTTCGAGGGAGGCGTCGTTCACGATTTCGTAGTCGATCGCGGCGGCGGGTGGGGCGGCGACGGCTGCACCCAAAGATTGCGGGGCGGCTTTCACAATGCCACAGTGGCCATGCGACATATATTCGCACAGGCAAACGTCGCCCATCAGGATGAGGCCGGGGACTTCGCGCTTCATGGCGCGAGCGGCTTGCTGCACGATGCCATTCTCGGCCCAGGCTCCGGTGGCGACTTCGTCCTTTTTGTCGGGAAGCCCGAACAGGATGACGGAGGGCACGCCCAGGGAATGAACTTGCTGCGCCTCTTTTACGGCTTCGTCCACCGATAGATTGAACACGCCCGGCATGGAGCGGACTTCCTTGCGGACGCCTTCTCCGGCACAGACGAACATGGGGTAGACGAATGCGTCGGGTGTGAGGCGAGTTTCACACACCAGGTTGCGCAGCTCCGCGGTGCGGCGGAGGCGGCGCAGACGGGTCACAGGAAATGCCATGGCAGGTCACCAGGGGAGGGTTGAGATCAATGCCCTCCCTAAGGTGATTCTAGAACATCTTTGATAGTGAAGCAGCTTGACCTTTCCAAGAAGAGCAATTGAAAGAGATCACCCCCACCCGAACTGGGGAAAATGTTTCTCTTGACATCCCCTTTTTATAGAACCCTCGCCAGGGAGTGTGACGAAAGTAACCTGCGGTTTCCCAAACCGCCTTCGGAATCACGGAATATACACCATAGAATTAGGACCGATGAGTCTGTTCCAGCGCCACCGTTGGTTTGCTGCAGCGGCCGGAATCACTCTGGCCTTCACCGCTGTGTCGGTGCTTGTGCAGCGGAGTGCTGGGCTGACCGCATTTGCCGATCTCGCGGGTCTGGCGCTGATGCTGGCCGCAAGCGGAATCACACTGGGCAACCTCCTGGTCCGGCCGGCTCAGGAGCGCAGTTTCTGGGCGTTGATGGCGATCGGGTTTTCGCTGTGGGCGTGCAATCAGGCAGCCTGGGCTTATTGCGAGATGGTGCAGCATCGACAGATTCCCGATCCATTTTTCTTCGACATCGTTCTCTTCTTTCATGCCGTGCCAATGATCGCTGCCGTGGTCTGGCGTCCGGACATGTTGAAAAAGGAAGGGAGAATCCATCTCAGCCTGCTGAACTTTTTGATGCTCCTGGGATGGTGGATCTTTCTCTACGCGTTCATCGTGTTTCCGCACCAGTATGTCGTGCTGAATGTCGAGGTTTACAACATCTACTACGACCGGCTCTATCTGCTGCAGAACGCCGTACTGCTGGCGGCGCTGGGGCTGGCGGCGTGGACCAGTTCCGGCGGATGGCGGCGGCTCTACCTGAATTTTCTCGCCGGCGGCCTGTTGTATGGCATTGGCTCCCAGTTGCTTGACCGGGCAGTAGTGAATGGCACGTACTACTCAGGGAGCCTGTACGATGTTCCCGTCATCGGGACGGTGGCATGGATGGCGGCGGCGGCGTTGTCGGCGGGGCAATGGGATCTGCAAAGCCACGAGTTCAGATTAAACGCGCGATTGAGGAAGCTGGTTCCGCGGCTCGCCATGCTGGCGCTCCTGTCCCTACCGGTGTTGGGCGTGTGGACGGTACTGTCGGACAAATCAGCCGACCCTTCCCGAGTGTTCCGCATTTCCACCGTGCTGGTGGCGATGTTGCTGTTGGGAGCGTTCGTGTTCCTGCGGCAATATGTCCAAGACCAAGCTCTGATGGCCTTGCTGCAGGAGTCGCGGCGGTCATACGAGAGCCAGAAGCGTTTGCAGACCGAACTGGTACAGAAAGAGAAGCTGGCTTCACTGGGCAACTTGGTGGCGGGAGCGGCACACGACATCAACCATCCTTTGACGGCCGTCATGAGTTATTCGGAGCAACTCTGGGCGAAGGAACGGCTCACGGACGAACAGAACGCGCTAGTGCGCAAGATCGTGAACCAGGCCGGGCGAACCCGTGATCTGGTCGCGGATCTGTTGAGCTTTGCCCAGCAGTCTCCTGCGGAAAAAATTCCGGTAGACGTCAGCTTCCTGCTGCACCGGGCCAAGCAGATGCTGGAGTCGCGGCGTCCATCGGGAAAGATTCGTGTGGCCCTCTCCATTGATGCCGATTTTCCCCGCGTGCAGGGCAATGCCAACCGACTGTTCCAGGCGTTTGTCGAGATCATCGAGAACGCGATGGACGCGCTGGAAGAAGCAGGCGGAGGGTCCCTGGAAATTACAGCACAACGTCAGGGCAAACAGGCCGTGCTGCAGTTTTCCGATTCAGGGCCGGGGATTCGCGAGCCGCAACGGGTCTTCGATCCCTTCTACACCACCAAGCCGGTCGGAAAAGGTACGGGCCTGGGCCTGAGCGCGGTATACGGAGTGATTCAGGATCATAGCGGCCAGATTACCGGCCAGAACAAGCGGGAAGGCGGTGCGCTGTTTGTGGTCCGGATCCCGGCGGAGGATGCGCCGGCGGTAAATGTAGCCGGAGCTGTCGGCGACTGAGCGCATCAATTCGCCGAGAACGGACAGCATTGCGATAGCGCCGCAGTCGGCAAATTCATCTCGCTTTTTCTCCAAATCTCTTCAATCGGTCGCTGCTCGATCCTCTGCTCAATCTTCCGTCTCCCCAACATTCCATCGCCGTTGCGGCCTTCTGCTCCTGTACCATGAAATGCGATGGCCGGTGAACTCGTTCATCATTCGGCGCGCGTGCTGGAGTTCGATGCCCTGCGGGAATTGCTGCGCGGATACGCTTCTTCGCCGCTAGGGCAGGAGCGGATTGCCGCGCTTGCTCCGTCGACCGGCCGGGACTGGATTGAGCGCCAGCAAGAGCTGGCGGGGGAGATTCGGGAATTCCGGCGCGGGGGCGGGCGGTTTGATTTTTCCGCGCTAATCGACATCGGTCTTCTCGTCGAGAAATCGCGCATCGCGGGAGCTGCTTTGGAGACCACAGAAATTCGCGACGTGATCCTGGTCGTGGACCGCGCGGCGGAATGGCGGGAGATTGCGCTCCATCCTCCAGCGAATATGAGATCCGACTGGCATGGGGTTCGGGCGCTCTCGGACCAGATTGTGGACTTCACGGAGTTTCTGCGTTCTTTCCGAAACAAGATCCAGCCCGATGGAACCCTGGAAGACAAGGCTTCGCCCGAATTGGCGCGCATTCGCCGCGAGATCGAAAAACAGCGGCGCTCGATTCAGGAATCCCTGCGAGGATATTTGCGGCGGCTGGCCGAGGGGGGCACGGTGCAGGATGAACTGGTGACCATCCGCGGCGAACGCTTTGTCATTCCGGTGAAGGTCGAGCAGAAGCGGCGCGTGCAGGGTGTGGTGCACGGCGCGAGTTCAAGCGGGCAGACCGTGTTCGTCGAGCCGCTGGAAACGATCGAACAGAACAACGAACTGGTGCGGCTGCTGGAAGAGGAATTAGCGGAAATTCACCGCATTCTGCTTGAGATGACGCAACGCATCGGAGGCCACGCCGAGGAAATTCTGGCTGCGGCGGATGCGCTCGGCGAACTCGAGCTGCAGTTTGCCAAGGCGCGGTTCGCCGAAGACTACAACTGCGTGGCAGTAACATTGAGTGGCCAGCAAGACTCGTGTGGGGACGGGCGCCCCCGCCCGTCCGGGGCGAGCGAAGCTCGCCTGCTGCTGCATAACGCGCGGCATCCCCTACTGCAGCGCAATCTCAAAGCGAAGGGCATTTCCATTGTCCCCGTCACCGTGGAACTGGAGGGCGAGCGACGGCAGTTCATCATCACGGGGCCGAATACCGGCGGCAAAACCGTCACGCTTAAGACTGTTGGGTTGTTGGCGTTGATGGCGCAGTCGGGGCTTCCGGTGCCCGCGGACCGGGCTGAGCTCCCGGTGTTCGACGCCGTGCTCGCCGACATTGGCGATTACCAGTCGATCGAACAAAATCTCTCCACCTTCTCGGCGCATGTCACGAACATTGATTTCATCTCGCGCACCGCGACCGCGCAGTCACTGGTGCTGCTGGATGAACTGGGCTCCTCGACCGATCCGGAAGAAGGCGCGGCTCTGGCCGTGGCGATTGCCGGACACTTTAGCGGCATCGGCTGCATGACGGTGATCTCCACCCACCACACTTCGCTCAAGGTCTACGCGGCGAACACTCCCGGAGTGGTGAACGCGTCCGTGGGATTCGACGAGGCTACGCTGCAGCCGACGTATGAGCTGAAAGTGGGCGTACCGGGCGCATCGGCGGGCATCAACATCGCGCGGCGGCTGGGCTTGAATCCGGCAATCATTGAGAGCGCGCGGGCACGGCTGGGAACCCAGGCTCGCGACGTGGGGCAATTCCTCGACAAGCTTCATGCCGACCTGCGCGAAGCCGAAAACGAACGCCTGCGCCTGAAGACGCGCGAGCAGGAACTGGAGCGCGAGAAAGCGCATCTGGCCGTTGAAGGACGGAAAGAGCAGCAGGCGAAAATCCGCGAGATGGAGAAGAAGCTGGAAAGCCTGCTGCGCGATTTCGAGTATCACGCCCGCGAAGCGGTGAATGCGGTTCAGGATCGTGCTGCGGCGCAAAAGCTCTCGAAAGATGCGGAGCGCAGGATTGCGAAGTTGCGCCGCGAGTTCCGCGAGCAGTTCGATTCGACCGTAGTGGCCCACTCCACCGGAGCCGACCACGGCGATCCGCACGCACAGCCGCAGGTCGTGAAGCACGTTTCCCAGGGCGACACCGTGAAGCTGAAGTCGACGGGACGTCCGGCGCGGGTAGTGCGCAAGGTCGACGACAATCATTTTGAAGTGGAGATGGGCGCGATGAAGATGAAGATCGCGCGCGACGATATCGCCGAGGTGCTGGCGAGCGCCCAGGGACAGGCAGGGGAGTCTCCTGTGAAAGCGGCACGAGCGCGGGGGATTTCCGTCTCGCTCGAGAACGAGGGCGCAACCGTGCCTAGCGAGATCAACGTGATCGGACAAACCGTCGACGATGCCTCGCGCGAAGTGGAAAGATTCGTCGACCGTGCATTTCTTGCTGGGCTGCCGCGTGTGCGCGTGGTTCATGGCAGCGGCATGGGCATTCTGCGCAAGGCTCTCCGCCAGTTGCTGCAGCAGCATCCCCACGTGGCGACAGTTGCCGAACCCCCGCAGAATGAGGGCGGAGGAGGCGCGACGGTGGTGGAGTTGAGAGTGTAGCGATGGGGCATGAGAGTGTTTCTGCAGCATGTTCACAGACCTGGCGCCGAACAGCTTTCGTATTGCCCGCATCCTATTGAAAATATTTAGACTTACCGTATTGTCTTGTGATTGTCATATATACATCTGATATAATGTCCGATAGTTGGGAGATGTGAAATGGCGACCACTGCCCGGCTTACGCGTCAAAAGATCTCGACCACGATCTCGCCGCAGACTCTTGCCTACTTGGACGACTTGATACGAAAAGGCGAGGCTCGAAACCTGGCCGAGGCTCTGGACTTAGCGGTGGAGCGGTTGCTGGTCTACGAGAATCGTGAACGGCTGGCCAGCGACACGGCGGCATATTTTGCCAACATGAACGACGACGAGGCGGCTGAGGAACAACGGTTGGAGGCTGCGCTGTCTCAGAGCACAGCAGGGATCGACTTTGAACAGTAGTCCTCTACCTCGCCGCGGAGAGATCTGGACCGCTAATTTAGGGCACCCGCCCATTCGCCATTGGGTGTTAGTTGTTTCTCTCGATCAGAGAAATCTCAGCGAACGGACCGAGTCCGTACTGGCCGTCCCGATGAGCAGCAGCGGACCGGAAGGGGCGACCGTGATGCAACTTCCCCCGGGAGAGACTGGGCTGCCCGGGCCGTCGTTTGTCAAAGGACATTTCATGCAAGTGCTTGCCAAGCGCGCGCTGCTCACCCGAGAGAGGCGCGTTCTTTCCGCCACACGAATGCGGGAGGTGGTTTTGGCCATCCGCCGCAGCTTCGATCCTGACGCACCATGGCCGGGGCGGTAGGCGACCCGCTCCCAATCAGAGTTCCTCCCAGTATCACTGCCCAGGTTCCTACCAGAGGATCTTCTTCCAGTTCTCGTCGTAGAGGGCATCGCGGGCCGCTTTGGCAATGCCCTTCTTATCGTCCGCCGAAAGATCGCTCGATAGAATGTTGTCAGAGTTGGCGGGGTCGGGGATGACGGCCTGCTCGAATCGAGTGGAAAGATAGCGCAGCACGGCTAGAATGTTGTCCGCCAGTTGGCCGAAGCGCTCCGATCCCAGGGCGCGCAGCACGACGAGTTCGAGGTAAAGCGAAGGGAAGTCCAGCGACATGCGCTCGCGCCAGATCTTGAAGGCGCAAATCTCCTGTTGCCGCCCGGAATTGGCGATCAAGTGAATGTGGCGGGCCACGTCGGTGTGGATGGCGTTGCCAGTTCTTTTGTGGAACAGCGCAGTGCCCGAGGTTTCGCGGTCGCGATAGGCGGGGATCAAGTCCACGGAGAATCCCTTGTTCAGCAATCGAATCGACACATCGTGCGTGCGGGGACGCAGATCGCGATCAGTCAGGTATTCGAACAGGCTCCAGAAGATGTTCTTCATCTCCATACCGGGGACCGGACTGAGCGCGATCAGAATGTCCACGTGCGATGACAAGGTGATGGCGGTGTTCTTCACATAGGCGCCCGACAGCGTAAGCCCCAGCAGGTGTTGCTTTCCCCATTGCTTGAGCAATGGAAGCACTTCGTCG
>OBLW0100000633.1_pt1 | contig 29946 bp, 20 predicted proteins | sample 1520161 | NCBI WGS metagenome assembly OBLW01 (sample SAMEA3539309, study PRJEB22396) | soil metagenome | biome: tundra; feature: field; material: soil | place: USA | collected 2010-05 | depth 0.15 m
CTTGGAAGGGGTTTGGCGCGGGTCGTGCAACTAATTGTGACTGGCAAGATAATTGTCCACAAGTGGTCAATGTAGACCAGTTCCTTCTTTGACTTGGCCTCAATATAGAGTTGAAGTCCCCACCTAATTTAAGCACCGGATCGTCCAAGCCCCACCGGGTGCCCTGCGGGCTGATGAAAACGAAAGAGGAAAAGATGATCAGCTTCAAAAGCTTATACAGACCATCGATGTTTATGGCCTTTCTATTTGCCGCGCTGCTTGCAGGTGGCGGAATTGGAAGGGCCGTTGCTGCGGTTGACCCCGCTGTCGTTGCCCCCGGTGTTACCGTTGCTCCCGGCACTCTTGTCGGGGCAGCTACCGAACCCACGGTGATTTCGTCAAGCCCAAGCCACAGGGCGACGACCGTACCGACCAGCACAAATACCAGTAGCAACGTTGTAACTGGCACCGCTGTGACCGCAACTTTCAGCCAGCCAATGGACCCGGCAACGGTCAATTCACTCACATTCACGGTCAAGGAGACGAACGGAAACAACGTACCCGGTACCGTCGTCATGGATGAGGCAAACACTGTGGCGACCTTCACGCCAACGTCGTCCGCTCTCAACCCGAATACCAGCTATACCGCCACGGTTACGATGGCGGCGAAGAACGCAGCTGGAGTTGCAATGGCCAATCCCATTGCGTGGAGTTTTACGACCGGCGCCGTCATGTTTACCGGACAGACACCAGTATCCCTTGGAAAAGCAGGTGCTTTCGCGATTCTGACCAAATCAGGAATTACAGACGTTTTTCCATCTGCTATCAATGGGGATGTTGGAGCTAGTCCAATCACCGGGGCTGCTATCCATTTGACGTGTGCAGAAGTGATGACAGGGAGAGTTTACTCCGTGAATGCGGCGGGTCCTCTTCCATGCAGGGTGACGGCCCCCACTTTACTTACAAAGGCTGTAGGCGACATGCAAACTGCATACACCGATGCTGCCGGGAGAACATTGCCCAATTTTATTGATCTCGGAGCCGGACAGATTGGCGGGTTAACACTCGTTCCCGGCCTCTACAAATGGAATACTGGTGTTTTAATATCAACGGATGTCACGCTCTCGGGTGGCAAGAACGATGTCTGGATATTCCAGATAGCGGGGACTCTTACTCAGGCCAACGCTGCGAAAATGATATTGAAAGGTGGCGCACGGTCCAAGAACATCTTCTGGCAGGCTTCCGGTGGTGTGGTCATTGGAACGACTGCGCACTCTGAGGGAGTAATACTGGCCAAGACAAAGATCGCCATGAAGACGGGGGCATCGGCGAATAGCAGACTGTTCGCACAGACTGCGGTCACTCTTCAACAGAATACGGTGACACAACCCCCCCGGTAGGGACAAAGAGCATCATAGGTAGCCGATTTCATGGCGCACAGGGAGGCTAGCCTGTGCGCCAGTTGTCTCGGTTCAACCTGAGAAAGGCTGGTACGGTGACACAATTCTCTCTGAACGATGCGGACCAGATCGTGGAGAAAGCCGTGCTCCGCGCTCAAGACTGGACAGGATGACCTGTCGAAGGCATCACGGCCGGTCACAGCTACCTCGCACAATGCCCCTCTAAACTGGCCCCAAAGCCCACCTTCGCTTCTGAGACCCTCGACGCGCCCCTAACCCCCTCCGGCAGCCAAATCTTCGAAAATGGATTTACAGGGTCCTCAGCGTGAACTTGGAAAGTAGGAAATCCATGTCATCTCCGGCGCCATAGCTCCGCCGACCCGCGACCGAGGAAATCTCCAGCGTATTCGAGCGCGTAACCTTCCCCAACTCTATTCAGGATGGAACCCGAATCAGTCAGCCCAATGTCTATGAGCTTGGCGAGGACCTGAGGGCACTTTCGTAAACCAGCAGCGTTGGGATCATTCTGGTATTGTTTCCGTCTGCAAATCTCCAGTCGCCGAATAAAATAGCGCCTGAACCAATTTGGCGGCAGGAATTGTTTTCTGGATCGCACTGCGCAGCAGCGCGAAACAAGCGTCAGTTCAGCTTCGCTTTTTTCTCCTGCCAAGTGTCGCCTTCAACCTTCTCGCGGGGACCGGGTATTTCTTCTTTTCGGGCGTCACTAATTTCGGCGACTGGGCAGTCGTGATTGCCGATTTACCGACGCACTGGCTGTGGCGAACGTTGTTCGTCGTTATCGGAATAGCGGCGTAAGCCCTTCGCCTCTCAGTTGGCGATAAATCGCCTCACTCATGACCATCGACCGTCATACCGCCATTGGGCAATGGCTCATAGTTTCGCTGGGCGCGAACGACTTGGGCACCATCGCGCCAGATGGTGTACTCTCGGCCATCAGTTTGACCGTACACTTCGTATCCATGCCGAAGGGAACAATGCGAGTACGTAGCGTTCTTGCGCGAGTCGTGCGCGTATTGCGGCTGGTCGTAGTGTCGGCCTCGGTGGTGGGGACGCTCGGCGTCGGAGCTCGCGCGCAACTTCGGTCTTCCTCGATGCCACTCCCCACTCTCACCCACGTCGATCAGATCCGCGGTCTGAAGCCCGACCAAGCCGCACTGGGCTATCCGGTGCTGATTCGCGGCGTGATCACGATGGATGCTCCGGCGCCAGACTTCTTTATTCAGGATGCGACCGCCGGCATTTATGTGGAGGGCAGCGTCTCCCCCAAGTACTCCCACCTGCTCAGCCAGTTCGTCGAGATCGAAGGCGTAACGGGACCCGGTAAGTTCGCTCCCGTAATCCGCGAGACAAAGTTGCGTGTACTGACCCAGGGAGTGCTGCCCAAGGCTCAACTATTTTCTTTCTCCGAGCTTGCAAGCGGGCAACAGGACAGTCAATGGGCGCAAGTGCGAGGTATTGTGCGGTCTGCGGCTATCGACCGAGGCTCTTGGCAGGAGCCCGTCCTGGCCATGCGCGTCGCGTCCGAAGGGGGTGAATTCAATGTTCGTGTGCCGATTGCCCACGAGAAGGATGCGTCTTCGTGGGTCGACAGCGAAGTCCTGATCGAAGGCGTGTGTGGAAGTCTGTACAACGCCAACCGGCAACTGACAGGCATCCTGTTCTACGTTCCTCGCATGAGCTTCATTAAAGTGGAAGCCCCCGCCACAGAAGTTCCTCTGTCGGAGTTACTGCGGTTTTCGACCGCGGAGGGCACGCCGCATCGGGTGCGAGTGCGTGGCGTCGTCGGCTACCAGCGACCGGGCAATGCACTGTTTCTTCAGAGCCACGGCAAGGGACTCCGCGTACTCACGCAGCAGTCCACGCCTCTCGAGATTGGAGATCTCGTGGATGTGATGGGTTTCCCCGCTATGGGGGACTCGGCACCGATGTTAGAGGATGCTGTGTTTCATCGTTTAGGCCATGAGAAAGCGCCGGAGCCGGCGAACCTGAACCTGGACACGCCTTGGGAGGAATTCGATGGCGTGGTCGTGACCACCGACGCGAAGTTGCTAAACCGCCAGGCGCAGCCGGATGGCTTGCGGCTTATGCTTCAGCACGGCGACGTGTTTTTCGATGCAACTCTCTCGTCCGGCGCCGGCGGGGAGCGCTTGCTGTCCATCCCGCTGAATAGCGACGTACAAGTCACCGGCATTTGTTTGGTTCGCAGCGGCGGTTTGTGGCAGACGCCACAATTGTTTCGCATGCTGTTGCGCTTCCCCCAGGATGTCGTTGTACGCGCGACTCCATCGTGGTGGAATTTGCGTCACACGATCTGGCTGCTGGGCATCACTGGGTTCGTCCTCCTGGCTGTGATGGCGTGGGTCGTGGTGCTGGGTCGGCGGCTGCAAGAGCAGATGGCCGTCATTCGTCAGAAGCTGAGAATGAGCGCGGTGCTCGAAGAGCGCAACCGGATTGCCCGAGAGCTTCACGACACACTGGAACAGGAACTGGCCGGGATCACCATGCAACTCGATCTGGCGGCCGATTGTTTTCAGCAAGCACCGCGTGTGGCCCAACAGGCGCTGGAAACGGCGCGCTATATGAGCCGCCACAGCATGGTGGAGGCTCGCCGCTCGGTGTGGGATTTGCGGTGCCAATTGCTAGAAGATGGCGATCTCGTGTCGGCGTTAGCTCGGATTGTCGAGCCACTCGTGCCGCGCGAACAAACGAAGGTCAACTTCAAAATCCAGGGTAGCCCGGTGCGACTCCCTGGGCCGGTAGAGATGAACCTGCTCCGCATCGGACAGGAAGCCGTCGCGAACGCCGTCAAACACGGGCGCGCGCGGCAGGTCTTCATTGAATTGGGCTACGCGCCCGCATTGGTTTGTCTGACCGTGAGTGACGACGGCCAGGGGTTTGCTGCTGGCCAGTCGTCCCCAACGGGGCATTTCGGACTCCTCGATATGCGCGAGCGCGCGCAGTCCATGGGCAGCCTTTTGAGAGTCGAGAGCGAGCCCGGACGCGGAACTCGCATCGCCGTGGAGGTTCGCGTCCACCACCCGAAAGCGATCGATGAAAAGCTCAAAACCAATACGTATTCTGGTCGTTGACGATCACTTCATGGTCCGCATGGGCCTTTCCGCGTCCCTGAACGTGGAGCCGGACATGGAAGTGGTGGCCGAGGCGGGCAACGGCAACGCCGCGCTGGAGGCTTACCGCAAACACCGTCCCAGCCTCGTGATGATGGACCTCCGGCTACCGGGAATGAGCGGTATTGACTGTACGGTCGCGATTGTTCACGAATTCCCAGACGCATGCATCCTCATGCTGTCCACGCACTCCGGCGAAGAGGAGATCTACCGTGCCCTGCAGGCTGGTGCCCGGGGATACATCGTGAAAAGCATCATCCGCGAAGAACTCCTGCGCGCCGTCCGTGAGGTTCACCAGGGACGACCGTACCTGGACCCCATCGTGGCTTCGCTGCTCGCCGAGCGACTCTCCCACCGGTCCTTGACCAGCCGGGAGCTGGAAGTACTGAGGATGGTGGCCAAGGGACTGGGAAACAAGGAAATCGCCGGCGCTCTGAATATTGCGGAAGTGACGGTCAAACTACACGTGAGCCACGTGCTCGAAAAGCTCAATGTGAAAGATCGGACCCAAGCAGCGACCGCTGCGCTGCAACGAGGAATCATCTCGCTCGATTGATCGCCTGAATACTGACAGCTCTAGACATGACGAACACCGAGCGACTGACGCGAGGACGGGTCCCCATTCTTGCAACGGTTGTGCAAACAATTGAGGCTGTACGAAAGTATAGTTGACAGCCCTTCCGGTTTGTTTTCTATTGGGGTGCTTGTGCCTTTCCGATAACGAGGACGAATTCGCTGTTGGGACCGCATCGTTCTTGTGGAAGCCATGAATGAGGTTTCCGTCTTTTTAAGCTGAGATCGAGATTGCCGACTAATCGGATCGGCCCGCTACACAATCGGACGACTCCCCGACGAGCCGCCGATCGCTCCCGAGAAGGAGAACCTCATGTCCCGCTGGTCTCAAGCAATTAATTCTCGCTTCATCGCAGGCATTGCAGCTGCCATCATCCTGTGTCTTTTCTGTGCCCCCCTGCTGGCGCAGGTGACCTCCGGAACGATATCCGGCCAGGTGCAAGACGCAACTGGCGCCGTCATCAAAGACGCGTCGGTGACTATCTCGAATCCGGCGAACGGACTCATGCGCAAGGTCACGACTTCTGACAGCGGCGAGTTCGTCGCTCCAAATCTGCTTCCTGGCACTTACAACATCACAGTGCAGGCAAAGGGTTTCAGGAAGATGGAGTCACAAGGGTTCGTGCTGAGCGCTGCTGACAAACTGAACGCTGGCGCAATGGTGATGGCGGTGGGAGCAGCCAGCGACGAAGTGACGGTCTCCGCCGATGCCGGTCAAGTCCAGATGCAGTCCAACTCCGGTGAACGCTCCGACGTGATCACGAGTAAGCAATTGAATGACGTCGCCATGAATGGCCGCAACGTGCTTGATTACCTGAAGCTGATCCCGGGCATGTCTGGCACGTTTGATGGTCACGCCTCGGGCACGGGCGGAAACGATGCGTATAACATCAACGGCACCCGCGCCAATCAGCATGAGTTCACCATCGACGGAGCCTCCAACGTCGATACCGGCAACAACGGGGGAACCCATGTCACCCTCAACACCGATGCCATCGAGGAAGTGAAAGTGCTGACTTCGAACTACCAGGCTGAGTTCGGCAAAGCGGCCGGTGGACAAATCGCCCTCGTCACGAAAAGTGGGAACAACCAGTGGCACGGCAATGGTCGCTTCTTCCATCGCAATGAGGGCTTGAATGCCAATGAGTGGTTCAATAAGGACAATCAGTTGAACCCGGCCGACCCGATAGCCAACCCACCGCATAACAATCCTGAGATTTATCGCTACAATTACATCGGATACCAAATCGGCGGCCCGATCCGGAAGGACAAGCTTTTCTTCTTCTGGAGTCAGGAATTCTACCGGCAGTTTGTTCCGAGCGGTGGCGTCAGCCAGTTCTATACACCGACAAAGCTGGAGCGGCAGGGAGACTTCTCGCAGTCCATCGACGGCAACGGTAATCCGATTGTGATCGCCGGGCCGGGAATCACGAACAATAAGATCGATCCGACGCAGCTTCCGGCAGCACAGGCAGCGGTATTCGCCCAGGTAGAAAAGATTCTCGGCCTTTTCCCGTTGCCCAATGTCAGCGGATTCGGGCCCAACCAGAACTACAACTACTCGAACGCGTTTTCAGCCCACGATCCGCGTCGCGAAGACATTTTTCGGGTCGACTTCCAGCTCAACCGGAACAACCGACTCTATGGGCGCTGGATTCACAATTCCGACACGGCGACTGCCCCCTTCGAGAACTTCCCTGGACCATTTGGCATCTTTGCCTGTTCGTCCGCGATCAACTTCGCCGGCGGCTGTACGCAGAAGCACCCCGGCTGGAATCTCTCGGTGAACCTGGTGAGCACGATCACACCAACCGTGTTGAACGAGTTCTCGGCGGGGCCCAGCCACTCACTTTCTTTGGCGGAGAGCGTAAACGGAAACGTTTCGCGTGGGACCAACGGCATCAATTTGGCGTTGCTCTACCCATTGTCTCCCGACCAATCCATCCCCGATATGAGTTTCAACGGTCTTTCCAACACAAATTTTGCCGGGAGCTACCTGGGAGGGACTCCTTGGAAACAGGCCAACACTACGATCAATCTGAACGATAACCTGACTTGGGTGAAGCACAGCCACACCCTCAAAACTGGCCTTTTCTACCAGCGCAGCCGGAAGGACCAGCCCGCCTGGGGCAACATCAATGGACAGTTCGGCTTTGGTTTAGGACCCACCAGCGGAGGCACCTGCTCCGGCGGACCAAACACCTGCACGCTGGGCGATCCCTTGGCCAGCGCCCTGTTGGGATCCTTCGACAGCTTTGACCAGTCCACGGCGCGTCCGCTTGGGAAGTTTCGTTATAACCAGCTGGAGTTCTATGTACAGGACACCTGGAAGTTATCCTCCCGGCTGACGCTCGACTATGGCATGCGTTTTGCGTGGATTCCGCCCCAGTACGACGCCAATAATCAGGTTGCGCTCTTCGATCCGGCGTCTTACAGCCAGGCCAATGCTGTGACCATCGATGGCAACGGCAATATCATCGTCGCCGACGGCGGGGATCCGCTGAACGGCATGAGGTTCACCAAGAGTAATCAAATCCCCACGGGCGGGTGGAATAGCCGGGGCATCATGCCGGAGCCGCGCTTTGGTTTTGCCTATGACCTGCTTGGCACGCACAAGACGATTCTGCGCGGCGGTGGCGGAATGATGCACGACCGTACCCAGGGCAACCTGATTTTCAATACTGTGTTTAATAATCCTGCGCTGGTGCAGACAGCAAATGTGAGCTCAGGCAATATCGTCAACCTTCCAACCTTGACGTCATCCTTCGGGAACGGCGTGCTGGGCAACATTCTTGGCGCAGCCAGGGACGGCAAGGTGCCCACGGTCTACAGCTTCAGCCTCGGAGTGCAGCACGAAATTGGCACGGGCACCACGCTCGATTTGGCGTACGTAGGCACGATGTCTCGCCACTTGGTAACGTCGCGGGACCTCAACGCGGTGCCGTATGGCACGGCGTTCATCAGAGCCGCCCAGGACCCGAACAACTTTCCGGGGGGCGTAGTGCCCGCGGTCGAGCCGAATCTGCCTCCGATTTATGCGGCGGCGGGGCTTGACTTCAGCGGACTCTATGCCTACGGACACCCCTCGTACACTAACGCTGCCCTCGTGCCGTACAAGGGATACGGCCAGATTTCGTACCTGAAGTTCGACGGCACCTCCGATTACAACTCGCTGCAAGCCTCGTTGCAGCGTCGCTTCAGCAAAGGTTTGACCTTCGGCGCAGTCTATACTTGGTCGAAATCATTGGCCACCGCGGGCTCGGATCAGGATACGCAGAATCCCTTCAATGCCCTGCTCGACTACCGCGCGGCGCCTTGGGACCGGACGCAGGTGTTTGCCGCCAACTACGTCTACGACTTGCCGGGCGTAACGAAACACTTTGGCGGTCCGAAGTGGCTTTCGTACGTCACCGACAACTTCCAGTTGAGCGGCGTGACTCAGTTCATGACTGGAACACCGGTTGACTTGAATAACAGTTTCTCTTTCCCGTCAGGCAGCTTGGACGGTTCGAACATGTGGGGAGCGATCCCGTTCTACTTCACGCTCGACCAGAATAAGAATCCGGTTCTCCCTGCCATCGGACCTCCGGTGCGCGGGTCGCGTGATACTCTCCGCAACGGTGGCATGCAGACTTGGGACATGTCTTTGTTCAAGAACATTCCACTGGGTCGCAACGAGGCGCGATATCTGCAGCTCCGTTTGGAAGCGTTCAACGCATTCAACCATCCAAACTTCAGCGATAAGAACTACGGCCTCAATGTGGACGGTCCCTGGCAATACAGCCCCACCGACCCGTTGACCATCACGAAAAACGCCAACTGGGGAAAGAACGTAGATACGTACGGCACCGGTCCGGGAGGGTTTCGCGTAGTTCAACTCGGCGCCAAACTTTACTTCTAGTCTAATTCGCCCCCATCGCATTGTACTTCGGCAACGGAGGGCTACGAACAGGCGCATCATCGGCAAAACCGCCCGCGTTAATTGGGACGGGACAAAAGCGCCGGTGTTCGCAGTCAGTGCCGATCACGAGGAGATCGGACGCATACAGGGCCGACAGTTCGCCGCGTTGCTGCCCAGGGGCGGTTCGGTCCTTTATATCAAGGGACCATCACGGAGTTCTTCCGCCCGGAAGCGCACGGCAGGGATGATAGAGACGAAACCGTCGAACATTCAAGCTGCGATGCTGAGGGCAAATGCGGCGCCAAAGAAGTCGCCTGCCGCATCAAGGATCAGGGTTGCCCAGGGCAAGGTTCCGTCTTTTCCAGATCGTTTCCACGTTCAATTCTCCGATTTACTACAGATTTAGTACATCTTCGTCACCTCCTCCAAGCCAGGGAAGCCGAGCGAGCGGCGATCCCTCCTCCCCAGTCTGGATATCCGAATGCGGAGTGTGGAGCGGTCCGTCGAGTTAGTGCACATTCAGTCCGGAGGGCAGCCCCGGTGAGGGCTGGTACGACGCTGCCGTTTTGGCCCGGCGAGCAATTTCACGCGGATCGTGGACCTCAACGCCATTCGGGCTTATACGGGAGGCATTAGGAATTTTTTCCCAGGTTCTCAGACTTTTCGCGTACCAGTCCCAGGCTTCGGCCGACAGTTTCGAGCGCTCTGCGCCGCTTGTCACTTTCGTCGCCATCCCAGCCGAGACATCACCGAGCCCGGCATAGCTCTCGAACAACGAGTAGAGCCCTGTCACATTTGTTGGAGTGCGGGAAGTCAATAGTTCGCTGATGCTGAGCGCCTCTTCGTATTCGCGGAGTGCCGCGCCCATATCCCCTTGTTTCAGATGGACTCCGGCAATGCGGTTCTCAATGTCGGCTGACATCAGGCGATTATTCAAGTCCGCGAGATCTGCGGCGGCCAAGTCCTGGTAGATGGCGTGTGCTCGGGCATAACTGTCGAGTGCACCGGCCAAATCGCGAGTCTCGGCCAATGCGGCACCCAGTCGGACTTGAATCCCGCCCAGGCTGACTTGGGTTTCGGAATTCTTGCCTAACCGGTTCAATTCGGTCATCTCCGCCAGCCCGCGGCGAAGAAAGGAGATTCCTCCCCCGGATCGGCCGAGTTTGCTCAAGTTGTAGCCAACGCTGGCTTGGGAATTGGCGAGATCCTCACGGTATTCCAGATTCTTGGGGTCGGCCGCAATCACAGGCTGGATCAGTTGCAACTGCTTCCGAGAATATTCCAGGGCCCCCGCAAACTGTCCATCGATCTCGAGCAGGTTTGCGATCGCGGCATAGAGACTGCCTAATTCTCGCTGCACATTCGCATTGTTGTTCTGCTTGGCCAAACGTCCGAAAATCTCCGTTGCCTGCTGAGCGTGGAGCATGGCAGCGGATCGGTCACCGGTCTGAATCAGGTCATTCTGGAGCTTGTAATGGATAATGGCGATCCACCTTTGCAAACGTGCTCCGGTGCCTTTCTGCTTCTCCACTTCCAAGACCAAAGCGAGTTCCTTGTTGTGATAGTCCAGTCCCGCATGGGGGTTGGCCAAATTGGCCGAACTCCCGTTGCCACCCCCTTCGATGTCGCCGAGTTTGTCATAATCCAGCGCAAGTTCAACTTCGACTTCCCGGTCGTCAGGACGCGCCTTGTGAAGTTCTTCGGTGACTGCGACGGCTTTCATACAGTTTTCGAAGCCGCCTTGAACATCCCCCAGGTAGGCGGCCTGGAGATCAGAGAGGAAACGGTAACTCCCCGCTAGACCGATTTGGTCTTTCACACTGTCGGGGTGCGCCTCTGCAAGCGCTTGGTGTATCGCAAGCATCTTGCGGAAACTAGCCAAGGCCCCGGCGGTATCCCCAAGATTTGGCATGCCCGGGTAACCGCCCTGCACCAAACCGACCCTTTCATAAGCGTCTGCCAATTCGCGCTGCAGGGAGGGGTCTCCGGTGGATTCCTTTGCCAGTCCGTCGAGGTACTGGAGGGCGCTCTCAACGATCAACTTGCGGGCGGGCGTCGATCCCGGAAGGTCGCGGATTGAGTCGTGAATATCAAATAACAATGAATTGGCCAGCTTGCGCACATCGTTGAACCGTGCCTCGGCACGTCGCTGATTCGCGGCCGCGATCCGCACCTCGCGCACGAGAGCAACGACACCTGCAGTCAGCATTGTGACGACTAAAGCCGCTGCTGCGACTCCCGCCTTATGTCGAGCGACAAATTTGCTGGCCCGATAGCCAACCGTGTCTTTGCGTGCAACAACCGGCAGACCTTCAAGATGCCGCCGGATGTCGTCGGAGAACTGGGCGACCGAGGAATAACGCCGTTGCGGTTCCTTGCGTAGCGCCATCAGCACGATATTGTCCAGGTCACCAGCCAGCCTTCGCCGCCGCCGCCGCGTCTCTTGCTCCCGGGCGGGTACGGACGGCGGCATCCGCACCGCCGCTTCGTCGCCAGCGACTGGTTCCTGGGCACGGGTGATCGCGGTGCTTGGTTTTTGCGGCTCCGCCTCGCAGATCTCGCGGGCAATCTCATGCGGCGCCTCGCTGGTGTTCCGGTACGGACTGCAGCCGGTCAGCAGCCGATACAGGACCACTCCCAGCGAGTAAACGTCGCTGGCCGTGGTGATGGATTCGCCGCGCACTTGCTCGGGGCTGGCAAATTCCGGTGTCATCACCCGCATCAGTGTGGCGGTGCGATCCAGAGATTGCGAGAAGATCTCTGGCGCGAGTAGCTTGGCAATCCCAAAGTCCAGCAACTTCGGGACACGTTCTTCTGTCACCAAGATATTGCCCGGCTTCAGGTCTCGATGTACGACCAGATGTTGATGCGCATAGTGGACCGCGGCGCAAACCAGGCGAAAGAGTTGCAAGCGTTCCACCAGCGAGAGGTTGTGTCCATCGCAATATTCGTCGATGGGCTGCCCCTCCACCAGTTCCATGACTACATAGGGGAGATTATCTTCGGTACTCCCACTGTCGAGAAGTCGGGCGATGTTGGGGTGATCGAGACTGGCGAGAATCTGGCGCTCGGCTTTGAAACGGCGCAGGCCAGAGGCGGTGTCAAAACCGCGGCGGACCACTTTGATGGCTACCTGCTTCTGATACTGATCGTCAGCGCGGACCGCGCGGTACACCTCGCCCATTCCTCCAGCGCCAATCTCCTCGACAATTCTGTATGGCCCGATGAGCCGTCCCACCAGAGGCCGCCGGGCCTCGACGCCGTCGGAGCCGGTACTGTCCGGGTTGATGGTCTTCAGGAAATCAGAACTAACCTGAGCGTGGGAAAGGATGAAGGATTCGACTTCCTGCCGCAGCGACGGCTCGTTCGCACAGACGTGGTCGAGATAGCCAGGGCGCTGCTCAGGTTCGAGGTCGAGTACGGCGTAGAGCACTTCCTTGACTTGCGCCCAGCCCTCGGGCGTCATGCCGGCAGCCCGCTGATCTCCCGGTGCAGCCAGACTCGCGCCGTGGCCCAATCGCGTTTCACGGTCGCCGGCGAAACTCCGAGAACTTTCGAGGTCTCGTCGATAGAGAGACCGCCAAAGAAGCGCAGCTCTACGATTCGGCTTTGTTGTTGGTCTAACTGGGCCAGGCCATTCAACGCCTCATCCAAAGCAACCACGTCCACGCTGCGGGTTTGGGGAAGAGTTACCTGCTCGTCGAGGGTCAGCATACAAACCCCGGCTCCGCGTTTGCCCGCCCGATGCCGGCGCGCGTAGTCGACAAGGATTTGCCGCATTAACTGCGAAGCAACTGCAAAGAAATGTGCGCGATTCTGAATGCGAAGATCTTGTCCAGCCAGACGCAAGTAGGCCTCGTTCACCAAAGCTGTGCTCTGCAGGGTGTGATCGCTACGTTCGCGGTTCAGGTGATAGTGAGCGAGCCGGCGGAGTTCATCGTAGACCAGTGGGATGAGCGACTTGAGCGCTTCCTGATCTCCTGCCCCCAGGGTGGCGAGGATCTCGGTAATGCGCTTGGACGAAGCTGGGTTCAATGCCGCAAGCCCCCGTGGGTGCACACAATATCCCTTGACCTCCGGAAAGTCAATTTATTGAAAACACGGTGTTTCTCGACCTGGTGCGGCGGCATCTTCATGGCTCCGAGATATTTTCTTCCTGGTGTGAGCTGATTTGTTTCGGTTTTGCGCTTTATGAAGAGAACCAAAGCGCGTCTGGCTGGTTGCGGCACGCGCTCGGCTCCCCCCACATCCAGTGACACCAGGAGAAGCCTATGTTTCACCCGATCGCAAAACGCTGCATCCTCGCACTCACCGTAACCATTCTCACGCTGCTTACGGCAATCGCGGCTCAAGCCCAAGCCACCCTCACCATTGGTCTCGCACTGGGTGCCGACGTTAACGGCGAACCGACTTATACGGCGACCGTGACCAACACTAGCACCTTCGATGCTCCCAATCTCACCGTGACCTACACGCTAACTCCCGACGACCTCCCCATCTCTCCCGCGCCCAGCGGCGGCTGCCTCTTTACTCCCGGACCGATTAATCTGACCGTGGTCTGCAGTATCGTGAATCTCAATCCTAATGAGTCGCACGACTTTGTCATCGCGGTCCATCCCACCAACACAGCCCCACGCGATGTGACAGCGGTCGCCCATGAGGACGGCGGCGGTACAGCCACCGCCTTCATCACCAGCGAGATCACTGCCGTCGGACTTACCGAGATGCAGGTCACGCTTACCTCGACCAATCCCGGGAAAGTCGGCGAGCAGCTCGTCTACAAAGTGACGGTGCTGAACATTCAGGACGATGACGCCCGTGACGTCTTTGCCCTTCTGGCATTGCCGAAAAATGTAACGTTCGTCTCTGCGACCAGGGGATGTGTGCACGCCCAGTTGACGGTATGCAAGATGGGTCAAATGTCACCTGGAGTCAGCAAAACCGTCACTATCACGGTGCTGCCGACTGTCTCCGGATGGACTCAGGCTACCGCCGGTGTTCGCTTGAGCACGCCCGACGCAAACGTACTCAACAACAGCGCCGCTTCCAACATCTGGGTGAATCCGTAGGCGAAGAACGAAGCGCCACCGGCGCGTCCAACTCCACCGCGAGTTGGAGGCGCCGGTGCGAATGCTCGCGCAGAGGCGACAGACCGAGGCGAAGGGATTTCATGGCGGTCAGAAGTTTTTCTATCTGCCATGACCTGATTTGCCTCGGGTTTGCGCTTTGTTAGGGGAAGAGAGACTGTCTGGCCCGGATCGGGCGCCCGGCAAGCGTGGCTACGAAATGGAGAAACAATGACTATGCAACGGCTCAACAATCTGCCTTTACTGGCCTTGGCATTGACCTTGGCCTTAGCGGCGCTGGGAGTTTCGGGCGCGGGCGCTCAGACGTACTCGGACATCCATGATTTCGCGGCACTCACACTCGATTCTCCCCTGTACTCGGGGATCCTGGCTCAAGGCCGGGATGGCAATCTCTACGGTGCGACTCCTTCAGGAGGAACTCTGGGGTTTGGGGGCGTTTTCAAAATCACGCCCACCGGGACGTATTCGGTGATTTACAACTTCGACGGCACCGCCCATGGAAAGACTCCGAGGAGCGGACTGACTCTGGGGACCGACGGCAGCGTCTACGGCACGACGTGGCAAGGCGGGACTTCCAACTATGGAAATATTTTCCAAATCACTTCCGCCGGAGTTTTGACCGTCCTCCACAATTTCTCCTATAGCGACGGAGGTAATCCGTATTCGCCGCCCATTCAGGGGACCGACGGTAACTACTACGGAGCCACGGAGGCCGGTGGAACCGGGTCTGGCACCGTCTACAAGATCACGTCTTCGGGCACCTTCACCTCGCTGCATTCTTTCAGTTTTGCTGAATGCGCCACCCCAATTGCTCCGCTGATCCAGGGGGCCGACGGAAATTTCTACGGGATCTGCAACACTGGCGGAGCTGCAGGGGGCGACGGCTCGGTGGTCAAGATTACCGCCGCTGGTGTGGTGACGGTGATGTACAGCTTTGACTTTACGCACGGGTCCCATCCCAATGGACCGCTCGTACAGGGCACCGATGGGAATTTCTACGGCACAACCTCCGGCGGTGGAACCCTGGATGGAGGAGTGGTGTTCAAACTCACACCCGCCAAGGTCTTGACCGTACTCTACAATTTCAACGCGAAACCCGGTTCGGTGGATGGCAACCTGGTCGATGCCGGTGTAATCCAGGCTACCGACGGCAATTTCTATGGCGTGACTGATGCAGGCGGGACGAGCGGATTTGGAATCGTCTATAAGGTAACTTCCGCTGGCGTCTACTCCGTCTTATATAACCTCGTTCAGGCAACCGGTTCTGTTCCAGAAACTACACTAAGACAACACACCAACGGGAAGCTCTATGGCGAGGCGAATTCTGGCGGGGCAAACAGCGTGGGTGCCCTTTTCAGTTTTGATGTGGGGCTCAAGGCCTTCGTCAGTGAGTTACCAACGTCGGGAAAAGTTGCCAAATCAGTCGGCATTCTGGGAAGTGGCTTCACCGGAACGACCAGCGTCAACTTCAATGGCACGAATGCCACGTACAGCGTTCTATCTGATACGTACATCTCCGCGACCGTTCCGTCCGGCGCAGGAACCGGTTTTGTGACCGTGGTTACCCCGGGTGGCACTCTGAAAAGCAATCTGAAATTCCGGGTGACGCCTACGGTGCTCAGCTTCACCCCAACCAGCGGACCGGTTGGGACGCAAGTGACAATCACGGGAAACAGTCTGACGCAAGCTAGCAAAGTAACTTTCGGCGGCGGGAAAGTCGCGGTCTTCTCAGTGAACTCCGATACGCAGATTACCGCCACGGTCCCGGCAGGGGCGGTCACAGGGAAAATTCAGGTGACTACGCCGGGCGGCACCGCGACCAGCCCGACGGCCTTCACGGTCAACTGAGAGAGTCGAAGGGGCTTCCTGAAAGGGCGTATGCGAACAAGAACAGTTCTCCTGATCCTTTTCCTGGGTCCTCCATGGCAGCGGAGAATTTGGAAAAGACCCAGAAAAAAGAGCTCGAAGCTCAAGTCAAGATGATGACTGCGCTGCACGGGGCTGCGTGAAAATACGTCGTTTTGCTGGAAGGATCCGTCAAATTGATAGGCATCGCCGAATCGACCTGCAACGGCAGACGCCGGCCGATGCTCCCCACATATGCAATGTGCAGCGATGATCGGGAAGAGATCTGGCGCCCGATCGAGAAATTGAAGACCTGCGCGTAAGGGGTCTTCAGATTCTGGTCCAGCCCCCAGTTGATGGCAAAGGTGGTGTTGCCTGGGGTATAGGGAAACCCGCCCGCTGGCGCCGGGCCAAACAGACAGCCCGGATCATTGATGGACGCGCAGGGCGGAAGCAAGCAGGACTGCACTGATGTTCCCGGAGTGAGACAGGTAAAACGTGGAGCGTTCGCCGGCGACAGGACACCCGCTGGATTTCCGAGAATGGTGGAAAGGTCGAAGGAGCCGTTCTGGTCGAAGCTGTTGACGATGGGAATACCGAAGTGGTCGTACATGATGCTGTAACCGCCGCGGATGGAGAACTGGTCTTTCTTTCCAAGAATCTTCGAAGCCCAGCCCTCGCCGGTGTCTGGCGCCAAGCGACCGCGAACCGCGGTGAAAAATCTTTGTGATCCCAGTTCCACAGGCCGGGACCGTGATTCTTGGGTCCGCCAAGCACGAAAGAAAGCTCGCCCGCGCTATCGGCCGGTTGGCCTTGCGCGGCTAACTGGGCGGTGTGATTGAACCAGTCGCCGGCGTTTTGATTGGTGCATCCACCGCCGGTAGCTTGACGTATAGGAAAATAAAAATCTTGCGTGTGAGACTAACCCCGGCACCAAGCTAGGTCGAAGAGGGTATGGTCCGTCGGAGTAGGCATGAAGACTATTTGCGCGGCTTGAAGTGTGCTGTTTTGGTGTTGGGTTTGGAAGGCAAGACCGAAGGTCGTATTTTCTCGCGTTGTCGTATCGGCAGGAGTACTCCAGACGAAAGTCAGATTATCAAGCTGCCTTCGGTGGCAGGCGTCGCACCCTTTGCATCTTTTGCCTCTACGGTCGATGAGCGGATTCCGTCCGAAGTCTCGCTCTATCGACAGCGCCCAGGGCGAGGTTTGGGACGTGGCCTTGGCTTCTGCCCCAGCGTAGCAAAAATGGCTGCCGACGTTTGACTGAGAGTACGCGAGGCAAATAATCCAAAGCTCCGAACAGCGTGTTGATAGCGCTCGGGCATGTGCTGCGCCCAACAGCCAACGAATTCCTCTAACGAGCATTCTTCTCAACCCGGCGATGCAGCTTCTTGTCGTTGTACCAAAACCTGACGGTTTGTTTCCCGATCCAGGTGATGCGGCGCTGCGCGATGGGAGGACGTCTTACATAGCGACCGGCGTATTGCAGGAAATGCCCTTTGTCCCACAACAACTGCGGTTGCGTCGAGCATTGGAGGAACTCGGCTGGTCGGCGCAATAGACGAGTTCAACGACGCCAGGCTGACGCACTCATCTGTTGCCGAACCAATTCTGGTTACGACTGGGGAAAGCACCACCGGACGCCCTTCCGGCCGGCTCAGCCCGCTCGGATTGAATGACTGAGGCGAGGCTGTAGAGATGGCTCCGACGGGGATTGCGTTCCCAATGGACGCGATGTCGAGCCCCGCACTCATCGCCGACGCTCCTGGCCGGGCGCAAGGCGGACAGAAAGCGGACAAAATGCTGGATGGGTTGCAGTCTGAGATAGAATAGAAAGGACTTAGGGGGCGTATTACAGGGTCTGCAAAACCTTTATGCGTCGGTTCGATTCCGACCCGCGCCTCCAAGTTTCTCTTGTAGCTTCTTGACAGCGCTCTCGTTGCCTGCAATTACCACCTACCTTTTGGTTGGCCTTTGATGGATCACAGCATTTCTATAGGCACCAAGAACAAGGCACGCGGCCACCAATGCTTGTGCTTTCTCATTGTGTGCGTCGTGTTTCTTGGGTGCGATCTCTCTCAAGGCCAAGCCGATAAGCCCACCGATTCGACACCCGATGCTCCGAAGCCAACTATCACAAAGGCGAAGGGCTTCTTTGCCCGCTGGGCGGAGTTCTATCGCGAGGACTGGTCGGGGACTGCTCCTTCGTCGCCGGCCGCAGCGCGGCGCGGAGTTCCGTCGCCGCTGGATTCTCCGCCGTTTCCGATCGCAGATTGGTCCTATGGTGGTTCGCCGGTGATCGGCGAGCCGGACACGAACAGCTATCCGCTAACGACGGCCATCAACCAGGCTAGAAGCCGGACGAAGGTTTATGGATGGATCGATCCGAGCCTGAACTTCAGCACATCCACCAACCGCAATGCGCCCGAGGCGAATGATGTGTATTCGAATCGTTTTGAGTTGAACCAGTTGGTTCTCTATGCCGAGCGGCTGCCCGACTCCGTGCAGCGCGATCATGTCGATTGGGGCTATCATCTCACGGCTCTTTTCGGTACGGACTATCGCTATACGATCGCGAAGGGCTATTTCAGCGGCCAGTGGCTAAGCCATACTTATCAATATGGATTTGATCCGACATTAGAATACATCGACGTTTATGTTCCGCAGGTTGCGCAGGGTATGAATTTGAGGGTGGGTCGCTTTATCTCCGTGCCGGGGATCGAGGCACAGTTGGCGCCGAACAACTACGTCTTCAGCCACTCACTGCTTTATGCTATTGATCCGTTTACCGACACAGGCCTGATAGCAACAGTTAAGCTGAACGACCATTGGCTGGTACAACTCGGGATTACTGACGGCCACGATGTTGCTATTTGGACGCCGGATGCGAAGCCTTCGGGCACGGCCTGCGTGAGCTATACGACCACTTCGGTGAATGACAATTTTTACTTGTGCGCCAACGGGATCAACGACGGCAAGTACGCCTACAACAATCTGCAGCAGTATGACGCCACCTGGTATCACAAGTTCTCGAAGACCGTGCACATGGCCACCGAAACCTGGTACATGTATGAACGCGACGTTCCGGCACTGGGAGGTAGGGTTCAGCCGGAGATTGGCACGAATGCGGCGTATTGCTTGCCGGGGGAACAGCGTTGCACCGCTCCGGAATATGCCGTCGTCAATTTCCTGCAGAAAGAACTCTCACTGCACGACTTCCTTTCGTTTCGCAGCGATTTTCTCGACGACAAGAAGGGTCAGCGCACGGACTATGCGACCCGGTACTCAGAGAACACGATCATGTGGTGTCACTGGATCGGATCAACGATCCAGATTCGCCCGGAATTGCGCTTTGAGCGCGCGTGGGATGTGAAGGCTTACGACTATGGCCGACGACAGAACCAGCTTACGGTAGCAAGCGATCTGATCTTCCACTTCTGAACCGGGAGTTTCTGCATGGTCTTGCAGGAAAATAGATTCATGACTGGCGTACGGATGGACATCTGGCTCTGGGCCGCAAGATTCTTCAAGACGCGTCCGCTGACGAAGCGAGCCTGTGAACTGGGCAGGGTTTTGTCGAATGGGCAGCCTGCCAAGGCGGCACGTGAAGTCCGGGTTGGGGACCGGTTGCGGGTGACGAATGAAGGCGGCGACTTTGAGATCGAGGTTCTGCTACTCAGCGAGGTGCGGGGACCGGCCGCGGTGGCGCAGACGCTTTATCGCGAAAGCGAGGAGAGCCGGGCGGCGCGTGACAAGTTGGCTGTCGAACGGAAGGCGATGCGGGAATTCGAGATATTGCCCGAGGGTCGGCCGTCAAAACGCGACCGGCGCCACATCATCCAGTTCCGGGGTCGCTCGTAGGTGTGATCATTCCTCTGTGCCCTGTGCGGTTGATTCAAGAGCATTAACCACAGAGGACACAGGGGACACGGAGGACGATCCTAATTTTTCGTTGACTTTTGCAAGCAAGCGGGTCAATATGGCGTTGTACGACATGTCGCGAGAGGTCACAATGGAGTTCCTGCCGCTCACCGAGCCTGTTTTGCTGATTCTTCTGAGTCTAGCGGAGGAGCCTCGGCATGGGTACTCCATACTCAAAGATGTTGAGCGGATGAGCGACGGGCGGGTTGTGCTCAGCACGGGCACGCTCTACGGCGCGCTGCGGCGGTTGCTCGGTGAGGAGTGGATTGAGCGAATTGAAGAAGAGGATAGCCCGCGAGGCCGCCAGTCATACCGGCTGACTGCCCACGGACGCAAGAACCTGCAGCTCGAGGTCAGCCGGATGAAGCACCTCACGCGCCTGGCAAGTTTTCGGATCGCCGGGAAGGAGGCCTGATCGATGCTTAGCGTCAGTGTCTATCGGCAGCTGCTGCGTCTCTATCCGGCGCCTCACCGACGTCAATTCGGCGAGGAAATGATTGCCGTGTTCGGGGATATAAGGAGCGACGCCGCTTCGAGAGGAGCGGTTGCGAGGATCGTCTTTTATATCCGCGAAAGCGCAGGACTCATTGCTGGCGCGATGCAGGAACACTGGCGAAGGCTGGGTGGCGATCCCGACGTTCTGTGGTTTTCACCGAGGAGGGCTACGATGCACACTGAATTTCGTTTTCCGAAAACAACTGCGGTATTGATGACGATCATTCTGGCCGGACTTGTGCTGGCCATCAAGAAAGGAGAAACGATTTCGTCCTCCAATGTGAATCCTCCGATTGGACCACTCCCGCCGACACACTCCGTTTTATTGGGGGGGCATCTTTCTAACCCTCGCATTCTTCTATGCCGCGGGGTTGATTGGGTGGGCGATTCTGTTCGCGATGCGGCGGTCGGGAGTGCATCGCCTGGCGGACACCGCTGCAGAAACGAAATAGTGAGTCCTGTGGGACGGGGCGGCGTGGGTGGCTGGAAGGAATCCCGTTCGTCGCCCCCGCGCTTCCGAGACCGGCCGAACTTGCTGCGAACCACTCCTGCTTATAGACTCAGGGGCGCGAATCAGAACCCTGCACACCCATGAGCCTGCAACGACTCTCTGCTTGCACTGTCTGTCTGACCCTCACCCTCTTCTTCGCAATCTCCATCGCCAACGCGCAGAGTCCTGCGACCACGGCCGCCGTCACGGAGTATGTCAAGGCGGAGATGCAGAGACAACACATCCCGGGCCTGGCGTTGCTCGTCGTAAAAGGCGGCAGGGTCGTTCGGGCTGAGGGTTTCGGATTGGCAAATGTGGAATTGCAGGTACCCGTGAAGCCGGAGACAGTTTTCCAGTCGGGATCCGTGGGGAAGCAGTTCACGGCAACCGCGGTCATGATGCTGGTCGAAGAAGGCAAGATCGGGCTCGACGATCCGCTCACGAAGTATTTTGCTGATGCTCCGGCCAGTTGGAACGACGTGACCATACGCGAACTGCTCAGTCACACTGCGGGTTTTGGCGACTATCCCAAGGACTTCAACTACCGCAAAGACTGGACCGAAGACGAAGAGCTGAAGTTGATCGAAAGCATCCCTCTGGCGTATCCGCCGGGGACGAGTTGGCAGTACAGCAATTTCGGGTATGTGACTCTCGGGATTCTGATTCATCGGGTAACCGGCGAGTTCTATGGCGATTTCCTGGGGCAGCGAATCTTCCAGCCATTGGGCATGAAGTCCACGCGCATCATCAGCGAAGCCGACATCGTTCCGAATCGATCGGCGGGCTACCGGCTCGTGAAAGGTGAATTGAAGAATCAGGAGTGGGTGTCGCCCATCGTGAACACTACTGCCGACGGCAGCCTCTACTTCACGATTCTCGATCTGGCCAAGTGGGACGCCGCGCTCTACACGGAGAGACTTCTGAAGCGGTCAAGCCTTGACTTAATGTGGACTCCGGTCAAGATGAAAAACGGTCAACCCAACAAGGGCAACTACGGGTTTGGCTGGTTCATCGAGCAGAGGGGCGGGCATCTGTGCATTCACCACGATGGAGCCTGGCAGGGATTCGAGACCGCCATCGACCGATATGTCGATAATCAGTTGACTGTGGTCGCGCTCGCAAATCTGGAGGACTCGAAACCCGGGGAGATCACGCAGCACGTGGCCGAGATGTATTTGGCGGACAAGTAGGAAGATTCACCACAGAGGACACTGAGGACACAGAGGGACACCTAGATCTAGTTTCTAGGATCTGAGATACGGTTCGCGCGCTTCGACCTGCATCCTCATACCGTACTTTGGGCGCAGAGTGATCAAGGGCTCGGGCTCGACGCGATGTCCGGGGACGAGTTTCAACTTCCACCTTTGCGCGATCGTCGCCAGCAATAACACACCCTCCATCCACGCGAAAGACTCGCCGATGCATTGCCGGACTCCGGCTCCAAATGGGAAATAGGTCAGCTTCGTGCGGCGCGACTTGGCTTCCGGCGTGAAGCGCTCGGGATCGAAGCGCAGGGGGTCGGGAAAGAACCGGGCGTCACGGTGGGTGATGAACTGGCTCATCAGTACTGTGGTCTTCGCGGGAAGGACGAACTCGCCTAAGCGAAAATCGCTGCGCGCGTATCGTCCCATCGCCCACGCAGGCGGGTAGAGCCGCATCGATTCCGCCAGCACCATTTCTGCGTAACGCAGACGGGGGATATCGTCGAACGTAGGCAACCGGCCTTGCAATTCGCGGTCGATTTCATGGTGGAAGCGGCGTTCACAGTCCGGATTCTGCGAGAGCAAATACCACGTCCAGGAAAGCGCGTTGGCCACAGTTTCATAGCCGGCCAGGAAGATTGTGATGACCTGATCGCGCAGCGACTGCTCAGACGCGGGGCTTTGATCGGGCGATGCGGCCAGCATGAGATCGAGCAGGCTGCCGCCGTGCGAGCTTCGCTTACGGTGCGCGGCAATCATGCGGTAGACGACTGCGTCAACGCGCTTGCGCGCTCTCACGAACGCGGCGAGGCCGGGAGGGCGTACGTGCACCAGCCACTCTGCCGCGGGCAGCATCACAAGAAAATTGTAAAGGCCCATGATGCGGTTGATCGCGCTGGCCAGTTCGTCGACTTCGTCGTGGAGATCGGTAGCAAACAGCGTTTGCGCAACCACGTTGAGCGTGAGATGCATCATGTCGATGGCAATGTCACGTTGCTCGCCGTCCCGCCAGCGGTCGCGCGCGCGGGATGCCTCCTGCACCATCAGGCTGGCATATTCCGGGATGCGCTGGCGGTGGAACGCGGGTTGCGCCACCTGCCGCTGGGTGCGTTGCTGAGCGCCTTCGGCGGTGATCATGCCCTCGCCCAGCAGCATCTTGGTGCGCTGCACCGTGCGTTCTTTGATGAAGTTGTCGTTCTGCACGACGAGCACTTCGCGGATGTAGTCGGGGTGATTCAGGAAAACGATGTGATGCCAGCCGATTTTGTAGTGGGCAATGTCGCCGTATTCCTGAGCGAGGTGCTGAAACAGCAGGATCGGATTCGCAGGGCGGAACTTGCGGAAGGCAAACCAGAGGAGGTTCCTCTGGAAACCGGGCGGGAAGCGGTAGGCGGTGGGTCGCCCCGAGGAGTTGCTGACCTCGTCTCTGGCTGCGGTTACCATATCTTGGTAGTGTACTTTGTGGGGCTGGGCGGTGGATAAAAGACGGATGGCGACACCGGTCGTGGGCGCAATGGCGGTGCTTCAAAACGCTATTGTTGCGTTGGGTTCTTTGTGGTTTTCAAACCATCCAGCAGCGAGATGAAAACAGCCTTCCTCACCCAACGGCATCCGAAGGGCGGGTCGTTGACCTCCGGAGGAAAAGCTGGAGTCGACTTTGGGAGTTTGACGTAATCCGTACATACTCTTACGCCATAATCGCATTTCTGGGGGATTGTCTTTCCGTCGAAAACGCAACTGTAGGCAGTCTCCATTGAGGAGTACCCTTCATTGAAAATCTCCGAGTAGCCAATCGTTCCGTAGCTGGCGGTTGGCGTTGTTTTCGGCATGATGGGTTTTCTCATATTGCGGAGAAACAGAACGTACTCCCAGCCAAGTTTCTCACCCACAAACGGGCCGAAATAGACACTCGCTCCGACCGGCATCCCCTTGAAACTCTGAATGACTTCGCCTTTGTAGACTGCATGGTCGTAGTTCTCGGTGTCCCCGGAAACGATTCTTACAAAAGCGACAACATCAGCCTCCTTGAATAGATCGCCAATCTGATAGACGCCCGGCTCAGTGAGCGTCACGACCTCAGATTGAGCAGAGGCCTGTACCGCCATGAGAATGACAAAAAATGAAACAGCAATTCGCATTACCGCCATAACAGAATTCCTCTCCCACCAATCTTGCTAACGCGCCCCAGACTTCTGCAACAGATCCAACTCCGCCAGCACTTCAGCGCTGTGCTTGACGGGATCGACGCTGGTATACGCCTTTGCGACCTTGCCGCTGGGATCAATGAGCAAGGAATGCCGCGCGGCAAACTTCACCAAACCGAGATTGGTGAGCGATCCGTAGGAGTCGGTGACTTTGTGATCAGTGTCGGCCAGCAGTTTGAAGTTCAGGCCTTCCTTAGCGCAAAATTTCTTATGCGAATCCACGCTGTCGAGGCTCACACCCAGCACGACGGCATTCCGCTCGGCATACTTTGGCTGATCAACCTGGAAGTTGTGGGCTTCGCGAGAGCAGCCCGGCGTCTGGTCCTTTGGATAAAAATAGAGGACCACCCACTTTCCCCGGTAGTCCTTCAGGCTGACGGACGAGCCTTCCTGGGAGGGCAGTGTGAAATCTGGAGCATCGCTTCCCTCGCAGGGGGTGGCGGAATGCGACAACAGACGCGGAACCAGCACGATCAGGACGACCACCACCGCCAACAGCAGCACGATCCTTAACATGCGTCCTCCTCCGGCGCCGAACGCCAAGTCGAAGCGATTCTAAACCAGACCGACTCCCTGCCGACCAACAAAGGCGTAAACCACGAAGGACACTAAGGTTCACGAAGGACAAACCGGGGGAAAATCTTCGTATCCTTCGGGGTTGAGCGCTCTTAGCGGTTCCGCCAGCAAAAATCCTCGCGATTGAATATGATGGAGCATTGCGCATTCTACGACGGAGAAACCAGACGTGGCTCAGACGGAAACTGACGGCTTAGAAGTCTTGGAAACCAGGGAATGGGTCGACTCTCTGGACTATGTTCTTTCCAAAGGTGGCCCCAATCGGGCAGGCCGTTTGCTGCAGCAGTTGGCTCTGCATGCGCGGCGCGAGGCCGGCATCAACCTGCCTTTCTCGGCAACCACGCCCTACCAGAACACCATCGCTTCGCGACAACAGCCCCCATTTCCCGGCAGCCAGGAGATGGAACGCCGCATTAAAAGCCTGGTTCGGTGGAATGCGCTGGCCATGGTGGTGCGGGCCAACAAGATGCAGGAAGGCATCGGCGGGCACATCTCGACGTTCGCCTCCGCCGCAACTCTGTATGAAGTTGCGTTCAACCATTTCTTTCGGGCGCAAACGGAAGGCGGCGATCGCGATGTCGTGTACTTTCAGGGCCATGCCGCTCCCGGAATCTATTCCCGGGCTTATCTCGAAGGCCGTATTTCGAAGGAGAAGCTGCAAAACTTTCGCCGCGAGCTGAAGCCCGGGGGAGGGCTGAGTTCCTATCCCCATCCGTGGCTGATGCCCGAGTTCTGGGAGTTCCCCACGGTCTCCATGGGACTGGGGCCGATCCAAGCGATTTACCACGCGCGTTTCATCAAGTATCTAGAAAATCGTGGGCTCAAGCAAAGCACGGGGGGTAAAGTCTGGGCATTTTTGGGCGATGGCGAAATGGACGAACCCGAGTCGCTGGGCTCGATCACGTTGGCTTCGCGCGAAAGGCTCGACAACCTGATCTTCGTGGTGAACTGCAACCTGCAGCGACTGGACGGCCCGGTACGCGGCAACGGAAAAATTATTCAGGAGTTGGAAGCGATTTTCCGCGGTGCGGGATGGAACGTTATCAAGGTCATCTGGGGCACCGATTGGGACAGCCTTATTCAGAACGACCGCGACGGCCTGCTGGTCAAGCGTTTGGGCGAAGTCAGCGACGGGCAATATCAGAAATATTTTGTCGAGAGCGGAGCGTACTTCCGGCAAAACCTGTTCGGCAGCGATCCTCGGCTGCTGAAGATGGTCGAGCATCTTTCCGACGATCAGCTGGCGCGCATGCGTCTGGGTGGGCACGATCCCATCAAAGTGCATGCCGCGTTCCGCGCGGCGGTCGAAACGACCGGCGCACCGACGATCGTTCTGGCCAAGACGATCAAGGGATACGGGCTGGGCGAAGCGGGTGAAGGCAAGAACATCACGCACCAGCAGAAGAAGTTGAACGAAGACGAGCTACAGATGTTCCGCTCGCGCTTCGGAATTCCCATTCCCGACGATGAACTGCATCAAGCTCCGTTCTATCGTCCATCCGACGACAGCGCCGAGATTAAGTACATGCAAGCGCGCCGCCAGCAACTTGGCGGATATATGCCGACCCGCAAAGTGCGGGCCGAAGCGCTAACGTCTGTCCCCGCTTCGCACTTCGACGAATTCCACAAAGGTACCGACGGACGCGAAGTCTCTACGACCATGGTGTTCGTGCGGTTGCTGGCAAAGTTGCTGCGCGATCCCGAACTCGGGAAGCTCATCGTGCCGATCGTTCCCGACGAAGCCCGCACGTTCGGCATGGAAGCGCTCTTCCGCCAGGTGGGAATCTATTCGAGCGTCGGCCAGAACTATGAACCAGTCGACATGGACACGCTGCTCTATTACAAGGAAGCGAAAAACGGGCAGATTCTCGAGGAAGGCATCACCGAGTCTGGATCGATGTGCTCGTTCATCGCGGCAGGCACGGCGTATGCCAATCACGGAATCAACACGATTCCCTTCTTCATTTATTACTCGATGTTCGGCTTTCAGCGGATCGGCGATCTGATCTGGGCCGCAGCCGATATGCGCTGCCGCGGGTTTCTCGTTGGCGGCACGGCTGGCCGCACTACGCTGGCGGGCGAAGGGCTGCAGCATCAGGACGGTCACAGCCACGTGCTAGCGCTACCGGTGCCGAACCTGCTCTGCTACGATCCGGCGTTTGCGTATGAGATCGCCATCATTATCCAGGATGGCATCAAGCGGATGTATGTCGATCAGGAGTCGATCTTCTATTACCTCACCGTAGGTAACGAACCATTGGCCATGCCCGAAATGCCGCAGGGTAGCAACGTTCGCGAAGGTGTGCTGAAAGGGTTGTATCGTTTCAAAGCTTCGCCCAAGAGCGACGCGAAGCTGCGCGCGCAACTGCTGGGCAGCGGCGCCATCATGTTCGAAGTGCTGAAAGCGCAGCAGATTCTGGAAGAAAAATACGGGATCGGCGCCGACGTCTGGAGCGTGACCAGCTACAAGCAACTCTATCGCGACGCCAACGATTGTGAGCGCTGGAATATGCTGCATCCTGCCGAAGCGGCGAAGGTGCCGTACGTGACAGAAACCTTGAAGGATGCTCCGGGGCCATTCATTGCGGCGTCCGACTACATGAAAGTGCTGCCGGAGAGCTTGGGCAAGTGGGTACCGGGACAACTCGTCTCGCTGGGTACCGACGGCTTCGGGCGCAGCGAGAGCCGTGTGGCCTTGCGTGACTTCTTCGAAGTGGATGCGAAGCACATCGTACTGGCGACGCTGGGAGCGTTGGCGCGCGAGAAGAAGATTGGCACGGACGTGGTCAAGCGGGCGATTCAGGAACTGGGAATTAATCCTGACAAGGCGAATCCGGCAATCAGCTAGATCGGCAGATTGGCCATGGTTTCGTTGGAACGGCCTGAAGAATAGCGACTACGAAATTCCAAGTTCTTAGAAGAGGAACGACGCGGTGATTGAATTCAAACTTCCCGAGCTGGGAGAAAACATCGAACAGGGCGACCTTGTGCGCCTCATGGTAGCGCCGGGAGCCACGGTAAGCGCCGGTCAGTCGGTCATGGAACTGGAGACGGACAAGGCGGTGGTTGAAGTGCCTTCGTCGGTGAGCGGAACCGTGCAGGAAATCCGAGTCAAAGAAGGGGAGAAGATCAAGGTCGGTCAGGTGATCTTCACGGTCGACGGAACTGAGACCAAATCTTCTCCGGAACCTTCCGCCCGAACTGCCGCAGTAGCACCCGCGCCAGTGCAGCAAAAGCCGGCTGCTCAGTCGACGCCTTCGGCGCCGGTTGCCGCCGCTCCCGCCACGGCAGTTGCGACCGCTTCCGGGCCGAGCGAATTCAAGCTTCCCGAACTTGGAGAAAACATTTCGCAAGGCGATCTGGTTCGCCTGATGATCGCGCCGGGCACCAAAGTGTCGGAAGGACAGCCGGTGATGGAGTTGGAGACCGACAAGGCCGTGATCGAAGTGCCATCGTCGGTGAGCGGCATTGTCAAAGAAGTCAAAGTAAAAGAAGGTGAGAAGATCAAAGTTGGGCAGGTGATCTTCACGTTGGAAGGTGGAGCTCCGGCTCAGAGCGAAATTAAGCGCGCGCGGAACGCTCCGGTCGAACATGTTTCCGGGCAGCACGGAGCGCGGCTGGCATTTCAGGCCGCGATTCGCGCCGAAGGCAAGACGGAAGAACAGGCGCTGCCTCCCGACCAACCGCAGCCGTCCACGCCGGTGTTCACCATGCCCGTGCAGTTGGGCAAGGTTGCGGGCACCGAAAATCGCCAGGCGATTCCTGCCGCGCCGCACGTACGGAGACTAGCCCGCGAGATCGGCGTCGACATTTACGAAGTGAAAGGCACGGGGCCGGGTGGCCGCATCAGCGAAGACGACGTTAAGACTTACGCGAAAGGACTGTTGTCGGCAGTAGCGACCGCGGCACAGGCGCCGCCGCGTGCCGGACACTTCGCTCAGCCTCAGCTTCCGGACTTCGCCAAGTGGGGCAAGGTGGAGCGCGTGTCGATGCGCGGAGTTCGCCGCAAGACTGCCGAGCATCTGGCCGAGGCCTGGAATACGATTCCCCACGTCACGCAACACGACCGCGCCGACATCACCGAACTCGAGCAACTGCGCGCACGCTTCGCTCCGAAGGCCGAAGAGGCCGGCGGCAAGATGACGGTGACGGCGATCGCACTGAAAGTCTGCGCCGCGGCTCTCAAAGTGTTTCCGCAGTTCAATGCCAGCATCGACATCGAGAAAGAAGAAATCGTCTACAAGCAATACATCAACATCGGCGTGGCCGCCGACACGGATCGCGGACTCCTCGTTCCAGTGATCCGGGACGTCGAGAAGAAAAACATCGTCGAACTGGCGGTGGAGTTATCGCAGCTCTCCAAGAAAGCTCGGGAGAAAAAGCTAACGCCCGCTGACATGGAGGGTGGCACGTTCACCATCACCAATTTGGGCGGCATTGGGGGCGTCGGCTTTACGCCAATCGTGAATCATCCGGAAGTGGCGATCCTCGGGCTTTCGCGGTCGCGCATGGAGCCGGAGTGGATCAACGGCAAGTTCGAGCCGCGGCTGATTCTGCCGCTCTCGCTCTCCTACGACCACCGCCTGATTGACGGGGCCGATGCGGCGCGCTTCCTGCGCTGGATCGCGGAAGCATTTGAGCAGCCATTCCTGCTGTCGGTGCAGGGATAGAAATCAAAACCATGAACCACGAAGGGCACGAAGTTTCACGAAGGAAACCGCTCAATTGGTTGTCCTTCGTGTACCTTCGTTCCCTTTGTGGTTGAAAGCCTCATGTCTGAAACGACGAATCTACACATTGCAGTAATTGGCGGCGGTCCTGGGGGATACGCCGCCGCATTCCTCGCCGCCGATCTCGGCATGACCGTCACGCTCATCGACCCTGAGTTGAACCCGGGCGGAGTGTGCCTGTACCGCGGTTGCATCCCGTCGAAGGCGTTGCTCCACGTAGCCAAGTTGCTGGAAGAATCGCATCAGGCGAAAGACTGGGGCGTTGAATTCGCAGCGCCGAAGATCGACCTGGCGCGCCTGCGCTCCTGGAAAGAGAACGTAGTCAAGAAGCTCACGGGCGGCCTCGGCATTCTCTCGAAACAGCGCAAGGTGCACTACGTGCAGGGGCGTGCAG
>OBLW0100000634.1_pt1 | contig 29923 bp, 20 predicted proteins | sample 1520161 | NCBI WGS metagenome assembly OBLW01 (sample SAMEA3539309, study PRJEB22396) | soil metagenome | biome: tundra; feature: field; material: soil | place: USA | collected 2010-05 | depth 0.15 m
CGCCCGGTTCCCGGATGCCTGGATCCAGGCGGGTCGCTTTGCCGGAACGAATCGAACCCGTCTACTGGATTCAGCGGAGATCCGCTCGTTCCTGCCTCGCGCCGCGGAAGAAGCGATTGCATTCGCACACAGGCATCTGACGCACGAATCGACCATAGAGGGCATCCGCAGGGAGGACCGCTGGTCGGTTCCTCTGGTTGCGATTCGGGAGGCGCTCATGAACGCCATCGTGCATGCGGACTACGCTCAGCAAGGAGCGCCCATCCGCATTGCTATATTTGATGACCGGATCGAGATCGAGAATCCCGGCCTTCTGCCATTCGGGCTGACCATTGAGGATATTATGCAAGGCGTCTCCAAGTTGCGGAACCGCGTGATCGGGCGGGTTTTCCACGAACTCCACCTGATTGAGCAATGGGGCAGCGGGATTCAGCGGATGACCGCCGCTTGCAGAGAGGCTGGCCTAGAGGCTCCCAAACTGGAAGAACTCGGGATGCATTTTCGCGTGACCATTTCCAGCGCGCGAGTCAGGCAGCCCCAGACGGACGAGACGGACCGGCGCATTCTCGCTTTATTCAGCGATGGGGTTGCGCGTTCGACCGCGGCCGTGGCGAAGCACGTTGGGCTTTCCCAGCGGGCCACTCTGACACGGTTGAAGTCGATTGCCACGCGCGGCCTTCTTGTGGAAATCGGGACGGGACCGCACGACCCGAAACGCCAGTATGTGTCGACCTGAGAGTCCGGGCCGGGAAATCACTACCGATTGGTGGAGCGCTGAGGGCCCGTCGATGAGGCAAAGCCGGCGCAGCAAGGTAGACCCGATCGAGCAACAGATGGAATTGTCGCTGAGCCCTGGAAGATTCATGCGCGACGGCGAGTCCCTCTCGTTTGCAGGCGGACTTGAGAAGGTGGCCGGCATCCAGATACTTATCGCAACCGACGCGGCAAGGGCCGCCGGCGCTGGGGATAAGGAGCAGCCATTGTTTGTGGAACCCGAAAAGGCACGCTGGGGCGGAGGACGCGCGGGAGGCCCGTCCGGCCGCCTCCGGCGCGAGCGACCAGCGCCTCTCGACACCGCGCTGCATAGACGGCGGACCCGCTCACGTTGCGCCACCGAGGGTTGACGAGCTGCCATCCCGCGCTCGATTCCGCGCACGTCGGATTCGTCGACTCAACAGCCGTGGTGCTCGCGCGGACTAGCTTCTCGCTCGGCTCGGGCGGCGCGATTCGTTCGACGTAGTGCTTTCGCCGAAGCCTTGGCGCCTCGCAGACTCGCGGGGACCGCGCACGACGAGCCGCGCTCCTCGCCGCCCTCGGCGCGCCGGGGCGCACGGGCGGCGCAATCCCGCACTCGAGCCCGTGCACTTTGGATTTGGCGGATAGCGCGCTTCAGCGTGTGTCTCCACCGCTAGCCCGTGAGGCGGGTTCCGCGTGAGGCCCGGAACGGACGATCTTTCGCAGCATCGCTGTTGGCCACCGCCAATCTCTGCACGTGCCGCTTCATCTGCAGATCCTCCCATTGACCACTGCGGACGCGGAATAGGGCGACCAATCCGATCGTCAAAACAATTCCCAGGACTGCAGCTGAAAAGACGAGGAACGCGATAGAAAGGAAACTCATGCTGCACCTCCAGGATGGTCCGGGCGCATTTTCAGCTTGTCCATTCTGAGGTTTCCGGACAGATCAGATATATACCTTTGTACGTCACGATGCAACCACCATCACCGTACTGCTGCGCTTGCCTAGGCCTAGGATTGAGCCGGCTGCGTGCCTATCGCTGATCGACTTCGCATTCTTGAATTTGGCTGTGCGGCCATTGCCGGGAGCGCAATCGCGCTCGATTCCGCACGCGTCGGACTCGTTGCGACGCCTGCGCGGCCGTGACTCCGGCTCTTTCCCCCAAGCCGACTTAACCGGCCAATTTGTGCCCGATCTGATGCGGTGGCGCGGTTAGTCACTCAAGACGACCTCAGGACTATTCTGCCAACAGACGGATTCGTTTAGGCGCCAAGATATCAGGTCCTTCGCCGGCTTGGGGCTGAGCGCTTCCTGGCAGATTGAGCCGTGCGTACGACGGTTCTAGGCTTCCCGGCTTTGCCTTCCGGCCGCTCCGCTTGCGCAATGGCGCCTTTTACCAACTCCCGAACACCGGGAGCGTCCAGATCCGTCACCTGCGCGATCCGAACGTGCCGAATCAATTTGCCCTCGCCACGCAGCAGGCCGTCCGGATCGGGCAGCAGCGAGCCAAAGTTAAAGCCAAGGTTCACCCAATTGGCATGTGTGGTGGTGAAGACGAACGCGTCGCTGGGTCGCCCCGTGAACGTGAAGTGGTCGGCGATGGTGTACACCTCGTAGACGAACTCGCTGGCCCCCGGAGCCTCTTCGAGGATCAGTTTACGCGCGGCCAGTGCGAGCTCTTGAATTCCTACGCCGTAAGGCAGGATTAATCTCAGGTACTCCGGGTCGGGTCGACGCAGGCTCATTCTGCCAGTGTATCCCGCGGGCGGTTCGGTTCTCCGGAAGTATTCATTGGGCGTGTGGCCCATCCTGATTTGTGGCGCTTGGGGTCCCGAAACGGCATTCGGGGAAGTGCACGCCGGCGGCAATTGTGCGAATCGGCCCGTTATGAGGTGATAACGTCCGCGTCAACGGGGCGCCGCTCTTGGCGGAACGAAGCCGTGCTCAATTGGAATTGGCAATGTCGATCATCGAACCCTGGCCCGTTTGGCGGGAGTAATCCGCTGAAGCGCTCCAGGAGCGGCGGCTTCCGACCGCGTTTCTTCGTTCACTGACCAACGTCACAACGCAGGACCGCGCTGGCAAATGCACCGTTCAGGCGGGGCCGGCCGGCTGCATTGTCGAACCGAAGACGGCGCGGCCGGCTCATGGTATCAGCCGCAGCGTGTGCCGGGTTTGGGCGGCTACGGCTGTTGCGCTGAAGGGGAGCGCGAAGGTCGTCCCTTGGTAGTAGTCGTCCCATTGGTCGCGGAAGTACGGGCTGAGCGGGTTGCCGCTTTCGCCGAGGACGATGTTCTCCGTCGAGCCGTCGACGTCGCTCCAGTCCATGGTGAATCGCTGCGAAGGGCCGTAGGCGCGCTCCACTTGCTTAACGGTAGTATCATCTCCACTCAGCGGCTGCGGACCGGTTCCGGCCATGCGGCCCAACAGCGGCAGGTACGCGGCCAGCGGGTGCTCGACATCGACGACGTGCCAGCTCCCATAACTCCACAGGGCAACGTCTGCGGGGGCTTTGCCGTCTTCCATGCCTTTGCGGACGGCCTCGGCGAGGAGAGCGTCCCAGTTCTTGAAAGCCGCCGGAAGCCAGTCCGCGCTGGCGTGCATGATAATCTCTTCCTCGGCGAAGTTGGACTCGCCCCAGTGATACTCCGCGGCCTCCTTGGCCAGCTTCGGTTCGAGAATCAGCGGCCAGAGCGCGACGCGAGCCTGGGTAACCAGCGAGGCGGGGGCGGAGCCAGTGATTAGCCGGCCGTCCCAGGAACGCATCAGAGCGGCAGCCTTGCGCAGCCGGTCGTCCGTGCCGGGCGTGTGGTCGATAGCGTCGGCAAAGCGGCGCCCCAGCTTCTGGTCCACCTCGCTGTAAACGTCGGTCTGGACGGCGAGCATATCGGCGGGGGTGAGCCGATCGCGACCCTGCAGAGCCTTCCCGATGCGCTCGGCGCGGTAGGGAGCGAGCCAATCGAGCGAGAGCGGGTAAGGAGAGCCGGCAGGGGTGACGCGGGAGTTGGCGGTGGCCAGAAAGCCCGAGGGCGGATCGAGCGCGCTGGGCATGTCGTCAAAGGGAATATAGCCTCGCCACTCGTGCGCGGCATCCTGAATGGGGACACCTGCGAGGCCTCCAGGCCGTAACGGAACCCGTCCTGTGGCATGGTAGGCGATGTGGCCCTGGTCGTCGGAGTAGCCGACATTCAGCGTGGGCCAGCACCAAGCGCTGAGTGCGGCTGAGAACTCGGCCCAGTTGGAGGCCACATTCAGTTCATAAAGCGGCTGCGTGCTGAATGTGGGGTCGTAGAGGTTCCACTTGAGGCTAATCGGGCGGGTTTCCCGCGTGAAGATGGGATTCAGCAGCGGTCCATGAGCTGTGGCCTGAACATCGAGCTCGGCATCCTGGCCGCCGCGCACGTGAATGACTTCATGGTCCACGGCCAGAGGCTTCCAGGAGCCGTCGGGGGCGCGATAGTTGCCTTTGCCATCGAGCTGCTCCACGTAGAGGTCCTGTACGTCGGAGCGGAGGGCGGTAAAGCCCCAGGCCACATGCTCATTGTGGCCAGCGATGACAAAGGGCACACCGGGCAGCGTGACTCCGGCGGCGTGGGATCCGGGCGCGCGTAGATCGGCCGAGAACCAGAGGTCGGGTTCGGCGAGGGGCACGTGCATATCATTGGAGAGCAGGGGCTTGCCGCTTGCGGTGTGGGCTCCGGCGATCACCCAATTATTCGAGCCGGGCGTGCAGTTGGCGCAGGCGGGCAGACCAAGCAGGGATCGCAGGGCCAGGAAGTCGCGTGCGTTTTCATGGGCGGCCGGCGCATTTCCCTCGGAGGCTGAAGCACCGCTAGCGTGGGAATTGTCGTGCGGCTCGCTCAGGTTCGCCACAATACCGGTGGGCAGACGATCGCGCCGGGAGCCAACTGGGTAGAGATCGGCCTCGAGTCGTGGGTTGTGCAGTTTGGCTGCGATCTGTTCTCGCGCCAGCTTCACGTCCCAGTGGGTATCGAGCCTCTCCAGAATCAGGACGATGCTCAGCGAGTCGACACCGCTCCAGGGCTTTGGGCGATAGAGGAGCAGCTTGAACTCCGCCGGAAGCGAGCCGGGATGCTGGGCGATGAAGAGATTGACGCCGCGGGCATAGGCGTCGAGGCGCGCGCGGCCGGCCGCAGGCAATTTGGCGTAGATGCGCTGGGCCACTAGGCGAAACTGCAGCACGCGCTGCGCCTTGTCGTCCTTCACCAGCATGGGGCCGAAGATCTCCGCAAGCTCGCCGTTGATGTAGCGCCGCGTTACGTCCATCTGCCAGAGCCGATCCTGGGCGGTCACATAGCCCTGCGCCACGAGAAGATCGTCTTCGGTGGCCGCGTCGATGTGGGGCACGCCGTGCGCGTCGCGGCGCACCATCACCGGCGCGGAGAGCCCGGCCACTTGCACATCTCCATCCAGCACCGGCAGCGCGGCCTGCATTTCTTCCACAAGAGCCCGTTTGTCCTGTTCGGCGGACAGACCGGCCGATATTAACAAGGCCACAAGAATCGATATCCGGAAAGCGAACATGTATCAAACCTCTCTTGCCGATCGGCTCATCACTCGCAAATCGTCATGCAGTGTATCAGTCGGGATGGGCCGTCTCCCGATAACTGGATTATCGGAAACCGCCCCACTAGGCGGCTGACGGCACCCAGGGGAACGCATCGAGCACAAAAATCCTGGCTTGGCGAATACCACATGCTACCGGCAATTAATCTGCCAGCAGAAAAAGAAGCTGTTGACGCGGGCGGCAGGGGTTTACTCTCTGAGGGAAGATTAGGTACTGTTCGACTCCGGCATCCGCGTGTCCGATCCTGAACACCAACTCGGCGAGCAAGGGGCGCGGTGTGTTTATCAATCGAGTCGACGGTTTGCCGCCGATTCACCGATCTGCCGCTACGGCTCGCCTCCCGATCGGCATTCGGAGACGCCAGGCCGGATTACTCCCCAGGAAGTCGGCTAGCAGCCCGTGGTAGAAGTCAGTCCTTTTCAGGCGGCGAGGCGGGGGCGCATCAGGTCAATTCCAGCGAAAGGCTGGGGAGCGTTGGCGTCAGTTATTCCCGATCTGCGCTTTTTCAACGACAGTTCCGCCCAAAGCCACATAGACAGGCGTGCCAGTAGTGCGAGGATCTGCGGAGCAAGCCCCTGTAGCTGTCTGGGCTTGCCCGCTCCCAGCATTTTCCGCAGGATGAGCGAGAGATTGAACGCCGCTCCGTGCACTACCAGCCGCTTCAGGATGTTGTTCCTGCCTCGCAAGTGGACTCGTCTCATCCCGCCGGTCTCATACAGATGAGCAAAGGTTCTCTCCGTCAGTTCGCTGCGCAGTTTCTGTAACCGCCTGTTGCGTTCTCCCCGTACACGCCGCCGATTCTCATAGGTCCGCTGCTGCTCTTCCGCCTTGCCCTCGCCCTGCCACTTCCGCCGCCCGCGTTCGGGCTCGGGTATGTAACTCCTTACTTCCCGTTCGTGTATCTTGGCCAGTACGGCGCCACTGTGATAGCCCTTATCGGCGACCACCTCTTCTACTCCCCGCTCACTGACTTCGGTCACTGCCGCCTGCGCTTCCGCGAGCGTTTTGTGGCGTCGACCGAGATCGTCCGCCCGCTGATCAGTCCTTCCTCATCGAGGATCTTCAGTGCCCAGCGGAACACTGCCTTGTGTGTCTCTACCCAATACAGACGGCGTGTGCGCGAAATGGTAGAGTGATCCGGCGTGGCTTCATCCAGTGCGTAGCCCAGAAACTTGCGCAGCGACAGTGAGTCCGCCGTGCGCCAGGCGATCCCTCGCTCCGAATCCAGCCCCTCGAAATAGCCGATCAGAAGAGATCGGAAGTACACGCCCGGCGCCATGCTCGGCCGGCCGTACGGGCTCTTCTTGTAGAACTTCCGGCACAGCCGCTCGACCTTGGCGTCGAACTCGTGCCGCTCCAGAATCTGATTCAAACGGTCGTAGAAAGCATTCCCTGGGGTCTCGACCACATCGCTGGCCGCGATCCACAGGTCCTGCTGCCGCTCCCGTTTCCGCCGGGTTCCCATTGCCATACCATATAAGACGCTCACAACATTTCTGAGGTCACATGTTTTGGCATGAAATCCGACTATTACCACGGGCTGCTAGGCTCCGCTGATTCCGCTGAAGAGCCGGTTGAGCGCCGGACCCGGCGCGCGAGCATCGTTGAAGGGAAACAGCGGCGCTCGTGATTCAAGCCCGCTCGGGATCGGGCGAAGCGCCGGCACCGCGGGCCAGTCCGACGGCATTCGCGATTACCTGCAGCGGATTCGCGATTCCGGCATGGGACTCATCATCCCCGCCCATAAATCATCAGGCGGAATGTCACCGGCTTTGCTCGGCGCCGCGGATGGTTTGTCTGCGCGCCGCCTGGAACCCGAAAACGCTACCAGCCGCTAACACAACAGAATTCAACTGCCCAAAACGAGACTGGAGCGTTTCCTGAGACCACCATCCACGAAATGTACGCATCCGCCTCAATGAGCGGTCGCGGACGATTCCATGGCTGCGCCTTCCACACTGAAGTCATCTATCGTCGCGCCATCCGGAGTGATGGCTTCCACGTGTGCCTTCTTTCCATCCACGCGCACGCGCACAAAGTTTTCGGTTTTGGACACTTTCTGCGTGATGCCCTGAGGCGGCTTGTCCACGTCGTAGAGAGGGGCGCCGCCGCCGCCGGTGATCACATAGTGGATACCGTTCTTCAGATAGTGCTGATAGTTGTGATCGTGCCCGAAAAACGCCGCCGTGACGTGATATTGCTCAAGCAGCGGTGTCAGCGCGATCATGTGCGGGTTGTCGCCCTGCCGGTTCGATACGGCCGTCATCGGCGGGTGATGTCCGGCCACGAAGCGGAATGCAGCCTTCTGATTCTTCTCAAGGTCGTCGGCCAGCCAATCGGTCTGTTCCTTCCAATAGGTCTGCCGCGCCAGTTCGCTCGGTGCGGCATTGCCCAGGTCGGTGTCCAGAATCGCAAAGTGCGCGTTGCCCCAGTTGAAGGAGTAATAGGGCGCGGCTTGCATGAAATCGGTGTAGTTGTGCGAGTGCCGTTCGTGGTTGCCGAGCGCCGGGTAATAGGCAACTTGGCGCAGCAAATCGCGTTCAATCTCGAAGAAAATCGGCCATAGCGCTGGGTCGCCGCCGTCGTTCACCAAGTCGCCCGTCTGCACCGCGAAGTCCGGATGGCAGTGCTCCAGCAGCGCCGCGATCACCTTGCGGTGCACGTCGTGCCGCGTCCGCGTGTCGCCATAAACCACGAACTCGAATTGCCCCTCTCCGGCGGGGGGCGTCTTGAACGAGCCTTTCAGGTCCGGCCTGCCCGGCACCTGATATTCATAACTCATCCCAGCCTTGAGGCCGGTAAACCGCACCGATTCTGAACGCAGTACGGGCGCACTGTGAACTTCGGAACCGTCCGCCGTTTTCATCACGGCTTCGTCCGATTGCACGATCCAAACCACGGTTGCCGTTCGCGCAGTGACATTCACCGCCAACGGGCCGCCAATCACTTTGTCCGCAGCCAGGAGCGGCGTGACACAGGCTAAGAGCAGGAGCGAAACCAACGCCTTTTTCATATTTGAAAATCCTCCAACAATCGATCTCTTTCACATCCCCGCGTGTTCAGAACGAAAAGCGCAGCATGAATTGCATCTGGCGTGGAGTACCGGTACCGACCGCCGAGGTGGTGTAGGGACTCGTGATCTGGCCAAACGTCGTGCCCTGAACGGGGTTAGTCCACGTGACGCTCGGATTGCCGAGCTGCGCGCGGTTGAAGATGTTGAACACGTCCGCGCGAAGGCTCACCGAAATGCGTTCGCGAATAGGGAAGCGCTTCTCGAGTGCCGTGTCGGCCTGCCAAATCCCAGGGGCACGCAAGATGTCCCTGCCGGCATCTCCCCACGTGCCCTTGGCCGGAGTGGTAAAAGCAAGGGGATTGAGCCAAAGTGTTGGGCCTTGGTCGGCGGGATAAAGTGGCTGCCCGAGTACGACGTCGGGACGCTGGCTGCTGTTGATTCCATCGGGCAGAGCCGAGGCGCTGCGGCTGAGCGTCACGTTCAGCGGTAACCCGGTGCGCGCCATGCCGATGCCGCTTAATTGCCACCCGCCCAGCACAGTATCCACGAGTCGAGACGAACTGCCTAACAAACGATGTCCCTTCCCCACCGGCACAATCCAGATGAGGCTTGCAGTGAAGTTGTGGCGGACATCAAAGTCGGCGTTACCGCGGCCGCAGCTTCGGCAATTATTGTTCTCGAGCGCGTCAGACTCGCCGTCACCATTGGAACCATCGCTAATCCCGTGCGAGTACTGATAGTTGGCGGAAACCAACAGCCCGGTCTTAAGACTGCGCTTCAGGCCCACCTGTAACGCTTCGAGATCGCTATTCCCCTCATAGTTCGTGTAACCGATGGTGGAGGTGGTCAGGCTTGCGAAAGGGCGTAACCCGGTAAGCGGATCGATGCCGTTTAGCGTTTGGCTGCTGTACTCGTGAGTTCCCTTCGTGCCGAGATAGGTCACCTGGAACATGGTGTCCTTGGAAACCTCTTGCTGAATCGACAACGTCCACTGGTCCACGGCGACATCCTTGCGATGCCTGTCCTTCCCCGAGTAACTGAGACTAGCCTTGGCATCATCCAGAAAAGGAATAACCGGGAAGGTCAAGTCTGGAATCGTCGCTTGCGCCAGGCTGAAGGACTTACCGATGTTGGTCTGCGCCGAGTATAGCCCGCCGAATTGTCCATCGCTGTAGAAGATGCCGGAACCAGCGCGGATGGCGGTTTTGCCGTGGAACATCTCGGGAGCCCACGCGATACTAAGCCGCGGCTCGAAATCATGCGTGTTCGGTAGGTAGAAAGAAGTCCCGGGGGGGCAGTATTGCAGCCCGCAGGAGAAAGGATCGAAAACCAACCCGATGTTGTGCTGGTCATAGTCCACGCCGTAGTATTCATAGCGCAGCCCGGCATTCAGCGTGAGGTTGGGACGGATCTTGAACTCGTCGAGGATATATCCATAATAGGGGTTCTTGCGCGCTTGAGTCACGACTCCGGGAGGTGTGTAAGTATAGGCGTCCAGCGCGTTGTCGACGAAGGCGGTCTCGCTGAGATAGGTCAGGCTTTGCTCAACAATGGGGTGAAGTTTATTCTCCTGCATTCGTCGAATTTCCACGCCCGTTTTGATGGTGTGGCGTCCCCTGGTGTAGGTGAAGTTGTCAATGAAACTGTAGGAATTGTCTCTGCGCCAGGAATGGTCGCCGAGCGCGTAGCTAGTGAATCCGGTAATCGAGAGCGAGTAGAGTGACTTGCCGTCGCCGACATCCTGGTAATTGTCGCGGTTGAAGCCAATTCTCGCATCGTTCAGCATCGCAGGCGAAAAAGTGTGTTGGACGTCGATCACGGCGTTGGGAGTGTCCATGGTCGTAATCGTATTCTCGGCCACGGCCGGCGATACGTTATAGTATTGGTCCGTATTAAAGCGAACGGAGAACGCGGTCTTATCGCTCATCGCGTAGTCTACGCGAAACAAGCCGCCGTTTTCGCTTGTTGGGCTCCGGCCGCTGCTGATCCAGAGCAGCGCATTGGGATCGGCGGTCGTGATGCTTCCTTCCGGATAGGCGTCGATGAGCGACGCCAGCGCGGGCGACTTCTGAGCCACCTGGGCGCGATAGGCGTCGGTGGGCACATACCCGCTGATGGACTGCGAGAACGCTTGCCGGATGGCCTCGTAGTTGGCAAAGAAGAACAGCTTGTTGTGGATCGCCGGGCCGCCGAAGCTGACGCCGAAGTTGTTCATCCGGAACGGCGAGACGGCGGTCGAGTCGAACGCGTGGGCGTCGAAAAAGTTGTTGCGAAAGTACTCATAGGCGGAGCCGTGGAAATCGTTGCTGCCGCCCTTGGAGACCATGCTGATCTGGCCGCCGGCCATACCGCCCACATCGGCGCTGTAAGCGGCGCTGCTCGCCTTGAACTCGGCGATGGACTCCAGCGGAAACTCGATGCGCGCGGCTACTTTCACGAATGCGTGATTGAGTCCGGTGGCATCTACGCCGTCCAGGCGGAAATTGTTATCTTCCTGCGAAAGGCCGGCAAAACGGATGGTGTCCTGGGTGCCGGTGCCGGAGCTGATGGCACCGGGAATCAGGGCCTCCAGACTCGCCCAATACCTGCCATTCACCGGAAGCTCTTCGGTCTGGCTGCCTGTGATGACTCCGCCAACCTCCGCCGAAGCGACGTTCAGGTCGGGCGTAGCATCCACCACCATGACATTTGAGGTGACGGAACTCACGCGCAAGGAGGCGTTCAGCGTGCGCGTCTCACCCACCTCGAGCGTGAAGGTTTGGATTTGGAGCGTCTCGAAGCTCGGAGCGGCAAACGAGGCGGTGTATTGACCTACTGGCAGACCGCTGAAGGTATAGACACCAGCCGAGTTGGCCAAGGCAACATATCCAATGCCGGTAGATGCCGATTGCAGGACGATTCTGGCGCCGGGAACCACGCTCCGGCTTGGGTCCATGACAACCCCAGTCAGAGTTGCCCGGTCGGTCTGGGCGGTCAAGGGGAATAGGGATACCAATAGCACGATTAGCAGAATGAGACGACGCATACAGTCCTCCTGGGTTCCATTGAATCTGGCCAAGGCTGGTTGAGCGAACTGGCCCCTTGCGGAAACGGGGGCGCCAGCCCAGCCTGTTTAAGGCATTGAACCATCCCAGTCTTAAGACAATCTAAAGAATGACCGCCTTCACGAAAGCTTCATCGAACGTGATGCGAACCGAAACGCCGGTTAACGGCTGAGCGGAAACACCACGCTGAAGGTAGATCCTTCTCCCTCAGTGCTAGCGACCGAAAGCACCGCATGGTGGGCATCGGCGATCCACTTGGCGATCGCCAGGCCGAGCCCGGTGCCATCCACCTGGCTGCGGGCAGGATCGACGCGGAAGAAGCGCTCAAAGACGCGCGGTAGAAGCGCCGGCGCGATCCCGACGCCGCTGTCCTTGATGCTGAGGCGCGCGTCTTCGCCGTTTCGTTCCAGGATGGTCTCGATCCTGCCCCGTTCCGGCGTGTACTTGACTGCGTTGTCCAACAAAGTCCAGATGAGCCTGCGGAGACGCGAGCGGTCGCCGAGGACTCCGGCCAAAGCATCAGAGGCGCCGGCAATCAGGAATTCTTGTTGCTTGAGTTCCGCAAAAGGCCGGACTTTGTCGCATACCTCCCGCACCAGTTCCGCCAGATCCACCGGCTCGAAGACCAGGTCGGGGTGCCCGGCATCGGCGCGCGCCAGCGTCAGCATGTCCTCGATGAGCCGCGAGGCTTCGGCGGACTCCGCGTGAATCTCCTGAAGAGCCTCGGCGGCATCGGCGTCCAGGTGCGGGTCGCGCAGCGCGAACTCGGCTACCGCGCGGATAAACGATATGGGGCTGCGGAGTTCGTGCGAGGCATCGGCAGTGAAGCGGTTAATTCGTCCCACGGCGGCCTCGAGCCGGGTCAGCATTTCGTTGCAGGTCTCGGCCAGGCGCGCGATCTCGTCGCCCGTTTGGTCGATGGGAAGCCGATGCGACAAATTGCCGATCGTGATGGACCGCACTGCGCTGGTGAGACGGCCGATCGGACCGAGGACACGGCCGCTGAGCAGGTAACCGGCGAGCGCCGACACAGCCAGCAGCGCCGGGATGGCGGCCTCAAGACCGGTTGAGAACCGGGCCATCAATTGGCGGTTGTCTTCCAGGTTGCCGCCCACGAGAATCAAATAGGGTTGTCCGCCGACAGTCACCGGGCGTTCGAGAATGCGGTAGTGCCGGTCGTCGTAGACTACTTCGATATAGCGGTCCTGCCCGGCGCGAACCGCCGCGGGCCACGGGAAGTCGGGGGGCACAGGCGCAACGGGAAGCAAGCGCGAGCCGCGTCCGTCAAGGATCTGGATCAGATTACCTTCCGGAGTAGAGTCGGCGAATTCGGAAAAGCGGTAGGCGCGCTGGCCGTCATTGGCGTTCACCGAGGAGCGCATCAACTCGACCAGGCGCGAGGCGCGGCGCGCCAGCGTTCGGCTGCGGCCGTGCGACGTGAAGTAGGCCAAATCGAGCCACATCGCCACGCCGAACATGATGAAGCCCACCAGGAAGACCGCGGAGAACCACGCGGTCAGTTGGAAGGAAATCGAAAACCTGCGCTTCAAGGGGCCTCGGTCCGCAGAGTGTAGCCGATTCCGCGCGCGGTGTGCAGCAATTGCAGCTCGCCCGCTTGCGCGATCTTGAGGCGCAGCGACCGGATGAAGACGTACAGCGTTCCATCGCCGACATCGGCGCCTCCGCCCCAGCCCGCTTCCACCAGCGCGTCACGGGGAACGATGCAGCCGGCGCGCCGCATCAGCGTTTCGAGAATCAGGTACTCGGTGCGCGTGAGGGGAGCCACTCTGCCGGCGCGGCGCAGTTCGTGAGTGCGGCGGTCGAGCGACAAGTCCTCGAAACGAAGGTCGGCAGGATAGTTCGCCGGTCCGCGCCGCGAGAGAGCTCGCACGCGCGCCAGCAGCACGTCGAGCGCGAAGGGCTTGGTGAGGTAGTCGTCGGCGCCGGCATCGAGACCGCGCACGACGTCGGACATGGCGTCGCGCGCCGTCACCATGATGGTGGGGACGGTCTGTTTGGCGGCGCGCAGGTGTTGGATGACGTCAAAGCCGTCGCGGCGCGGTAGCATCACATCGAGCACCATGACGTCCAGGCCGCCCGCCATTCCCATGGCCAGCGCCTGGTCTCCGTCAAACGCGAGCGAAACGGCATAGCCCTCGCTTTGAAAGGCCCGTTGCAGAAGACGAGCCATGCGAGGCTTGTCCTCCGCTACCAGAACGCGCATACGAGGATTCTAAGCCATCAACGATAAATTTCTCGTGACACAACGGTTTCTTAAGCTTCTTTTTAGGTTGGGATGTTTAAATCTGGAGGTACGCACCCCGAAAGGAGATTACGCTTGAAAAGAACGCACTTCATCGCCCTTTGCGCCGGAGTTGGCCTGATTCTTACGGCCACCATGGCCGCCAAAGTTACCGCGGCTTACGCTCCGGGAACCCGCATTCAGATTCTGTCGCACAACGCCTATCCCGACCACGGCAAGTATGCCGACCGGCTCGACCGGGCTCTCGCCGCCGGTCTGCCGACGGTCACCGAGCAGGACCTTGCCTGGGTCGACGGAAAATCGCTGGAGATTCACGGCGCCAGGAACGCCGGTGGCGAAGATCCCACACTCGAAACTTACTTTTTCCCCAAGGTGAAGCCGATCGTCGAAAAGGCCCTGAAAGAGGGAAACAAGGGAAACTGGCCGCGCATCACGCTGTATCTGGACATCAAGAACGATCCGCCGGAGCACCTGGCGGCCATCTCGCAGGTGCTCGACAAATACGCCGCGTGGCTCACCACGGCCGTGAAAACCGACGACATCAACAAGCAGTCGCCGCTCGAACTGAAGCCCATGATGGTGCTCGTCGAGGACAAACAGAACGACATCAAACAGAAGTTCTTCTACGACGACGTCCCCGTCGGCGGCAAGATTCGGGTATTTGGTTCGGTACCCAAGTTTGACGAGAATCCGAACAAGCTTCCGAGAGACAAGAAAGCGGAGGCCATTGCGTTTTTGTCAACACTCACCCCGGATCAACTGGTTCCACATAAGGCGGACAACTACCACCGTTGGTTCGGCACCAACTGGGCCTTCGTGGAAAAGGGTGGTGAGACTGGCGCGGGTGATTGGAACCCAGAGGCGGAAGCACGATTGAAGAGCTTCGTAACTTACGGCCATCGTCTGGGTTACTTCGTCGGGTTCTACTGCCTGGATGGATATACCGAAGCCGAAAACAACGGCTGGGACAAAGATTACAACTTTGGAAGCAAGGACAAAGTGATGCCGCGCTGGAAGGCTGCCGTCAGCGCACACGCAGATTTCATCTCGACCGATCAGATGGAAGATCTTGCAGCGGTAATCAGATCATCGCGCTAGTTCCGGTTGGCCTTTGAGCCGGGTGGGTAGGTGCCCACCCGGCGTTTCATCATCTATCCTGAATAGGACGCTGTGAAAAACCTGTTTTCCTCTCTCCCTCTTTTTCTCTTGTCCCTGGGCGCGATCGCCGGACTCCATGCGCAGAGTGCGTCGCTGCACGGCCGAGTGACCGACGAGAGCGGCGCCGTCGTTCCACGCGCGACGGTCACAGTGACTTCGGAACAGACCGCGGCGCAAAGCACCACTGCGGACGGACTCGGCTCCTATTCGTTTCGCAACCTTCCTCCCGGAAATTACCGAGTGCAGGCTTCCGCGCCCGAGCTCTCGCAACCAGAGCCATCGGCCATCGTTCTAAAGCCCGGCGACCAGGCGCTCGATCTGGTGCTTCACGTGGCCGTCAAGACGCAGCGGATCATAGTCCAAGCGGACACCGGCCCCACGCTCGGCACCGACCAGGCTTCGAACGCCAACTCCGTGGTGATCGAAGGCGCCGCTCTCGATGCGCTCTCCGACGATCCCGACGACCTGCAGGCCGACTTACAGGCTTTGGCCGGGCCGTCGGCTGGTCCCAATGGCGGATCGATCTATGTGGATGGATTCAGCGGCGGGGATCTGCCGGCCAAGAATGCCATTCGTGAAGTCCGCATCAATCAGAACCCGTTCTCGCCCGAGTACGACAAGTTGGGTTATGGACGGATTGAAATCTTCACCAAGCCGGGCAGCGACAAATACCACGCCACCGCCGACTATAATCTCGGGACCGAGGTTTGGAATTCGCGCAATCCTTACGCCGCGGAAAAGGCCCCGTTCTTGTTGAATGAATTCGAAGGCGGGGGCGGAGGGCCACTCGGCAAACGTGCATCCTTCACGGTGGATGCGCAACGTAACATGGTGGACAACGGTTCGATTTCGAACGGCGTTGCGCTCGGTCCGCAGAACCTGGCCGTTAGCCCGTTCAACACCGTAGTCACATCTCCGCAGCGCTTCACCAAGGTCAGCCCGCGCGTGGACTACGCGCTGAGCGACAATCACACCTTGACGGCGCGATACGGAGTTACGCACGCAGATATCCAGGATGCTGGCATCGGCGGCTTCGACCTGGCGTCGCGCGGCTACCACTCCTGGTACGACATCGAGACTGCGCAGGTGGCCGAAACCGCGGTCGCCGGCACCACCGTGAACGACATCCGTTTTCAGTACTACCGGAATTCGTACCATACGGAGGCGGACAGCCCGGGACCGCAAATCCAGGTACTCGGTGCATTCAACGGTGGCGGCGCGCCGGCCAGCAAGTCCTTCGATACGCAGAACAACTTCGAGTTTCAGAACTACACATCAGCGCTGCGCGGCGCCCACTCATTAAGGTTCGGAATGCGTGTGCGGGAACAAGGCGACGATAACTTGTCCACGCAGAACTTTCTCGGGACATTTACTTTCGGGGGCGGCGATCTGGAGCCTGCGCTGAACGCGGCGAACCAACCGGTGCTCGATGGGTCAGGACAGGCGCTTTTGGCGCCGATCAGCTCCATCGAGCGATACCGGCGCACACTGCTGGGACTGAGCAGCGCGTTGGGCGGCGGTCCCACTCAGTTCGGCATCGCAGCCGGCACGCCGGAGCTGTCGCTGCACCAGGTGGATGCTGGCGTATTCGCGGGTGACGAGTGGCGTGCCCGCCCGAACCTTACGTTGAGTTTCGGAATTCGGTACGAGGCGCAGACGAATCTGCACGACTGGCGCGATGTGGCCCCGCGTCTTGGCCTGGCGTGGGCGCCCAAGGGCGTCAAGAGTGGAGGGCGCCCGAAGACCATGGTACGAGCAGGATTCGGTATGTTCTACGACCGTTTCGCATTGGCCAATACACTCGCCGCGACGCGTTTCAACGGCGAAAACCAGCAACAGTACGTGATCACGAATCCCGATTTCTTCCCTGTCGTGCCCTCGCCCTCGTCGCTGGGCGTGGCGGCAACCGCACAGTCCGTCGAGCGCATCAGCTCCACCTTGCGCGCACAGTACCTGATGCAGTCGGCCATCACCGTGGAGCGCCAACTGCCCGTGAACACCACCATTGCGGCCACCTACACGAACGCGCATGGCCTACACCTGTTCCGCTCGGACGACATCAACGCTCCACTGCCAGGCACTTACGACGCGGCGGTTCCCGGCAGCGGAGTTTTCCCGCTCAGCGGCAAAGGCCCGGTCCTGTTGATGGAGTCCTCCGGCCTCTACAATCAGAACCAGTTCATTGCCAATGTGAATACGAAAGTGAAGCCTGCGGTCTCCCTGTTCGGCTTCTACGTCTTGAATCACGCGCTGAGTAACACGGACGGCATCGGGACGTCGCCCGCGAACCCGTACAACTTTTCGGGCGAGTATGGGCCTGCTTCGACCGATGTGCGACACCGCGTTACCGCCGGCGGATCGGTGGCGCTGCGCTGGAGCGTGCGGGTGAGCCCGTACCTGGTGGCCCAGTCCGGAGCGCCCTTCGATATCACTGCTGGCGACGATCCCTATGGCACCACGCTTTTCAATAGCCGGCCTGGGTTCGCCGCTAACAACCCGCTGAAGCCTGGACTCATCGAGACGAGTTATGGGCTAATGGACCCGCAGCCCGATGCGACGGAAACGCTTGTACCCCGCAACTATGGCCGCGCACCGGCACTGATCTCGGTGAATCTGCGCATCGGGAAGGCCATCGGTTTTGGGCCCCTCAAGGAGAGCGCCAGCAAGCCGGCGCAGAGCGGCTCCGCACCGGCGCCGCTCGGCCCGGTGACCAATCAAGGGCTGCGCGGCCTGCTTGGTTCTCCGAGCGCGGGACGGCGCTATAACTTGAGCGCCTCTATGTCGATCCGCAATCTGCTCAACCACACGAACCCGGGTCCTATCGTCGGCGATATCACCTCACCGCTGTTCGGCCGCTCCAACCAGATCGCCGGTGCGCCAAACGGAGAAGGCTTCTTTGAGACCGCCAACAACCGGCGTCTCGAAATGCAGATTCGGCTGACGTTCTGACTGAATGTGGAGTGGCGACGCCCTCGGCGGTGGTTTCGGCTCTCACTACCTCTACTTTCCGGCTCCTGGCTCCTGTTCTGATTGGCTCTGCCTGGCCGCTACGAGTCGGCTTGGGCTACTTCGCCGCGAACGCAGTCGCTGCGGGCGGTGTCGAGTGTTGGTAGATGATCTTGTAGCCACTGCCCGTAATCGCTCCGATGCCGGCGCCAATCGCAACTCCGCCTCCCAATGTCACCGCTGTGATGTCCCGCCCCTCATTGGCAAAACGCGCGCCCAGCGTGGCGTTGACAATCGCGCCGCCAACCAGCCCGATCGCCGCGCCCAGCAGCGCTCTCGCGGTCCGGCTCAGGCGCGGTCTCCGGGAGACGCGGATGATATCGTCCCGGCTCACCGTGATTTCGCGAGAGGCTTGATAAGTAAGGTCCGATTCCGAGACGCGCGCAAGTCCTCCTTCGACGCGCCTTTGATCGGAAAGATCGATCGCGATCCTGATTCCCGCGTGAATTCGCCGCACGCGTGTCCACTGGCCGGCGTCTCCAGCAACCCCGGGCAGCACGGCCATCGCGAGTGCACCAACGATCAGAGCGATACGTTTCATCCTGGGCCACTGGGTCCTGTTCAGTCTACACCGACCTGTGCCTGCGGTGAAGCGGCAGCAATCTCGGTTCGCCGGGTCACTGCCTGTGTCCGGGCGGGATCGCCCGCCCACGTGAGAACGATCCGCGACGGAATCGTCCCGGAGCGGCTGGCTTGGACGGCGCGACCGAGCCGCGAGAGGCGAGCGAAAGCAGAAACGGGCCGGGCGCCAGTTGCGCGAATTGCCGGCGAGTGAAATTGGGTATGATGTCAGTCGTCCTTTCGTGGGGTTTGAGTAATGGCGTTCCTTAGTGAAATAGGGAATTACGGTCGGGGATTTGTTGCGCCAGCTCGTGGCGAATTTCTTCAGCCTTGCGGACAGCCTGCGTTTCATCCGAGGCGGATGTGTACGGAATCTCCATTACGAGGATCCCGATATTGCGTCCCGAGGCGTCGAGGAGCGGCAGTTTTATATTGAAGAACGCTCCGTCATCTTTCTTGGCACAGTAAGTCTTGCCATCCTTCACCGCCTCTAAGTCGCCCTCAGACGATTTCACGCCGATGCGCGCCGTATTGGCATTGGCGATGATCACGCTGTCCTTGCCTCCCGGCGGAACGGCGTGCAGGCCCATCTTTCGCAGATCGGGATGGGCCGACAGCGTCGCCAATTCCAGTTCGAGCGCGCGGGGCGCGTGCACGGGCTGCGCCACCACCGTCTCCACCGGTTTGGCGGCTGGCACGTTCAGCGGCTGGAAGACCTGGACCGCGGCCACGCCATCGCCGGTTTGCGGGACAGCCACGAAATAGCGGTTGATCTGCGGTACCAGCCGCGCGGTCTTCGAGTTATCGCCGGCGGTAACACTGCCCAACGAACGAAAATGATCGGCGTCGATTTCCTGATACACGTCGATAGTGCCGTTCCCGATGGTGTAAAGGCGCTTACTGCCGGCGTCATATTCCAGATCGTCGACTCCCTTCGCGATCGGCAGGGCTTGCAGTTCTTTCCCGGTGTTGGTGTCGAACACAACCACCTGCCCGCTGCGGCATCCAACGAAGAGCCGTTGGTGTGCTTCGTCGAGCCCCATGGCAACGTTGCTCTTGCCGAGCGTCACTGGCCATGACGCGATTACAACATTCTTCCAGCGATCTACCACAGTCACCTGGGTTCGCGCCGGGTTGTTGACATACAGCCGCGGGCGAAAAACATCTAGCGCCATGGCTTCGAGGGCATCGCCTTCTATGCGAATGTCGGCCACCTTCTTGCCCGCCGTGGTATCGACCACGCTGAGCAGCGAGTATGACTGCGCCGCATCCTTGCCCCCGTTATCGATGTACAGATACTGCCGCGCCGCTTCGTAGCCGATGGAGTCTGCGTCCTTTTCAAGCGCAACGTTGCCAAGAGGCTGGTACGTCTTGCCGTCAAATATTTTGAGCGCGCCGTCGACGCCATCGGTCACGTAGATGCGATCAAGGTCGTCGCGATAGAGGATGGCGTGTGGTCTGGCGATACCGTGAATTTCGGCGGCAGGTTTGGCGTTCGGCAGGTCGAGAACCAACACGGCGTGGTAATCCTCGGGCGTAGCGAAAAGCCGGTTATGCTTAAGGTCCACACCGAAGTGGTCGAATCGCCCCTTGACCGCGCCGGGCATGGGCATCACTTCGAGCGCCTTGAGCGGTCCAGCCGTTTCCTCAGAAAGTTGGGACCGGCTGGCCGCCGGGGCAGCACCATCCGTCTGAGCGGCAAGCGGAAGGAGCAAAAGCGGCAGTAGCGCGATGATCGAACGCATGGCGATCTCCTGAATCCGAGAGTTTAAACTGCGATTAGAGCATTCGAACCTTAACACAACCTAAGGATTTGCGGTGTAATCGTAGATTCACGAAACGGCGGCTTTGCCGCTCCGTCCCCAGACTCCGCTCAGAACATCAGCCTGAGAGCGAACTGCACCTGCCGGGCAGGGAACGTGGCCGTAATCTTGCCAAACGAAGAACTGGAGGCGTCGCCATTGGCCGGGGAAAAGTTGGTCTTGTTAAGCGTATTGAAGACCTCGCCGCGGAATTCTAGGCTCTTGTCTTCCCACGGCAGGCGGAACTGCTTGTGGATGCCGAGATCGAGATTGTACAGTGAATTGCTGCTGGCGATGTTGCGGCCTGCGTCACCGTAAGGATGCGTGACGTCGGTGGGTACCGAGACCATGGCCGCGTTGAAATAGGCCGCGGTGTCTGCTGACTCACCGGCAGCATCGGATTGCCGAGTACGTTGGGACGGTAGATTGCCGAGTTCTTCGTGCCATCGGTGGCGAGGAACGCGGCGCTTGGGTCGTAGGTCAGGTTGATCGGCTGGCCGCTGAGCATCGAATTGATGCCCGAAAGCGTCCACCCCCCGAACAGCGCGTCGGCGAGATACGGCATCTTCGAGGCATACGGGCGGCCATGGCCGAAGGGCAGGTCGTAGACCGCGGAAAGCGTGTCGTTGAAGGGCTGATTAGAGCCCGAGGGCCCTTTGCCAGCCGCCGAGTCGAAAAGGTTGACGGCCTGCTGATCCCCGTTCGCGGCTTCCAGCGCGCCGCAGGCGTCGTCGATCGCCTTGGACCAGGTGAACGAATTGAGAAACGTCAAGCCGTGCGAGTAGCGTTTCTCGATCTTGACCTGCAGGGCTTCATAGGAAGAGAAGCCGGCACCGTAGTTGGAGTCGATGTTCTGGAAGGCCTGGTCGGGCCGACGCGCGTTCACTCCCAGGCTCTGACCGGCTTGGTTTGGTAGCGCCTGATTCAGATCTTCGTTCACCCACAATCCCACGCTGTGGTTGCCGGAGTATCCGAGGTCCAGGATCAGGTCTTTGGCAAGCTCGCGCTGGATCGTGAAGTGCCAGTTCTGAACATAGGGCGTGCGAATCGTCGGGTCAATAAAGACCGTCTTAGTAGTTGCGGTCGAGAAGCTGGCTGGCGAGGCAAAACCGGCCGGATAACCCATTTGTGTCGGCAGGTAACAGGTGGAAAGACTGGCAACGCTCGGATTTGCCCCGCAGAGTGGCGTTAATGTGATCGTGCTTCCCTTAACCGAGTAGGGCGCCTCTGTCATTTGCGCGTTCACGACGAACGGACCGTTATAGTACAAATAACTATCGCTGCCCTGGCGGAAGAACTCGACATAGCTAATGGCGTACCCCGTGCGAATCACAGTCTTCGGATTGATGCTGAAAGCAAGTCCCACGCGCGGCGCGAAGTTCTTGTAGCGCGGATGAACAAGAGCCTCGTCGTAAAGCGAGCCGCTCGAGGCCGTGACCAGGGCATTCGTCGCGGGATCGTAATTCGTCATGTGATTGTCGCTCTCATACTCCGGCGTCGCGAACTCGTAGCGGACTCCGAGGTTCAACGTCAGTCGTGACGAAACCTTGAAGTCGTCTTGCAGGTAAGCAAAACTCATCCATTGGCGCTGGTGGGCTTGCGTGAAGTTCGTAAGCTGGTAGACAGATTGCGCGCCCAGCAGGAAGTCGGCGAGGTTATAAATGTTGTTGCTCTTGGCCGTCGTCGGCTTGGAGTACTGGCCGCCATAGGTATTCTGGCCATAGGCCGGATTGAAGTCGTTGATCGTCGTGTCGATGTTTTGAAACTCGTATCCGGCTTTCAAGGTGTGGCGCGAAACGATCTTGGAGTAGTTCACCTTCGGGTTAAACACCAGCGGATTCTGCCACTGCGGGCTGGTGTAATCGCGCCCGTAGGACGTGTAGCCCGAGATATTCTGCGTGGTGAGGCCGCCGGCGAGCGCCGGATCCGTGGGCAGGCCGCTAATACCATAGACGTCCTGCATCTCGTTCTTTCCATCCATCGTCGCCGGTTCTTTCATCCCTTCCGTCTTCGATCCACCCACTCGGAATTCCATGATCGACGTAGGGTTGATGGTCCAGGTGACTCCGGTCGCCGTTTGCCAGTTCATCACGCGCGAGACAATGCCGGCGCCCTGGCCCGATGGCCCCGGCACGGCCGGTCCCGCAGTCTGGTTGTAAAGGTGGTAGCTGAAGCGAGTGAACGCGGTGAGATTATCGCGCACGTAGTGGTCGTACCGCAGATCGAACTTATTGTCCTCGTCGGGAGTCGTCGCCAGATAGGAGAAGTTGCTGGTGTTGCCTGGTAGGTTCGGCGCCGGAAGTGCGTTGAAGACCGTGGTTCCGAAGTTCGTCAGCCGCGATGCCGGAATGAGGCCGTTAGGGAATGTCGCGGTCGGGTTGTACGGATCAACCACGGCCAGCCCCGAGAAGTTTCCCGCCCGCTGTGCGAGCGTCGGTACGCTCGTCGTGGACAGCGAGTGTTGCATGCGCTGAAAGCCTTCGTAATCGATGAATGCAAACGCCTTGTTCTTCTTGACGGGCGCACCCAGGGTGCCACCGAATTGGTTGTAAATGTACACCGGCTTGGCCCCTCCCACGGGCTTGAAAAAGCCGGTTGCGTTCAAGTCGGTATTACGCAAGTACTCCCACAGCGATCCATGAAACTCGTTGGTGCCGCTGCGCACGCTCGCGTTAATCACGGCGCCACCCACGTGCCCGTACTCCGCGCTGTAGGCGTTCGTGGTGACCTTGAATTCCTGCAGCGCGTCCGGCGAGACCTGGACCACTTGATTGGAAAGTCCCTGATTCGACGTGCCGTAGGCGTTGTTGTCGACGCCATCGAGTATAAAATCGTTGAACTGGCTGCGCATACCGTTCACGTTGAACGAGGCCTCGCGCTTGCTCAGCGCGTAGGACAGGCGAACGCCAGGCGATAGCAACGCAAGCGCCGCCGTGTCCCTTCCGTTCAGCGGCAGATTCGCCACGTCTTCGTGACTGATAACTTCGCCCCGATCGCTGGAGTCCGGTTCCAACGCTGATGCGGCAGCCGCTACTTGAACCGTTTCCTTCACGTCACCCACCTGGAGCGTGACGTCCACGCGTTGGCGGGCGCCCACGTCCACCTTGAACGCAGGCGTGACCGCTTTCTTGAATCCCACCATCTCAGCCACCACCTGATAACGGCCGACGCGCACCTCCAGAAACTGATAGTTTCCGCTGGCATCCGCCAAGGCGGCCTGCGTGGTCCCTGTGTCCAGGTCTTCCAGAGAGACGCTGGCGCGCGGAATCCCTCCGCCATGCGCGTCCAAAACGGTCCCCAGCACAGCCGCTGTTTCAAACTGGCCCCAACACGTGGGAACCAGCGCGTGCGCTAGCAGAGCCGCGAACGCCGCGACAAGAACGAATCGGTTTCTCTTTTGGAAATGCATACCAGCAGCATTAGAGCACCGCAGTCTAAAGACAATCTAAAGAAGCGGCCGTGTCACCATAAATTAATCGCGCGATCCAACGATTAGACCCTTTTTGCAGTTGAAGCGAAACATGAATTGGACACGCGCGGCCATGCCCCTTGTGGGCGCCCTGTCGCGAAAACTCATTTGCTGCGGTGGCGGAGCCATTCCGTGATCACGACAGGCTGTCATCCTCCCGTAATCCTGTCATGCGATATTTCTGTTCATGAGAAACGTGTGTATCGGTCTGTTTTCTGCCGCATTCCTGCTGTCAGGTGGAACGGCGTATCAGGTTGTGGCTCGTTATCCGGTTCCAGGCACGGGCGGTTGGGACTATGTCACACTGGACAACGCGGCGCGGAGACTCTATGTCTCGCACGCGACTCAAGTCGACGTGCTCGACGCTGATAGCGGCAAGATGATCGGCACGATACCGGATACGCCCGGCGTTCACGGCATCGCGATCGCGCCGGAATTCCATCACGGCTTCACCAGCAACGGCCGCGAGAACAAAGTTTCGATGTTCGATCCGTCCACGCTCCAGCTAATCAAGAAAATCGACGTCGGCACGGGCCCGGATGGCATCTACTATGATCCCGGCTCGAAACGCGTCTTTACCAACAATCATGGATCACACGATATCAGCGCGATCGACGCTGCCACCGGCGATGTGATAGGCACGGTCAAGGCTGAAGGCGATGGCGAACAGGCCGCCATCGGCACCGATGGCTTGATCTACGTCAATAGCGAGAACACGTCCGAGGTGGTGGTGTTCGATCCTAAATCGCTCGAGGTCAAAAAACGATTCCCCATCGGTGTGGCGAAGACCCCGACCGGTCTTGCTTACGATGCCAAGACCAACCGCCTGTTCATCGGCTGCCGGCACGAGCCGAAGATGGTCGTGATGGATGCCGCCACCGGCAAGGTAATTGCTAGTTTCGCGATTGGTTCGGGCGTCGACTTTGCCGGGTTCGATCGCAAGGCCGGCCTGATCTTCTTCTCGTGCGGAGACGGAACACTCAGCGTTTTCCATGAGAAATCGGCCGACGAGTACGAGGATGCGGGAGCGGTGAAGACACAGCCGAGCGCCAAGACTATGGCCCTGGATCCGAAAACCGGGAAGATCTTCCTCCCCGCCGCCGAGATACTGGAAACTCCGGCCTCCGATCCATCGAAACGGCCTCAGCGCACCGTAAAGCCAGACACATTCGTCGTCCTGGTCGTCGGCAATTCACTCTAGGTGTATCGGCGACGATGCGGGCTACCGCGCGATTGAACTCATGGACAATGGGATCGCGCAGGAAAGTAAGTCGCTCGGCAATCTCTGGGCAGATTCCTCGAAGTCGACTCGAATTGTTGGCTGCAAACCGTTGTTTGAGCTTGCGTCTTTTGGTCCGATCGCACGGTCAATCGAAGATCTTGAACTTGTGCTGCCGATTATCAGCGAGCCAGGTACGCCGCCTCTCACCCCGCTCGCGAGAAGGGCGCTCTCAGAGTTACGCGTTGCCTGGACTGATGACTTTGGCGGGACACCCCTGGACGGCGACTCACGGCATCTCGCGAGTCCAGTCGTTGTAGGCATACTGGAGCGCACGGCGAAAATGGCCGGCGGATGTGTCGAGCCGCCCATGCCAGATGCGGTACGACATTGTTGGCAGTCTAGCAAGAGGCAGCCGCGCTAGCGAACACGCGCTCGCCGGCAATGGAATTCATGGGCGAAATCCACCATGGCGAAACGTGCGCGCCATTTTATGAATTCGGGTTGCGCCGAGCCGTGTTAAGCTGTGGTCTCTCCTATGCAGGACTGTGCTGGAGAAGAACCCATCGGCCTGGCAGCGAGGATACTGGCTGGGGATCAGCAGGCCGAATCCGAATTGGTTCAGTTCTTCGGCCCGCGCGTCTTTGCTATCCTCTGCGCCCGGACCCACGATCGCGAAGCTTCCCGCGACCTCCTGCATGATGCGATGATCGGAATTCTCAGGGCCCTGCGGCAGGGCGATCTCCGGGAGCCGGGAAAACTGCACGCGTTTATCGGTTCGGTGGCGCGAAACATCGCCCACACCCACCTGCGCGGACGTGCCCGCGCCAGGCTCAGCGAACCTTTCCTCGACGATATTCCCGCACCGGACTGCGGCGATTTGGCCGCGGCGGCCGCGCGGCAGGCCCAGGTGCAACAGGGGCTGCTTCAGTTGGATCCGACCGACCGCGAGATCCTGACGCGGATTTTGGCTGACGGACAAAAGCTGACGGCTATTGCCCGGCGGTTGGGAATGAGCCCGGAAGCGGTGCGGCAGAGGAAGTCACGTGCCCTCAAGAAATTGGCGGCATTTGTCAAAAGATTGTAACGAAACGCGCGGTGCGGATACATAGTGTCCGGAGAACGCAAATGGACTGCGACGAGATCGAAAAGGGAGAAATCGCGGAGAAGTACGTCACTGGCGGACTCGGCGAAATTGAACAAGCCGATTTTGAAATGCACTTCCTCGACTGTGAGCGCTGTTTCGCGCAAGTGGAACTGTGGCAAGGCATGCAGGCGGCGTTGGCGCGTTCGCCTCGAACGAGTGTGCGTTGGATGGCGGTTTTGGCGGTAGCGGCTAGCCTCCTGGTGGCCGCGGGAGCCACCTGGCTCCGGTTGCGGCCAGCTTCCGAGAGGGGAATGGCGCGGTCCGCCGCTCCCGCCGCTACGGCCCGCGATCTGACCGCGCTGGCCGAATTCTCGCCGCCGCGTTACTCGCAACCGCTGTGGCGCGGAGCAAGCCAAACGGGTTTTGAGGGGGCAATGCAGCGCTACTCCAAGGGCGATTATGCCGCCGCGACGCCGGGGCTCTTGGCCGCTCTGAAAGCCGATCCGGCGAACAGCGCCGCCCAGTTCTTCCTTGGCATCTGCTACCTGATGCAGGGCTTGGACGACGAGGGGATCGCACGCCTGAAGGCCACCATTGCGCTCGAGGACTCGCCCGAACTGGAAGAGGCGCATTACTATTTGGCCAAGGCGCTCTTGCGCAAACGGGACGTCAACGGCGCCATCGCGGAGGTTCGTCAGGCGATTCGATTACACGGACCGCGCCAACGGGATGAGCAGAGCCTGCTTGAGAACATCACGGAGGTGCGCTCGGCACAGTGACCCGCGCTTTGCTGGCGATTCTGGCGGCAGCCGTATGGGCGAGCGGCCAGACGGTTCCCGGCGAGGAGGCCGTTCACAAGTTGATTCTGGACGGCCGCTACGCGGAAGCCGAGCCACTGGCGCGGCGCGTGCTGGCAGACGCGGAGGCGGGTTCGGGGACGCATTCCAAAGCCGTCTCCCAAGTACTGGACGATCTCCTGGAACTTGGCATTGCATCCAGCCGCATCAACGATCCTCAATACCACGCGATGGCTGAGCGGGCACTCGCCCTCCGTGAGGAGCTTTTCGGCCGCAACTCAACCGAACTGGCTGGGACGCTGCGGCGAGTGGGTGAGCTGGCCCGGCACGACGAGGACTACGCGCGGGCGAGAGCGCTGTTGAAACAGGCCATCGAGGTGCATGAGGCTCTTCCCGACTCGGCGGATCTCCTGCTGGAACGGGCTGAGGCCTGGAACAGCATGGCCTCGGTGCTCAAGGACACCTATGACTACCAAGGCGCGAAAGCGGATTTTGAGCGCGCTCTGCCGCTGTACGAGAAGGCGCTGGGTCACGAACACCGCGAAGTGGCGATTTGTCTCAACAACCTGGCCGGAGATCTGGTCTGGTTGGGCGACAACGCCCGTGCTGAGGCGCTCTACCGGGAGGCTTTGCGTATCTACGAAAAGACCGTCGGGCCGGAACATATCCTGGTTGCCGGATGCTTGAATAACATGGCGTTCCTGCTGACTAAAACCGGCAAACCCGCCGAGGCCGCGGTACTGCTGCGGAAGGTGGTACGGATTGCCACCGCAACTTATGGCGAGCGGCACACGCGCACTTCTAGTGCACTCGCCAATCTTGCCGATGCGCTTAGCGCTTCCGGACAATACGGTGCGGCGGCTTCTTACTATGAACGTGCGGGTGAGATACGGGTTGCCCTATACGGCCCGTTGAGCCGGCTTGCGGCCACCAACTTGAACCTGCAGGCGCTCAATCTGGGGCTCAGCGGTAACGCGGCGCAGGCCGGCGAACTTGCGGTGCGGGCGGAGGAACTTGCCCGTAACTTCGATCTGATCGCCATCCGGACCATGCCGGAACGGGAAGCTCTGCTGCATGTAGGCGCGAAAGCGTCGGGACAGAGACTTTCGGGCTTAAACACGCTGCTGAGCTTGGCGGCGGCGGGAGCGTCGGGCGGACCCGCGCTGGATGCCCTGATCCGCTCGCGAGCCGTGGTGTTCGACGAAATCGCGGCGCGGCACCGCGTGGCGGGAATCGGAGACCCGGAGGTAACGCGTCTGGCGGGCGGTCTGGCGGCGGCGCGGGAGGAACTCGCCCGCCTGGTGGTGGGCGGCCCGAAGTCCATGACCGGTTTGCAATACCAGTCCAGCCTGGACCACGCGCGGGAAGCCAAATACCAGGCCGAGCGGCTGCTGGCGGAAAAGAGCCTCCCGTTCCGGCGCGAATTTGACAGCCGGCAAATCGGGCTGAGCGAGATCGCAGCGGCTCTTCCGGACGATGCGGCGCTGATTTCATTCGTACGCTACCCACGCACCGTCTTGCGGCTGGGCGCACCCTCTCGGGATCCGGCCGCGCAACCCGTTTTCAGCTACCTTGCGCTGGTCTTGCGGCCGCGACAACTCGAGCCGGCGGTGGTCAGCCTTGGGGATGCCGCCGAAGTCGAAGCGCTGGTTGCCCAGGTGCGACGCAAGATCGCCGAGGAGGCGCGGGATCCGGGGCGGTCGCCTCGCCAATCGGAGGATTCCTACCGACGCACGGCCGCGCGCTTACGCTATCGGATCTGGGATCCGCTGTCTCCTTACTGGAAGGGGGCCAAGCGCCTATTCATCGTGCCGGATGGGGCGCTGCACATGGTCAGTTTCGCGGCTTTGCCCGTAGGTCAGGGTTACCTGGCGGACAACGATCTTCTGATTCACTACCTCTCGACGGAACGCGACGTTGCGGCAACGGCACCGTCCCTGGAAGCGCGCGGCATGCTGCTGGTTGCCAATCCGGCATTTGACGGCGGACCGGCGCCGGTCTCCGCAACCGCCCGATTCCGCGGCGCCCATTTGTCTTGCGACGCATATCGCAGTTTGCATTTCGATCCCCTGCCCGGCGCGGCGCGGGAGGCCGGGAGCGTTCGATCCATCTGGCAACAGGCCGGCGGCGCCGAGTCTTCTCTCACCGGCGCCAGCGCCCGAAAAAGTTCGTTTCTTGATCAGGCCCCCGGCAAACGCGTGCTGCACCTGGCGACTCACGGGTTCTTTCTCGATGCCTGTGACCCCGCCGCGAGCGCCACCTCCCCGCGCTCTTCCGGACCGATCGAGAATCCGCTGCTGCTTTCCGGCCTGGCCCTAGCCGGCGCCAACGACGGCAAACGGCCAGACGACGGTATTCTCACCGCGGAAGAAATCGTCTCTCTGAATCTGGATGGGCTGGAATGGGCCGTGCTTTGCGCCTGCGACACCGGGCTCGGCGAGATTCGCGCGGGTGAGGGAGTGTTCGGCCTGCGGCGGGCCTTTCAACTCGCTGGCGCCCACACGGTCATCATGTCGCTGTGGCCGGTCGACGACAATAGCACGCGACTTTGGATGCAGGAGTTGTATCGTGCGCGCTTTTTGCGCGGCGCAGCGACCTCCGAAGCCGTTCGGACCGCTACCCGGTCTCTGTTGGCTCATCGCCGCGCCGCGCATCTCAGCACTCATCCTCTTTACTGGGCCGGTTTTCTGGCTGCCGGTGAGTGGCGCTGAGGGACCGGCCGGCATTCGTCGTGAACTCTTGTCGCACGCGAAGGACCTCGATCAAGCCTTGGATTCCCGCTTTCATCGCCTGGCGTGTCGCCGAAGGAGGCCCAGGTGATTCGCCTCTTCTGAAAAGAGTTGATGGACATCGTGCGAGCGTACCGACTGTAACGCAACATTCACGAGATATTCGCGATACCTTCCGTCACGCTTCTCCTCCACACTCGACATAACTTCAGAAGATGTGAAAAAGGCTGCTGGTCTGTTTTGGCGAACAGAATTAGTCCACCCTCCCAAGGAGAACTCAAGAATGTACACGGTAATCCGACAGCGCGACGGAAGCATTGTGGAAGCCATTGTGCTTGACATCACGCGATCGAGGATACGTTTGGCCCCTGTCGGCCTTGATGATGCAATCGAACTACGACGCTATGGACTGGATTGGCTCGACGAACGCAACGAGCCAGTTCAGTTT